>Ga0310811_10014199_pt1 | contig 10374 bp, 11 predicted proteins | sample YCmetagenome_FD_207642 | JGI IMG/M metagenome (GOLD analysis project Ga0310811, IMG submission 207642) | Soil microbial communities from experimental microcosm in Duke University, North Carolina, United States - YC | ecosystem: Engineered > Artificial ecosystem > Soil microcosm > Unclassified ... | reverse complement strand
CTCCAGACCTGCACCTCGATCTCTTCGTTTTCGACCTTGCCGACCGGCAGATTCAGGCCGACCGGAATTTCATTGGGCAAGGCTTCGGCGATCTGTTGTAGCTGGTAATCGAACAGATCGTTGGTTTCGTTGCGCACTTCCATGTAGGTCGCCATCGTGGCCACCAGCGTGGCGGCGAACATGCCGCCCAGCAGGAAAATCAGCAACTGGCGGCGGATCGTCATTCGCCGGCTCCGACCATGTAGCCGACGCCGCGCACATTGCGGATGAATTCGGCGCCGAGTTTCTTGCGCAGGCCGTGCACATAGACTTCGACCGTATTGCTTTCGATTTCCTCGTTCCAGCCGTACAGGCGTTCTTCCAGTTGCGCGCGCGACATCACGCGGCCGGGCGGGTCGATCAGCGCCAGCAGCAGCGCAAACTCGCGCGCGGACAGATGCAGCGGCGCGCCTCGGTAGGTGGTTTGATGGGTGGCGGGATTCATCGTCAGGTCGCGATAGCGCACTTCCGGATTGGCGCGTCCGGCACGGCGGCGGATCAAGGCGCGCATGCGGGCCAGCAATTCATCCAGATCGAAAGGCTTGACCAGGTAATCGTCGGCGCCGGCGTCCAGGCCGATCACGCGTTCGGCGGTGGCGTCGCGCGCGGTCATGATCAGCACCGATGCATCGCCCTGGCGACGGCGATAATCTTCCAGCACGGCGATGCCTTGCTTGTGCGGCAGGCCGAGATCGAGCAGCACGATGTCGTAGGTGTGATCGCTCAGCGCGAGTTCCGCGGCGCGGCCGTCGCGCACCCAGTCCACCGCATACTGTTCCTTGCGCAGGCATTCTTCCAGGCTTTCACCGATCATCGGATCGTCTTCCACCACCAACACGCGCATTGCATTTCTCCTGATCAGGTAAAGGCCGACGGCTTGCGTTCGCGAGCCATGAAGCCGCGTGACGATGATCGCATGACTTGCCTGCTTTCCTGCGCGGCACTCGGCAGCGCGCATGAAAGCAGGGCAGATTAGGCCGACGACGCTTAAGTATTTCTTAAGAGCCGCGGCGGCGCCATGCATTTCATCGCATTACAATGTGGGCCGAAGTGTTTCTGCCCGATAAAATAGGGTGTTTGCAGCATAACAATTGTGCGTGGCGTCGATGTCGCGCACTGCTACACAGGGGATCGCATTGCGGCTTCTTTCGTTTCTCTCGACACATTTCCATCGCTGGCTGGCGCAACCGCCGAAAATCAGGGCCTTGCAGGCGGCCATTGCCGCTTGCGTCGCGGCTGCCGCTTTCGCCATTCTCATTTTCGGTTACGCCTTGTTGATCCTGGCGCCGAACCTGCCTTCTATCGAGGCATTGACCGAATACCAGCCGAAGATTCCCTTGCGCGTGTATAGCGCCGACAAGGTGTTGATCGGCGAGTTTGGCGAGGAGCGCCGCGACTTTGTGCCGATCGAGCAGATTCCCGAGAACATGAAGCACGCCATCATTGCGATCGAGGACAATAATTTCTACGAGCACGGCGGCGTCGATCTCGAAGGCATCGCGCGCGCCGCCATCGCCAACCTGTGGCGCAGCAAATCGCAGGGCGCCTCGACCATCACGATGCAGGTGGCGCGCACCTTCCTGCTGACGCGCAAGAAAACCTACAGCCGCAAGCTGCAGGAAATCATGCTGGCTTACCGCATCGAGCATGAATTGAGCAAGGACAAGATCCTCGAGCTGTACATGAACCAGATTTATCTGGGCCAGCGCGCCTATGGCTTCGGCAGCGCGGCGCGCACCTATTTCGGCAAGCCGATCCAGCAGTTGACGATTGCGGAAGCGGCGATGCTGGCCGGCCTGCCGAAGGCGCCCGCCAGCGCCAATCCGGTGGTCAATCCGAAGCGCGCGACGGAGCGCCAGCAATATGTGCTCAAGCGCATGCATGAGCTTGGCTACATCAATGACGCGCAATACGAGCAGGCCAAACATGAAAAACTGCATGTGCTGAACGACGGCGGCAGCCTGCATACGCATGCCGAATACGCGGCGGAAAGCGTGCGCCAGTTCCTGTATGCGCAATACAAGGACGATATCTACACCAAGGGCTTTACCGTCTACACCACCTTGAACAAGGCCGATCAGGATGCGGCGTATGCGGCGGTGCGCCGCGGCGTGCTGGATTACGACCGGCGCCACGGCTATCGCGGCCCGGAAGCTTCCATCGAGTTGCCCGATGATGATGAGGAGCGCGAGCAGGCGATCGACGAAGCCTTGCTGAAACATCCGGACAGCGACGACCTGAAGGCGGCGGTCGTCATCGACGCCTCGCCGAAAGTCATACACGCGCGTACGCTGGCCGACGACGACATCACGATTTCCGGCGACGGCCTGCGCTTCGCCGCAGCAGGTCTTTCCTCCAAGGCGTCGGCGCAGAAAAAGATCAAGCCGGGCGCGATCATTCGCGTCACGCAGGACAACAAGGACAAGTGGTCGGTCACGCAATTGCCGGAAGTGCAGGCCGCCTTCATTTCGATCAGCGGGCTGGATGGTTCGATCAAGGCATTGGTCGGCGGTTTCGACTTCGGCATGAGCCAGTTCGATCATGTCACGCAGGCGTGGCGCCAGCCGGGTTCCACCATCAAGCCGTTCATTTACTCGGCGGCGCTGGAAAAGGGTTTTTCGCCCGGCACGATGATCAACGATGCGCCGCTTGGCGACGATGCGCCGGTGGTGCAGGGCAAGGCCTGGAATCCGGGCAATGACGACGGCAATTACGATGGCCCGGTGACTATGCGCACCGGCCTGAAGAAATCCAAGAACCTGGTGTCGATCCGCATCCTGCGCAAGATCACGCCGGATTACGCGCGCCAATACCTGACCCGTTTCGGCTTCGATATCGACAAGCAGCCGGACAACCTGACGCTGACGCTGGGCACCGGTTCGGTCACGCCGCTGCAACTGGCCGGCGCCTACGCGGTATTCGCCAATGGCGGCTTCCGGATTGCGCCTTACCTGATCGAGAAAGTGGTGGACGGCAAGGGCAATGTGCTGCTGGAAGCGCAGCATCCGCAAGCCGGCGACGAGGCGGCGCGCGTGATCGATCCGCGCAATGCCTTCGTGATGGATACCATGCTGCGCGATGTGGCGCATTCCGGCACCGGCTACATGGCGGGCCAGCGGCTGGCGCGTCCGGATGTCGCCGGCAAGACCGGCACCACCGACAATGCGATGGACGGCTGGTTTGCCGGCTACGCGCGCGATGTGGTGTCGGTCGCCTGGATGGGTTACGACCAGCCGAAGTCGCTCGGCTCGCGCGAATTCGGTTCCTCGCTGGCCTTGCCGATCTGGGTCGATTTCATGCGCACCGCCTTGCGCGACAAACCGCCGATCGGCGTCGTCACGCCGCCGCGCCTCTCGCAGGTCGATGGCGACTGGGTCTATGACGAATATCGCGACGGCAGCGGCGTGCAGTCGGTGGACATCGAGCAGCAACAGAGAGGATTCTGGGATCGCCTGTTCGGGCCGCCGCCGACGCCAACGCCGGGCAACGAGGCGCCGGCGCCGCGGCAGCAACAGCCTTCGCCGCTCGACGATCTGTATCGGGGCTGACGTGCTGCTTGCGACAACATGAACACGCTGATCACCATTTCCGGATGTTTTCCGGCGCTGCGCGGCTTGAACGCGCAGCAATTCATCAACGCGATCGAGCCGCGCCTGATCGACATCCGCAATCCGCGCACCGGCCTGCAGGTCGACCTGTTCGGCCGCGTCAGCGCGGTGCATATGGAGAGCGCAGCGCAGAACGATGAAGACAGTCTTGTCGTCGACATCGAGGTGGACGATGCTTTCCTGGAACGACATCAGTTGACGGCGGAACAGGTGAGGGAGGTGCTGGTCACGCGCATTACGAAGTTGCGGCATCCGGCAACCGGCGCGATGGCGCCGGTGCATGCGGCGCTTGTGCCTTCACAGACTTAGTACAGCACAGCGGCAGGACAAACAACGACGGGCTTTCGCGGGCCGTCGCGGTTTTGTTGGAGGCCGGAACGCGGCCCCAGGTGCATGGCGGGATTTCGCTTTGCGCGGGAATCCAGATGCGCATCGACAAAATTGATACGCGAGCCTGCAGTTTCCAGTTGCAGCACAAAAAAAGCCGCCCGAAGGCGGCTTCTTGCGCTCTTGCTGCAGCGGCTTACAGATTGGCGACCAGCGCCTTCATTTGCGGCTTGTCGGTCGGTTTCGACAGGTTTGCGGGGGTCAACATGTACATGTAGCTCTGCGCAATCCATTTGCCTGCCGACCAGTAGGCCCAGCCATTCCACACATCGGCGTTCTTCGACATGTAACTCATCAAGGCCGTCCCTTCCTTCAGGCATTGCGCGTTGCTCGCCCAGCCCGCTTCGCCGATGAAGATCTTGTAATGGTGAGCGCGTGCCCAATCGGTTGCGGCTTTCAGCACCACCGCGCCCTTGCCGGCGGCGCAAGTCGAATGCGTGCCGGAGTAGTCGCTGTCCAGGTACTGGTGCATTTCGAACGCGAAATTGGGATCCTTGAAGCCGGTCCACGCAGCCGCGTTGCCGCTCTTGATCCAGCTATGCGCGCCGGTCCACGAGGTGCCCGGAATCAGGATCAGTTGCTTCGCGCCGGCCTTGCGAATACCGAACACGCCGTAATCGGCAACGGCACGCCATTGCTTGGCCGTCTGCTTGTTGGGTTCGTTCATCAGGCCGTAAATCACGTTGGGGGAGTTCTTGAACTCCATCGCCACCAGTTTCCAGAAATTGCCGAACTGGCTGGCCGGTACGCCGCCGCTGATGCCGTAGTATTTCTTTTTCTTGCTGGCGGCGTCGTAGCGCGCACCGTATTCATGCGGATCGAGAATCACGTACATGCGCTTGCTCGCAGCGTAATCGACGGTCGCGCGAAGCTGTGCGAGTTCGGTCTTGTTCAGCGGGCCCATCGCTCTGGGCTGCAAGCGGGAACCGGAGAACGGCAAGCGGATGACGTTGAAACCCTTACTCTTGTAGTAGTCGATTTCCGCATGGGATGGATAGGTGTACTGATAACCAGGTTTCGCCGCAATATTGTTCGAGTCGTATTCAGCGCCAGAGAGATTGACGCCTTTCAATTTAGTAGAAGCGGTAGCCATTGGCATCTTCGGAGCTGCTGCCTGGGCAGCCGTTGCGGTTATAGTGCCTGCAATCAACATTCCAGAAATAGCAATTTGACGAAAGATGTCATTCAAAGTCATTAAGTTAGTCTCCAGATAAAAGAAAATGTCGGAAATTCGACCAGCGAAATTCTAGCAGTGAAAAATCGGCATATGCAGCAGTCAGAAACATTTGTTACAAACTTTCCGTATGCAAATTTACAATTAAAAGATTGGCATTGTTTGATTTGAAACAAAATCCCGCATACCCGGTCATATCGGCATAGCGCGGCCCGCAATCCCGGTTTGCCGGCGCGCTGATAACCATTTTCGGGGCGCGCCTATGTCTTCTTTCTCTCCCATTCCTGTTTTCCCTCGACGCGCCAGGGCAGGTTTCACACTCATTGAAATCATGGTGGTGGTGGTCATCATGGGCATCATGGCCGCGCTGGTCGTGCCCAAGCTGATGGGCCGTACCGACGATGCCCGCATTACGGCGGCAAAGCAGGACATCGCCACCATCATGCAGGCGCTGAAGTTGTACCGGCTCGACAACCATCGTTATCCGGCCACCGAACAGGGACTGGCCGCACTGGTCGCGCGGCCGCAATCCGGTCCGGCCGCGCCGGGCTGGAAAGAGGGCGGCTACCTGGAGCGCCTGCCGAAGGACCCGTGGGGCAATCCATATCAATATCTGGCGCCGGGCGTGCACGGTGAAGTCGATGTGTTTTCCTATGGCGCCGATGGCCAGCCGGGTGGTGCTGGCAGCGATGCCGACATCGGCTCGTGGCAACTGTGATCGCGGCCTTGCCGTGGCCGCAGCCTGCGCTGCGCAAGAGTAGCCTTAGCCCAAGCGGTTTTACCCTGATGGAATTATTGCTGGTGATTGCGATTGCCGGCATCACGCTGGGCCTGGCTTCGCTGTCGCTGGGGCCGAACGAGCGCCGCATCCTGCGCGACGATGCGCAGCGGGTGGCGGCGCTGATGCAATTGGCGAGCGACGAAGCGATCCTGCGCAACCGGCCGATTCTGTTCGAAGCGGATGTGCAACGCTACCGCTTCCTGGTCCGCCAGCAAGGCGCGTGGTCGCCGCTGAGCGGCGACGATCTGCTGCGCGCACGGACCTTCTCGCGGCCGCCGGTGAAGCTGCGCCTGACGCCGAACACCGGCGGCACCGGTATCGTGCGCATCGTGTTCGAACCGCGGCCGGTCGGCACGCCGTTCGCGTTGTCGCTGTCTTCCAATTCCGCCACGGTCGGCATTCACGCCGACGGGCTCGGTCACTACACGGTGGAATGACATGCGCACATGCGGCTGCCGGTTCCATGTTCACGCCCTCTATCGGAGCGGATTCACCTTGCTCGAAGTGCTGGTTGCGCTGGCGATCGTCGCCACCGCGCTCGGCGCCTGCCTGCGCGCGATCGGCAGCCTGACAGTGAACAGCGAATCCTTGCGCACCAGCACGCTGGCGGCGTGGTCGGCGGAAAACCGTCTGGTGCAGATTCGCCTGAATGGCGCGGCGCCGGCGCCGGGCGAGCGCAGCTTCTCCTGCCCGCAGGCCGAGTTGCAATTGATCTGCACCGAACAGGTCGAGACCACGCCGAACGCGCATTTTTACCGCGTTCGGGTCCGCGTGCATGAAGCCGGCCGGCCGCAGCGGACGATTGCCGATCTTACGCATGGAGTGCGCAATGGCGGCTGAGCGCATGCATGGTTTCACGCTGGTTGAAATGCTGATCGCGATCGGCATTCTGGCGATGATCGCGGTGCTCGGCTGGCGCAGCATGGACGGCATGCTGCGCTCGCGCACCGCGCTCACCGATTCGATGGAGCAATTGCGCGCGATGCAACGCAGCTTTGCCCAGATGCAGGACGATTGCACCCAGCTCGCGGGAGCGGACGCCATCGGCGCGCTCGCTGCGCTGCAGATTCAGCCGGACCGGCTCAGCCTGATCCGCAACGTCTTCACGCCGGAGCAGCCGACGCGGCTGCAGGCGGTCGTGTATTACGTCGCCGGCGGCACGCTGAAACGGCGCGAGTCGCCGCCCACGCGCGATTTGCCTGCGCTGCAGCGCTTCCTGCAGCACGCCGAAGGCGGCACCGACCTGCCCCTGCAGAACGACGTGCATGCGATGAGCTTGCGCGCCTGGGGCCGCGGATGGCAGTCGCAGGCGCCGTCAGGCTTGCCGCCGCGCGGACTGGAAGTGATCCTGCAACTGGGTCGCGGCGATGGCGTCGTGCGTCGCATGTTTCTGCTGGGGGCGGCATGATGCGGCGCAGACAAAATGGCGTGGCGGTGGTGACGGCCCTGTTGATGACGGCGCTGGCGGTCAGCATCGTCGCCGGCCTGTTCTGGCAACAGCAGGTGCAGATCAGGCTGGTCGAGAACCAGCGCCTGCGGATTCAGGAAGAATGGCTGCTGCGCGACATGCTGGACTGGACGCAGTCCTTGCTGATTGAAGACGATCGGGTCTCGAACATCGATTACGAAGGCGAAGCCTGGTCGCGCCCGCTGACCGGATTGCCGGTTGCAAGCGATGCGGCGCAAGCCGTGCTGCGCGGCACGCTGAGCGATGCGCAGGGCCGCTTCAATCTCACCAACCTGAGCGACGAAGGCCAGATCGACACCGCCGAGACCGCCACCTTCGCGCGCCTGCTGAGCGGCCAGAACATCGGCGCACAACTGGCGCAGGCGACCGCGCTGGCGATCGCCGCCCAGCAGCGCAGCCAGACCGGCAAGACCGGCACGGCGCGCATGCGTCTGTGGCAACTGGACGACCTGCTTGCGATTCCCGGTTTTAACAACGACATGCTGCGGCGCCTGCGCGGCCTGGTCGTGGTGTTGCCGGAATCGACGCCGATCAACGTCAATACCGCGCCGGCCGAAGTGATCGCCGCGCTGTATGCGATACCGGCATCGCAAGCGGCGGCGCTGGTGGCGGAACGCCGGCGCGCCTATTTCCGCGATGCGGCGGATTTCTCCAACCGCACGCAGGCGCGCAATCTGCCGCAAGCAAGCGGGCAGATCACCTTTGCCAGTCATTTCTTCCTTGCAAACGGCGATGTGCGTATCGGCCGCGCCGCCTTGCAGACGCAAGCGCTGATCCAGCGCGACAGCGGCCAGGCGCGGGTCTTGTGGCGGCGCGACGGAGAACTGTCATGAGCACCCTGATCATCCGCATGCCGCCGCGCGCTGCGGCCGATGAAGTCGAGCATTGGGTCAGGCTGCCATGCGCCTATGCGCGCACCGACGGCAAGATTGCCGGCGGCGTGGAACCGCTGTCCGATCTCGCCGGCGAAATTTCCGACGCGCGCCGGCTGGTGATGATGATTGCCGCCAGCGATGTGACGGTGCTGAGCGTGCGCGTGCCGCCGCTGTCGGCGCCGCAGTTGCAGCGGGCGCTGCCCAACCTGCTGGAAGACCGTCTGCTGTCCGACCCCGACGAATGCGTGTTCGTGCCATCGCCGGTCGAACATGGCATGTGCACGGTTGCCGTCATGCAGCGCGGCTGGCTGGAACTGATGGCGCGCACCATCGCCAGTTACGGCGGCACTGCCGTGGTGGCGGTGCCGACGCAGCTCTGCCTCGCCGCGGAGCCCGGCGTGGCGGTGGTGGCGATATCGGCCGACGAGCGCGATATCACGCTGCGGCTGTCGCAGGACGAAGCTTTCGGTCTGCATCTGGCGTCCGGCAATGCCAAGTCCGCAACACATGCGCCGCAAGTATTGGAATCCGTCATCGCAATGTTGCCGACAGCACGGATCAGGCTCTATCTACCGGGCTATCGTCTGGATGCCTACCGCGAAGCGCTGGCTGCGCTGGCGAACAGGAACCCGGAAGCGGCGGCGCAGGCGGCGCGCGTCGAATTGCAGGAAGACGCATGGGGACACTGGATCAAGGGCACCGGCAGAGTGCAGATGAATCTGCTGGCCGATGCGCCGAATGCCGCCAGCACCCGCCACAGCGACTGGCGCAGCCGTCGTCTGATCGCGGTGCTGCTGTTCGTTTTCATGCTGGTCAATATCGCGGGTCTGAACATTGAATGGTGGCGTATGCGGCGCGAAGCAAGCCAGTTGCGGGCAGAAATGATGCAGACCTATCGCAAGGCCTTTCCGGGCGACACCGTGGTGATCGATCCCTTGCTGCAGATGCAGCGCCATATCGCGAATGCCGGCCGCGCCGGCAATATGGCGCCCGACGATTTCCTTTCCTTGCTGGCGCGCTTCGGCAGCGCCTGGAGCGCCGAAACCGGATCGCCGCCGGCACCGGCCATCGCGCGTCTGACCTATGGCGAGCGCAGTCTCGGCGTCGGCGTGCAGCCCGGCAACGAAGCAACGATGGCGAAGCTCGAGCCCGCCTTGCGCGCGCAGAAACTGACGGCAACGCAGGCCGGGCAGGGCGTATGGCAGATCAGGAACGCGCCATGAAGCCGAAGGATTCCATCGAGCAGGCGCGCATGGTGTGGAATGCGTTCTGGAAAGCACGCAACCGGCGCGAACGCAGCATGTTGATCACGGCGATGGTGGTCTGCGTATTTGGCGCGCTGTATGTGTCGTTGATCGATCCCGCGGTGAACGGCACTGCGTCGCTGCACAAGAGCCTGCCGTTGCTGCGCCAGCAGGCGACACAGATGCGGCAACTGGCGCAGCAACTGGCGCGCCAGCCGGCATCGCAGCAAAAGACCCAGGCCGATGGCGAGCCGGCGGCGCCGATCGAATTGACGCGCGAATCGATAGACGCATCCTTGAAGGGCGCCGGCTTGAACGCGGCGGCCATCGATGTCGACGAGCGCGGCGTGCGGCTGCAATTTGCCGCGGCGCCGCCGGCCGCGCTGATCGCATGGCTGGAACAGGCGCAGGCGCAACAGTTTTCGGTGAGCGAGGCGGAGATCGACATGTCTGCCGGCAGCGAGGCGGCAGCAAAGGCGAGCGTGGCACTGATAAAAACAGAAGAGGAACGGCAATGAGGAATGCAATCCATGTTTATCCCGGCCGCCATTCGCAGGCCGCCGATGATGTCTTGTGGCGAGTGCCGCAACGATCGCAACTGTCGTGGCTGTTGCAACTGCTGCTGTTATGCGGCTTCTGCTGGGCGCTGTCGGCCTTGCCCTGTTATGCGCAGAACGGCGCCAGCGACAAGGTCGGATTGAATTTTGTGGGCGCCGACATCGATTCGGTGGTGGCGGCAGTCGGCCAGTATACGAACACCACGTTCATCATCGACCCGCGCGTCAAGGGCACGATCAA
>Ga0310811_10014198_pt1 | contig 10375 bp, 8 predicted proteins | sample YCmetagenome_FD_207642 | JGI IMG/M metagenome (GOLD analysis project Ga0310811, IMG submission 207642) | Soil microbial communities from experimental microcosm in Duke University, North Carolina, United States - YC | ecosystem: Engineered > Artificial ecosystem > Soil microcosm > Unclassified ... | reverse complement strand
TAGCATGTTTATTATTTTTCGCCATAGGGAAAAGATACAATTCAAAATAGCACGATCGCAATAAAACATGTTCTATGTTATTCATTATTTAAGAAATGAGAAGAGAAACACTTAGCCTTTTTATTATTTTGTATTTTCTGGTGGGTTGCAATAGGCCCTCAAAAGAATATTATTCTGCTTTGGACAAGCAGGAGATTTATTTTTCTTCATTTACGGAAGAAGATGATGATGTTTTTTGGACTGGAAATGATGGATTGCAAAGAGCTCAAATTTCAAATGGAGAGTACTATTTTGAATCGCTGGAAGGAAACGGCCGATATAACGCTCCTTTGTTTTCAATAGAACCTACGGATGATTTCGAAATTGAAATATCAGTATCAGGTTCAGAAGATGATCTTATTGTATATTATGGTATGGTGATAGGACAACTAAAAAAAGATTCTTCATTTATTGAGTTTAAAATAAATAACTCCGGATCTTTTCTAATTGATTCTAACTATCCCATCATCGAAGGAAGATTTGAGAATATTAATTTTAAAACTTTTAAAAAACTAACCGTTAGAAAATTAGGAAATGACTTTCGGTTCTTTATTAATGAGGAACTTAAATATTCTTACCCAATGGATGAATTGATAAATGTAAGGACAGGTCCATTAGTATATAAGAATTCAAGTATTTGGGTTGACTTTGTTAGAATCAATAAAATAAAAAAGCCTCTATAAAAGCACAAGGGTAATTTCAAATGCTTACGACTCTTAATTTTGTTGAAGCAACATAGACAATGAAATATCAACAAATACTTCCCACAGAGCAATTGCGAAAATACATTCGTGGTTTTTGGACTATGGAAGGGAGTGTTTCAGAAGTTTCACCAAAGACTTTCAAAATTATTGCAGACGGCTGCCCAGGACTAATCTTTCAGGAAAATGTCAATTCTTTTTCGGACAGTAATAAAAAACTTTTGCCAAAGTTATTTCTACACGGCTTGACAACCAATCATTCTGAAAAGACAGTAAAAGGCAATTTTAGAAATATCAGTATTCATTTTAAACCGACAGCTCTAAAATCCATTTTTGGAATAGATGCCCATGAACTAACTGACAATTACACTGACCTTAATTCGTTATGTAACATAAATTTAACGGAGCAGCTTGCAAACGCAACCTCGACCGGGAAACGAATTGAAATCCTGACTTTATTCTTGATAGAAAGTTTAGAACGGAATCAAGAGCAAAAAATAGAAAAGACACATTATGCATTAGATTTATTGCAGAAAGAAAATTCACCCACATCTTTACAAAAAATCCAACAGGCACTAAATATTTCGGAACGATCGTTAGAGCGTATGTTTAAGGAAAATATTGGTGTATCACCTAAATTATTTGCAAGAATAGCCCGCTTTCAAATGTCGCTTAATGATATACGAAGTAAAGATTATTCAAAATTAACGGACATAGCTTACAATAATAATTACGCTGACCAATCGCATTACATTAGAGAATTTAAAGCATTTTCAGGTGTTAGTCCACAACAATTTATACGTCAGGCCAACGAACAGGTAGAAAATTTTCCAGAGTGGGATTTTTGATTGCTGTCGGGTTTATTCTATTTCACCGCCTCCATGCATGATAGTTTTACATTAGAAATAAAACATCATCAAAATGGAAAACAAGAAAAACATCACAGTATTTGGAGCAACAGGAAAAATTGGTTCAGATTTAATTCGCCTGCTATCGGAGGCACAAATTGAAACAATAGCAGTAACACGTAATATCGAAAAGGCTGTTAAACTTCCTTTTGTGGAATGGATGCAAGCAGATCTGTCAGATAAACAAAGCTTGTATGAAACATTGAAGAATAGCAACTCTGTATTCCTGCTTTCGGGACATAGTGCTGATTTTGTGGAAGGACAAAAGAATGTGGTTGAAGTTGCGAAAGAGTTAGGAGTAAAGCACATTGTAAAACTCTCATCAGGCGCGGCTGATAAAAATTCTCAATTCCATATTCCAAAAACACATGGTGAAGTGGAAGAGTTTTTAAAATTATCAGGTTTACATTATACAATGCTACGTCCTTATGGAATTATGCAAAATTGGTTAGGAGACATTGCTGACAGTATACGAAAAGAAAAAAAGTTTTATGAGGCAACTGGCAATGGAAAAAGAGCACATGTGGATAGAAGAGACATTGCCGAAGTAGCATTTAAGTGTCTAGTTGAGCCTGAGAAACACTATGATAAAGTTTATTTACTTACAAGCGATAAAGCTGTAAATTATCAAGAAGTTGCAGAGGCAATCAGTAAAACAATTAATGAAAAGGTTGAGTACGTTGCAATTTCTATTAACGAAGCAAGGCAAGAGATGCAACGAAATGGAATGCCCAATGCTCTGATAGAAACTTTTATTTCTTACGACGAGGCACAACGCAATGGACAGACAGAAATAATATCAGACAGCGTAAGAACTGTATTGGAAAAACCTGCAAGGACACTTGATAACTTTGTCACTGATTATGCTGACTATTTTAAATAATAGACACGGACAAGAAGAAAATTATTGCTAACAGTACCACCTACCAGTAATTGCGCGATCAAGAGGTAATAGGAAAGTTTTGTATTTTTAAGCGACCATTTGTGATTATAGGCAGTTCTTGTTACAAGCGCCAACTACTGGTAAGTGTGAGACGTTAGCGATACCTAAGTTAGGCCATTTTGTCTCGCCTTTGTTGGTACTCTTCACCAACAAATGTATAAATTGCTTTAACCTACATTTTTACAATTGGTACTTATTTGATAATGGAAACTAATAAAAAATAGAATGAGAATAACTACTGCATTTATAATAGCCTTTATATCTCTTTCAATAATTAGCTTAACTAGCTGTCATAAGAGAGACCCATTAAAAGATAAGATTAAAAATGAAGCTGAAATAATGGGCAATTCATTGGTGAGTAAAAATTATGAAATCTTTTTAAAGTATATGTATCCACCCTTTTTAGAACGGATAGGAGGAAAGGGGAAAATCATTAGTATTTTTGAGAAAGGTTTGCCTGGTGGTAGTACAATTGAGAATGTCAAAATTTCATATCCTTCTGATACAGTAATGATAAATAATCAAATCCAATGCACTTTAAAGGAAGTCATTGAGATGAATGTTAAAGGAGGAAAACTAATTTCTACATCTACATTAATTGGTCTTTCAGAAGACAACGGGATTACATGGTATTTTCTTGATGCAAACAGTAGAAGTTTAGAAACTCTCAAGACTGATTTTCCTAATTTAAGTGATAGGCTGACATTTGAAGAAAGTTCAAAGCCAATGTTTATAAAAGAATAAAAACATCAACAAGGGTGAGAGCATCAAAGTAATTAGAAGGGTGCCTCCCTTGACAAACAATAAACAATACAGAATTTATCTCACCGAGAATCATAACTACCTGGCTTTTCGATTTTAAGAGAATGAATTAGGGCCAGGATATTTGGACAATATAGTATTGAAATTGTTGACCAATGATTCAAGAGAGTCTGACATATAATAATCGAACTGATCAATTAGTCACTGCAATTGCTATAGCTGAAAAAATCATCAACGAATCTCTTTTAATTGATGAAGTCACTAAAAAACATTTTATCGACTTCGGACAACAGATAAAGGAGATGGCGTTGCATCCAAAGCCACAGTTTAAAAACATTGCCAGTATTAAACATCTGGAAAATGATTTCTTAACCTACTGGAATGAATCGAGCGGTGAAGATGTAGAAATGTTCTGGTGCCTGATTACGCAACATGAAATTTCATTTGAAAGAAAAGACATTCTTAAAAAAGTATTACTTCAGAAGCGAATCAAAAACAACGTAGAGTATGATCACGTAATTGGTGGTATTCTCATAGCTGAGCAAACAGGCAGAATCAGTAACGATGAAGCAATTAAGCTTAATCAATATCTAAGTGCGTTTGAAAAACGACGTGACGCTCAACTATAATTTTTAAAATCGTTCCGATACCTTATCAATAATTGACTTTAGTGTTGATTCTAAGTCCGCAAGCGGACATTCTTTGGCTATTTCCAATTTATTTATTCTACTTTACAGCTCCTAAATTGAGACATGAGACACATAACTTTGTTAGCCTTCCTATCCGTTACAATTTTCGTTGTAAGCTGTAACACTGCTGAGAAAAAAGATTCCTCAGAAAATTTACCTGATCCGTTAGTTACCAATCGCGACACTACTGTTAATCCAGGAGTTGATTTCTTTAGCTATGCCAATGGTGGTTGGTTTCAAAAGAATGCTATCCCCGCATCAGAAAGTAGCAATGGAATTTTCAGAATGATTGGCGATACCATTAACAGCCAGGTGAAACGTGTTTGTGAAGAGGCTGCGAAAGATACGCAAGCAGTAAAGGGTAGCAACAAGCAAAAGATCGGTGACCTCTACGCCTCAGGAATGGATACGGTAGCTATTGAAAAGGCTGGCGTTACACCCTTACACATAGAGCTACAAAAGATTGATAGTGTGCGCGATGTAAAATCTTTATTGAGTATCATCGCTCATTTACAGACGCTTGGTGTTGACCCTGCATTTTCATTTTATGTAGGTCAGGATGATAAGATCAGTAGTAAGCATGCACTGTTCTTCTGGCAAGGTGGGTTGGGACTGGGTGAACGCGATTATTATTTTAATACAGATTCACGCACAGTCAATATCCGAAAAGAATATGTAAAGCATTTGGAAATTATGCTTACCATGCTGGGTGAGGATAAGGCCACATCAACAAAAAATGCTTCTGCTATTATGAGTCTGGAAACAGACCTGGCAAAGTCGTCTCGTAAATTAGAAGCCCTTCGTGATCCTCTAAAGAATTACAACAAACTTAGTGTGGGCCAGTTCAGCAAGCTTACCCCAGAAATTAACTGGAAGGAAGTGCTGTCCGTATTAAAAGTACCGAATGCAGATTCTGTCATTGTTGGCCAACCGGAATTTTATAAAGCATTAAATAAACTCGTTAAGCAATACTCCATTCACGATTGGAAAGAGTATCTGAAATGGAGTTTGATAAATGAATATGCCTCCTATCTTAATTCTGAAATTGATGACCAGAATTTTAAGTTTTACGGAACGGTGATGCGTGGCGTAACAAAGCAAAAGCCTCGCTGGAAACGTGTTGTTCAGCAAACGAATGGTTCACTTGGCGAACTTATCGGCCAGGTATATGTAGCTGAATATTTACCACAAGGATCGAAGGAAAAATTACTTGAAATTGGAAACAACATTCGTGATGTGTATGCTGATCATATTAAAGCACTTGATTGGATGAGTGACTCCACTCGTAAAAAAGCTTTGCATAAACTCAGCAAGATTGTGATGAAGGTGGGTTATCCAGATACATGGAAAGATCTGTCAGGTATGGTAATTGATCGTAGCTCGTATTGCTCCAATGTAATGCACGCCGATGAATGGGCTTACAATTATATGATTGCAAAATATGGTAAGCCTGTTGACAAAACGGAGTGGGGAATGTATCCGCAAACTTACAACGCTTACTACAACCCAAGCAACAACGAGATTGTTGTGCCGGCATGTAACATACTGGTGCCGGGCTTTGAAGGTCGCATGCCTGATGATGCAATTCTATACGGAATAATAGGAGGTTCAACATTCGGTCATGAGATAACTCATGGCTTTGATGATCAGGGAAGTCAGTATGATGAAAACGGAAATCTTAAAGATTGGTGGACAGCGCAAGACCGTGAAAAGTTTATCGCTAAAACTAAATTGATTGTTGAGCAATTCAATAAATATAAAGTACTTGACAGCATGCACATAAACGGCGATGCTACTCAAGGTGAAAACATTGCCGATCTTGGTGGTGTGGTGATGGGTTATGAAGCCTTCAAGAAAACACAACAGTTCAAAGAAAATAAAATCATTAACGGACTCACTCCTGCAGAGCGATATTTTCTCGCCTATGGCTATGCGTGGATGCTAAATATTAAAGATGAATCTCTTGCTCAGCAAATTATGATGGATGTTCATGCGCCCGCCAGATTCAGAGTGAACGGACCTTTAAGCAACATACCTGAGTTCTATAAAACATTTAACATTAAGGAAAGCGATCTCATGTATCAACCCGATAGTTTGAGAGTTGTGATTTGGTAACAGAAACTCATAAGTATTTAATGAGTTTCTAAACCTGTTTAAACTTTACTATAAAATTCTATTTATGTATATTTCTTATATGAAGAGATGTACATCTGCGATTCTTCTACTATACATTGGGTTTGCATTTTCCTGTACAAAGGAAGACTCAGCACCAACGACAAGAACCTATCGTATGGGTTTTCAAAATTCCGCACCGCGGTACGATGACTTCAATCTTGTACTTCAAACGCTTGATCTCTGGACTCAGCGTGCCGATGCAGCTATGATTACTACGGAAGTTCCATGGGATTCTATCTATGCAGGTAAATCAATTCCACAGTATGTTATTAATAATTATGTGGGCCTTGTAAACTATTATCGAGGTAAAAATTTAAAGCTCTGGGTTTATATTGATCCTCAGAACGGATTAAACCGAACATCAGATTCGAATGCGTTGGTAGCTATGGGTAAAAGCATTGCGCAGGATGATGTTCAAAAACTCTATCGCAGATTCGTCGTGGTGATGGATAGCATCCTTCGTCCAGAGCATCTTGGTCTCGCGCTTGAAACAAATTTGATTCGAGCTGCGGCATCAGCTGATATTTATAATGGTGTGAAGAAAGCAGCGAATGATGCAGTAGCTGATGTTCGTGCTGTTGACAATGACGTAAAGATCAGCGTGAGCGTTCAGGCCGATGTGGCCTGGGGTAAACTTCTTGGTAATGGTACTTATGTTGGCGTTGCTCAGGATTTTATTGATTTTCCATTTATGGAGGAAGTTGGAATTTCGTCTTATCCCTATTTCGATTTTACAAAGCCTGAAGAAATTCCAATTGATTATTACGCTAAACTAGTTGAGGGCAAATCATTACCGGCATTTGTTTCTGAAGGTGGGTGGACTTCCGAAAGTTTTACAGGTCCCAATAATCAGACAATAACCGGTAGCACAACGTTGCAGCAGAATTATATCACACGCCAAAGTCAGTTGCTGGATAAAGCGAAAGCTATTGCAGTGTTTCAACTTACATTTACAGATATTGATCTGGCAAGCTTACCATCAACAGTAGATCCGACAATAAAATATTTTGCTTATCTCGGATTAGTGGATACTAATTTACAGTCAAAGCCGAGTCTTGCTACATGGGACAATGTGTTTAAACGAGCCTTGAAATAATTTGTGATTTCATTTCCCCGATTATGATTTCATTCAGGTTAGAATCAGGGCCTGAACCATAACTCAATTTACGGGATAACCTGTTCGTCACCGGACAAACGGAGTCGCATTCGAACATGCGAACTATCATGAACAGCGTTTTTAGTAAAATTTAGACGATTCTTTTACTGGCACTTATCTTGACATAAGGCAGGCAAGTACATTTCATCTCCTATGTTCAAGAACTATATTAAAACCGCCTTTAGAAATCTGGTACGCCAGAGAAGCAGTGCCTTCTTTAATATTGGTGGATTAACGCTGGCCGTGAGTGGCAGCATCATACTCTTCTTACTTATTTCGCATGTCATAAGTTTTGATACGTATCATACAAATTATAAGCGCATCTATAGGGTTGTAACACAATCCGATGGTAACGAAGATAAATTTTATACTCCAGGAGTTCCAACACCATTACCCGTTGCGTTTCGTACAGATTTTCCTGAAGCAGAGCAGGTAGCTTTTACGAAATATATGGAGGGTGGCGTGGTGTCTATACCTCAGCGTAGTGGTGAGCCTGTCAAGTTTATGCAAGAAGATGGTATAGTTTATACAGAACCTTCTTACTTCGATATTTTTAGTCAACCTGCAATAATAGGCGACCCCAGGAAAGGTCTTGATGAACCGAATGAGGCTGTCATTTCTGAAAAGCTGGCCATCAAATATTTCGGAAGAGCTAATGTCATAGGGGAAGTAATCTCCTACGAAAATGCAGAATACAAAATTTCCGCTGTTGTTGAAGATCATCCTGCCAATACCGATTTACCATTTGCACTTTTTCTCTCTTATGAAACCGTGCGCAAGGTGACCGAGAGTGATGGATGGAATAGTATCAATAGCAATAATCAATGTTATTTTCTGTTGAAGGAAAAGGTGTCTGTTGGCCAGTTGGACAAACGAATGGAAGGTTTTACAAACAAATATCTTGGTGAAGATAATTACGATAAAGAATTGTTTGTTATACAGCCACTGAGTGAAATGCATTTTGATGAACACTTTGGAACGTATAGCGACAATCCTATTAATAAGGCGGGCATCTCTGCTATGATTATTATTGGTTTGTTTCTGATCATTACAGGTTGCATTAATTTTATCAACCTCTCAACAGCCGAAGCCATTAAAAGATCGAAGGAGGTTGGCATTCGAAAGACACTAGGCAGTTCACGCTTCCAGTTAATGAGTCAGTTCTTGGGTGAGACCGCGTTAGTAACATTGATCTCAGTATTACTTTCCATCAGCATTGCTCAGTTTGCTATCGGATATTTAAACACGTTCATGAAAGTTGAACTTTCAATTGACCTGTTTCATGACACTTCATTGATCTTGTTTTTACTGCTGGTATTTGTGAGCGTTTCAATTTTGTCAGGTGTGTATCCGGCATTTATTATGTCAGGATATAAGCCCGCTCTTGTTATGAAAAATGATACCAGCAATAGATCATCGTTTGGATTTTTTTTACGGAAGGGACTCGTTGTATTTCAATTCTCCATCTCACAGTTGCTCATTATGGGCACTATAATCATCATCATGCAAACCAATTTCTTCCGTTCACAAGAACTTGGCTTTCGGAAGGATGCTATCATCATTGTACCCTTGCCTGAGCGTGAAGAAGCGAAGCCTGTTGCTGAAGGTAATGGAAGCACGATGCGTACGCTGAAAAATGAAATTACAAGAATGCCCGGTGTTGAGTTAGTCAGTCTTTGTAACGACGCACCATCGGCAGGTCACGTCAGTGGTACAGGTTTTATTTTGGAAGGCGAGCGTGACGAGCAACGAAAGGATACACAGGTAAAAGCTGTTGACGGAAATTACATTGACTTATTTGCATTGAAATTAATCTCAGGGAAAGGTCTCGGCGATTTAGACTCGATAACCAGCTTTGTTGTTAATAGAAAATTTGCAAAAGTTGCCGGGTTTGCAGATCCATCAGCCATTGTTGGCAAACGAATTCGCGTATGGGGAAAACTCTGTCCGGTTTCAGGTGTAGTGGAAGATTTTCACACCATGTCATTACATAATGCAATTGAGCCAACGGTTCTACTCAATCGCAGAGGACAGTTTCGTACACTTGCTGTGCGTATCAATCCTAAAAATTTTCAATCTACAATCCAGAATATTCAGAAGCAGTGGGAGATTGCATATCCTAAACACATATTCAGTTACGAATTTCTGGATGAGAACATCAAGGAATTTTATGAAAGTGATGCCAAGATGTCTACGTTGCTTACCGTATTCACATCAATCTCTATTCTTATTGGCTGCATAGGATTGTTTGGCCTGGTTACATTTATGGCGAATCAGAAAACAAAAGAGATCGGCGTGCGCAAAGTTTTAGGTGCTTCCGTTAACAGCATCATTACAATGTTCACCAAAGAATTTGTTATACTGATTTTTATAGGCTTTGTTATCTCGGCACCAGTGGCATGGTATCTTATGAAACAGTACCTCAATGATTTTGCTTATAAGATAACGTTGGGTCCTGGGATATTTTTGCTGGGCTTTGGTTTAACCATGATGATTGCCATACTCACTGTAGGTTACAGGTCATTTAGAGCAGCAACGAATGATCCGGTGAAGTCCTTGAGATACGAATAAAAAACAATCACTCCTTTTTGACGCTTCCTGAATCAGAAAGGAGTGATTATAAATTTGTAATCAAACAGAACTTAATCCTTCCGCTTTATCCGCTGGTAAACAAAATCAATTCCTTCAATCAATCCCCATGTAATAGCGCCAAGGAGGAGAATATAAAATAAATTTAGCCCTTCAAGATCATGAAGCGCTCGCCAATTAAGCCATCCGGGTACGACCATTTTTCTGAATTGTGACCGATAAACTACGACTAACTTTTAACTTTTTACTGTTAACGAATACCCGCCAACAATTTGCTAAGAGCCAAAATAAGCTATTTTTGCCCCCAAATTCATTTTTAACATGGTTCTGAGAATCTTCAAATCATTTTGGTTTTTGTCTGTTTTAGTGGCGTTGGGCAACCTTTTGATGGCTTATGCCAGTTTTCCTGAGCA
>Ga0310811_10014197_pt1 | contig 10375 bp, 6 predicted proteins | sample YCmetagenome_FD_207642 | JGI IMG/M metagenome (GOLD analysis project Ga0310811, IMG submission 207642) | Soil microbial communities from experimental microcosm in Duke University, North Carolina, United States - YC | ecosystem: Engineered > Artificial ecosystem > Soil microcosm > Unclassified ... | reverse complement strand
GCGGGCCGCGGCGAGGCCGATCCAGCGAACGCCGCCAGCAGCGCGCCAATCAGCAGTTCGTGCATGCGCGTATCGGTGCCGTAATAACTCCGGGATGGATCTCCCGCGTTGAACAGCCACATCGAGACTGCAACAGAGCCGACGATTCCGGCCATGCAGAGAATCGCAAGGGCGCGGCGCCCTCGGGGGCAGGCGACCAGCAGGATTACCGGCCACAAAAGGTAGAACTGTTCTTCGATCGCGAGCGACCAGGTGTGGCGCAGTGGCGATGCCGACGTGAACTGGGAGAAGTAACTCTGATCGCTCGCGATGAAATGCCAGTTCGCGCCGTAGAACAGCGTCCACAGGATGTCGTGCCGTCGCCACCCCAGCTCGAACGGCGGCGCGGTGAGGGCGACATGCAGCGTCACGAACAGCAGCACGAGAAACAGGCCCGGCAGCAGACGGCGAGCCCGCCGGAACCAGAACGCCTTCAGGTTGATCCGGCAGGCCGCCTCGTACTCGAGCAGGAGAAGCGTGGTGATCAGATACCCCGAAAGAACGAAGAAGATGTCGACCCCGAGAAAGCCGCCCGGCAGCCAGGTGTACCCCAGGTGGTACCCGATCACCGCGAGCACCGCGACGGCGCGAACGCCGTCGAGCGCGGGACGGTAGCCAAAGCTGGACGCAGGTTCGAACACGCGGCGCTGATTGTATGGCGCTCACCGACACGGCGCGATACGCCATAATTGCCGCAATGCGCATCACCCGTCTCGATCTCCATCAAGTCCGCTATCAGCTCACGCAGCGCGACTATGCCTGGTCTGGCGGGCACGTCGTGCAGGGATTTCTCTCCAGCATTCTGAAGATCACGACGGACGAGGGGCTGATCGGCTTCAGCGAGGTGTGTCCGCTTGGTTCCGGCTACATGGAAGCCTTTGCCGCCGGAGTGCCATCGGGCATAGCCGAGCTCGGCCCTCAATTGCTCGGTCAGGATCCGACGCGCATTCGTGCGATCAACGCGCTCATGGACAACCGCCTGGGCGGGCACAACTACGTGAAATCTGCCGTTGACATCGCGTGCTGGGACATCTTCGGCAAGGCATCGGGGCAGCCGGTCGCGGCGCTGCTCGGCGGACGCAACGAGGATTTCCATCTGTATCGCGCCATATCCCAGGGTACGCCGGAGCAGATGGCCACCGACGTCTCCAAGTATCGAAGCGAGGGTTATCGCCGGTTTCAGCTCAAGGTCGGATCCGATCCCGACGATGACATCGCTCGGATCGACGCGGTGCTCGACGTCGTCGAGTCCGGCGACGTGGTCATTGCCGACGCGAACACCGGCTGGCTCCCGCACCAGGCGATCCGCGTCGTCCACGCGCTCCGCCATAGGGACTATTACGTGGAGCAGCCCTGCGCGACGCTGGCCGAATGCCTGGCTGTGCGATCGCGAGCCCCGCAACCACTGGTCCTGGACGAGGTCATCACCGGTGTGCCGGCGCTGATCCAGGCGTACGAGCAGCGCGCGATGGACGTCGTCAACATCAAGATCTCGCGCGTCGGGGGACTGACGAAGGCGAAACAGGTGCGCGATCTCTGCGAAACGCTCGGCATCGCGATGACGCTCGAAGATTCGTGGGGCGGCGACATCACGACGGCGGCGATCGCGCATTTCGCCGGCAGCACGCGCCCCGAGTTCCTGTTCTCGTCGACGGACTTCAACAGTTACAACGACACGTCGCTTGCCCACGACGCACCGAGGCGGCAGAACGGACGGCTCCGGGTTCCGTCCGGTCCCGGCCTCGGCATCACCGTTGCCGAGGAGAAGCTCGGAAAGCCGGTCGTATCGATCGCCTGATACTGCGTCCGGATCAACGGCAGGTATTCGATCGATTTGCGGAGCGTCGTCCATGAAGTACAGATTCATCGTTGCATTGGGAACTTTTGCCGCGACGCTGGCAGTGCCTCTGCGCGGCACGTCGAAGCCACTGATTTCCTCCGGGTCGCTCGACGGTCACATCGTCGTCGATGGCGATCAAAGCGATTGGCGGGGATCACTCCAGCCGTTCGGCGAAGCGCCATTTTCGGTTCAGGCGGTCAACGACGGGCAGGACCTGTATCTCCGGCTGACCGCGTCGACGCCCGAGGTGCGTCGCGAAATCACACGGTTCGGTCTTACTGTCTGGTTCGATCCGAAAGGCGGGAGCAACAAGACATTCGGAATCCGGTATCCGGTGGTCGAGGAGCCTTTCGACGAATACCAGAACGAACGACACGGCGGATCTCACGGCGGCGGCGGCAGCGGAACGGGAAGCACCAGCGGCGAACGGCCGCACCCGCCAGAGGGTGCCGCCGAGAATGACTCGCAGCCCGACGGGAGCGATCGTGTGGACGTGCTCGGCCCTGGCAAACACGACGCCCGGAGTTCGACACGGGATCATCTCGAAGGTGTCGCCGTTGCGATGCGCGTGAACCAGGGAACGCTATCGTACGAACTGAAGGTGCCGCTCAAGACCGGAGAAGGGCGTCCCTATGCGATTGGCACGTCGGCGGGAAAGAGCATCGGCATCGGGTTCGAGACTCCGAAAGTGAACCCTCCCGCGAGCGCCAGCCGTGGTGGATATGGCGGTGGGGGCGGCGGATATGGGGGAGGCGGATACGGTCGTGGCGGCTACGGCGGTCATCGCGGGGGCGGAGGCCGCGGCGAGCAGAGCCATACCGGTGAAGCACCGAAGCCGTTGAGGGCGTGGGGCACGGTTGCGCTCCACGAGTAGGGCCCGGCCTGCGCGCACCGCGCGCGATCTCAGTTGCGCGGCGCCGGTTCGGTTGTGATCGAGCGAACGCTGTCGTCCGCCGCCAGGCGTTCGAGCATCGTGACCGGCATCAAGGCGACGACCGTTTGCTGCTGACCTGATGTGGAGATGACACGGCCGCCCAGCGCGTTGATCTTCCGCTTCAACGGATCGGTCATCTGCGCGTGGAGCCGGACGAGCGCACGGCCGTGCCGATCCACCTTTACCCCTGTCGTGCCTGACTGGGCGCGCCGCGCGTCGCCGCGGCGGCGATAGATTTCCTTCATCAACGGCTGGCTGATCTTCTGCTGAGCGGCCGCGGTGCGGGCCTGCGAATCGGAGATGGAGATCCGCTGCGCGCGCAGCGCAGGTACCGCGAGGAAGACGGCGATCGCGGCGCTGCAGACGATGAACGCAGCCGCACGGGCGGTTCTCACAATGACTCCTTTTTAGAAGGGAGCTGAATTTGGGATCGTATCACGGGTTCGGAAAGTGCCCGAAAACGGGTAGACTTCCTCGACCTTGACCCCGATTGGCGTTGGCCGGCGCGGCCGGCCTGACGGGTGCGCCGCCCGCGGTGGGCGGTCTGGTCCGGCGGCTCTTCGTTATGGTTCTCTTCTTCGCCTTTACCTGGCTGGTCGCGTCTCTTTCCGTTCCACAAGCCGCGTCTCCCGAATGTGCGACCCGGGATACGTGTCGCGCGCAGGCGCTCATCGCAGAGGCCGCGGGCGATTTCGAGCGCTTCCACGACCTGTCCTGGCGCGCCGTGCAGAAGGGAAAGGGCAACGATCCCGAGCTGATGGTCATGCTCGCGCGCGCCATGGCGTTGAGCGGGCGTCCCGGCGACGCGATCGTCATGCTGTCGCGCCTGGCGGACATGGGGGTGAAGGTCGACGCGTCAGGCGAGGAGTTTCGCGTCGTCCGGACGCTCAAGGAGTGGCCTGATGTGGAGGCTAAACTCGCGGCGCTGAACAGTCCTGTCGTCACGGACGCGGCGCCCCCTGCAGCACCCGCCGCAGCACCGCCGTCGCCTCCGGCGGCATCCGCTCCGCCGGAGCCGCGGAGTGCGGCGCGCGAGTCCAGAACCGAAGCAACGGCGGCGCCGGAATCGGGATTCTCATTCTCCGCTCCCGACACGGCGACGTCGGGGCTCGCATACGACGCCGTCTCGCGGCGGTTTCTCGTGAGCGATCGACACGCCGGCAAGCTGATGGTCATCGACGAGGTGTCTCACCACGTCGTACCGCTCGTGAGCGCGGCCGGAGCCGGCTTTTACAACGACGTGGCCGCCTTCCGCATCGACGCGCGGCGCGGAGACCTGTGGGTCGTCAGCTCGCAGACGCAAGACGATCACGACGAGTCCGTACTGCACAAGCTGCAGCTCGTTTCAGGGCGGCCGATCTTCGAAGTGAAGCCGGAATCGCTCGGGGACGTGAGGCTCGTCGACGTTTCGGTCGACGACAGCGGTACCGTCTACGCCCTCGATGCAGCCGGAGACAGAATCCTGCGGCTGCGTGCCGGAAGCCGGGCGCTCGAGCTGGTCGCCGCGATCAAAGTCGATGGGCCAACGGCATTCGATGTGATCGACGAGCGGACCGCGTTCGTCGCTGGCTCTGCCGGGGTATCGCGTGTCGATCTCGCAAGCGGAAAGGCGACGCTCCTCGACGCGAAAGATCCGCTCACCGGCGTCACGGCCGTGGATGCACACGGCCGCTCCGTGTATCTGCTTCAGCAGAGCTCCGAGGGCGGCCATCTCGTCCGCTGTAAGCTGGACCGAAACGAACGCGGCCTCACGTCGGTCACCACGGTGGATGTTGCCACTGCAATTGGGCGGTCAGGCGACAGGCTCTACTACGTGGCGGCGCCGGGCACGATCAAATCGATCCGCGAAAGGCCGTAATCCAGTCGTCCCGGGTTGGCGCGGAAGCTGCACCCTCCCCGGGCCGTGCCGCTGAACGCGATTCTCAACGCCCGCGAGCAGGCGCTCCTTCGCGAAGAGCGCCGCATTTTGAACGACCTTCGGTCGGCGCTCGTCCGGCTTGGCATTTCCGACGAAAACATCGCGCCCCTCGAGCAGGCGATCGATCAGCTCGACGATCTGTTTCTGCTGGTCGTGGTGGGAGAGTTCAATGCCGGCAAGAGCGCGTTCATCAACGCTCTTGCGGGCGAGCCCTTGATGGAAGAAGGGGTGACGCCGACAACCGCCCGCGTGACGCCCGTGCGCTGGGAGGACATTCTCATCGTCGACACGCCTGGGACCAATGCCGTGATCCGGGAGCACGAGCAGCTCACCGCGGAGTACGTCCCGCGCGCCGATCTCGTGCTCTTCGTCACGTCCGCGGATCGTCCTTTCACGGAAACTGAACGTGTCTTTCTCGAGCAGATCCGCGACTGGGGCAAGAAAATCATCATCGTCATCAACAAGGTCGACATCCTCGCGGGTGACCGCGAGCGCGCCGACGTCCGCGCGTACGTGTCAGACAACGCGCGACGGCTCCTGGGCGTGACGCCCGAAATCTTTCTCGTGAGCGCGCGCTCTGCCTCCCGCGCGAAGCACGGCGAGCCGCACTTGTGGCAGGAAAGCGGGTTCGAGCCGCTCGAGCAGTACGTCCGGACGACGCTGGATCAGGCGTCGCGAACGAAGCTGAAGCTCCTGAATCCCATCGGGGTCGGCGCTGCGCTGGCCGATCGCTATGCGAAGGTCGTTCGCGAGCGCCTGCAGCTCCTGGAGGAGGATTTCCGCCTGCTGGACGACGTCGAACGGCAGCGCGTGGCGTACAAAGCGGATCTGACGAAACAGTTCGAGTCGCGGATCGCCGCCGTGGACAACGTGCTTCTGGAGATGGAGCGCCGCGGCCACGAGTACTTCGACGACACGATGCGGATCGGCCGCGTGTTCGACCTGTTGAACCGTTCGCGCGTGCAGGAAGGATTCGAGCGCCAGGTAATCGCGGACGCACCGCAACAGATCGAGCGACGCGTCAACGAGCTGGCGGACTGGCTCGTCGAGTCGGATTTCCAGCAGTGGCAACGTGTCGTCGGTCACCTCGGCGAGCGCCGCCGCGAGTTCCGGGGACGGATTCTCGGCCTTTCGGCGGACGAAGCCGACGCGCGTCCGTTCCATCAGGAGCGTCGCCGCCTGGTCGAGGCCGTGAGCGCAGCCGCTCAGCGCGTCGTCGACAGCTACGACCGCCGCCGCGAGGCGAGCGCCCTTGCGGACGGCGCCCGCAACGCGGTGGCGGCCGCTGCGGCGGCCGGTGCTGGAGCGGTGGGCCTCGGTACGATCGTGACGATCGCGGCGACGACGGCTGCGGCCGATGCAACGGGCATCATCCTCGCCAGCGTCATCGCCGCACTCGGGTTCTTCGTCATCCCGGCGAAGCGATCGCGCGCGAAGGCGGAGATGCGCGCGAAGATCGCCGCCGTCCGCGAGCGGCTGTCGCGTGCGCTCCACGACCAGTTCAGCGCCGCGATCGGCCGGAGCTCCGAGCGGCTCGCCGATGCGATTGCGCCGTACAGCCGCTTCATCCGCGGCGAAGCCGAGATGCTGCGCGAAACGCAGGCGCGGATGAAGGACCTCGACGCACAGTTGGCGTCGCTCCGGCAGCAGATCGACGCTCTCGCGGCGTGATCCGCACGGCGGTACCTGACCCATTCGAGCTACGAAGCCCGGAGCACTCCGCGCGAAGCGCGGTCGATGTGCTATCGTGCGAAGCACAGCCGCGTGCGCGGCTGGTCCGGAGACCCGGCATGGAGACCGGGAATGACGATGATGAAGCCTGCCACTCTGTTTTCCGCCATCACGCTCGTCGAATCGGCCGCGGCCGAAGTGCGGCTCGATGCGGCGCGCGCGTTCGTCGAGCGCCACATGCCGCACGGCGACGTGCTGATCGTCGCTGCGTCTCGCGGCGCCGCCGACGATCTCGCCCGTGGTATTGCTGCGCGCAGCGGCGCCACGGTGGGCATCCATCGTTTCAGCCTGACGCAGGTCGCCGCCCGCATCGCATCGCCTGCGCTTGCGGCACAAGGCGTCGCGCCGTCGTCACCCCTCGGCCGTGAGGCCGTAGCTGCGCGTGCGGCGTTCGATGCGGCGCGCGACGGCGCGCTCCGCTACTTCGCGCCGGTTTCGACGACGCCGGGTTTTTCGCGCGCGCTCGCGCGTACGCTCGGCGAACTGCGTCTCGCGGATGTCAGCGCCGATCGGCTGCGCGGCCTCGCGTTGAGTGGGCCGGATCTCGCTGAATTGCTCGATCGCTTCGACGATCAGTTCCGCACCGCCTCGGCCAGCGACCGCGCGACGCTCTTCGACACGGCCGCGCGCGCGATCGCCGAAGCGCCCGACGTGTATCGCACGGCGCCGCTCCTGCTGCTGGATGTCGCTCCGGATTCCGCCGTGGAGTTCGCGTTCGTGCATGCGCTGATTTCCGCCGGACCATCGCCCGAGGGACGGGCCGTGCTCGTCACCGTTCCGTTCGGCGACGTCGCGACACTGGACCGCATGGCTGCCATCGGCGTCGAGCCGGACGTGGTCGAACAGAGCGCGGATACGGACCTTGCGATGCTGCGGCGGCACCTGTTTGCCGACACGCATCCGCCGCTGCGCGAGCCGCGCGGCGATGTCACGCTGTTTTCCGCTCCCGGCGAAGGACGCGAGTGCGTCGAGATCGCGCGGCGAATCCTGGCCGAAGCGCATGCCGGGGTCCCGTTCGATGAAATCGGTGTGTTCCTGCGGGCGCCTGCCAGCTATCTGGGCCTGCTGGAGCACACGTTTTCGCGCGCCGGCATTCCTGCGTACTTCGAACGCGGCACCCGGCGGCCGCATCCGGCCGGACGCGCGTTCCTCGCGTTGCTGGCCTGCGCGAGCGAAAAGCTGTCCGCGCGGCGATTCGACGAATACCTGTCGCTCGCCCAGGTTCCCTCTCTCGTCGACACGCCGCGGACGTTCGAGTTCGTCGTTCCCGACGACGAGGAGCTCGCGCTCTCCGGCATCGCGGAGGGCACTGACGTCGACCGGCCGGCTGCCGACAACGAGGCGTCAGCCGAAGCGTCCACAGCCGGGGAGGAAGAGGCGGTGGTCCACGGCTCGTTACGAGCGCCGTGGAAATGGGAAACGCTGATCGTCGAGTCCGCCGTGATCGGTGGTGATCCCGCACGATGGTATCGGCGTTTGAACGGACTGGCCAACGACTATCAGCTGCGTCTTGCGGCCGAACGGCGGGACGATCCGGACTCCCCTCACGCCGCCCGTCTGGAGCGCGATTTGCGGAATCTGAATCATCTCCGTGCTTTCGCGCTTCCGTTGATCGACCGCCTCGCGGCGTGGCCCGACACCGCGAGCTGGGGAGAATGGCTGGATCGGTTCGCCGAGCTCGCGCCCGCGGTGCTGCGTCATCCCGAACGCGTCCTGCGCGTCATCGCACAGCTGCGGCCGATGGCGGCGATCGGTCCCGTGGCGCTCGAGGAGGCTCGCGCGGTGATTGCCGAGCGGCTGCTTGCGCTCGAAGAGGATCCGCCCAGGAGCCGCTACGGGCGCGTGTTCGTGGCGTCGCCGCATCAGGCGCGCGGCCGCGCCTTCCGCGTCGTGTTCGTCGCCGGCCTGGCGGAGCGGATGTTTCCCCAGCGTCCGCACGAGGATCCGATGCTGCTCGACGGCGAGATGCGGGAGCCGCTTGCCAGCGGGCTCCCGGTCCAGGCGGATCGTGCGCGCGCCGAACGCCTGTTGCTGCGGCTGGTGGTTGGCGCGGCGACCGAGCGCCTGTGGCTCTCGTATCCCCGCATGGACGTCGCCGATTCCAGACCGCGCGTCCCGAGCTTCTACGTGCTCGATGTCATGCGCGCGATCACCGGACGGATCCCGCGCCACGAGAAACTGCGCGAGAACGCGGCGGAGCAGGGCGGCGCCAGCCTGGCCTGGCCCGCTCCGTCGCGGCCGGACCGCGCGATCGACGACCTCGAGCACGACCTCTCGGTACTTAAGCAGCTGATGAACGTGGAACCGCGCGCGTCAGTGCGTGGCCAGGCGCACTATCTGCTGAAATTGAACGAGGCGCTGCGCCGTTCGGTCACCGCCCGGTGGGCGCGCGGCCGTTCGCTGTGGAGTCAGTGGGACGGCATCACGCGCGTCACGGGGATGACCAGGCCCATGCTGGATGCACAGCGGTTGACCGCGCGACCGTACTCGCTGTCCGCGTTGCAGAAGTTCGCATCGTGTCCGTATCAGTTCCTGCTCGCCGCGATCTACCGGCTGCAGCCGCCGGGGAATGTCGAGCCACTCCAGAAACTCGATCCGCTGATGCGCGGTTCGATTTTTCACGAGGCGCAGGCCGAATTTTTTCGCGCACTGAAACGCGACGGCCGGCTGCCCCTGCACGCGACGGATCTCCCGGACGCGATAGTGACCCTCGACGCCGTCCTGCTGCGCGTCGCCGCCGAGTACGAAGAAAAGCTCGCGCCGGCCATCGAGCGCGTGTGGCGCGACGAGATCCAGGACATTTCGCGCGACCTGCACGTATGGGTCCGCCGCCTGGCACAGACCGAAGGCTGGATTCCCGAGTACTTCGAGTACGCGTTCGGCCTGCCGGGCGACGAGGGGCGCGATCCCGCGAGCCGCGAACAGCCGGTCGTAATCGATGGCCGGTTCCTGCTGCGCGGCTCCGTCGATTTGATCGAGCGGCGGGCCGATGGCGCCGCCCACCGGGTGACCGACCACAAGACCGGCCGCAACCGGACCACGTGGAAAACGGTGATCGGCGGCGGAGCCATCCTGCAGCCCGTGCTGTACAGCATGGCCGTGGAGCAGGCGCTCGGGGTCCCGATCGCCTCAGGCCGCCTGTCGTACTGCACGTCGGCCGGCGGCTTCGTCGACCATGACATCCCGATCAACGACGCGAACCGCCGCAGCGGGATCGAAGCGCTCGAGATCGTGGATCGCGCCGTCGAACTCGGATTCCTGCCTGCCGCGCCATCCGAACGCGCGTGCGCGTGGTGCGACTTCCGCCCCGTGTGCGGCCCGGACCAGTACGAACGCATCCGGCGCAAGGCTCCCGAGAAACTCGGCGACCTCGAGGCGCTGCGCGAACGCCCATGACACGCCCACCAGCTCCTGACGGTCTGCTCGACGCCGCTGCGCGGGACGCGATCGCGAACGCACTCGACGACACGCTCGTCGTCGAAGCCGCCGCGGGAACCGGCAAGACCACCGAACTGGTGAAACGGATAGTGGCGACCATTTCGACCGGCCGCGCGAAGGTCCGGAACATCGTCGCGGTCACGTTCACGGAAAAGGCCGCCGGCGAGCTGAAGCTGCGGCTGCGCGAAGCGCTGGACGACGCGAGGGCGCGCGCGACGGCAGACGACGAGAGGGATCGGCTCAACGAAGCCCTGCGTTCGCTCGAGGAGGCCGCCGTCAGCACCATCCACGGCTTCTGTGCCGAGTTGCTGCGCGAACGTCCCGTCGAAGCGCGGATCGATCCGCTCTTTTCAGTCCTCGCCGAGGACCAGGCGGAGCGGCTCTTCGGCGACGCCTTCGGTGCGTGGATCCAGGAACAGCTTCGCGAGCCGCCCGAGGGCGTTCGGCGCGCGCTGCGACGGTCGGTGTGGCAGGG
>Ga0310811_10014196_pt1 | contig 10375 bp, 9 predicted proteins | sample YCmetagenome_FD_207642 | JGI IMG/M metagenome (GOLD analysis project Ga0310811, IMG submission 207642) | Soil microbial communities from experimental microcosm in Duke University, North Carolina, United States - YC | ecosystem: Engineered > Artificial ecosystem > Soil microcosm > Unclassified ... | reverse complement strand
TTCCACAAACTCTTGGCTTGCGACAGGCGTTCCTTGGCGTTGACGAGCGATTGCGCATCGATCTGACCGTAGCGCTTCTTTTCATAGTCGCTCGGCACCGCGCCGTCGAGCTGATAGGCGTCGCGAATCTGCCGCACTGCCGCGGTCGGCTGTTCGACGCGTGCGATGAAAAACAGCGCGTCACGCAACAATCTTTCCGTGATGCTGGAAGAACCTTCGCTCAAGCGGCGTATCTGCAGATTGATGCGCGCAAACAACTGCTTGACGTACAGTTCGCCCGCCACCTGACCGGCCGCCACCGCATCCGCAAAGCCGGCCATGACCCACCAGAAGCTGCGCACCTGCTGCGCGCTTTGCGCCTGCTCGACGCGCAGCACGATATCGCGCATTGCGGCGGCGCTGGCACGGCCGGCCGCATCGTCGCCGTTCTTCAGGAACACCAGCAATGCACGTTCGAAGCGCTTGCGCAATTGAACGTAATCCGATTGCGCCAGCGTCGTGCTGGCCTCGGGCAGTTGCGGGCGGATCGCGAGATTGGGGAAAAACAGGTCGGCGGGATGAATGCGTTCGGCGCCGCGCGCTTGCAGCAGCGCGCGATAGTAAGGGAACAGCCGCACCGGCTGATGCGGCGCGCCGGCTAATAGCTCTTCCAGGTATTCGACCAGCGCCTGGTACGCATGGCCGACTGCGTGAACCGTATCGTCGCTCAGTTCCAGTTGGCCGTTTTCGAATCGTTCAAACAGGTCTTCGACCGTCTCGGTGACGATGACGACGCCGTCTATATCGACCATTTGCAAGGCGCCGTGCGCCTGATGCAAATAGACCTTCGCATGCCGCAAGGTGGTGGAACGCGCTTCGGCGTCCTGCATCAGCGCTTCGCCGAGCGCGACCTTGGAACGCGTCAGCGCTTCGCGGATTTCGCCGATGACCCAGGACAGCGGGCCCGTATCGAAGTGCTCCCTGTCAGGATGCGGCACAGGGGAAGAAGGGGTAGTCATGACTGCCTCGCGGGTACGAACCGGCACATCCGCGCGGGATCTGCCGCTTCAATTGCTGTTGGACCTCATGCAGCCGCACAGGCGGCGTATCGAGTCGCTCTCGGGGCCGATCTGGTCAAGCCGACACGCGGAAACGCGATACCGAGTTCTTGAGTTCTTCGGCCAGCTTGGACAGTTCGCGAATCGAGTGCGCCGTTTGCTGCGTACCTTGCTGCGTCTGCTCGGTCACCGTCAGAATGCCCTGGATATTCTGCGCCACGCCGTTGGCGGAGGTCGCCTGCTGTTCGGTCGCGGACGAAATACCCTGAATCAGTTCCGCCAGACGGTTCGACACGCGGCGGATATCGGCCAGTGCGGCGCCGGCGGCATCGGACAGCTTCGCGCCCTCGACCACACCCTGCGTCGACTTTTCCATAGCGGCGACCGCATCGTGGGTATCGGTCTGAATCGTGCGCACCAGCGCACCGATCTGCTTGGTCGCCTCGCCGGAGCGTTCCGCCAGGCGCTGCACCTCTTCCGCCACCACCGAGAAGCCGCGGCCGGCTTCACCGGCGGATGCGGCCTGGATCGCCGCGTTCAGCGCCAGCACGTTGGTCTGTTCGGTAATGTCGGAAATCAGTTCGGTGATTTCGCCGATCTCCTGCGAGGATTCGCCGAGACGCTTGATTCGTTTCGAGGTTTCCTGGATCTGCTCGCGAATCTCGTTCATGCCCTTGATCGCGTTTTCCACCGCGCGCGCGCCCTCCTCCGCCGCCGTCACCGACTGCCGCGCCACTTCGGCGGATTCGTTGGCTGACTTCGAAACGTCGGTAATCTGCACCGCCATGTCGAGCACGGCCTGACCGGTTTCCTGAATGTTGCGCGACTGTTTCTGCGAGGCTTCCAGCAGTTCGGTCGAAATGTCTTGCGCCTGATTGGATGCCGAGGTCACCTGCTCCGCGGTCTTCGTCACGCGACCGACGAGGCCGCGCAGCTCTTCCACCGTATAGTTGATCGAGTCGGCGATCGCGCCGGTGACGTCTTCCGACACCGTGGCCTGGATCGTCAAGTCGCCGTCCGCCACTTCCTGCAATTCGTTCATCAGGCGCAGAATCGCGGACTGGTTCTGGTCGTTTGCGTGCTTGGCTTCCTCTTCCTGGCGCTGCGCTTCCAGACGCTGGTTTTCCGCTTCCATCCGTCGCGCATCCGCTTCCTTGGTGCGGTTGCGGCTGTCCTGCAACAGCACCAGCGCGATGCCGGCTGCGGCGATCAGCGCGGTCAGCACGGAGAGCAGCATGGCCCAGAACGGCCAGGTCAGCGATTGCGAATCGCTACGATAGGTTTGCTGCAGCTCGCCCAGGCTCTGCTTCAGCGCCTCGTTTTCCTTGAAGATGGTTTCTTCGGCCGCTTTTGCCGCGATAAAGTTTTGCAGGTTGCCGAGGATCAGCGAAATCGATTTCTGGTATTCGGCAAACAGGTTTTGCAGTTCGACCAGTTTTTCGCGCGTTTCCGGTTCGGTCGTCTTGCTCAGGCGCAGCGTCTCGTTACCGTTCAGGAAGCCTTCGGTAAGGTCGCGGAAGGTGTTGGTGTCCTTGCCCAGCAGGAACGCGGTCTCCGGGTTCACGCCTTCGGAACTCAGGAATTCGTTCGCGCTACGCGCCAGACGCTGGGTCAACATCACCAACTGGCCGGCGGCCGCGATCTCGCGCGGCGAGGCGCCACTTTGTGACTTCAGGGTCGAAATCTGCTCGGTCAATTCCAGCAGATCCGGCGAGATTTCGTTCATCTTCGCCAAGGTGGCGCCGAAGCCGGTCAGTTCTTTCTGCAGTTTCAGAATGGTGGCGGCCGACTTGTCCGAGTTCTGCCACAGCTTCTGCGTTTTTTGCAGCGCGGATTCCATCGCGCCGCTCGGCTTGCTGATGCGCTGGCCCTGGTATTCGCCGCCGTTCTTCAGAATCGACAGGTCGTTATTGAATTCCTTGCGGCTGTCCGCCAACTGGCTGAATGCGACCACGTTACCCTGAATCGCATTCGGCGTCGCCTTACCGACACGCTGCGAGTGCATCAGCGCGTCGCCTGCGATCTGCGTCTGCATCGAAGTCAGCGCGGTGTAGTCGGAATTGAGCCAGACGAAGCCGGCGCCGAGCACCAGCGATGCGCCCAGCATGGTCAGCAGGATACGGACCTGTTTCTGCAGCGGCAGATGGCCGATCAGCGGCAGGCGGATATCGCCGCTTTTCTGCAGCACATCGCCGATATAGGTCGCGTTCGGATTGAGCGTCGAATTATGCAAAGCCGCGCGATCGGACGTCTTCGCGGCGGATGGATTTCCTTCAGATGGCAGACCGCTGTCGGCGCCCGCGGCATCGACATCTTTCTTGTCCCTGGAAAAGAGCGGTAATGTAAACGCCATTCTGATTCTCCTGATTCTCTGTTTATCCTGCGTTCAAGTTATGACTCTCGAACTGCTCAAAGTCCCACGTGCAGAAACTGCGAGTCTTGCACGACCGCAGCAAGATCGAGTTCGGTCCATGTGTGCGATTCCCTGTCGACATAGCGCTTGCCGGACCACGGTGCGCCGGCTTGCTCATCCGTCTCGACCTGCATCTCGGCGGTATTGCGCAAACCCAGCACGCGCGACACCAGCAAACCGCTGTTGAACGACAGCGCCGGCGCAAACGCCACGACGCGGCTGTCCTTGTCGATCACGGCAGGCGCTTCGCCGTGAAAATGCGCAAAATCGATCACGCTGATCAGATTGCCGCGAATATTGGTCAGGCCGAGAAACCAGGGCTGCGTCAGCGGCACCTTGGTGATGGCGCCGACCGAGACGATTTCGCCGGCCGATTGCAGATCAAGCAGCCAGCGCTTGCCGCCCATCAGGACGCCGAGCTGGCTGTGATGCGCATCTTCGCCGCTGCGCGCGGTCTGCATGCGTTCGACCAGCTGCGCCTGGAATTCGCGCAGCCGGGTACGCCGTGCAATGACGTCCGGTTTCTTGAACGCGGGGTCTGCCTGCAGTTCCGACGTAGGCTGGCTCATGGAAACAATCAGCCCAGCGCGGCGATTTTCGACAGCAGCTCGCTAGGATCGACCGGCTTGACGATGTAGTCGCGCGCGCCCTGGCGCAAACCCCAGATGCGATCGGTTTCCTGGCCTTTGCTGGTGCAGATGATGATAGGGATGTCCTGCGTTTCAGGATCGCGCGAAATGGCGCGCGTCACCTGGAAGCCGTTCTGGCCAGGCATCACGATATCCATCAGGATCAGTTGCGGCTTGTCGGCCTTGACCTTCAACAAGGCCTCCTCGCCGTTTTCGGCGGTGGACACGGAAAAACCGTTCTTGACCAGGATATCGGTGAGGAAATAGCGCTCGGTGGGAGAATCGTCGACAACGAGGACTTTTTGGATGGCCATCTGAAAAACCTTTTAAATCAAAATTATCGTGCCACTGCCTCGGCCGTATGCTCGCGCACGGTTTTCAGCAGGCTGTCTTTGGTGAATGGCTTGGTCAGGTAGGCGTCCGAGCCCACCATTGCGCCCCGCGCGCGATCGAACAAGCCGTCCTTGGAAGACAACATGATGACAGGTGTGGAGTGGAATTTGGCGCTCTTTTTGATGAGCGCGCAGGTTTGATATCCGTCGAGACGCGGCATCAGGATGTCGCAAAAAATGAGTGCGGGTTTGTGGTCGTTCATCTTGGACAGCGCATCGAAGCCGTCGTCTGCCAACACAACCGTATAACCAGCCTGCCCTAGAAAAATCTCTGCCGAGCGACGAATGGTACTGCTATCGTCAATCACCATGATCTTCACATCAGCGTTTTCCGTTGCCATGAGTCATCTCTTTGAACTGTGCGAAGACAATATAAGGCGCAACAGTGACAAAAAGCAAGATTCTTGGACGAAGCCTCCGGCTATGCGCACATGCCCGTGGTTTTTCCACAAACTTACCAAACTCATAACACGGAAAATTGCATCAAACCTTGACCATTTCAAAGTCTTCCTTGCGCGCGCCGCATTCCGGACAAGTCCAGTTCATCGGCACATCGGCCCAGCGCGTACCCGCCGCGATTCCCTCTTCCGGCAAGCCTGCCGCTTCGTCGTAGATCCAGCCGCAGATCAAGCACATCCAGGTGCACAACGGTTCGTTCGATGTTTCGTTCGATGTTTCGTTATTACTCACGACTGATAACCCTTCAAGTAAAATTGCGCAGTCAGCTATCTTAATATACCGGCCGTGCAAAACCAAACTTCTCCGCTTATCCTCACCTTCGGCCCGACCGATCCCGTCGGCGCCGTCGGCATCCAGGCGGACCTCGCTTCATTCGCCGCGATGGGCTGCCACGGCCTGTCCGTCGTCACCGGACTGCTGATCGGCGACACCGCCCGCATCGAAGACCTGCAGGTGGTCGACGCCGACTGGGTCGCCGATCAAGCGCGCGTCGTGCTCGAAGACATGCCGGTCGCCGCCTTCAAGGTCGGCGCCGTCGGCAGCATCGAGAACGTCGCGACGATCGCCGAAATCGTGTCCGACTATGCCGACATCCCGCTGATTTTCGATCCCTTCCTGTCATCGTTGCAGCAGGACGCGCCGGAAGCCGAAGAAATGCTGATGGCCACGCGCGAGCTGCTGATTCCGCAGACCACGCTGCTGATCGTCTCAGCCGGCGAACTGGCGCGCATCGCCGAAACCTGGCGCGAACCGTCCGAGGAAGACATGATGGCGGTCGATGCCATGCGCCTGATCGAACTCGGCTGCGAATACATCTTCGTCACCGGCACGCCATCCGACCTGACCGACGTCGCCAATACGCTGTTCGATGAAAACGGCGTGGTCCGCCACGACAACTGGCAGCGCATTTCGGGCACGTACAGCGGCGCCGGCGCCACCTTGTCGGCCACGATTGCCGCCTTGCTGGCAAACGGACTCGATGTGCCGGAAGCCGTGTTCGAGGCGCAGGAATTCACGGTCGCATCGATCGCCAACGCACAGCGGCTCGGCATGGGCCGACTGGTGCCGGACCGCTACTTCTGGGCGCGCGAAACGGATGACGATATCGAATCCGGCACGCCGCCGGCCGTGCAATAAGCAACCCCTCATTTTCTCCGCATGACTTCACATAACGACACTCTGTTTGCCCGGGCGCAGCGCAGCACACCAGGCGGCGTCAATTCGCCGGTGCGCGCCTTCCGCTCGGTGGGCGGCACGCCGCGTTTCATCACGCGCGCCGAAGGCCCGCATTTCTGGGATGCCGACGGCAAGCGCTATATCGATTACATCGGCTCCTGGGGTCCGGCCATCGTCGGCCATGCGCATCCGGACGTCGTCAAGGCGGTGCAGGATGCGGCGGCGCGCGGCTTGTCCTTCGGCGCGCCGACCGAAGGCGAGATCGAGATGGCCGAGACCATCTGCAAACTGGTGCCGTCCATCGAACAAGTGCGACTGGTCTCCAGCGGCACCGAAGCGGCGATGAGCGCCTTGCGCCTGGCGCGCGGCGCCACCGGCCGCGACATGATCGTCAAGTTCGAAGGCTGCTATCACGGCCACGCCGATTCGCTGCTGGTGAAGGCCGGCAGCGGCTTGCTCACTTTTGGCAATCCGACCTCGGCCGGCGTGCCGGAAGATTTCGCCAAGCACACGCTGGTGCTCGACTACAACGAGCCGCAGCAACTGGAAGACCTGTTCCGCAAAATGGGCGAGCGCATCGCCTGCGTGATCGTGGAACCGGTCGCCGGCAACATGAACCTGGTGCCGGCGACGCCGGCTTTCCTGCAAACCATGCGCCGCGTCTGCAGCGAGCACGGCGCGGTATTGATTTTCGATGAAGTGATGTCGGGCTTCCGCGTCGCGCTAGGCGGCGCGCAGGCGCTGTACGGCATCACGCCGGATCTGACGGTGCTGGGCAAGGTCATCGGCGGCGGCCTGCCGGTCGCGGCCTTCGGCGGCCGCGCCGACTTGATGAAACACCTGGCGCCGCTGGGCGGCGTATATCAGGCGGGCACACTGTCCGGCAACCCGGTCACCGTCGCTGCCGGCCTGGCGACGCTGGCGCTGATCCAGCAGCCGGGCTTCTATGACGCGCTGACGGCGCAAACCGCCAAGCTCGTGCATGGATTGGCTGCAGCGGCAAAGGAAATGGAAATCGCGTTCTGCGCGGATGCGGTCGGCGGCATGTTCGGCCTGTATTTTGCGCCCGAGATTCCGCGCTCGTATGCGGCAATGATGAAGTGCGACAAGACGCGCTTCAACACCTTCTTCCACGCGATGCTGGCAGCCGGCGTCTATCTGGCGCCGTCGGCCTTCGAGGCGGGATTCGTCTCGGCGCAGCATGACGACGCAACGATAGAAGCCACGCTGAAAGCGGCGCGCGCAGCATTCGCCGAACTGAGCGCCGACTAAAAAAAACGCCGCTATTCTGCGGCGTTTTTCCTGTCACGTCAGCCAGCCGCGCCGGCGGAAATACCACATCGGCACCAGCGCGCTGGCGATCATCAACAACACCGTATACGGATAACTGAGCGCACCGAAAAATTTAAGTTCGGGAAAGCTCAGATTCATGCCGTACACGCTGGCGATCAGCGTCGGTGGCAATAGCGCCACGCTGGCGACCGAGAAGATCTTGATGATCTTGTTCTGGTTGATGTTGATGAAACCGACCGTCGCATCCATCAGGAAGTTGATCTTGTCGAACAGGAAGGCCGTGTGGTTGTCCAGCGATTCGATATCGCGCAGAATCTGGCGCGCTTCATCGAACTGGTCCGAATTCAGCATGCGGCCGCGCATCAGAAAACTCACCGCGCGGCGCGTATCCATCATGTTGCGGCGTATGCGGCCGTTCAAATCCTCGCCGTGCGCAATCGCGTTCAGCGTGGAAGCGGCGTCCTGATCGGTGAATTCCTTTTGCAGCACGCGATGGCTGACTTCTTCCAGTTCGAGATAGATGCCTTCCAGCGCATCCGCCGAATATTCGGCGTCGGTCGCATACAGATCGAGCAGCACGTCCTTGAAGTCGCCGATCGAGCCGGGACGCGAACGCGCGCGCAGGCGCACCAGGCGGAAAATCGGCAGGTCGTCGGAATGGACCGAAAACAGGATGTCCTTGGTCAGGATGAATGCGACGGTCACGACGCTCGACAGCCCGTCGTCTTCTTCCAGCAGGAAGTCGGAACGCAAATGCAGGTCGCCGTTTTCCGCTTCGTAGTAACGCGCCGATGCCTCGATGTCCTTGACCTCGTCTTCGCCCGGCAGGATCACGCCGTAGATGCTCTTGACCCAGCCGCGCTCCTCGTCGCTGGCGCCGGTCAGATCGACCCAGATCGGCGTCACGTTTTCAAGATCGGCGCGGCTATCGATGTTGACCTGGTTCAGGCGGCCGTTCTGCAGCACGAATACGTTAATCATAAGCTCTCCCCAGTCGCGTCTTTACCTTGGCTCAAGGCAAGCAAGCACGTCAAACCTGCAGCAAGGCCCTGCAGGCACATTAAAAGTTCGGGGAATGCGGCCGTCATTTGGCCGGGACGCACCCACCCGCCGAATCCGGCGAGAAGGCGCTGGGGAATATCAGCGGCTAGCGCTATCTCGCGGATGGAACCGTGGCATACACGGTCGACAACTTGATGAAGGACTACCCAAGTCGGGTCTCCAGAAACGAAAACAGCGCAAGTGTACTGATAAGCCCGGGCGCAGGCAAGCCGCTCGCACACCCTCATCGCATGTACCGATCAACGCATGGTGCGCGACGGCGTTGACAGCCATGCGACGCGCGTTCCTGCGATATTTTTATACGCTCGATATGACGCGCTGATGAATCGGCTTGTTGGGCGTCCGGATCAATGCGGCAGTTCGGCAGAATTCATGCGCCGCAGGATCAACGCAGTGCGCCGCGCCAGATAGTCGGAGCCGCGATGCGCGTCATAGAAACGCGGCCGCGGCAGCATGACTGCCAGCCGCGCCGCCTGTTCCGGACCCAATTGCGCGGCGGAGATGCCGTAGTAATGGCGCGCCGCCGCTTCCGCGCCGAAGATGCCGACGCCCCACTCGACGCTGTTCAGATAGATTTCGAAGATGCGCTCCTTGTCCATCCAGAATTCCAGCATATAGGTGATCAGCACCTCCTGTCCCTTGCGCACGTAACTGCGTTCACCGGACAGGAACAGGTTTTTCGCCAGTTGCTGCGTGATGGTGGAACCGCCGGCGACGACCTTGCCTTTCCGCGTATTTTTTTCGTAGGCCTTTTCCATCGCCTGCCAGTCGACGCCGTCATGCTCGGTGAAGTTGGCGTCTTCCGACGCGATGATCGCGCGCTTCAGGTTGTTCGAGATGCGCTTGTAGGGCACCCAGGTATGCTTGATCTGCGCGTTCGGATTTTTTTCGCGCAATACGGAAAGCTGGTGCCGCATGAAGCTGGTCGAGCCCGGATCGTGCTTGACCCACCAGCCGATCTGCAGGAAGAAATAGGCCTGCGCCAGCAGCACGGCGACTACGGGCACCAGAATGAGCCACAACAGCAGCCTGCGCAGGGTTTTCATGTTCGGTCGAAAGCGTGGATGGTAATGATGGGAGCGCGCTTTTATGCTGACGCATTCAATTGCGCGCGCAGTTCGGCGAACACTGCCGCCGTCTCCGGCCGCACGCCGCGCCACAGATAAAAGGATTCCGCCGCCTGCTCGACCAGCATGCCGAGACCGTCGCGCGTTTGCGCGCCGTGCGCAGCGGCGAACTGCATGAATACGGTCGGTGCCTTGCCGTACATCATGTCGTAAGCCAGCGTTGGCGCCGCGAATATTTCGGCCGGAATCGGCGGCAATTCCGCGCTCAGACTGGCGGCCGTGGCGTTGATGACGATATCAAACGGCCCCTGCAGCGCGGCGAAAGCGCTGACTTCGACAAGCCCGTGTTGTGCGAATTGCCGCGCCAGCTCCTCGGCTTTCGATACCGTGCGATTGGCCAGCACCAGCCGCTGCGGTGCCTGCTCGAGCAAGGGCAGGATCACGCCGCGCGCGGCGCCGCCGGCGCCCAGCAGCAGCACCGATTTGCCGGCAATCGCGAGGCCCGCATTGCGCACGATGTCCTGCACCAGGCCGACGCCGTCGGTGTTGTCGCCGAGGATGGCGCCATCCTTGAACCGCAAGGTATTGACCGCGCCGGCCGCCTCTGCACGCGGCGTCAGGGCAGTTGCCAGCGCGTGCGCCTCCAGCTTGAAGGGCACGGTCACGTTCATGCCCTTGCCGCCGTCACGTATGAAAGCGCGCACCGCATCGGCGAAACCGTCCAGCGGCGCCAGCAGCCGCTCGTATGTCAGATGCTGCTGCGTCTGCGCGGCAAAACGCGCGTGGATGTCGGGCGACTTGCTGTGCGCGATCGGATTGCCGATCACCGCGTAACGATCGAGCGCGC
>Ga0310811_10014194_pt1 | contig 10375 bp, 8 predicted proteins | sample YCmetagenome_FD_207642 | JGI IMG/M metagenome (GOLD analysis project Ga0310811, IMG submission 207642) | Soil microbial communities from experimental microcosm in Duke University, North Carolina, United States - YC | ecosystem: Engineered > Artificial ecosystem > Soil microcosm > Unclassified ... | reverse complement strand
CGATCTGTTGCCGCTTTCCGACCACCGCCACGCTTTCCGCCCCCCGCCCCAGCCACCCTCCCCCACACCGCCGATGCTAAAATACCCAATTCCGCGCACCGCAGCCACGCACACCTTGCAGCGGCGGCACCGCCCATAATTTCCGCATCGACATGACTTCCCAACTGCACACAAAGGGTGAAGCCTGGTCGGCTCGCTTTTCGGAGCCGATGTCCGAACTCGTCAAACGCTATACCTCGTCGGTCTTTTTCGACAAGCGGCTGGCACTGGTCGACATCGACGGCTCGCTCGCGCACGCGGCGATGCTCGCCGCGCAAAAGATCATTACCGACGACGATTTCACGGCGATTCGCAACGGCATGACGCAGATTCGCGGCGAAATCGAACGCGGCGAATTCGCGTGGCAGCTCGACCTCGAAGATGTGCATCTGAACATCGAGGCGCGCCTGACCGCGCTGATCGGCGACGCCGGCAAACGGCTGCACACCGGCCGCTCGCGCAACGACCAAGTCGCGACCGACATCCGCCTATGGCTGCGCGGCGAGATCGACCGGATCGGCGCGCTGCTGACCGATCTGCGCCGAGCACTGCTCGACCTGGCCGAGCAGCACGCGGACACCATCATGCCGGGGTTCACGCACCTCCAGGTCGCCCAGCCGGTCACCTTCGGCCATCACCTGCTCGCCTACGTCGAAATGTTTTCGCGCGACGCCGAGCGCATGCGCGACTGCCGCAAGCGTGTGAACCGGCTGCCGCTCGGCGCGGCGGCGCTCGCCGGCACCAGTTACCCCATCGACCGGCACGCCGTGGCGCGGACTCTTGGTTTCGACGGGATCTGCGCGAACTCCCTCGACGCGGTATCCGACCGGGATTTCGCGATCGAATTCACTGCCGCCGCCGCGCTCGTGATGACGCACGTATCGCGTTTCTCGGAGGAGTTGGTGCTGTGGATGAACCAGCGCGTCGGCTTCATCGACCTGGCGGACCGCTTCTGCACCGGCTCGTCGATCATGCCGCAGAAGAAGAATCCGGACGTGCCGGAGCTGGCACGAGGTAAGACCGGCCGCGTCAACGGTCATTTGATCGCGCTGCTGACCCTGATGAAAGGTCAGCCCCTCGCGTACAACAAAGACAATCAGGAAGACAAGGAACCGCTGTTCGATACCGTCGACACGGTCGCCGACACCTTGCGCATCTTTGCCGAGATGGTCGCCGGCATCACCGTGAAGGCCGACGCGATGCGCTCGGCAGCCCTGCAAGGCTTCTCCACCGCCACCGACCTGGCCGACTACCTCGTCAAGCGGGGCCTCGCGTTCCGCGACGCGCACGAGGCGGTAGCGCGCGCGGTACGGCTGTGTGTCGAACGCGGCTGCGATCTGGCGGAACTGACGCTCGACGCGTTGCGCGCCGATTTGCCGGCCATCGCAAGCCTGATCGGCGAGGACGTGTTCGCCCACCTGACGCTCGAAGGCTCGATCGCAAGCCGCAATCATCCGGGCGGCACCGCGCCGGATCAGGTACGTCAAGCGATCGCGGCCGCGCGCGCGGCACTGGAATAAGAGCGCCGGGCGCGTCAAAGCGCCCGCTCAACGTCCCGAAAAGCGCGCCGCAAAGCGCCCGATCCGCGGCGCGCGCCACAGCCGCCGCTTCCCAGCATACCTGGCCGCGCGGTAGCGGTTCACCATCCGTAGCAACAGCGCCAAGCTCAGCACGAGGCTGACACCCGCGTAGGCCAGCATCGAGTGCCGCACGCTGGCCTGGCTGGCGGTGTATGCATACCACGCCGCCCCAAGCAAGAGAAAGAAATTCATTGACTGCACCGGTCAAGAAATGGACGACGCCGCCATCGGCATCCGACGTGTTATCGGCAGCGGTCCACGAAACTTGAACTCAAGCGCGCACGCAATCCACGAAATACTCGATACGCCCATTCACTTCCTCGCCGACCAATCCGTGAATGTCGGTGTGAAAACCCGGGAAGCGTCCGTTGAATTCGCGCGCGAAGCGCAGATAACGAACGATCGTCTGGTTGAAACGCTCGCCGGGTATCAGCAGCGGAATACCCGGCGGGTAAGGCGTCAGCAAAACGCTGGTGACGCGCCCCTCCAATTCGTCGATCGGCACCCGGTCGATCTCGCGATGCGCGATCTTGGCGAAGGCGTCGGCCGGCTTCATCGCCGGCTCCATGCTCGACAAGTACATCTCGGTCGTGAGCCGCGCGATGTCGTTCGAGCGGTAGACGCTGTGGATCTGCTGGCAGAGATCGCGCAAGCCGATCCGCTCGTACGCCGGGTGCTGCGCAACGAACTCCGGCAGCACGCGCCACAGCGGCTGGTTGTTGTCGTAGTCGTCCTTGAACTGCTGCAACTCGGTCACCATCGAATTCCAGCGGCCCTTCGTGATGCCGATGGTGAACATGATGAAAAACGAGTACAGCCCCGTTTTTTCGACGATGATGCCGTGCCCGGCCAGGTACTTGGTGACGATAGCAGCCGGAATCCCGGTCTCGCCGAACTCCCCGTCGACATCGAGTCCCGGCGTGATGATCGTCGCCTTGATCGGGTCCAGCATGTTGAAGCCGTCGGCCAGGTCGCCGAAGCCATGCCAGCGGTCATTGGGCCGCAGCATCCAGTCCTCGCGCGAGCCGATGCCCTCGTCGGCCAAATGTTCCGGTCCCCACACGCTGAAGAACCAGTCGTCGCCATACTCGGCGTCAACCTTGCGCATCGCGCGGCGGAAATCGAGCGCCTCGGCGATCGACTCCTCGACCAGCGCCGTACCCCCCGGCGGCTCCATCATCGCCGCGGCCACATCGCACGACGCGATGATCGCGTACTGCGGGCTGGTCGAGGTGTGCATCAGATACGCCTCGTTGAAGCGATGCTTGTCGAAGCGCGGCGTCTCGGAATCCTGCACGACGATCTGCGAAGCCTGCGAAATACCCGCCAGTAGCTTGTGCGTCGAGTGCGTCGCGAACACCAGCGCCCCGGTGCGCGGCCGGCCGGCGCCGATCGCGTGCATGTCCTGATAGAACGAGTGGAATTCGGCGTGCGGCAACCAGGCTTCGTCGAAATGCAACGTGTCCAGCAAGTCGCCGAGCAGATCCTTGATCATCTCGACGTTGTAGACCACGCCGTCATAGGTGCTCTGCGTGATGGTCAGGATGCGCGGACGCAGGTTCGGGTTCTTGGCCAGCGCTTCCCGCGCGAACGGGTTCGCCTCGATCTTGCGGCGAATGTTCGCCGGCTTGAATTCGTCCCTCGGTATCGGCCCGATGATGCCGAAATGATTGCGCGTCGGCGTCAAAAACACCGGAATCGCGCCGGTCATGGTGATCGCGTGCAGGATCGATTTGTGACAGTTGCGATCGACCAGCACGATGTCTCCCGGCGCGACGGTCGCGTGCCAGACGATCTTGTTCGACGTCGAGGTGCCGTTGGTGACGAAAAACAGGTGATCCGCGCTGAAAATTCGCGCCGCATTGCGCTCCGAGGCGGCCACCGGCCCGGTATGGTCGAGCAGTTGGCCCAGTTCGTCGACTGCGTTGCAAACGTCTGCGCGCAGCATGTTCTCGCCGAAGAACTGATGGAACATCTGCCCCAGGGGACTCTTGAGGAACGCCACGCCGCCCGAGTGCCCCGGGCAGTGCCAGGAATACGAGCCTTCGTCGGCGTAACGCACCAGTTCCTTGAAAAACGGCGGCGCCAGCGAATCGAGATAGACCTTCGCCTCGCGGATGATGTGCCGCGCGACGAATTCCGGCGTGTCCTCGAACATGTGGATGAAGCCGTGCAACTCGCGCAGGATGTCGTTCGGGATGTGCCGCGAGGTGCGCGTCTCGCCGTACAGGAAAATCGGGATGTCCGCGTTGCGGCGCCGCACCTCGGTGACGAACGCGCGCAGCGCGATGATGGCATGGGCCAGTTCCGGCACTTCCTCGTCGGTGGCGGCTTCGACTTCGTCGACCAGCGCGATTTCGTCATCGTCGATCGACAGAATGAAGCACGACGCGCGGCTCGATTGCTGCGCGAACGAAGTCAGGTCCCCATAGCTCGTCAGGCCCAGGACCTCCACACCTTCCTTTTCGATCGCTTCGGCCAGCGCGCGAATACCGGAGCCCGAAATGTTCTCGGAGCGGAAATCTTCGTCGATGATGACGACGGGGTAACGAAACTTCATCGCGTGACTCTCCAAAAGCAAACCGCCGCACGTTACTGTAACGGTGTGCAGCGGTCATGACACTTCAATCTATGGGCTAGGCGGCCCGTTGGGCCCGGCCTCGAATTTTCGTCAGCGGCCCGTTGGGTTCGGATTCAGGTTTTCGGCAGCGTCACGCCGTGCTGGCGCTGGTACTTGCCGCCGCGATCCGCGTAGGAGGTCTCGCAGACCTCGTCGCTCTCGAAGAACAGCACTTGCGCGACGCCCTCGTTGGCGTAGATCTTGGCCGGCAGCGGCGTGGTGTTCGAAAACTCCAGCGTCACGTAGCCTTCCCACTCCGGCTCGAACGGCGTGACGTTGACGATGATGCCGCAGCGCGCGTACGTCGACTTGCCCAGGCAGACGGTCAACACCGAGCGCGGAATCCTGAAGTACTCGACGGTGCGGGCCAGTGCGAAGGAATTCGGCGGGATGATGCACACGTCGCCCTTGAAGTCGACAAACGACTTCTCGTCGAAGTTCTTTGGGTCGACGATCGTCGAGTTGATGTTGGTGAAAATCTTGAATTCGTCGGCGCAGCGAATATCGTAGCCGTAACTCGACGTGCCATAGCTCACGATCTTGCGGCCGTCATCCGACACCCTCACCTGGTCCGGGACGAACGGCTCGATCATCTGGTGCGTCTCGGCCATGCGCCGGATCCACTTGTCGGACTTGATGCTCATACGGTCGAATAAAAATTGGAGGTCACTACCTGATCACGCCGCAGGCGAGCGCCGGCCCCGCATCGCGCGCGGGATAGGCATAATAATCCTGCGCGTCCCGGTGAAGGATCAGCGAACGGCCGACCACCGAGCGCACGCCGTCCAGCGACAACTCGGCGGACACGATGAAACCGGCGGCGATGCCGTCAGCGTCCGCGCGCAGGTTCGCAAGGTCGCCCTCGAGCCGCGCGCCCTGCTTCAGCCGCGCCGCGCCCGGGCTGAATACGCTGCCGATATCCATGTTGCCGTGCAGTCCGGCGAGCGCGTTGCAGTCGCTGCGCTCGTGAATCTGCAGCGCATGGTCGCTGTTCGGCGGCAAGCCGCTGATGTTGTAGCTGACTTGAACCCCGTCCGCGCGTTCGGTGAACGACACCACGCCGTGCGCGGTACTGCCCGCGATCGGCAGCAGTGTAGCGTCGGCACGCTTGTCGTGCGGAGTGAAGACCATCGCGCAGCCGGCGACTAGCGCAGTCGCTGCGGCGAGCGTCACCAGCAGCGTCATCTGTGCGGCCAATGCCGCCCCTGCCACCCGCCATGGGTAATGTTGTTCCATTCGCTCCTTCGGCTCCGGTCCGGTCGAAGCGCGCGCCGAGTTTAAACTCCGAGTGTGGACTCCGAGTTGTGGCCTGAATCGCGCACGCCGCGCTCACGGGAAGAAAGCCGCCATGATACCGCGTCCGCCCGCCCGCAAGAACCGCTCACGGCAAACCGCACCGCCCTCGCTCACCGAGCGGCGGCGCGGGCACGCCGAACCACCGAAGCTCACCGATGGCGATGCGGGCACGCCGAAGCCCCGCACCCGCTAAAGCGAGCCGTTCGCCTCAGGTGTTCTGCACCACAATCGCCGGAAATTTCGACGTCATGTCGCGCTGCTGCTCGGCGATGCGGATCGCTACCCGTCGAGCAATGGCGCGGTACATGGCCGCGACCTTGCCGTCGGGTTCGGCGACCACGGTCGGCCGCCCCGTATCCGCCTGCTGGCGAATGCCGATATCGAGCGGCAGGCTGCCGAGGTACTCGACGCCATATTCCGCGCACAGCGTCTCGCCGCCGCCCGCCCCGAAAATATGCTCCGCATGGCCGCAGTTCGAGCAGATATGCACGCTCATGTTCTCGACCACGCCCAGAATCGGCACGCCGACCTTTTCGAACATCTTCAGGCCTTTCTTCGCATCCAGCAGCGCGATATCCTGCGGCGTGGTGACGATCACCGCGCCCGTCACGGGCACTTTCTGCGACAGCGTCAGCTGGATGTCGCCGGTGCCGGGCGGCATGTCGACGATTAGATAATCGAGGTCGGACCAGTTGGTCTGGCGCAGCAACTGCTCGAGCGCCGACGTGACCATCGGTCCACGCCAGATCATCGGGTTGTCCTGCTCGATCAGAAAGCCGATCGAGTTCGCCTGTATGCCGTGGCCCTGCAGCGGGAACATCGTCTTGCCGTCCGGCGACTCCGGGCGACCGGACATGCCGAGCATCATCGGCTGCGACGGGCCGTAGATGTCGGCGTCGAGCATGCCGACCGACGCCCCTTCGGCCGCCAGCGCCAGCGCCAGGTTGGCCGCGGTGGTGCTCTTGCCGACGCCGCCCTTGCCGGATGCGACCGCGACGATGTTGCGCACGTTCGGCAACAGTTGCACGCCGCGCTGGACCGCGTGCGCCACGATCTGCTGCGACACGATCACGTTGACGCCGCCAATGCCCGGCAGCGCGCGCAAGGCGTTCACGACTAACGTGCGGATCGTTTCGAACTGGCTTTTGGCGGGATAGCCCAAGACCACTTCCAGCGCCACGTTCGCGCCGTCGATGCTGACGTTGCGGATCGCCTTGGGCGCTGCGACCGAACGGCCGGTGTTCGGGTCGATCACGCCCGCGAGGGCGGCGTCGATCTGTGCCCTTTCAATACTCATTGTTTCTCCGCTCCGGTACTTGCCCGCCTGGCCGCCGAGGCGAGCACCGCGCGCCATGGGCGCGTTGTCGCGCCAAGCGCGGTGCACGTTCGGGCCACCGGCGCGGCACGCCGCCGAACTTTCCTGGCGACCGCGCGTCGAACCGATTCGGCTGACGAAATTGAAATTAAGTGTTGCGACGATTGCAAAACGCCGCATGGCTCGGCACGCTTTTCGCGTCCGCCCGGCCATTCCCGCATTGTAAAGCCATGCAGGCGCCCGTGCCGGATGCGGCGCCGATAGTTTGACGGAAATCGGGCCGTCTCACCGATGCTTTAAATCACTAGATGTTTTGAATAACTCCAAGTCACAGGAATGAGGTGTCGCATGAATGTAAAACTCGCTGTCCGTCTGTCCGCTTTCGCCGTCGCGGGCGCGTTGCTCGCCGGCTGTGAAACCCAGCAAGGCAGCAATGCCGCGCTCGGCACCGGCGTGGGCGCCGCGGCCGGCGCCGGCCTCGGTGCACTGTTCGGCGGCGGCAAGGGCGCGGCGATCGGCGCCGGCGTCGGCGCGGCGGCTGGCGGCATCACCGGCTACAACTGGCAGGCGATTCGCGGCAAGCTGGCGGGCGCGTCGGCCGGCACAGGCACCCAGGTCAGCGAGCAGCAGGACGGCTCCCTCAAGGTCAATATCCCGAACTCGATTTCGTTCGATACCAATAGCTACGCGGTCAAGCCGTCGTTCGCGACCGTGCTCAATGAAGTGTCAGTCCAAATGAGCCAGCACCCGGAGCTGATTGCGCAAGTGGTCGGCCATACCGACAGCACTGGCCAGCCGCGATACAACATGACGCTGTCGCAAAACCGCGCGCAAAGCGTCGCGCAGTACCTGGCGGGGCACGGCGTCGCGTCGCAGCGCCTGGCGGCCGATGGACGCGGCCCGAGCCAACCGATCGCCGACAACACTACTGAAGCGGGCCGCGCACAAAACCGCCGCGTCGAGATCTATCTGCGCGCGACAGCACAGCCACAGGGCTTGAGCGCTGCCCATCCGATGGCAAAGTAAGACCCCTCGCACGGCAAAATTCAGACTCCTCCTACGGCAAATTCAGACACACAAAAAAATTTTTCGAACTCTGGCGCCGTTTCGTTGTCTGTCTCTACGGTACGCGACGGTTCACCCGCCGCGTCACCATTCTCCTCTTGTCGTTGTTGCTCCGGGGCTCTTGAGTCCCGGTTTTTTTTTGCCCTATTTTTGCCCTATGCGCAACGCCAAACCGTCGCGCGGACGGCGCGTTGGCGCATTCGCCTGCTAAAATCGCGATTCACCCGCTGTTTTCCGTCCATCCAATCGCGATCCCCCATGTCCGCACCCGTTGCCGCGCCGCGCCGCATTCTCGTCACGTCCGCCTTACCGTACGCGAATGGCCCCATCCATATCGGCCATCTCGTCGAATATATTCAGAGCGACATCTGGGTGCGGACCTTGCGAATGCATGGGCACGAGGTGTATCACGTGGGCGCCGATGACACCCATGGCACGGCGATCATGCTGCGCGCGCAGGCGCAGGGCATCACGCCGCGCGAGTTGATCGAACCCGTCTGGCGCGATCACAAGCGCGATTTCGACAATTTCGGCGTGTCGTTCGACAACTATTACTCGACCGACGCGCAGGAAAACCGCGTGCTGTGCGAACAGATCTTTGCTTCGCTGCGCTCGGCCGGGCTGATCGAAGCCCGGGACATCGAGCAGGCCTACGACCCGGTCAAGGAGATGTTCCTGCCGGACCGCTTCATCAAAGGCACGTGCCCGAAATGCGGTGCGAAGGACCAGTACGGCGACAACTGCGAGGTGTGCGGCTCGATTTACCAGCCGACCGACCTGATCGAACCGTATTCGGTCGTCTCGGGTGCGACGCCCGTGCGCAAGACCTCCACGCATTACTTTTTCAAGCTGTCCGATCCGCGTTGCGAAGATTTCCTGCGCCGCTGGGTCGCCACGCTCGCGCAGCCCGAAGCCATCAACAAGATGCGCGAGTGGCTTGGCGAGCCCGGCGACGCCAAGCTTGCCGATTGGGACATCTCGCGCGACGCGCCGTACTTCGGCTTCGAGATCCCAGGCACGCAGGGGAAGTATTTTTATGTGTGGCTGGATGCGCCGGTCGGCTACTACGCGAGCTTCAAGAATTTGTGCGACCAGCGCGGACTGGACTTCGACGCATGGGTCAAGCCGGACACGACGACCGAGCAATATCACTTCATCGGCAAGGACATCCTGTACTTCCACACGCTGTTCTGGCCCGCGATGCTCGCGTTTTCCGGTCATCGCGCCCCGACCAACGTCTTTGCGCACGGTTTCCTGACGGTCGACGGCACCAAGATGTCGAAGTCGCGCGGCACCTTCATCAACGCGAACAGCTACATTGAAACCGGCCTGAACCCCGAATGGCTGCGTTACTACTTTGCCGCGAAGCTCAACAGCACGATGGAAGACCTCGATCTGAACCTCGACGACTTCCAGGCGCGCGTCAACAGCGACCTGATCGGCAAATACGTGAACATCGCCAGCCGCGCGGCGGGTTTTCTGGTCAAGCGTTTTGACGGCCGCGTGCTGGACAGCGCGATGGGCCACCCGCTGCTCACGCAGGCGGCGGCCGCCATCCCACAGATCGCCGCACACTACGAGAGCCGCGAGTACGGCCGCGCCCTGCGCCAGACCATGGAACTGGCCGACGCGGTCAACAGCTACGTAGACACCGCCAAGCCGTGGGACCAGGCGAAAGACCCCGCCAAGGCAGACGCGCTGCACGAAACCTGCAGCGTCAGCCTCGAAGCGTTCCGGCTACTGTCGCTCGCCTTGAAGCCGGTGCTGCCGAAGGTCGTCGAAGCGGCGGAAAAGTTTCTCGGCGTCGAGCCGCTGAGCTGGGCCGACGCCGCAACGCCGTTGTCGTCGGCACGCCCGGTCAACGCGTACAAGCACCTCATGACGCGCATCGAGGCCAAGCAGATCGACGCGCTGCTTGCCGCGAATCGCGAGTCGCTGCAAGCCGGCGACGCGGCTGCCGACACCGCGGCGAAGGCGACGTCCGGCGCTGCCGGCGCCGCGGGAGCCGCCAGCGCGGCCACGGGGTCGTCGCCCAATCCGGCCGCGAAGGCCCAAGCCGGCGCGGCGAAGAGCAGCGGCGATGGCGACGGCATCATTTCCATCGACGATTTCGCCAAGATCGATCTTCGGATCGCCAAAATCGTCGACTGCGTGGCGGTCGAAGGCTCGGATAAGTTGTTGCAGCTAACGCTCGATGTCGGCGAGGAACGCACGCGCAACGTGTTCTCGGGAATCAAGTCGGCGTATCAACCCGAAGAGCTGGTCGGCAAGCTGACCGTGATGGTCGCGAACCTTGCACCGCGCAAGATGAAATTCGGCCTGTCGGAGGGCATGGTGCTGGCCGCATCGGCGCGCGACGAAAAGGCCGAGCCGGGCATCTACATTCTCGAGCCGCACAGCGGCGCGAAACCCGGGATGCGCGTCAAGTAAGGCGTCGCAGCGCGTCGGCGTGTCGAGGAT
>Ga0310811_10014193_pt1 | contig 10376 bp, 12 predicted proteins | sample YCmetagenome_FD_207642 | JGI IMG/M metagenome (GOLD analysis project Ga0310811, IMG submission 207642) | Soil microbial communities from experimental microcosm in Duke University, North Carolina, United States - YC | ecosystem: Engineered > Artificial ecosystem > Soil microcosm > Unclassified ... | reverse complement strand
GGCATCGTTGGTAGGGAGGGCGCAACCACAGCCTGCTCGCCGTGGCGAGGGCGCGCCGAATAGCATTGTCATTCAGGGGCAAATTTCTTCCTCTCGCGCATGAGGACACCGAATGCCTCCTCAAGATCTTTGCCGAAAGTTAGAATGCCTGCTTCGTGGCCAGCCATGACAACAATCTTTCTGCTTTGCACGTCGATGCGCTTGAAGAGTTGCATTATCTCATTCGCCATCTCGTGGGTTCCATAGTCAGCAGTCTTCGAAGTTGTCGGCGCTTTATTCAAAACTGCTGCCCACAGCTTGGAGTCGTGACAATGAATAACCGCTCCTGCGGTTGCATCCGACTCGTAGACTGCAGCGTGCGTCAGCGATTCCGATGAGGGCAGCGCAGAGCCTTCGTATCGGACCCGGTTCCTCTCAAAATCGCACGCCACTACTTTTGCGCAGTCTGCCAGGGTCAGTTCATGTATGCCTCCGGTCGCAGAACCGGTGATGTAAAACCTGTCGGTCGCACCGTCCCTTACGCTCAGGTTGCCGAACCCAATACCATTTGGATCCACACCGATCAGACGGAGATCGAGAAGTTTCCTCCTGTATGCATTTAATTCAGCAAGCCCGCCAAACGAAGTAATCTCCGCAGCCACGCGCTCGCATGAAAACTTTATGTATTCGCTCACGACGCCTGCTCCGGGAAAAGCGCGCGGATGCTTTTCTCGTTCGCTTCACACACACCCCGCTCGGTAATTAATCCGGTTACCAGCTGGCCGGGTGTAACATCGAATCCATAATTTGCAGCCGGGCTTCTCTCCGGGGCGACACGGACCTCGATCTGTTGTCCCTCGAACCAGCCATCGGCTTGCTTCACTTCCTCCGCGCTACGTTCTTCAATCGGGATTTCTTTCAGCCCGTCTCGCAACTTCCAGTCGAATGAAGACGAGGGCAGCGCTACATAAAAGGGAACGTTATTGTCCTTCGCTGCCAGCGCCTTCAGATATGTCCCGATCTTGTTCGCAACGTCTCCCGATAAAGTAGTGCGATCGGTTCCAACAATCACCAAATCCACTGCGCCACGTTGCATCAAGTGTCCCGCGGTACTGTCTGCGATGATCGTATGCGGCACTCCGTGCTCGCCCAGCTCCCACGCTGTGAGTTTGGAACCCTGATTTCTGGGTCGCGTCTCAGCAACCCACACGTGAACTGGCAATCCGCTGTCGTGAGCGGCATAGATCGGAGCAGTAGCGGAACCATAGTCAACAAACGCGAGCCATCCCGCGTTGCAATGCGTGAGCACATTGATTGGCTTTCCTGCTTTCTTTCTTGCGAGTTGTCGAATGAGTTTCAATCCGTGTTGCCCGATCATCCGGCAGTGCTCAGCATCTTCGTCCGCAATCGATCTGGCTGTGCGAAGAGCGAGCGCGACCTTCTCCATCACGTTTTTGCCTTTGGCGATATTTCTTAGCTGACGCTCGACAGCCCAGGAAAGATTGACCGCCGTTGGTCTTGTTGCTTTGAGTTGTGCGGCCGCGCAGGCTAGTTGTTCATCGACTCCCGCGGCTGCAGGGCGCGCCGCGGCCTGGATCGCCGCAAGATACATTCCGTATCCCGCGCTCGCACCGATTAATCCCGCTCCGCGAACATGCATTTCACGAATCGCCGTCGCCATCTGCTCGACAGTACAGACTTCTTCGATCACGAAACGATGCGGCAGAAAACGTTGATCGATGAGTTGCACCACGCGTTCGTCGCCGGGCTTAATCCAGATGGTCCGAAAATGTTGATCGCCGACGTTCACGCGTAGTGACTATGATCTATGTACCTGATCCCTAACTCAGCAATCGCACGGCCGTGTAAGGGTAGGGAGTCTTGCCGTACGAAATTTTATTCGGCGACCCATGGCGCGCCGGACTTGGGGCCACCGAATAACGCAATCAAGATATTCTGCAGCGAAAAATTGTCGTCCATCTCGATCCAACGCATTCCTCTGCGCGGATAATCGGTTGCTGTCAAAATAGCTGTGACGCGACCGCTCTCTTTAAGCAGATATATTTTCGCACCCGGTGCCAAATCAATCCAGCCAAAGGCCGGATCGCCGCGAAATCGCGTCACCGGGATCGATTCACTACGCCGAACACTCGCAAAGAATGCGCCTCGTGCGGCATCGAATTTGATACCTGGAAAGCGAAAGTCGAACGGTTCGTCCCTGCGCGGTTCGTTGCTACAGGCATAAGGCAAATTACTGAAGGTGATGCGCGCCCCCAATCCACCGCGCGTGCGCTCGAGATAGAGCTGGTGCCAGACCACTTCGCCGTATGCGAACGTCTGCGCGTGGTCAGGGCTCGTGATGCTGATCGCGCCTGCAACCACCGAAGCACTCGTGGCAAATAGGGTCGCCAGAAAAATCGCGAATCGCATGCTAAGAATCTAGGACGAGACGGCTGATCGTCCAGTGTCGGCCTTGATCATTTGCTCCGAGATCAGATCACGATTCCCAGTTCAACGCCTTCCGCCACCGAGATTTTCAAACGGGTTGAAAACCTGGATCGCGTAATAAGCGATGAAACCGTCGGGCCGGCGTTGGATGCTCTGGGGTTGGCCAAAAAATACTTTCACGTCTGCCAATTTGCTCTGACCGCGAATAAACGAACCGAGCCGCTGAGTGTAGAATTTGTTCGGTATCGCTTGCACGATATAAGCAGGAGGCGCAGATAAGATGCCGGCGCGATTAAAGCGGAAGGCAAGCGCATCGGCTCCCTGCCCGTGGTTAAATGGATCGGACGTATCGCGCGTAGGAGCGTCGTAAAAGCCGAGCTGATGGCTTAACGATGAGCCGGGGCGCACGATATAATAGCCGGTGCGCGGCCCAAGTGCGACATAATGTGAATTGTCCTGCCAGGAAGTCGCGAAAACTGAGAGTGTGATTGTTAAGAAAACAAGCGCAGCAACTGGGCGAACCATGATCATGAAATAGTATCGTCGATCCTGTTCCGTGTGCGAGCCTGACGTTCGACGGACTTCTACTTGTCCCTTATCGGGGAGCGAGCCCTAGCGCTTTCGGATGATTAGAGATCAATCCCCATGATGACGGGGCCAGGGACTTCCTCCCAACCGCAGCGGCGCCAGAATTTTCGGCCGCGCGGATTGTCGTTTGCTACCAGGATAAGTGCTCGCTTAAGACCGGCCCGTCGCAAACCGCGGAGGCATTCATTCATCAAACGCTTGCCGAGCCCGTGCGCCTGGTAAGCAGGATCAACGGCCAGATGATAAATATATCCACGGCGCCCGTCGTGACCGCACAATGCGATGCCAACAATCGCAGCGCCGTCGGTCGCGACTCTGCTCAGCGCCGGGTTACGCGCGAGAAAGTGGGCAACACTTTCCCTGTCATCACCCTCGGCAATTTCGAGACCCTCGACTCGTTGCCACAGCTCAAGCGCCGCGTCGTAATCGCTGACGGAAAATTCCCGCGTTTTGATGTTGTCGCTCATTCTGGATTAGGGGCACGTGCCTAACAAGTGGAAGACTCCTTGTGGCGCAATTTCTTTCGCTGCGGAACGGGGATTATGAAATGAAATCTTCGCAACAACCTTTTGTCGATCCTGGTGCGATTGCTGGCGGCGAGGATTGTGAGGCCGGCATATTTCTCGCTTCTCCGCAGGAGATAATTGATTTCAATGTTGGCATAGCGGTCGTGGCTACCTTTCACGTCAGTGCGTTTGCCAAAAAGAGCATCCGCGTCATCAAAAAAAAGGACCGCATGACTATTCTTCGCCGCATTGAAAACACGGCCGAGATTCTTCTCCGTCGCGCCAATATATTCCGAGACGACGGTACTCAAATCGATCCGGTATAGATCTTTCCCGAGGTTGTGGGCCAAAGTTTGAGCCGCGACAAGACGCCTCGACCCATCTTTGCTGGGGAATAAAATGCGAACGCCTTTCGCGCCGCATCGTGGGCGAATAAATAGCGCCAATTCGCTTAGTGGCACGCGAAATCGGGCCGGCAAGCGCAGTTCTGGTTCGATCCAATTCTCCGGATAAAGGAAGATTCTGCGGTTGGCGTCCCACACTCGATAATTTTTGCGCCATTGCCATTCCGCTTCCGCTTTACGATGCGGTTTTCCGAGCTTTTGGATTTTCTTCCCTGGCATGCGGATTGGATAGTCTATCTCGCCGCCCTCGCGTGAGCATTACATCTTTTGCGATCGGACGGAACTCGCTTCCGGTATTTAGAATTCCCTCTTGCCAGAACAGCCGGGGGCGACCACAACTGGGCAATATTCGAATGGGATCGCGTAAACTTCTTCTTATCACCGTCGCCGGTCTCGTTTCTGCAGCATTCGCATATCTCGGCACTGGGCTTCATCCAATTTGGTGGGCGCTTTGGTTGGCGCCGATTCCAGTAATTGCGATTGCGCCGCGACTTCACGGCAGCGCTGCTTTCTTTCTTGGCGCGATCGTGTGGTTGATCGGCGAAATGAACCAATGGAACTATGTTCGGCATGGGATCGAATTGCCACCGCACATCACCATCCTCTATTTTGTAGTTCCTGCTGTGGTTTTCGGCTTCGGCGTTCTGTTTGTGCGCGGTTTCATTCGCCGCGGATCGCTCTTCCTCGCCTCGCTTGCTTTTCCCGTTTACTGGGTGGCGTACGAATATCTTACCGCGATGGCGTCGCCTCACAGCACATGGGGCAATCTCGCTTACACCCAAATGAATTGTCTCTCCGTAATCCAGATCGCTGCGATTACCGGTCTTTGGGGAATCAGCTTCATCGTATTTCTGTTTGCAGGCACCGCGGCAGCCTTGTTGAGCGGGACGGGAAAACCAGTGCATCGGCGCGTGCTCGCGATCGTCGGCGGGCTGGTTGTTTGCGCAGCACTTGTTTTTGGCAAATGGCGATTGCAATCGAATCCCGCGGCCCAATCAGTCGCAGTGACGCTCATCGCCAGGGACGTGCCGATGAGCGTTTATCTCGGCTCTGAAGAGCAAGCTTTGGAATTGTTGCGTGAATATGCTGATGAGATCCGCCGCATTACTCCGGCGGGAACGCAGGCGGTTGTGCTTCCGGAAAAAATCGGACGCGTAAGCGAGAGCGCGTTAGCAGAAGTGGACACGCTCTTTTCTTCTGCCGCGACTGATAAACGCGCGGCGATTGTGCTTGGCTTCGTTCGAAAAACGCCGTCCGGCGCCTTCAACTCTTCCCGTTTGTATTCGGCCGACGGGAAATTACAGGCGAACTACGACAAGCACCATCTCATCCCTGGTGTGGAACCCGAAAAACCCGGCGACAAACGAGTAATTCTCGACGAGCCGTCGGGACGTTGGGGGCTGCAGATTTGCAAGGACATGGATTTTCCCAGGCTCAGCCGCGAATACGCAGCCGAGGGCGCGAAGCTGCTGCTGGTGCCTGCCTGGGACTTCAACCTGGATCGTTGGCTGCACGCGCGCATGGCTGTTCTGCGCGCGGTCGAAAGCGGTTTCGCCCTGGCTCGTTCGGCGCGTAACGGACTATTAACCTTGAGCGACAACCGCGGTCGCATTCTGGCGGAAGCGACGACAGTGCCGGGTCGTTTTGTGTCGATCACGGGAAAGGTAAACGTTTCGCGCGAGGAAACGTTTTACACCCGCGTCGGTGATTGGTTCGCCTGGCTTTGCGTCGTCGTGTTCGTCAGCCTGCTAGCGTTTCAACTTCTCCGCCATCACAGACCGTGGAAAAAAGGCACGCGTAATTCAATACGCGCAAACTGTATGTGTTAGTCTAGCGCCGAAGGCGCGGCATTCGTCGGAAGCCTGGGGCAACGCCCCAGGCTTTGTGGAGGGTCAAAGATCAGCGCTGAAAGCGCGATTCACTTGTTGAGATCACGCGCTGAACTGATTCGCGCTTTCAGCGCTTGGGTCGTGGGCGATGAAATTCCTGGGGCGAGGTCCCAGGCTGAAATGACACAACGCCTTTGGCGCTTAATACAAACCGCAAACTACGACGCGGTCGCGCTCGCTGGAATAAAATTTTCCGGTTCGTCGAATCTAAGTCGCTTTCGCAGCTCGTGACGGAGCAGCAGGAGATTGATGCACATCTGAAAAACAATCGACCCGACGGACAGATACCACACCTCCCTGATCTCAAACCCGGGCATCCGCGAGATCAGCATCGCGGGCAGGGCGAACAAAATCAGCCGCGTCATCGAGCTAAACAGCGGCGGCAGCGTGTTGCCAATTCCCTGGAAAATGCTGGAAGTGACAAAAACAATTCCCACCGAAATGAAATTCAGAGAAACGATTCGAAGGTATTCGCTGCCGAAGGCAATGACTCGCGGGTCGCGCGAGAAAATGCGAATCAACGTCCCGGGCACAAGGAATGCGATCAACGTGAGCACCAGCATCATCAACGATGCAATGCCAATTGCAGAATAGACGGAATGCCGGACTCGGTCCGCGCGGCGGCCACCGAAGTTCTGGCCAACCACGGGCGAAACGGCAAAGCTGAGCGCAACCACCGGCAGAAAAAACGCCTGCATCACGCGTGCGCCGATTCCGAACCCCGCCTGTGCCGCTGGTCCAAAGCCTCGGATGATCGCGTAAACGATCATGATGTACACAAAGAGCAGCAAAAACTCCGCGCCGGCTGGCACACCGATCCGCAGCATTCCTCCCCAAATTCTTGTTTGCGGGCGAAACAGAGGAAAACGAAAACGCAGATAATGATATTTCCTTTCGAAATAAATTACGATCAGCACATCGGCGACGAGAATGGAAATAAACGTGGCAAGGGCCGCGCCGGTCACTCCGAGTTTTGGCCACGGACCGATTCCGAAAATCAATAATGGGGCAAGCACGATGTTGAGCAACACACTGAGCACCTGGAATCCCACGGCTGGCTTGATGATGCCGGTCGCGCGCAGCGCCGAGCCCAGCGCTACCAGCGGGAATTGCAACAAAAGGCCGGGAAGAAACCAGAGTAGATATGCTTTTGCCAATGTCGCTGTCTCTGCATCCGCGCTTAGCCAATCACAATAAGCAGGACGCAGAATGAATCCGACAACTCCCAACCCCAGCGCGATCACGATCGACATCACAAACGACTGATTGAAAGCCAGCTCTGCGTGTGGCTGATCTTTCCTGCCGGCAGCTTGCGAGATTAACGTGGTTGTTCCCACGCCCAGCATCTGGGTGAGCGCCAATACAATCATCGTGATGTTGCCCGCGACACCGACCGCAGCGATCGCTTCCTTTCCGAGGTGTCCTACCCAGTAAAGATCGGCCAGCAAATAAAGGGTCTGCACCACCATGCTCATGGCCAAAAACGCCGACATATGCAGCAAATGCCTGGTTACTGAGCCCTGGGTAAGGTCTTTCATGGACCCGAAGCTTCGCTCAACGTTTCAATTGCTCAAACTCAGAATACGACAGGTTCCAGCGTCGCATCGTAAGCCGCTTACGATGCATGAAGGTTTGCTTTACTGGCGGTCGCCGCGGCGACCGCAGAGCTGTAGTGGCAGGCGTGTCGCCTGCATGGCTGTAGCCACGGCGCTGTGCGCCGTCAGCGATGCCGAGCGCTGGCGAAGGCTCCACGTTCCGCCTTCTTCATTTCCGCGCCGAGCATGCTTAAGTGAGTCATGACTGAACCAATCGGCGAAAGTTTAGAACAAACGCGACTCTGCTGTCCTGTCGTTGAGTTGAGGCAATACACGCTGCACCCTGGGAAACGCGATGTCTTGATAGATCTATTCGATCGGGAATTTATCGAACCGCAGGAGGCGCTCGGAATAAAGGTCATCGGTCAATTTAGAGACATTGATCGTCCGGATCAGTTTGTTTGGCTCAGAGGTTTTCGTGATATGACCTCGCGTGCACAAGCGCTGAGTGATTTTTACGGCGGCCTTGTTTGGAAGGCGCACCGTGAAGCTGCCAATGCTACGATGATTGACTCTGATAACGTCCTATTGCTGCGTCCAGTGCATCTGACGTCCGGATTTTCCCTCGAAAACATGAAGCGACCTCCGGTGGGATCCGATGAAGTGCCAACGAGCCTCATTGTTGCGACCATTTATTATTTCGAGCATCCGGTTCCTTCCGACTTTATCAATTTGTTCGAGCACACGCTCAAGCCCGTGGCGACTAGCTTGGGCGCGACGACTTCTGCGTATTTCATGACGGAGAACAGCGAGAACACTTTCCCAGCTCTGCCGGTGCGCGAGGGCGAGAATGTGTTTGTCTGGTTCTCGACGTTTCAGGATTTGGCGGCGTACGAAAATTACGAAGCAGCTCTCTCACAATCGGAACGATGGCGCGACGAAGTCTCAGTAGGACTGACTCGCTATCTTGATAGGGCGCCGGAAATATTGAAGCTGTCACCCACTGGCCGGTCACAATTGCGCGGCTGATTTAGCAACGCGTGAAACAGACGAAGCAGCCTATAACTAACGAGTCTCGTGAACGCGATGGGCGAACGGATTTCGATTTCCTCATCGGCAGCTGGAAAATTCACCACCGGCGACTGAAGCAGCGGCTTAAAGGGTGCACAGAGTGGGAAGAGTTTGAAGGTACGGGCGAGGTGCGGCCCATCCTGGGCGGGCTTGGCAACATGGACGCACTCACGATGGATCGCGCGTCAGGCCCTGTTGAAGCAGTGACCGTGCGTCTCTACAATCCGGTGACGCGTGAGTGGAGCATCTATTGGGTGGCCGACAGCAGTCCCGGAAGACTGGATGTGCCAATGGTAGGCAAGTTCAACGGTCCGCGAGGTGAGTTTTTCTCGCAGGAGCTCTTTGAAGGCGTGCATATTTTTAACCGATTCATATGGACCGTAAACGGCCCAAATGCCTGCCGCTGGGAACAGGCATTTTCCGCCGACGGCGGGAAGACGTGGGAAACCAACTGGACCATGAACTTCACCCGGCAGGGGTAAACGCCCAAGTGTTTGTCGACGATTTCTTGCTCGAGAACGAAGTGACTACTCAGAAACTGAAATCGCAGAGCGTTATTTCGCGGCCTTCTGCTTTTTCTTGGCGAGCGCGAGGCGCTCAGTCTTTTTCCGGCGTCTTGCGCGTTTCTTAGCATTGTCTCTGCCTCGGCTGTGTCCCATAAGGCTCAACCTTCGCGCGCTTGTCGCCCCGTAGCAATCGGACGAAACCGAGGCCGGCGGCTGCGCTGTTGCTGCTGCGGCGTTCGACGTGATACCTGCGCCGGCGCATCCTGAACTTGTTTGATCTCGAACGTCCGAAAGAGCGGTGCCAGATCGATCACGTCGTTCGCGGCTGATCTCAATATGTTCCCAAGATTTGCGGCGACTGACGCGACTTCCACGCGGATCCCGTGCCGGCGCAGCTTGATCGCGAGATAAGCGAAATCGGCGTCGCCAGTCACGAGAATCACGACATCGGGCCGCATCTCGATGGAAAGCTCGAGCGCGTCGATCGCCATCATCACGTCCACGTTCGCCTTGTAATGACCTTCTTCGGCGGGCGCACCATCTTTGGTCACGACCATGAATCCGTTGGAGCGCAGCCAGTGGACGAACTTGTTTTTCTTGTCCCGCTCCTCCTGCCACGTCGGGATGGGCGGTGGCAATCCGGCATAGACCACCATCTCGATGAGATCGCGTCCGGTGTTCGGCCCTGCCAAAAAATCGCGGAGCTTTAACCAATCCAGGCCGCGCCCTGCAGTCCGCACAGAACTGCCGACGTTCGATTCATCCACCAGCACCAACAGTCGCGCACGAGCGTGAACATCTGAATCTTTCTTTCGCACCTGGATAGGAATCAACTATATCCGCGCAGTTCTAGCGAGCATTACTTCCTTAGGTCAGGCGCGATTTCGTCGTAGCCCGCTCTGGCCTTGTCACGCTGTAGCTTTAGCGAAAGCGGATTACTGCGGTCTTCAACTAAACCCGGCGGAATCCGCTTCCCCCGAAAATAATCGCCAGCCCGAGCAGGATGACTGCGACCGGCACGAGCGGCGCGCCGGTGATGTAAGTGAGCAGGACGAAGAGAATCGCGATGACGGCGAGGATTGTTGCGATGTTGTAGTTCATAGTTTTCCCATCGTGTACCGGGTGAGGTTATCTGGAGCAAGGTTTTTGAAACAGAATCGATGTCGCCTGCGGTTTAGTTGTAACCGCTGTCGTTTTGTCACGCTGTAGCTTCAGCAAAAGCGGATGACTGCGGCCTTCTGTTTAAACGCGCTGCTCGCCACGGCCGCGATGCCGCGCGCACGGGAGTCATCAGCCTGACAATGTTTGACGAACTGCTGACGGCTGTTCGAAGGAGCGCTTCGGCCTAACAAGTGCAAATGTTAAATGCTCTGCTCGCGAAGGCTTTCGGAGTTGAGACGCGACCTACCACGAACACATTGGACTAAAGTCCTATTTGCGGTTCTCCGCA
>Ga0310811_10014192_pt1 | contig 10376 bp, 9 predicted proteins | sample YCmetagenome_FD_207642 | JGI IMG/M metagenome (GOLD analysis project Ga0310811, IMG submission 207642) | Soil microbial communities from experimental microcosm in Duke University, North Carolina, United States - YC | ecosystem: Engineered > Artificial ecosystem > Soil microcosm > Unclassified ... | reverse complement strand
TGCGGGTGACCCTGCTGCGCGTATTGGGCTTCCTGTCTGCAGCCGTCGTGACCGCTCTGATCCTGGTTTCCATCGCCTATAAATACTTCCCTTCGGCCAATGAAAAACGTCTGATGCAGCGCAATGAAGCCCTGCAGGACAATTATTACACCCTTAATGACAAGGTGAAGAAGCTGCAGGAGCAGATGGGTGAGCTGGAAAAAAGGGACAACAACGTCTACCGGGCCATCTTCGAAGCCGCTCCTATCCCCGACAGCGCCAGGGCCAAAGCTGCCCAGCAGGAGCAGGAAATGAAGCTGGTGCAGGGTATGGACCAGGAAAATCTCTATACCTCCGTTGCCACTACACTCGGTCAATTGGAGGCCAGAATAGCCAACCAGTCGAAATCCTACGTCCAGATAGACGGATTTATAAAAAATAAAGAACAGCTGCTGGCCTGTACTCCCGCCATTCAGCCTGTCAGTAATAAAGACCTCAGCCGCATCGCCTCGGGCTTTGGCTACCGGATCGACCCCGTCTACAAGACGACCAAGTTTCACGCTGGACTCGATTTCGCCGCCCCTCAGGGAACCCCCATCTATGCCACAGCCAACGGGACCGTTGAAGTCGCGGGCAATACGGGTAACGGTTACGGTAACCATGTCGTGATCAACCATGGCTATGGCTATGGCACCCTTTACGGACATATGTTCAGGGTGAAAGTAAAGCCAGGTGAAAAAATCAAGAGGGGAGAGATCATCGGCTGGGTAGGAAGTACAGGTAAAAGTACCGGTCCCCACTGCCACTATGAAGTACATCGTAATGGTGATCCTGTGGACCCCGTCTTTTACTTCTATAACGATATTACGCCGGAACAGTACGACCGTCTGCTGAAACTGGCGGCTTCCAGCAATCAAAGTTTTGACTAAACCTGCGTATCTTCACCAATGGACCACAGGCCCATTGGCCAAAGAGGCAAATAATGGATCAAAGGTCCGTCCCTGGTAGCGGACGTTACCAAACAGAACGTTCCGGGCGTGCCCGAGCGGGGGCGAAGCTCGAGGCCCTCGTCAATGTTCGCTGCCAAAGTCCCGAACAGGAACGATTTTTGAGCCGAAACCGGAAAATGAGCAACAGACTAACCCAAATAGCGCTAGATTTTGGTCCGGAGCATATGGCTCCTGCCCCACCTTCCGGTGCGGAGACCGGGTCAGCCAGCCAGCCGCCGATAAGGCAATACATTGAGGCGGCAGGTGTAGTCGTGCGTTTCAAGTCTTATAAGAATACTCACAAGCCGCAGCCGGATAAAGATGCAGCTCCTGATAAGAATATATCTCCCGATAACAATACGGCTCCCGATAAGAATGCAGCTCCCGATAACAATTCAGCTCCCGATAACAATGCCATTGCCGAAAAAACAGCAGCCCCGCCTGTCGTAAAATTGCCGGCTGCCGAACCCGAAAATCAATTGCAGATCTTTGACAACAGGAGCCTTTTCGCAGCGGAGCCAACGGCCGCCGCAGCCACAGAGCCGGAGTCAACAATTTCTGCCCCTATACCATCCACAAACCCGGTCCCTGAACCGGAGCCGGCGATCATAGCATCGACATCATCCGCAGCGTCTGCGCCCCCAGCGGAGCCGGCCCCAATAGTCGAACCCGCACCAGCCGTGGAGACAGAGACGATCACGTCATCTATCTCATCTGCGACATCAACAGCACCCACGGAGCCGCAGCCCGGCGCGGATCCGCAACCCATAGCAACATCGCAGCCCACAAGAACACCGCAACCCGGCACAGACCCGCAATCAGCCATTGAACCGTCCCCCTCGTCCCGGCCAGACCAACGCCGCGCCGCAAGACCAAAACCAGCAGCCCCAAAAGCTCCGTCCAAACGCGGCCGCAAATCATTAAAACAGGTCACCGCAGAAGCCGACCTGATCGAAGTCCCAACCGATGAGGTCCTGTTCAGCAAACAATATTATACAATGGGAGAGGTCTCGGAGATGTTTCGGGTCAACCAATCCCTTCTCCGCTTCTGGGAGACCGAATTCGACATCCTTCAGCCTCGTAAGAATAAAAAAGGAGACCGTTATTTCCGGCCGGTTGACATCAAAAACCTCCACCTGATCTACCACCTGCTGCGGCAAAAGAAATATACCATCGAAGGAGCAAAGGAATTCCTTAAAAAAAATAAAAAAGCGGACGAGCGGTTTGAAGTTATCCAACGCCTTCAGGAAATTCGAACCTTCCTTCTGGAATGGAAGGCACAATTGTGATCTAATCTTTATCAGATATATGAAACATTTATTCCTTATCGCTATTATTATAGGTGTCGGTATCCTCACAAAAGCCCAATCCGAATACGAAGTATCCACCGACGGCCCCAACAAGCTCCTGAAAGGACTCATCAGCCGCGATATGCTGGAAAAGGACACGGCCTTTCGCTGGTTTCATCAGAACCAGGCAGGATATACACCCAATACCGAAACAGTAGCTGTATTAAAAGCAAAAGGACCGCAGCTGCAGTTCATGGTTTTTGGCGGCACCTGGTGCGAAGACACACAAGCCCTGCTCCCAAAATTCTATCTGCTGCTCGACGCGGCATCTATCCCCAGTGACCAGATTTCTGTTATTATGGTCGACCGGCATAAAAAGGCCATCGGCCACCTGCCCGAAGATATGCACCTCGTGAGCACACCCACTTTTATAGTACTAAAAGGCGGAAAAGAGATCGGCAGGGTCGTGGAATATGGGAAGAACGGACAATGGGAACGGGAGATCGGCGAGATCGTCAGCACTAAGTTTTAGAGGCCGACACAGCTGCGCCCGCAGCGGCTGAATCCCCAACAGCAGAATCCCCCGCTGTCGCAGCTGCACCCGCACCTGCTGAATCCCCAGCGGCCGCAGCTGCACCCGCAGCCCCTGAATCCCCGGCAACCACAACTTCCCCAGCAGCCGCAGCTTCCCCAGCAGCCGCAGCTCCCGGCGCTTGCACCGGCGTCACATTCACAACCCGCACATCCGTAGTTGACCCCGCAATGCTCAACCCCATTTTCGCCATCAGTCCCAGTACATCCAGGTTGACCTGCTGCTTGATCGCATTGAATTCGTCCTGTGTGATAGGCGCCGTAAAATAATCTACATTGACCAGGAAGGAACGCCCCGTAATATCATTCAGGAAGGCTGTACTATTCTCTACTTTGTCTTTTATCAGGATCGCTTTTATTCCATTTACCAGCTCCGTCAGCTGCCCCGCAGGTGTCGCCAGGTCCAGCTCCAGCCGGAGCTCCCCCTTCCGCTGAGTTCTCAGCGAAAGATTATCGACAATACTATCCACCATTTGCTTATTCGGTACCGTGACATATGTCTTTTGGTCAGTGCGTATGCGGGTGCTGCGCAAGCCTATCTTTTCTACCGTCCCCGAGATATTGTTTACTTTCAGATAGTCGCCGGCCTTAAAAGGCTTGTCAAAAAAGATCACAAAAGAAGCGATGAGGTTTTCGATACTCTCCTTTGCAGCCAGGGCTATCGCAGCGCCAGCCAGCCCAAGGGAAGCGAGAATGCTGGAGACATCCACCCTGAACGCCGAGTTGAGGATCATGAGGACGCCGATGATGCCAAGCACCGCCTTGAGAAAATCCCGGATAAAAACGATCATCTGGTTGTCCCGTGGACTGCCGCCACTATGCGCCTTGTTCCGCAGGACCAGCGCGACAAAATCCACCAGCCGCAACAGCAGCCAGATAAAGCTGACGATGAGAATGATTACCGCCAGCGCCTGAACGATCGTCTTCGACTTGACCTCATAGATGTCAAAATCCAGATCCTCCGGGAAATGCAGCTTTTCAATGGAAGATATGGACACGAACACCACCAGGAAGATCCCGATGGGCCCGACTACCAGGTCCAGAAAAGCCGTTTTATCCAGGCCGGAACCCATCCGCCGGACGAAACGGAAGATCATCCGGGCGATGAGCCGGGAGATCACCCGCTTCAGAGCAATGACGAACAGGATGGTGACAACGACCAGGATATAACTTTTCAGCGGGTTGCCCAGGATAGTCAGATACCAGAGATCGCGCATAAACGAAGAAAGTTTCGGACAAAGGTATTATAAATGCACCAAGCAGGCAGCGCTGCGGCAGCGGGAACCGGGAACCGGCGCCGTTGCCGCGACAGCTCCTATTTGCGCGAGTAGATCTCCAAACCAGCGCTTTTCAGTACATATATGGTCCCGGGAGTAATGAGGATCCGGCTTGCCCCCTCATACGTCGCAGGAATAGGCTCTTCCCTCATGTCCAGCGTGCCCAGCTGATACCGGTAGAATTTTTTGCTATCCCTGCCCAGCAGGTTCTTGTCGACAACATCGAAATCCAGCCATCCGGAAAGATCGATATGCGTCTTCAACATGCCATAATGATCAAAGACATAAACGCCCTTTATGACATCGTACAAATAAACAAATCCACCCTGATCCCTGATCACAGCAGGGTCGGGCGCAACATCGAAAAGCTGGCGAAAGTCGGTGCTCTGATCCACAAGCGAGCCATCATCTGCCATACGTTTCAGCCGGGCATCGAGCTGATCGTATACCCAGACATTATTGTCATAGGCAAGACCGACTGCTTTTGCCTGAAGGATATTCTGTTTTCGAAGATCGATCACGTTGATCATATTGAGGAAACGGTCCAGCTCGATGATGGTCGTGAACTCCGCGTAATAGACCAGGATCTTCAGTGGATTGGTAGCATCGATCGTTGCGATCTTGCCATATCGGCGGACATCGTTGAAGACCGCCAGCGAATCGCCATTGGGACTCAGCTTTTTCAGCTGGTTGTCCTTTGTCAGCACATAGATATTCCCAAGATTGTCGACCGTGAAGTCAACCAGATCGACTGGCCCCACCGTCCGGACCAGCTGAAAGGAGGAAACACCCCAGCCCGTAGCCGGCCCTGCCGGACTGGACTGCCCCAATGCCGGCGTCTGTTGCGGAGGAAGCTGCCGCCCCGAATCGGGTCGTACCTGCGCAAAAACCCTTCTTTCCGCAAGAAGCGCAAAACAAAGACAAACGATATAGAGGGTCATTGTTCTCATTTGCGAACGATCCTGTCAGCCGTTTCGGGAGTATCGCTCAGCAAAGCCAGCGCCCCCCCCTCAAGAACTGCGTATGTATTATAACGTATCCAGTCACCCAGATTGATATACCGGCTGCCGGCTTCGTTCAAAGAAAAGTCGATGGGCAGGTGACGATGACCAAAGATCAGGTAGTCATAATGCTGTGTCTTGAGTACTTCCCTGGAATAAATGATCAGCCATTCTTTGTCCTCCCCAAGAAACTCCGCATCCGAAGCTCCGGTAACGGCCCTGCTGCGACGGCTGAGCCAGCCCGCAACACCAACCCCAACGGCAGGCGGCAGGATGCCAAACAACCATTGACAGAGTTTATTGCGGAAGATCTTTTTCATGAACTTATACCCGTGGTCTCCGGGGCCAAGCCCATCCCCATGGCCGACAAGCAGCTTCTTCCCATTGAATTCAAAAACTTTAGGCTCATGATAGACCGGGATATTCAACTCTTCTTCAAAATAACCGCTCATCCACATATCGTGATTGCCGGTAAAAAAATGAATGGGTATGCCGGAATCGGTTATCTCCGCCATTTTTCCGAGTATCCGGGTAAACCCTTTGGGAACGACGGTCCGGTATTCATACCAGAAGTCGAAAAGGTCGCCGACAATAAAGATCACAGCTGCATCCCGCCGGATCTTCTCGAGAAAGACCACAATACGGCGTTCGCGCTCCAGGCTGGTAGCATGATCGGGGGCACCCAGGTGAAAATCGGAAAGGAAATAGATTTTTTTGCCGGGAGGGATTTGCATGCGCAAAATTATTGACTATCTACGAGAAAAAGATATACCTGCTTTGGTCCATGCACACCTACCACAAGCGTCTTTTCAATATCCGCCGTCCGGCTGGGACCTGTTGCAAACGTCATCAGCGAAGGCAGCTGCTGATTGTATTTTTCTTTCAGCGCCACCAGCCCATCCCGGACATCATAGACCAGCTGATTGGTATAGGCGATACAAATATGGATGGGAGCATAGACGCTGACCGTGCGGCCGCTCGGACTGGCCGAGCTAAGGATAATGCTGCCGGTACGGGCAACCAGTCCTTCACAACCGGTGACGGCTGCATCACAGTCGGCCAGCTCTGTAGCAGAGAAGCTATCAAAAGAATGTGCTTTCAGAACAGCACGGATCTTCTCTTCGCGGCAATATAATTTCTTCCAGCCCTGGCTGCTGACCAGCCCGTTCAGCTGACCTACCAGCTCATGGTGGTCGGCGCAGAAAACAAATTTGCCGAGCAGCTTGGTGAACTGTTCGGCGAATTCAATGCCAAGGTCCTGGCTGGAAGGTTGGAAAACAGAAGCATTTCCCTCACTTTGAGGAAAAGGAATAGGCGTTGATTCACTCAACGCCTTCCTTATCTTTTTTAATATGTTTTCCTTTGCGCTAGAGACATTCATGATGACATTCATAGCAACATTCGTGAGAACGTTCATTCTATTTTACTTCTTCCGTAGCAGGAGGAATGATCACTGCCGGGGGGACGCCATTGCTCTCGCCATATTCCGTATGTTCAGTGACATCCAGTGCCCTCTTTTCTTCATAGGGGCGCTTGCCGATCAGCAGCTCGACGTCACTCTGGAACAGGACCTCTTTTGTCAGCAGAGCTTCCGCCAGCAATTTCACCTCCCGGCTCTTCGTCGTCAACAGGTGCTTCGTCGCGTCATAAGCCTTGTCGATCAGCTTCCTTACTTCTTCGTCGATGATCTTGGAGGTCTCTTCCGAATACGGCTTCGTAAAGGTGTTTTCCGTTTGAGGATCATAGAAACTGACATTCCCGACCTTATCGTTCATGCCATACACCGTCACCATGGAATACGCTATCCGGGTGATCTGCTGAAGGTCGTTCTGAGCGCCTGTAGAGATCTTTCCGAAGTTGAGCTCTTCGCTCGCCCGGCCTCCCAGTGTCATACAGATCTGGTCGAAAAGCTGGTCCGTATTGTACAGATATTGTTCTTTAGGAGTGTATTGCGCATACCCGAGAGCAGCAACACCGCGGGGAACGATCGTAACCTTCAACAAAGGATACGCATGTTCCAGGTACCATCCGCAGATAGCATGACCGGCCTCGTGATAGGCAATGATCTTCTTTTCATCAGGGGAAATGATCTTGTTCTTCTTTTCCAGTCCGCCGATGACCCTGTCGACCGCATCCTGGAAATCTTCCATTTCCACATTGTCTTTCCCCTTACGGGCAGCGATGAGCGCAGCTTCATTACAAACATTGGCGATGTCGGCGCCTGCAAAACCTGGCGTCTGCTCGGCCAGCTTATGAATATCCAGCTTGCTGGAGATCTTTATCGGCTTGAGATGTACTTTGAAAATTGCTTCCCGGCCTTTCAGATCAGGCTTGTCAATGGAGATCTGACGGTCGAAACGGCCGGGACGCAGCAGGGCCGTATCCAGTACGTCAGGACGGTTGGTCGCAGCCAGTACAATGATACCGCTGTCACCGCCAAAACCATCCATTTCCACAAGCAGCTGATTGAGGGTGCTTTCCCTTTCATCATTGCTCATGATGGCATTCTTACCACGGGCACGGCCAATGGCGTCTATCTCATCGATGAAGATCACGCACGGAGCCTTTTCACGGGCCTGCTTGAACAGGTCACGGACACGGCTGGCGCCTACTCCCACGAACAGCTCGACGAAGTCAGAACCGCTCATTGAAAAGAAAGGTACCTGGGCTTCCCCCGCCATCGCTTTTGCCAGCAGCGTCTTACCCGTTCCGGGAGGACCGACCAGCAGCGCGCCTTTGGGGATCTTTCCACCCAGCGCTGTATATTTCTTTGGATTCTTTAAGAAGTCCACGATCTCCATCACTTCCACTTTTGCCTCATCCAATCCCGCAACATCATTGAAAGTAATAGTCACCTTTGTTCCCTTATCGAATAAGGTGGCTTTGGATTTACCTATGTTAAAGATCCCTCCGGGTCCGCCGGCGCCGGCCTGACCACCCATCTTCCGCATGAGCATGACCCATATCAGAACGATGATCAGCAGTGGCAGCAGGAAGTTAAGGAGAGGCCCGAACCATTCGCCTTCCGGCTTGGAGTTGAGGGGTATTTCCATTTGCGGATTCCTCGCGAAATATTCCCGCAGCATCTTTTCATAATCCTTTACATCTGTAACCCTGAACTCGAACTGAGGACCTTCTTTACCAATACCTCCCGGCCAGGAGTTCTTGCTGTTGTACTTGGCGTAATTCGGTTTGGAAAGGCTGTCTTTCTTGATATAGACCCTCACCAGCTGCTTGTTTGATATCAGGTCGATCTTTTCGACGTCCCCATTTGCAAGCATCGTCTTTCGGAACTCCAGTTCATCTATCTGGTGCGCATCGGGCGAAAATGATCCGAATAAGTTAAAACCGATCAATACAGCCGCAATAATGCCCCAAATCCAATAGATACTGAATTTCGGTCCCTTTCTCGAACCATTATCATCATCTCCCCTGGGCCTGAAGCGGGGAAAATTGTTCTTATCGTTTTGTTTCAAATCGTCTTGTGGCATTTTTTATTTATCCGTGTTGTTTTTCAATAATTAAATAAATAATAAAACTTATAAGGGTGAAAATGTTCGGGAAAACCCCCAAAACGGCAAAATATACTGTTAAATTGTCGGTTCCGGACGATTTCTATCCTTTGTGCTGTTCCTGGGGAGCGTCGCTCCACATCTCTTCCAGCTTGTAAAAACGGCGATTTTCCGGCAGCATGACGTGGACAACGACATTCACATAATCGATCAGTACCCATTGAAGGGTTTGCCTGCCTTCGTGCTTATAGGGGAGTTCATCGCAATTCTTCCTTACTTCTTCTTCTATTGAATCGGCTATTGCCTTTACCTGAGTGGTACTGCTAGCCTCACATACAACAAAAAAATCTGATACAGCCTCCGGTATCTTACGTAAGTCAAGTGAAACAATATTCTCACCTTTCTTTTCCTGTATAGCTTTGATGATGGTTTTAAAAATTTTCGAATTCCTCGTTAATCGGACTACACTACTGCGTTTACGGGTAGCTAAGATAGACAGCTGTTCCAATAATCAAAACGTTTTGATGATAAATGAATTGCGGCAAAGAATTAATTTTGCGTTCTACCAAAAATAGTAATCTTTTGGCTATCGGTCACGCTTTTATTGAATTACAATCGGTGGATAGCACCAACAACTATGCCATGGCACAGGCATCGAAAGGAAGGGCAGCGCACGGCACCCTCTTTTTTGCCCATGAGCAGTGGGCCGGCAAGGGGCAGAGGGGCCGTTCCTGGACCAGCACACCGGGCGAAAACATCGTCCTCAGCGCTGTATTAGAGCCACTTGCGTTACAACCCTCACAGGCTTTTTCGCTCAGCGTTTGTGTGGCGCTGGCCTGTCACGACCTTTTCAGCCGGTATGCAGGGCCCGGATCCACGTCCATCAAATGGCCCAATGACCTGTATTGGAATGACAGAAAGGCAGGGGGGATCCTTATAGAGAACCACTTTCAGGGGGATCGCTGGCCCCTGGCCATCGCCGGGATGGGGATCAATATCAACCAGGTGGAGTTTTCCGCGACGGCCCGAAACCCGGTTTCCCTGCGCCAGATCACCGGCCGCACTTTCCAAGCTGCAGAGCTGGCCCGGGAGCTGGGCAGCTGTCTTGACCAGCGCTACTCCGCCCTGATCGGCACCGCCATCGCAACCGCCAGCGGGATCCCAACCAGCACCTCCGCAACGGCTAGCGACAACCCAACCACCACCACCGCAACCACCAGCGACAACCCAGTCAGCACCACCGCCACCGCCAGCGGCAACCCAACCAGCGGGAACGCCGGCACCGCCATCTCCAAAAATATCGCAGCCCAGCTGCAAGAGTACAACTCCCTCCTTTACCGGCAAGGTCAGACAGTCCGGCTGAAAAAAGACAACGCCGTCTTCGAAACCGTAATACAGGGCGTATCCGCCCATGGACAGCTGCTGACCCGGGATGTGATGGACCGCGAGTTTAACTTCGGCGAGGTGGAATGGCTCATCCCCGAATCGCTCCGGCTCTGAGCCGCACAACACCGAACCCCTCGCTAGGAACCGGCAACCTGCTGCTCCCAGGCCCTTACAATTTCTTCCGCATGCTCCTTGCTCTTTGGCTTCAGAAAAATCTTACGGATCACCCCTTTCTCATCGATGACAAAGGTCGTTCGATGCAGCCCCATATACCTGCGGCCATAAAGCTGCTTCTCGCCCCATACACCGTATTTGTCGATGATAACATGTTCCGGATCGGCGACTAGAGGAA
>Ga0310811_10014191_pt1 | contig 10376 bp, 10 predicted proteins | sample YCmetagenome_FD_207642 | JGI IMG/M metagenome (GOLD analysis project Ga0310811, IMG submission 207642) | Soil microbial communities from experimental microcosm in Duke University, North Carolina, United States - YC | ecosystem: Engineered > Artificial ecosystem > Soil microcosm > Unclassified ... | reverse complement strand
GCTGAACTCTTTCTTTAAATTTGAAGCTAGTTTGTGCTTCCCAGGGCCAGCGGAAATGAAACGCGTATGTCTTGTCGCGGTTTCAATTTAAACTCGCTGCGTGATTGAATCAGATGTCATTAAAATTTGCGGCAAATGCGAGGCGGCGCGCGTCAGGATGCGGCCGGCAACACTTTTGGCAGGGTGACGGAGGCTGAGAATCCCTGGCCTGGCCGGCTCTCAAGTTCCAAAGCGCCGCCATGCAGCTCGGCAAAAGCCTTAACCAGGGTCAGCCCCAGGCCCGCGCCCTTGGCATGATCGGCGCCGTCGCTGCGCCCGGCATGTTCGAAAGGTTCCTGGATGCGGGCCAGATCCTCCGGCGCGACACCGGCGCCATTATCTGCCACCGTCATGATGACGCTGTCTGCCCTGATCCGCACCGAAAGCTCGATATGGCCGCCGGTGCTGAAGGTGACGGCATTGTCGACCAGGCTCTGGATCATGCCGGTCAGCACCGCTTCATCGGCATTGACGAGGAGACCGACGGGACAACGGTCGGCATCGATCTGAAGCTTGCGGACCGTGGCGCGGTTCAGGAACGCTTCGCGCATCTGCCACATCAGGCCGCCGGCATCCACGGCGCTGCGATGAAGCTGATAGCGCCCGGCCGAGATCTTGGTGAGGTCCATGATCTGGTTGATGATCTTGAGCAGGTTCTGCCCGCCCTGATGCACCAGGCCGGCATATTCGCGGATCTGCGCCGGACTCATGCGCTCGGCCATGCTCCCCATCAGATCGCTGAAACCTAGAATGGCATTCAGCGGCGTCTTGAGCTCATGGCCCATGGTGCGCAGCAGGGTGGTCTTGGCGCTGTCCACCTTGGCGCTGGCCTGGTCCAGGCGCGCGGCCAAGTCGGCGAGATAGGATTTCTGCTGCTCCGCCTTGGCATGGGCATCGGCCAATGTGCTCTGCTGTTCTTTCAGGGCGATCTCCGCCCGCACCCGATCGGTGACGTCGGTGAAGACCATCACCCGGCCGCCGTCCTGGCTGGCGCGATCGCGCACCAGATAGGCGTCGCCGCTGCTGGTGCGGATGGTCACCGCGCCCACCGGATCACGATGGCCTTTCAGGCGGCGCTCCAGCCACTGTTGGGGCGGTTCATTCAGGACCAGCCGACCACCATGGGCGACCATGCTGGCGATTTCCGAAAAGGTCTTGCCGATCAGCTCGTTCAGGCTTTTGACGCCGCAAAGCCGGGCGTAGAGGTCGTTGGCCAGGATCAGCCGGTCATGCGCATCGTAGAAGGCAAAGGCTTCCGCCGAGAGGGCCACCGCCTCCTGCAACCGTACAAGCTGGGCGCGGGATGCGGTAACGTCGGTCCACAGCAGCACGGTGCAGCCATCGTCGCCGCTGCGCGCCTTGATCTCGACGATGCGGCGATCGGCCAGCGACACATCGCGCGGCGCGAAGGATTTTTCCTGCAGCTGGGTGAGCCGCTGGGCAATGAAGGACGCGTTGCCTCCGGCCAGCTCCGCCGGTGCGATTTCGCCACCCTCGATCTCCAGCCGGATCAGTTCCTCATAGGTCTTGCCGATCAGGGTTTGATAGGGCGGAAAAGACCGGAAGAGATAGTTCAGGTGCGCATTGGCATAAAGCAGCTGGCCATCGCGGTTGAAGATGGTGATGACCGAGCGCAGGCCGTCCAGCGACAACAGCAGGGAACTCGCATCGGCCCACGCTTGCGCGCGCGCCTTCTGTGCTGCCTGGGAGGCCAAGATTGTTCTCGTTCTGAGCGCCTGATCGAGCCGATCATGTGCAGGTTTCTGTTGCAGATTGGTTAGGGGGCAAGCCCGCAAACCCGCCTATCTCTTGAAACGGCAAGTCTTTGGCCAATGCTTGTGGAAAACTGAACAGCGGCTTGCATGCTTCAGCTTTCGTTAAGCCTGTGGCACCAGACTTAGCTTGGCGCAATGGAGACGCAAAAGCTTAATGGCGGTTAACGATTACCCGTCCTTACATTCCGGCGGGATCGGGCAGAGCAGAGCCCAGCGCCGGGCTTTCATGCTGGTGCAGGCCGCCAAGGCCGGCGTCGGCGCGGCCCTGGGCGTGGCTTTTTTCGGCCTGGTGGGCCAGCCCGACCTGCTGGAATGGATCGCGCTGGCCGGCCTGATCGCGCCGGCGGCGCTTGCGCTTCTGGGCTTCACCAGGATGCCGCTGGCGGTGCTGGAACAGGCCGGACTGACGGGGCTGGCTCTCCTGATCGGATATCTGGCGATTTTGACCGGCGGCGTCACCTCGCCGCTGATGCTGTGGCTTCTTCTGGTGCCGGCGGAAGCGGCGCTCTCGGGCGGCCGCGCGGCGGTGACGCGCGCCGGGCTGGCGGCGGGTACGGCGCTTCTTGTTGTTGCAGGAATTCAGGGTGCCGGTCTTTTGCCGGTATCGCGCCTGACCTTGCCGGCGTGGCAGGTCTATGCCTGCTCCATGCTGGCAGCCTTGGTGCAGGCGGTGCTGATCGCAGCCGCGGCCCAGGATCGCCAGCGCGCCGCCGATGCCGCCGCGGCGGAGGGGGCGCTGCTCTACCGCTTCCTCGCCGACAATGCGATGGACCTGATCACCCGCCATTCCTCCGACGGGCGCATCCGCTTTGCCAGTCCCGCCACGCTTGCGCTTCTGGGTTATGCCCCCGAAGAGCTGCAGGGCCAGACCTTCGTGTCTCTGGCCCATCCCCAGGATGCGGATGCGGTGCAGGCGGCGCTGATGGCGTCAAGCTATTACGGCCGGTCGGGCGCTGCGGAAGTGCGCCTGGCCCGCAAGGACGGCCGTCATGTCTGGATGGAGATACGCTGCCGCCCGGCGCAAGCAGGCCTGGGCGCGCCGGTCGATATCGTGGCGGTGACGCGCGACATCACCGAACGCAAGCGCCAGGAACATGCGCTGGTGGAAGCGCGCGACGAGGCCCTGGCGGCTTCCCGCGCCAAAAGCCGCTTCCTCGCCAATATGAGCCATGAGCTGCGCACACCGCTGAACGCCATCATCGGCTTTTCGGAAGTCACCATGCGCGAGATGTTCGGCGCCATCGGTCCGCGCTATCAGGAATATGCCCGGCTGATCCATGAATCGGGCACCCATCTTCTGGATTTGATCAACAGCGTGCTCGACATGTCCAAGATCGAGGCCGGCAAGTTCGAGCTGACCGAGGAAGTGTTCGATTTGGAAGAGACCGCCGAGAGCGCGGTGCGCGTGTTGAAGATTCCGGCCGAGCGCTCGGCGGTGATCTTGCGGCTCGAGATCGCGCCCACCACCCATCAGATATTCGCCGATCGTCGCGCCGTGAAGCAGATCCTGGTCAATCTTCTCTCCAATGGCGTGAAATACACGCCGCCCGGCGGTGAGGTGGTGGTCAGTGCCAGCCTTGCCGCCGACCGCTCCGTGCAGATCTCGGTGCGCGACACGGGCACCGGCATTTCGCCAGCCGATCTGGAGCGGCTGGGCCGGCCTTTCGAGCAGGTGGAAACGGCCGCGGTGCGTGCCAAGGAGGGCACGGGGCTGGGCCTGGCGCTGGTGAAATCATTGGCCCAGCTTCATGGCGGCGAGGCGCGGCTTGTCTCGGAGCTGGGCGAGGGAACCATCGTGACGGTGCGTCTGCCGCATGCAGCAGTGGATGCCAAAGGCGAACGCCTGACCACCGGCAAGGTTCTGCCGTTCCGCGCGGCGTGACAGGCCCATAGCGCGCGCCTATGGTGCGGGATGGCCGATGCGTTCATTCCTTATGCGCCCCTGCAGATGCTGAAGCCGGTGGCCGACAATGTCTGGATCGCCGACGGCCCCGAAATCCAATTCAAGATGCTGCCCTTTCCCACGCGCATGACCTTGATCCGGCTTGGCGATGGCGGTCTCTTCGTGCACTCGCCCATACCACCTGATCCTGCGCTGATCGCATCGGTGGATGCGCTGGGTCCGGTGCGCCATCTGATTGCATCCAATAGCCTCCATTATTGGTGGATTCCGGATTGGGCCACACGCTACCCGCAAGCGCGGGTGCACGCCGTGCCGGGACTTTCAAAGAAAGCGAAACGTCCTTTGCGGATCGACGCGGAGTTGGGCGATGCACCGGCGCCAGACTGGGCGGACGAGATCGACCAGGTTCTGTTCACCGGCGATGGTTTTACCGAGGTGGACTTCTTCCACCGGCCTTCCGGCACCGCCGTGCTGACCGACCTGATCGAGAATTTCGAACCTTGCCGCATCAAGCGGTCCTGGCTGCGCTGGCTGGTGCGGGCGGCCCATGCCGCCGATCCGCATGGCAGCGCGCCCTATGACATGCGGCTGGCGTTCCTGCGGCATGGAAAATCGTTGCGCGCCGGTGTGCGGCGGATGCTGTCCTGGAAGGCACGGCGGGTGATCCTGGCGCATGGCCGCTGGTACGAGCGCGATGGCGCTGCCGAGCTCGCGCGTGCATTTGCCTGGGCCGGTGCATGACCCTCGCGCCACGTCTCAAAGCCGGCATCTTTGTCCGCGCCTTGATCCGGCGCGTGCAGGTCGCGGGCGCCTCGGCCTTTGTGGTGCGCGGCGGGGCGGAGGAGGCCGGTGCTGTCATCCTGAAAGTGGCGAAGCTGGACGGGACCGTGCTGGTGCTCAACCAGGTGCGCGGCGCCAGGGGTGAACTGTCCTGGGCCCAGGCACTGGGCGGCTGGACCGACGAGGCGCGGGCGTCACAATGGTGCGACAAACAAGTGTCATTCGATCCCGACGTCTGGATTGTGGAGATCGAGGACCGGGAAGGCCGTGCCTTTGTCGATGAACCGATTATCTGACTTGTTATCCGGTCTGGCATCCAAGCCGGCAACCGGCGGCCAATAGCGGACATGACCCAGCAACAAGCCCTGCAATTCTTCCTGCCGATCCTGATTTTGCTGCCTGTCCTTTATTTCAGGATGCGCCGCATGAGCCGGGCCCGACCCCTGAAGCTGGGCTGGATATGGATTCGCCCTGTCATTTTCCTAGGGCTCACGGCGCTGGTCTTGCTGGCGCCAGGGCCGCATGGTCAGCCCCATCATTGGGCGCCGCAGGCCTGGCTCTGGCTGACCGTGGCGGCTGCGCTTGGCGGCATCGCCGGCTGGTATTGGGGCCGCACCATGGCGATCGAAGTGCATCCCGAGAATGGCACCTTGATGGTCAAGGGCAGTCAGGCGGCCATGCTGGTGCTGGTGGTGTTGATCCTGGTCCGGCTGGGGCTGCGCACCGGGCTGCAGGTGGAGGCCCAGGCCTGGCATCTGGACATACTGCTGATCTCCGATACGTCGATCGTCTTTACCGCGCTGCTGTTCTCCGCGCGCAGCATTGAGATGTTCATCCGGGCGCGACGGGTGATGGCCGCGGCCCCAACACCCGCATCTTAAGTTCCGGTTGCCGCCAGGGGCGCGCCCTGCTACGCCCCCGCCATGAGCCGTACCCCCGCCAGCGAAGCGGCACGCCGCCGGACCTTCGCCATCATCTCCCATCCTGACGCCGGCAAGACCACCCTGACCGAGCATCTGCTGCTCTTGGGCGGCGCCATCCATGCCGCCGGCCGGGTCAAGGCACGGGGCGAAGCGCGACGCGCCAAGTCCGACTGGATGAAGATCGAGCAGGAACGCGGCATCTCGGTCACCTCCGCGGTGATGACCTTTGAATACAAGGACGCGGTATTCAACCTCTTGGACACGCCGGGCCATGAAGATTTTTCCGAAGATACCTATCGCACCCTGACCGCGGCCGATTCAGCGGTGATGGTGATCGACGCCGCCAAGGGCATCGAGGCCCAGACCCGCAAGCTGTTCGAGGTCTGCCGCCTGCGCGACATTCCCATCATGACCTTCGTCAACAAGATGGACCGGGAAGCGCGCGATCCCTTCGAGCTTCTGGACGAGATTTCCGACCAGCTCCAGATCGAGACCGCGCCGATGATGTGGCCGGCGGGTATGGGGCTGAATTTCCGCGGCATTCAGGATCTGTCGAATGGCGGATTCATCGCCTTCAATGACGCGGTGCCGAGCGATGCGGAAGCGGACAAGCTGGAAGAAGATGTGCTGCTGGCCCGCGAAGGCCTGCCGCGCTTCGACCTGGCGACCTATCGCGAAGGCCATCTGTCGCCGGTCTATTTCGGCTCGGCGCTGAAGAATTTCGGGGTGGCGCCGCTGCTGGATGCGCTGGCCCGCTACGCGCCCAGTCCGCGCGCCCAGGCCGCGGTCGGCCGCGACGCCGAGCCGGGCGACCGCGAAGTCACGGGGTTTGTCTTCAAGGTGCAGGCCAATATGGACCCCAATCATCGCGACCGTGTCGCGTTCCTGCGACTGGCCTCGGGCGAGTTCAAGCGCGGCATGAAGCTGAAGCAGTCGGGCACCGCCAAGACCATCGGGGTGCACAACCCGATCCTGTTCTTCGCCTCCGAGCGCGAGACGGTGGACGAGGCCTGGCCCGGCGACATTATCGGCATTCCCAATCACGGCGTGCTGCGGGTGGGCGATACGCTGTCGGAATCCGGTGGCGTGGTTTTCACCGGCATCCCCAATTTCGCGCCGGAAATTCTGCGGCGGGTGCGGCTTGGCGATCCCATGAAGCAGAAGCATCTGGCGCGCGCGCTGGAGTCCCTGGCCGAGGAAGGCGTCACCCAGGTGTTCAAGCCCGCCATCGGCAGCCAATGGATCGTCGGTGTGGTCGGCGCCCTGCAGCTCGATGTGCTGAAGTCGCGGCTGGTCGCGGAATACGACCTGGATGTGGACCTGGAAGCCTCGCCCTATGACAGCGCCCGCTGGCTGCAAGGCTCGGACGCCGAGCTCGAGAAATTCGCCGCCGCCAACCGGGGCGGCATGGCCTCGGACCGCGACGGCGCGCCGGTGTTCCTGGCCAAAAGCGCCTGGGAAATCGGCTATGTCGCCGAGCGTTTCCCCAATGTGAAGTTCCTGAAGACGCGGGAACGGCACGAAGTCCACGCCGAAAACTAGAAGCAAAAGCTCCTAGGCCGCTTGGGCTTCCCGCCAGCCGCGCAGCATGCGGGTCGCTTCGCTCACCGGTACCGTGTCGAACGCATCCAGCATCGCAAAGGCGTGGATGCGGTCACGATGCGGCCGGGTCAGAACAGCCAGAGCGGAGAATGCGGAACGGTCCAGATGGGCGCCCTTGCAGGCCAGCACCAGGCTCATACCGCTTTCATCATCCAGGATATGCGCCGCCACCTGCCGTTCGACGGCCAGGTCTTCTGCCAGCGCACCGACAAGGTCACCGCTCTGGCGCGCCGTCTCCACCAACCGATGGCCGGCGGATTCGCGCGGCAGCATGCGATGGGCAAGATCCGGATCGGAATAAAGCTGCACGCGCAAGCGCGCCCGCGTTGCCTGGTCCACATCCCGCGCCGCCTTGGCCAGCAGCGCTTCGCAGATCCCACGCATGCTTTCCGGATAATCCTGCGGCCAATCGCTGAGGAGTTCCGCCACTTCTTCCGCCAGCGCGGCGCGCGAGGATGGGCCTTGATCGGCCAGTTGCAGAAGATGCGAAAGTTTTTGCGACGCAGCCATCGGGCATTCCTTCTGCCCTATACTGAGACAAGAGGCTTAACGATCGGTTTTGGAATCGTAACCGCGCTCTTAACGGCCGAACGCCCGCAAAGCGGGCGGCGGTCGTCAAGCGATGACGGCCCAGGAATCGGGATAGTATCCGTTAAACGGCGAGCGCGAGGACACGGTATAGGCGCCCATGGCGTCGAACAGGATGTAATCGCCATTGGCGATACCGTCAGGCAGCGGCAGCGGCCGCGGCAGCACATCGGCGGAATCGCAGGTCGGACCATAGACACGGAAGGGCCGCTTCTCGCCGCTTACCGCTTTGGCTTTGCCCTTGCCGTCCATGGTGATGGCGCTGGGCGGATAGTCTTCGTCGAAGCTGGTGAAACGCTGCTCGTCGAAGCTGCCATAGATGCCGTCATTGAGATAAAGCCGGTCGCCGCGCCGCATCACCACCTGGGTCACCAGCGAGATGCCGGGGGCTGAAAGCGCGCGGCCGGGTTCGCACATGACATTCAAACCGGGGCGGCCCAGCGAGTTGAGCGCCTCCTTGATCATGTCGAAATACCAGTGATAGGGCGGCGGCTCCTGGCCGGAATAGGCGGCGGGGAAACCACCGCCGACATCCAGCGCCGCGATATCCACGCCGGCCAGCGCGATGGTGCGTTGCGCGATCTCGATCGCCTGGGCATAGGAGAATGGCGACAGGCACTGCGAACCGACATGGAAGGTCAGGCAGGGCTGCGCACCCGATGCGCGCACGCGCTTGAGCAGCTTGGCGGCTTCTTCCGGGCGGCAACCGTATTTGCTGGACATCTCCAGCAGCGCACCGCCGAGCTGCGCCACCAGCCGCACGAAGATGCGCAGTTTCTTCGGATTGCCGGTTTCCGCCAGCAGCTTTTCAAGTTCGGATTCGCTGTCGATCACGAAATCGGTGACGCCATGCCTTTCGAAGGCCGCCTTGCCCTGGCCGGGCAGCCGCACCGGCGCCATGAAATGACAGACGGCGTCGGGAAACAGACCCTTGACCACCTCGATCTCGCCCAGGCTCGCCGTGTCGAAGTGACGGATGCCGGCATTCCAGAGCTGCGTCAGGGCGATAGGATGCGGATTGGCTTTCACCGCGTACAGCACGTCGCCGGGAAAGCCTTCCAGGAATTGCTTGGCGGCCGCCGCGAACTTTTCCGGATGCACCAGATAAAGCGGTTCAGTGGGCTTGAGACTCTCGATGGCCTTCAGTGCGCTGGCAAAGCGCGGCAGAGTCTCAAACGTGGCGGGTGCGTTCATGCGGGGTTTGTGAGGCTTTGCCGCCCCCGCTGCAACAGAAAATGCGGACCAGGCAAAAAGGGCGCCCTCACGAGCGCCCTTTTTCAATGCGGTGCCTCTCTCGAGGCGCCCTTGATGACAGTTCCGTGGCAGCGACGGCTATTGCGGCGGCGGAGGCGGCATCGGCGGGGCGCCATCCGGGCCGCGGCCCAGGCGCCGGCCCATTTGCGGCGCATGGTGCATCATGGCCATCGCCATGTGCATATGCCCGCCCATGTGATGCCGGGCGGCGCGCGCAAATTCCTGCTTTTGCGCCGGATTGAGAGACCCATAGAGCGCGTTCAGTGCCGGACGCTCGGCCTGGATGTCGGTCAGGCGGGCCTTGAGCATGGTCTCCTCGCGGTCGAGGCGCTGCATCACATCCGGGCGCTGGCCGGCGCGTGCCTTCTGCATGTGTCCGCTGCACTCGCCCTCATGCCGCTTGGCGACATCCAGGGTGACGCCTTTCCAGCGCGCGAACAGCGGTTGCTGGCTGGCATTGAGCTGCAGCTTGGCTTCCAGGAAAGCCATTTCGCCGGCCTTGCGGGCATACATGTCCTGGCAGAACTGGCCACGCTGGGCCCCGCGCATCATGGCGTGATCCATGCCGGGGGGCGGCGGCGGACCGGCTTCGGGCTCGGCGGCGGGCGCCTGATTCTGCGCCACCGTCAGCATCACGGGCCTGTGCTTGCTCTGATCGGCACGCGCATTGTTGGCAATCAGGGCGGCCGTGGCGGTGCCGCAAATCAGCAGCGAGGCCAAGGCCGGAAGAAGGGCTTTGCGCATCAAATCGTCCTTTTCAAAAAGGCCCCAAACCGCCGGCAGAGTAGCGGGCAGGTGGAACCGGCGCCGCTGAATAACGTGTAAGGTAGATGAACCCCGGATGAACGGCGGCTGTCAGCCCCTGGATAACCGGGGCTTTCCGCCACGCGACAGCGCGCCGGATAACAATCGGAAGCGATTCGTTAAGACTTGCTGGCCGCGGCGCGAAGCTGGCGGATGGTGGTGCGGCCATCCGTCGAGGGCTGATAGACGTTGGTCATTTCCGTCAGGGCCCGATTGAACATCTCGACGGTGAAATGGTCCGGCACTTCCCAGGCATCGAAGCCGACGCGGTGCTGGTAATTGACCTGGTCATAGAGAAAATCGCCGACAGCGCGGATCTCTCCGGTATAGCCCAGCCGCGTGCGCAGCATGCGGGCCCAGGAAAAGGCGCGGCCGTCGCGGAATTTGGGGAATTCCAGCGCGATCAGGGCGAAGTGATTGACGTCGGCGCCCAACAGTTCGGGATTCTCGCTGGCCTGCAGCCGGATGCCGACAGGTGTGTTGCGGGCCAGGAGCGCGTCGCGCTCCTTCTGGAAGCGCGCCAGCGACACCAGCACGGGCCCTTCCGGCAGGGGCGCATCGTCGGCCACGCGCGCGTAGACGTCCTGCGCATAAGCGCCGCTCTTGATCAGTTTGGTCACGCCAGGGCCGCCTCTTGATAGGCGGCGGCCTTGAACTTCTCCATGCCGATGCGGCGATAGGTGTCCAGGAAACGTTCGCCATCCTTGC
>Ga0310811_10014189_pt1 | contig 10377 bp, 24 predicted proteins | sample YCmetagenome_FD_207642 | JGI IMG/M metagenome (GOLD analysis project Ga0310811, IMG submission 207642) | Soil microbial communities from experimental microcosm in Duke University, North Carolina, United States - YC | ecosystem: Engineered > Artificial ecosystem > Soil microcosm > Unclassified ... | reverse complement strand
ATCGTATACAGAAATAGGTGTTGCAGAGGAAGACATCGATAAAATATCGAGTATTGAGTACTCAAGTGGCACGTACACAATTCGACTAAACGATAAACGTTCTTGGACAGTGCAAGAAAAGCAGGAAAGTGTAGAATGATTAAACGACTCTGGCAACGCATCACATCCCGGTTTCGTAGACGTTCCTACTCACAAGCGATACTGGAAATGAAACCAGTAGCGTTCTATCCGCTCAACGGGGCCACACAGGATGTATCAGGCAATGGGTATCATGCGACGATAAAGAAAGAGAGTGCTGAGTGAGCGAATCAGTTAAGTGGGCCGAATTGACCGAACGGGAGCGCGATCAACTGATCCACGAGAAGGTCATGGGGCATAGTCCCGATGAGAAGTGCCAGCGTGAATTTGTCCCGATGAACCCTGAACCCGACGGATTGTATTGTCCTGGTTGTGGCGCTGAATGTGGTTGGGGAGACCTGCCCATTACCGACGAAGATCACGAGAAGCCGATACCACCACACTACACCACATTTATGGGTGCGGCATGGCAGGTAGCAGAGCAATATCGGTTGGTGATTCGACCCGATCTCTTTCATGGATGGTGGGCTGGTGAATTCAAGAGCGTGTATCTCGATGGGGTGAAAGTCGAGTATAGAAACCCGGTGAGGCACAATGAGGCACCAATGGCAATATGTCTTGCAGCACTCAGAGCATGCAATATCGAGGTAGTATAACATGGGATTAATAGTGCCTCCGATTATCAAGCCGCTCTCTACCTACTTCTGGGATACACCCGGACAACTTGATATGATCATCGATGCTGCTAACGAACATACCCGTATAATTAATAACTACGATCAACCACAGGCTATCTATCCGACATTAGAGGCGGTTTAACTCGCCTCTCTGCACTCCTCAACGCACTGGATACTTTCACCCTTCTCCCAGACTGCCATACACTGCTCTTTCGTGATCAACTCAGGTCTCTTGTGGTATAGGCACCAAACAGTGATTCCGATTTCTGTCACTGTAGCGATAAGTTTGCTATTCTGTTCACAGAGCACACGCTTCTGTTGTGGGCGCACAAGACGATCTGGCATATTCTATTTCCCTTCCACTTCGATACGGTCAAGTTTTGGCATACCATCCACAAGCGCATAATATGGAACAAGGTTCGCAAGGAACACACCTTCCATGTCAGGGATAGATTCGCTTGCCACATACACATGAGTAATGCCAGTATCTTCTATAACCTTCTCAACCTTATAATCATCAGGTAACAACAATCTATTATGGACATCAGCAATATGTGGACATCCGATATCTTCCCATGTGGATCGTGCAATCTTAATTACGCCGCGATTTTTACTCATTATTGTTGCTCCTTTGGTAGTTCTGGCATGTCTGGAACTGAGTCGATCATACATTCTAATGTTATTCGTGCTGTATATTCCGTCTCTTTATCTTCCACTGCTTCACACGCGTGCTCTACTAGATCATAGGCACGCTGGGCAATCATTTTTAACGCATCATCCTCAAAGTACACTGCAAAATCAGGCTGGTGGACTAATGACAGATATCCTGCTTCTGACAACTCATTCCACAACGCCTTTGCGAACCTTGCAAACTGTGTATCTCTGCTCATGCTCATTCCTTCATATTTTGCAATTTATTGAATGCATCCTCTGCTATCTTTTGCAATCGCGCCTGTTCTGCATTGTGCTCATTTTCGATATTAGCCAGTTCCACACATATGCCCATGATACCCACCAACACCAACAGGAACCCGATCCCATAAGCTACCCATGACGCCCACATGACAAGGCTCACGAACTTCGGGATTCCTAGAAAACAGAGTCCCCAGATAAAGACGCCGATTGCTACACCGAGACCGTTCCTACTGTTACTCATACTCTCCCACCTTTGTTGTGTTTACGTTGTGTTGACCTACGCTGGCGTCTCTTGAGTCGTCGAAACTTCACCAGTGGACTCCATGGAATGTTATCGAAGGTTCTTTCATGCGCAGGAACCACCCTCGTAGGCATTGTGAATGTATGCTCCCACACCTCATGTTCTTGACCTTGCTCATCAATGTGTGTCTCTATGCGCCGTGGATAAGTTTGTTGCGGTTGAAACAAATCAGCAAATAATAGGTTTGCACCCTCTGGATAGATCACATCTGAAAGCAAATGTGTATAGTCGGTATCTTGTCTCATGTCTGCTCCTCCATCAATTCCTCAAGTTCAACCAAAGCATCTAGTTTCGCCTCAACACTAGCCTCATTGCATAGGTTTACAATAGTTCTACGGGCGTCTCCCATGACGTTGTGGGTATTCTTACGTGCAGCGATAGCCTCAGCCTTGTATCGCTCTCTCAGCGTCAGGATGATGCGTTGTAGTTGTTCTTGTGTCATGGTTAATTTCCTCTTGCAGGCATTTATCAATATCAGGAATGGTAGTAGTACCCATAGCTAACAGGAGGAATAACGGAAATCACTGTATGCTTTTTCTCCAACTTCTCAATACGTTGCTTCAGTTGTTCTATCTCATCCTCTGGTTGCTCATCCAAACTGATGCCGAGCATATCAGCAACCTTGCCAAGCACGATATCTTGCATTTCAGGTTGAGTGAGCGGAGTCCGAATGGCTGTTCGATCTTTGCGAATGGCAAGTAAGACCTCTCGAATATCGTCTTTACTGTAGTAGGTTATTGGCATGATTACAGTCTCCTATTTCGTTTCAATTTGCTTCGTCTCTGGCTTACTGGATAATCGAGCAAACCACTTATCTACCCATGGCTTGCCGGTGCAGTGTCCGACTATCACACCAATGAGCATGGTAAGCGCACCGAGAATGTAGTCAATCATGATTACTGCTCTTTCTGCACGAGGTCTGCATTCTCATAGATATTGCCGATGACCTCGATGAGTAAATGAGAGATATCCTCAAGTGCCATCTTAAAGCCGTCTTTGGAGATGATACGAAAACAAGCCACGCCCCAATCAACATACTCAACAGCACGTCCTTCAACTAGCACAATGTCACCCTTGTAGATGTCGCGCCCGTTCTTGTCTTGCAGTCCGGTAAAATCCATCGCCTTGTCTGCATCGATATTATCCAAATTGGCTGCAAGGTCATCCTGTGGGAAGTCCCAATAATCGGTAGAGTCATAGTAGTGTTTAAGAAGATCCCCTAATGTGAAGTAGAGCATCTTCTTGTTCTGCACATCCCAGATACGGTATTTATGCTCTCGCACTTAATCACTCGCTTTCATTGCATTGACATACGCCCGCCACAGTAGCCATCCCACAACAAGCAGAACGGCAAGGATGATGATACCGATGATTATTTTCAATCTACGATACTCCCAACAATGCTAGAACAACAAAGATCAATGCCAAGATTGCCACGATACTGTAGCATATGCATTTGATCACATCACGAGCAATGCCAGCGTGGATAGCAACGTCGGCAAAGAATACGACAAAGCCGAGCATGACGATAAATTGGAAGTTAAGTAGAGGAGTATGCATGGTTGTTCGCCTTTCTCTTTATACTGGCACCACATTGCATCGGCACCTCGGATGCATGGGTGGACCGTCTATTCCCCCAAGAAAATCAGAACCAACGTCTACAGGATCACTCTCTGCCAACTGCTGACACTCTTCACATGCGTCAGGATCGGCTACCCACTGCACTTGCGCCACACCGCCATCTTTGAGTGTGTCCAGTACCGCACCTTCTACTATGCCCACCGTCTCAGTCTCAGCGATTAACTCAGGCATGCTATCGATGAGATCGTTCATTGTCATATCGATGATATCCGCCTGACTAAGATCACTATCCTGCTCATCCCCACGATCCAGAGCCTTGCTAATCGCATCCTGCACATGGTCTATGATGCCTGATACGATAGATTTCGCACGATCGAGCAGGTTGCGTGGGCTACTCAATGAGATTGCACGCTCTACGGGTAGCATCGCCTGACCATGTTGCTGTCCGATAGCATACGCCTGCTGTAGAAAGCCCTCTATGTCCTCTACAAGCTCATCCTGTATCTCTTGTGAGACCGAGAAGTGTTTGCTACGGGCAGACGATTTACCAGCCACTAGGAACGTCTCGACGCGATTGGCAAAGCGTTTCTCCAGAGCAAGTTGTTGTTTGTCAGGCGGTCGCCATTTGGGTTTTGACTTCGCCCCACTTGGGGCACTGCGAAAAAATCCGTATTTCCATCTTGTGCCGATTTGAAGACTGCCCGTACACTATCAGCATCGACACATCGTTCGAGTGTCTGAGCAATCTGGCTATGTTGTTCAGGAGGGATCACAGCAGAGGTAAAGGTACGTACGGGCTTCCCGGCTTTTACATCCTTGAGTGCAATCTCACGCCATCGCCTGAAATCGGCTTTCTGTTGTTCTTGTTCATCATCGCTTACAACAGATTCATCACTCTCTGCAACCCTCTTGAGTGTCTTTTGTGCAGGCTTTTTACTATCACCATCTCCGTTATTGGACGCCACTGTACTACTGGACTTTGAATTTGTTGTCTTGGCAGGCTGTCCCGTAACGGTGTCCTTCTTACTTTGAGGCTTCTGATCCTCTTCGCCTGCTGCCGCTGAAGTGCTCTGCCCCTGAGTCTCCTCGTCTGTCTCATCCGCATCTCCTTGTGGCTGTCCAGGCTTTGCCCCTGGATTCTGCGTTGCCATCTGCAACCCTGCCATCTTTGCCTGTACCGCTGCATTGCGCAATTTGTCACTCGCCATATCATCAAGAAAGATTGGACCGTCTTTGGTAACCAGAATTCTACCAATATGTGGCGATCCTGGGTCTTCTGGGAGTTGCAACAGTTTTCCAGCATTGGATACACCTAAAATGCCTGCTGTTACCAGTTGTGTGTAGGCTGTGGAGAGTGAACCTAAATCTTCTGCCTCATCGTAGCCCCCAAAGGAAATGACAAACATATCGCCATGCATCTCAGGTGGGAAGTCATCGCGCATGATACCAGTCAGGATAGAGGCATAGATCGATGCCAATGGACCTATGGTCCTGCGATACGTTACATTCTCCTGTGTATCGCCACTGCTCTTGTTGACGCTCTCAGTGAACCCCAAGTCGCTCATCGTCATACCGTACGCAGCAGTCCGAATGTTGAGCAGGAACCGATCGAACACGCTATCGAAGTTTGGTTGCACGAATGGCGTGTAACTGAAGCCAGGCTGCACCACCTTGATACGTGCCAATTGTTGCAGGTTGCCAGCAAGGAGTGCATTCCAACTTTGCTCATACGAGTCCAACTGATCAGGCGTCCACTGACTACCTTCCGGTGGCATGAGAATTCCGGCAGGGACATTGCCCTCGGTATAGTGGGCTAAATCCATCTTTTGTTTGCGTAAGGCGAGATTGGTAACGAAGATGATTCTCTCTACACGACTAAACCCATATGGCGTATCATCAGCTGGTGTCTCTCTGTAATGGATCATCTGATCAGTGCGATATTGCCAACCTGGGATACCCCACGGCCATTGCTGATACGCATACCGTGGTGGTTGTGGCGTGCGTCCCCAATCGTCGAGCAGGGGTTTCATTTGACTTCCATCAATTATCTCTAATCCAAGTAACTTGCCACCACGCGCCTTGTTCTTGTAGATGTATAGTTCATCATAGCGGGACTGGTTGATGAGAGCCTTACGTATCCAGGAATGCAAGTGGTCTTGCCCGTCTGGGTGCTCAAAGAAGTTCTGAAAGTATGCTTTCTCTTTCGCGTATTGCTTCTCTTCAGCGCCACCAGCAATGGCATCGGGACTCAGGCTGATCTTGAGTGTCATCCGTGGCACCATGTCAAGCCAGTACCGTTCACAGAGCGCCACACCGTAATCCATCATTGCCAGACGCTTGAGTTGCTCGAATGATGGTACATCAGGTAAACCAAGCGACCGGTCAACCGGGAAAGAATTATATGCAACAGGGAAACGGAACTGGATTGGTAGTCCGTTGGGGTTGACGGACGGCTGAGTCGGTAGCGGCGTACCAGGACTGAACAAGGCAGTCTGACCCACAGGCAGGTTCTTCAGTGTTGTTCCATAAAACGTCTGTCCGATCATGCTCTGTGTTTGTTGTGGGGAAACGTACATCATCGCGCCACCTGGTGGATACATTGGTGCGGCACGTTGGAGTGATGCTCGTTTCTTACGCTGGCGCTTGCTCATTGTTTTATCGTCCTTAATAATGAAGGGTGCCGGGTTCTGCTCAATGCTCCCACCATCCTTTTTGCTTTTGTGGTAGTGTGCCCTGTACTGGAACAACACCCTGAGTCGGTGCAATCTTACGCAGGTTGGCTATTTCAACACGCCGCTGAATATCTCGCAAATGATCTGATGCTGATGGTGTTGGATCTGATAAGAAAATAGCCATGTACCTGCCACAATCCATTGCATGGTCATCAACTTTGACTGGAACCTCTTTTACAGGAGCACCATCTTTTGATTTGGGCCATACATATCCATCAATCTCTTGCGTAAAACAAAAAGGACGGTGCTCCTTAACGCGTGCATCATCCCGTTCTTTTACGGCATATTCATACACATAAAAACGTGGACGCCCATCACCAGCAGGCTTAAGGCGTGATTGGAGAGCAGAAATACCAGGGGCAATATCATTCGTGGCACCAATGGCAAACAATTTATGTTTGTTAAACTGTTCAATATAGGAAGGTTCAGCCGGATCACACACAAATATTTCGATGGGAAATTCTTTCTTGAGTTCTTTGCCTTGTCCTATCCACCAATCAATATCTCGCTGAGTCTGATATATCTCACGTACCATGTACATACGATCATCACTATCTAATGCCCATACTTGTATGACACCGGGATTGGTATATCCCCAGTCCACTGAGGCCAGCACGCGTTTAACTACCTGTGGATTGAGTGTTTCATCTTCGTTGAGAATTCCCCATTCAATAAGTTTCTTTTTACTGACCACATGGATTTTTGCATCCCATGCCTCATACACCATACCTTCGGCGGCGGCCCATCTTCCCCATCGCAATCGGTCTTTAAGCACACCAGGCAGAGCATCTAGGGCAGCAATATACTCAGGTGTGACACTTGGGTTATCCTCATGCCGACTCTCCAGCATGAGGGTCTCATGGCGATCCGCACGCTGTTTGAGCCAATGGGTAGGATAGGATGGATTGCAGTCTGCTATTATCTGCTGATAAGGCATAACCCCATTACGTATGCGTGTAGTCAGTGCCCCCCAGTCTTCCTCAAATAGCTCAGTGGCCTCCTGGACATAGACCATATCCCATTCGCTAGACATCACCTTACTTGGTTTGTCCATGCCACCAACAGCAATAATAGAACCATTTGAATACTCATACTGCTGTTCCTGTGTACGCCACTTGATAGCATTCCCTAGCCATCCATCTTGCAAAACCTTCTTCTCATACGTGACCATGGCTGTTTGTGTAATGCTCTCACGTGTCTTGCGAACGATGATAGCCCGCATGCCAGGATACTTCTTTGCGCAAAAGTGCAATTTCTGCAAACAGAGGCGACTCTTGCCTGTACCAGCTGCACCGGCTAGCAGGCATTCCCGATTGGACGATTTCCATGCTTGAAGGGCTGCACCATAGGGATGATAGGGTTTTCGTGTTTTAGGTTGATCTAGCACTGTATTCACGGTTCACTCCCATCATCATTAGGTCCAATTCCCTCGTAGAGGTCAGGCGGCAAACTGGTGACGGCTATTTCTTTCTTTTTGACCCGATCTCCCATCTCGTCTGCAATATCAGTAATGTACTCTCTAATCTCTTTAAAGAGGGCATCGTTGAATTGGACTAAATCAACACGTTCCGCATCAGGTCCGTTGCCAATTGCTTTGACATCTGGCAGCCATACCCGTTCTTGGTTTTTCGTTTCCGTTATAAGCCCATCTACAAGATCTTGGAGAGCAAGAATACGCTTGTACTGCAATGCAAAGCCAGATCGACGTACACGAGCAGCAACCTTCTCATCTTCAGCGAACTGCGCATCATCCCATGCCTGTGTTCGTTCTTCCCATTGCCACTTTTCCGCCATCTCGTACCAATCACCAGTCGGTTTTATTCTCGGTTTCTCTCGGTTTCTCTCGGTTTCCTCTTCTTGAAAAACAGCAGCAATAGACCTCTTAGGGAACATGAGCAAGAACCGTTCAAATCTTCTGTACCAGATTTGCGGCTCATTCTCTATGCGTTCCCATGGCTTCTGCTGCTCGTCGCTCATCTATGCTTCCATTTCCATCGCAATCTCAACCAACTCAATACCTGCTGGCTTCCTTAACCCATAATCAAACCGCCGCCGTCTCAAATTCCCCTTGCTGTACCTGTTCACTTCAGCCTCAAACCTGATCACATCGCCATCCTCCAGATCCACCGTTACAAAGTCTTCGGGTCGCAGTGGCATCCACACATGTGCTGTGACAAATCGACCTCTGCTATCACGCACGTCCTGGATGAGCATGTACCCGATCCTCTTGCCGCCAGAGGTCTTTGCCTTGCCATAGCGTGTAAACGTGGCGGTAAAGATGCGTCGTTGTCCTACGAACCGTTCTAAACGCCGCCTCACTTGTTCGTCTTCTCCGCAATTACTGTGAGAAATATCATGCCATCATTCCGTTCAAACAGAACAACATTCACCAAATCCATCGCACTCGATGTTCTCTCGCTGAGAAGATTCAATCCATGCATGATTGCCGAATCGATTGCAACCTCAATGCTCACCTCGGCTTGATTAACACGAACGGTCACATGCTTTCTGTGACTGAGATACCATGTATCACTCACCATTCTTGACCTCTGCTTTCTTACGTGTTGTTGGCTTTGGCTTTGATACCAGTTGCTCGATGAGTTGGGTCTGGCTCAGAATGGCTTTATCCTGCTCACTGAGGTGCGATATAATCTGCTCAAGGCGGTCAAAACTCTCTTGATTGATCATGTGGTCTGACTCTGCCCGTAGTTCTGAATGTCGGGTGCTCTGGTTCTGAGCCACCATGATCAGCGGCAAGAGGAGAGATTGCATAACGCCGCCCAGAACAAAGAAGAGGAATGGAAAACTGTATGGGTCAAAGGGACGCATCCCAAACCAGGGAAGTATGACCTCCTGCAAGATAGCCCATGCAATCATGACCACTGCTAACCCATAACAGAACCACATGGTCCCCACATGATCGGCTACCCACATCGCAATCCGATCATTGCGAGATAATGTTCTTTGGTGAACATCATTGACATTGACGCCATGCGCACCAAACACATCAATGCGGCTGTGTAGTTTAGCTAAATGTTTCTTGCTGCTCATCATTTCAACTAACACCCATACTGGCGACGAATTGAATCGCCCATACGCTGCCCAACAGCCTTTGCCACCTCGTCAACATGATCCTCTCGAACAGGCGTCTTTGATTCTGTCATGCGTGAGTGCATTGCAATCCGATCAATCCCCAACTTTCTTGCAGCCTTGCGCACATAATCTGCTGCCCGTTGCATCGCATCTAACACCGGGATGACTTCCTGATCTCGTGCAGCAATAAGAGCCGCCTCATAGCCAGCCTTTAACACAAACTGCACATCGAACCCTGCTTCGAGCAAGGTTTCCATATATGCACTTAATCGTTCTGCGAAATTATCCATGTCTTTTCCCTTCAACATCAAACGCATCCATAGCCGCAGCCACTTCTTCCTTGCTGGAGAACTGCCCAGGTCTGCTCACCAGCCAACAGAACAACACCGCGAGAATGAGTTTCATCATGCCTCATCACGCCTTTCAATAAATCTGCGGACATCAGCAGGCATCTCAAATGGTGCTAGATCTGATGTTTGTAGATCTGGTGGGAGTTGGTCAGGAGTGAGAGGAACGGTATCGTAAGGACTGCGTTTACATTTACACGTTTGCATCCATCCGAGGTCATGACCTGCTTCGTGAGAATAGAAATCTATCGTTCCTCCACAGAGCGTGTGCTTAAAAATCACGCCGTCTTTATTGCTAATGATCAAGGTATTGCCACCAGCCACGAGCACCACGTCAGGATTACTGTCGGTTGATAACTTCACAAAGTTCTCCCTTTCGGTATGAATAAACCAGATGGTATGTACAGACGACATACCAGACAAGTAACACGCCGATATAGATAGGGTCGCTGAGATTGAAGAGGTGGATGTTCCACGCAATAAGAATGGCGAACCACACCAGCAGCAGATGACCACTATGTATTTTTCGCATAGATCCTCGTGTTCTTGTTGGTAAGTACCTGACCATCTCGATACTTGAGTGTGTACCGGCCAGCAAAGTTAAAATGAACCTCTAATTTGCCAATGCTGTCAAACGATATACCAGTATCTAA
>Ga0310811_10014188_pt1 | contig 10378 bp, 3 predicted proteins | sample YCmetagenome_FD_207642 | JGI IMG/M metagenome (GOLD analysis project Ga0310811, IMG submission 207642) | Soil microbial communities from experimental microcosm in Duke University, North Carolina, United States - YC | ecosystem: Engineered > Artificial ecosystem > Soil microcosm > Unclassified ... | reverse complement strand
GGCCGTGATGCGCGAAGTGCTGCAGGTGATGCGCTTTTGGCTCGACATGGGCATAGACGGGCTGCGGCTCGACGCGGTGCCCTACCTCGTGGAACGCGAGGGCACGAGCAACGAGAACCTGCCCGAAACGCACGCGATCCTCAAGCGCATCCGCGCGACGATCGACGCAGAGTATCCGAACCGAATGCTGCTGGCCGAAGCGAACCAATGGCCGGAAGACGTGCAGGAATACTTCGGCAACGAAGACGAATGCCATATGGCATTCCACTTCCCGCTGATGCCGCGCATCTACATGGCGATCGCGAGCGAGGACCGCTTCCCGATCACCGACATCATGCGGCAAACGCCGGAGCTGCCGCCGACGTGTCAATGGGCGATCTTTCTGCGCAATCATGACGAGCTTACGCTCGAGATGGTGACCGATTCCGAACGCGACTACCTGTGGAACACCTATGCGAGCGATCGGCGCGCGCGGTTGAACCTTGGCATTCGGCGGCGGCTCGCGCCGCTGATGGAGCGCGATCGGCGCCGCATCGAACTCATCAATTCGCTGCTGCTGTCCATGCCGGGCACGCCGGTCATCTACTACGGCGACGAACTCGGCATGGGCGACAACATCCATCTAGGCGATCGCGACGGCGTGCGCACGCCGATGCAATGGTCCTCCGACCGCAACGGCGGCTTCTCGCGCGCGGACCCGGAGCAGCTCGTCCTGCCGCCCGTCATGGGCACGCTCTACGGGTTCGACGCGATCAATGTCGAATCGCAGACGCGCGACCCGCATTCTCTGCTCAATTGGACACGGCGCATGCTGGCCACGCGCCGGTCCAAGCACGCGTTCGGGCGCGGCACGATTCGCTTTCTGCGCCCGTCCAATCGCAAGATCCTGGCGTATCTGCGCGAAATGGAAGGCGAAGCGCCGATCTTGTGCGTCGCGAACCTATCGCGCGCCCCGCAAGCGGTCGAACTCGACTTGTCGGAATTCGCGGGCCGTGTGCCGGTTGAAATGACGGCCGATTCGGTGTTTCCGGCGATCGGTCAACTCACGTACTTGCTGACGTTCCCGCCGTACGGTTTTCTGTGGTTCCTGCTGTGCGACCGCGAGGACCGGCCCGCGTGGGCGCAGCCCGGTTCGGAGCAATTGCCCGAGTTCATCACGCTCGTGCTGCGCACGGGGCAGACGGGCCCGACGCCCGAGAACGTGCGGCTGCTCGAATCGGAAGTGCTGCCGTCGTACCTCAGCCGTCGCCGCTGGTTTGCCTCGAAGGATCAAAAGCTCCACTCGGTGCGGCTGGCCGCGCTGACGACGATCCCCGACGCGGGCTTCGCCTTCACCGAAATCGAAGCCGACGTCGGCCGCCATACCGAGCGCTATGTGCTGCCGCTCGCAATCAGTTGGGGCGCAGACACGACCGTGCCGCTGTTCATGCAGCTTGCGCTGGCCCGCGTGCGGCGCGGCCGCAACATCGGTCACTTGACCGACGCCTTCGCGCTGCCGCTGTTCGCGCACGGCGTTCTGCACAAAATGCGCGAGCAGGCCGCGATTCCCACCGTCCAAAAGAGCGAAATCCGTTTCGTGCCGACGGCGCGTTTCACCGAGCTCGATGAGTTGGGCGACACGCCGGAGATTCGCTGGATCTCCGCCGAACAAAGCAACAGCTCGCTCATCGTCGGCGAACGCGCCGTGCTCAAGCTCGTGCGCCGCCTGATCGGCGGTATTCATCCCGAAGCCGAAATGAGCCGCCACCTGACGGAGATCGGCTACGCGAATACGGCGGCGCTTTACGGCGAAGTCGTGCGCGTCGATCCGCAAGGCGTGCCGCATACGCTGGCGTTGCTGCAAGGGTTCATCGACAACCAAGGCGATGCCTGGAATTGGGCGCTCGACTACCTGCGCCGCGTGATCGATGAACTCGCGCTGGCTCCGGACAGCGAGGAACTCGAGCCCGAGAAGTTCGCAGGCTATCGCGCACTGGCGGGTTCGATCGGGCGGCGGCTCGGTGAATTGCACGCCGCGCTCGCGACGCCCTGCGACGATCCCGCGTTCGCCGCCGAGACGATCACGCCCGACGACGTGCGCAGCTGGATCGCGGGCGCGCGCTCGATGCTCGAGCAAGCGCTGGATGTGCTGGCGACGGAAGCGGCCAAGAAAGAAGGCAGCGCGATGGACGAAGCAACGCGCTCGCTCGCTCAGTATCTGGTCGATCGCCGCGCTGCGGTGATCGAAGCGCTCGAGCGACACGTCCCGCACGATGTCGATGCGCTGCGCATTCGCGTGCACGGCGACTTCCACTTGGGCCAAGTGTTGATCGCGCAAAACGACGTCTACCTCATCGACTTCGAGGGCGAGCCGGCCCGCCCGTTGGACGAGCGCCGGATGAAACGCAGCCCGCTCGTCGACGTGGCGGGCATGCTGCGCTCGCTCTCGTATGCGAGCGCGGCCGCTCAACCGACGTCGGAAAACGCGCCCCAACAAACAGCCGACCGCAAGCGCGCGCTGTTCGACCGGTTCCGAGACGAAGGCCAGCAAAGCTTCCTCGACGGGTACCGAGAAGCAGTCAGCCACGCCGTGCATCCGCTCGTCTCCCCCGAAGCCGAGGCGGTGCTGCTCGATCTGTTCCTCGTGGAAAAGGCGGCCTACGAGGTGCGCTACGAGGCCGCGAACCGGCCGTCTTGGCTCGGCCTGCCGCTGCGCGGCCTCGCCGCGCTGGCCGCGCGCCTGCTGGGCGAAACGAGCCATCCGGGCCACGCGCACCCCACGCAAGAAAATGAACACGACGAGGGCGGCGATGAAGACAACGGCGGGGCCTCCGCACCCGATCAAACATGAGTATTGACGAGAGTATTGCCGAGATGGGATCCATCAACGACCAATCTTCACGCGTCCGCGAGCTCGCCGATCGCGATCCGACGTTGGGCTTGCATTCCGTCGACATCGAAGCGCTCGTCGACGGCCGCCACCCCGACCCGTTCTCGCAGCTCGGCATGCATCGCACCGCTGCCGGCCACGCCGTGCGCGCGATGCTGCCGGGCGCCGCCGGCGTCTCCGTCGTCGCGCGTGCGAACGGCGAATGCATCGGCAAGCTCGTGCAGATCGATCCGCGCGGCCTGTTCGCCGGGCTCGTCGAGCGTGCCGAGCCCTATCGGCTGCGCATCGATTGGCACGGCGTCGAGCAGGAAATCGAGGATACCTATTCGTTCGGCTCCGTGCTCTCGGAGGATGCCCTCGCCCGCCTCGCTCGCGCCGATCCCTATGCCGTGCTCGATTGCCTCGGCGCGCGGCCCTGCACGCTCGAAGGCGTGCGCGGCGTACGCTTCGCGGTCTGGGCGCCCAACGCGCGGCGCGTATCGGTCGTCGGCGACTTCAACACATGGGACGGCCGCCGTCATCCGATGCGGCTACGGCACGTCGCCGGCGTGTGGGAGTTGTTCATTCCGCGCTTGGGGGCGGGGGCCAGCTACAAGTACGAGATCGTCGCGCGCGACGGCCGCACGTTGCCGCTCAAAGCCGATCCCTGCGCGCTGCAAACGGAACGAACGCCGGCGACGGCGTCGGTCGTCGCCGATTGTAGCGAGATCGAGCAATTCCCTTGGACCGACGGTACGTGGATCGCGAACCGGGCCGCGCTGCAAAACGCGCGTGCGCCCATTTCGATCTACGAGGTGCACCCCGAGTCGTGGCTTCGTATCGAGGAAGACGGCAGGCGCGGGCTCGACTGGTATGAACTGGCCGACCGCTTGATCCCCTATGCGCTAGGGATGGGCTTTACGCACGTTGAGTTCTTGCCCATCGCCGAGCATCCGTTCGGCGGTTCATGGGGCTATCAGCCGCTTTCGCCGTTCGCGCCGTCGGCGCGTTTCGGCGCGCCGCAAGGATTCGCGCATTTCGTCAATCGTGCGCACGAGGCCGGGCTCGGCGTGATCCTCGATTGGGTCAGTGCGCATTTTCCGAACGACGCACACGGGCTCATCCAGTTCGACGGAACGCCGCTTTACGAACATCAAGATCCGCGCGAAGGCTATCACCAAGACTGGAACACGATGATCTACAACCTCGGCCGCAACGAGGTCAGCGCGTTCCTCGTCGCCTCCGCCCTTGCATGGTTGCTGCGCTACCACGTGGACGGCCTGCGCGTCGATGCCGTCGCGTCGATGCTGTACCGCGACTACTCGCGCGCCGAGGGCGAGTGGGTGCCGAATATCTACGGCGGACGCGAGAACCTGGAAGCTATCGCCTTTCTGAAGCGCGTCAATCATGAAGTCGTCTACGCTCCCGGCGTACCGGGCGCCATTACGATCGCCGAAGAATCGACGGCGTGGCCCGGCGTTACCGCGCGGCCCGAGGACGGCGGCCTCGGCTTCCATTTCAAATGGAACATGGGATGGATGCACGACACGCTGCACTACATGCACGAAGACCCGGTCTACCGCCGCTACCACCATCACAACATGACGTTCGGGATGGTCTACGCCTACTCCGAGCGCTTCGTCCTGCCGCTCTCGCATGACGAGGTCGTGCACGGCAAGGGCTCGCTGCTCGGCAAGATGCCCGGCGACCGGTGGCAGCAGTTCGCGAATCTGCGGGCCTACTTTGGCTTCATGTGGACGCACCCGGGCAAGAAGCTGCTCTTCATGGGCGGCGAGCTCGCGCAATACGCGGAGTTCGATCACGACGCCTCGCCGCATTGGCACCTGCTCGACGAGCCGATGCACCACGGCGTGCAATCGCTCGTGCGCGATTTGAACCGGCTCTATGCGGCCGAACCCGCGCTGCACGCGCTCGATACCGAGCCCGGCGGTTTCGAATGGCTCGTCGGCGACGACAGCGGGAACAGCGTGTTCGCCTATCGACGCTGCGACGGCAGCGGGCGCGAAGTGACGGTCGTCTGCAATTTCACGCCGGTGCCGCGGCATGGCTATCGCATCGGCATGCAGCGAGCCGGATGGTGGAGCGAAGTGCTCAACACCGATGCCGTCGTGTATGGCGGCTCGAACGTCGGCAACAACGGGGGCGTCGTCACGGAACAGGTTCCAAGCCACGGCAAGCCGCAATCGGCGGTGCTCACGCTCCCGCCGCTCGCCACGGTCGTGCTGCGCGCCGAGTGACGCCGCGCGACGCGCGGCCTGCTCGATATCCCATAACGACCACAAAAACGAAGCGGATCAACCCAAGGACGCGGCATGGCGAACTCGTTACCCGATCGGCTCGATCCCGGTTCGCCATACCCGCTCGGCGCGACTTGGGACGGGCTCGGCGTGAACTTCGCGGTGTTCTCGGCGAACGCCGAACGGATCGACCTTTGCTTGTTCGATTCCGCGGGCCATAAGGAAATCGCTCGCTTGCCGCTGCCCGAATGCACGGACGAGGTGTGGCACGGGTATCTGCCCGGCGCGCATCCGGGCACCGTATATGGTTTTCGTGCGCACGGTCCCTATCAGCCGCAATACGGTCACCGCTTCAATCCCGCGAAGCTGCTGATCGATCCGTACGCCAAGAAGCTGACGGGCCTGTTTCGCTGGGCCGATGCGCTGTTCGGCTACCGCCTTCATTCGAGCCGGCACGATCTGTCGCTGGACAAGCGCGATTCGGCGCCCGCCGTGCCCAAGGGCGTGGTGATCGACGAAGCGTTCGACTGGTCACGCGATGTTTGGCCCGATGTCCCCTGGTCGGAAACGGTCATTTACGAAGCGCATTTGCGCGGCGTGTCGATGCTCAATCACGACGTGCGCCAGCACGAACGCGGGACGTTCGCGGCGCTCGCTTCGTCGCGCTTCATCGATCATTTGCATCGGCTCGGCATCACGGCGCTCGAGTTGCTGCCCGTTCACGCTTTCCTCGACGAGCGCTTCCTGCTCGAACGAGACCTCACGAACTACTGGGGCTACAACACAGCGGCCTTCTTCGCGCCGCATCCGTCGTATCTGTCGACGCGGCGTCTGAACGAGTTGCGTATCGCCGTGCGGCAGTTGCATGCGGCGGGCATCGAAGTGATTCTCGACGTCGTCTACAACCACACCTGCGAAGGCAACGAACTCGGGCCGACCGTTTCATGGCGCGGCTTGGACAACGCGAGCTACTACCGGCTCATTCCGGGCGACGAGCGGCACTACATCAACGACACCGGTTGCGGCAATACGCTGAACCTGTCGCATCCACGCGTCCTGCAGATGGTCATGGATTCGTTGCGTTACTGGGTGAACGCGTTTCATGTCGATGGGTTCCGCTTCGATCTTGGCGTGACGCTCGGGCGCGAGGGTACCGGCTTCGATCCGGGGTCCGGCTTTTTCGACGCCATTCGGCAAGACCCGGTGCTGTCGCAGCGCAAACTGATCGCGGAACCGTGGGACGTCGGCCCGGGCGGTTATCAAGTCGGCCATCATCCGCCCGGCTTCGCCGAATGGAACGACAAGTTCCGCGACTGCGTACGGCGCTACTGGCGCGGCGATGCGGGGATGCGCGCCGAATTGGCCGCCCGCATCACTGCCTCGGCCGATGTGTTCGGACATCGCTTTCGGCGCACTTGGGCCTCGGTGAACTACATCGCTTCGCACGACGGCTTCACGCTGGCCGATGTCGTTTCGTACGAACAAAAGCACAATGACATGAACGGCGAGAACAACGCCGATGGGCATAACGAGAATTGCAGCGCAAACTGGGGCGTCGAAGGGCCGACCGACGACCCGGCGATCCTCTCGATGCGCGCGCGCGCCGCCCGTTCGATGCTCGCCAGCGTATTCACGTCCCTGGGGCTGCCGATGCTGGCCGCCGGCGACGAGTTCGGGCGAACCCAGCGCGGCAACAACAACGCCTATTGTCAGGACAACGAACTGTCCTGGCTCGACTGGCGGATCGCGGAATCGGTCGAAGGGCGCGCCTTGACGGCGTTTACGGCGCGGCTGGTCGCGCTGCGCCGGCAACACCCGCTGCTGCGCGCGACACGCTTTCTGCATGGCGGCGCCGATGTCCTACCTGGCGTAAAAGACGTCGAATGGTTCGACGAACGCGGCGAGCCGCTCACGAACGAAGCGTGGCAGGACCCCGAAGCGCGCGCGCTGGTACTGCGCCGGGCGGGCCCCGATGCGCAAGGCCGAATTGAAGTGCTGTTGCTGGTGCATAACGGCTCGAACGAGGATCTATCGTTCGCGCTGCCGCCGCCGCGCCTGGAATGGAATGTGCTCGCCGACAGCACGGATCCCGACGCGCCCGCGCATCGGCTCGACGGCGAGCCGATGCAGGTCGGCGCCCATGGGTTCGTCCTGCTTGCCGCACAGCCGCTGCGCACGGAGCACGCGGCGCCGGCCGGCGCGCCGACCATCTAGACACCTCATCGTGCGAGAACCTGAACAAGGAGCCGCTGACATGTCCGAACATTCATCCGACCCGCACGCAGGCCGCGCGCATCGGTTACCGTTCGGCGCCGAACTGATCGGCGCGCCGAATGGCGGCGGTGCGCCGCGCACACGCTTCCGCCTATGGGCGCCGTCTCGCGCGGCGGTACGCGTCGAGTTCGAGTATCAAGGCAAAGCCGGCACGGTCGAGATGAACCGAACCGGCGACGGCTGGTTCGAGGCGCAAGCCGAATGCGGCGCGGGCGCCCAATATCGCTACCGGCTCGACGGCGACCTTGCTGTGCCGGATCCCGCATCGCGGTTTCAACCCGAGGACGTGCATGGACCGAGCGAGGTCGTCGACCCGCTTGCCTACCCGTGGCGGCAATCCGATTGGCGCGGCCGGGCGTGGGAACAAATGGTGGTCTACGAACTGCACGTCGGTGCGCTCGGTGGCTACGCGAACGTCGCACGGCGCCTACCGCATCTCGTGCAGCTCGGCGTGACGGCGATCGAACTGATGCCGCTCAACGATTTCTCGGGGCGCCGCAATTGGGGCTACGACGGCGTGCTGCCGTTCGCACCCGATTCGATCTACGGCCGCCCGGAAGAGCTCAAGGCGCTGATCGACCGCGCGCACGAACTGGGGCTCGCCGTCCTGCTCGATGTCGTCTATAACCACTTCGGCCCCGACGGCAACTATCTGCCGCAATACGCGCGGGCATTTTTCCGGGACGACGTGACGACACCGTGGGGCCCCGCCATCGATTTTCGTCGAAGCGAAGTGCGCGAATTCTTCTGCCAAAACGCGCTGTATTGGCTGCACGAATATCGTTTCGACGGGCTGCGCATAGACGCCGTCCACGCTATCGGCGACGACGGCTGGCTGCGCGAACTGGCAGACCGCGTGCATACGTCTCTCGAGCCGGAGCGACAGGTCCATCTCATCCTCGAAAACGAGCGCAACACGGCCAGCCTGCTGCAAACGCACTTCGACGCGCAGTGGAACGACGACGCGCACAACACGCTGCACGTCTTGCTCACGGGCGAGCACGAAGGCTACTACCGCGCGTATGCGGACAAGCCGATCGAAAAACTCGCACGCGTGCTGTCGGAGGGCTTCGTCTATCAGGGCGAGCCTTCGCCGATCCATGACGGCGCTGCCCGCGGCGAGTCGAGTGCACACCTGCCGACGACCGCATTCGTCATGTTCTTGCAGAACCACGATCAGATCGGCAATCGCGCCTTCGGCGAGCGCCTGCGCACGCTTTGCGCACCGCAAGCGCTGCTCGCCGCCACGGCGCTGCTGCTGCTATCGCCGCAAATCCCGCTGCTGTTCATGGAAGAAGAATTCGGCTCGGCCCAGCCGTTCCTCTATTTCACCGACTACGCGGGCGAGCTGGCCGATGCGGTGCGCGAAGGCAGGCGCCGCGAGTTCGCCAAGTTCTCGGCGTTCAACGACCCCGAGCGGCGGGCAAGAATCCCCGACCCGAACGCCGCGCAGACTTTCGCGCTGTCGTCGCCGCCAACGGAGGAAGAGCCGAACGGAACCGGCGCCGCGACACAGACGAACGGGCACGGCGAACGCGAGGCGTGGATGCATTTTTATCGATCGGCGTTGGCTGTGCGCGCCAAGTTGATCGCGCCGCGCCTGCGCGGCGCGCGATCGCTCGGCGTCACGCTGTTGCGAACCCGGACGGACCACGAAGCCAACGCACTCGTGGCGCGCTGGCGCCTAGCCGACGGCGAGACGCTCGCGATCGCGCTCAACTTGAGCTCCGACACGCTGCCGTTCGATCAACGGCCCGACGGCATGGTCATCTTCGAAACGCCGCCGCGCACGCGCGACAGCATCGATGCGTATGAACTTCCGGGCTACGCGTTCGTGGCATGGCTGACGGGCGACGTCAACGCGTTCGCATTGCGACACGACACGCGCGGCGCGGCGCCTCGCGGGAGCCGCGCATGAATGACCCATTGATTCCACCCTCGCCACCGCCCACACCGCCCAAGGCGTCATCCTCGGGTGCGTCGGCGCCCGGCCGCGAAACGATCGAGCGGATCGCCACGCGCGCCGGCTTGGAGGTGCAGTGGGAGGATGCGAACAAGCGGACGCATCGCGTCAAACCCGAGACGCTCGCGACCTTGCTCGCGGCGCTGGGCTTGCCGTGCGATTCCCCGCAGCGGGCGAAGGACACGCTGGCGATGCTCGACGCCGAGCGCGCCGCGCACCAGCTGCCGCCGCTCCTCACCGCCGAATGCCATCGCGCGACGGCCTTGCCCATCGCATCGAGGCTGACCGGGGCCGACTATCGGATCGAGCTCGAAAGCGGCGGTGTCGTCGAAGGCCGCCTAGGCGCGCCGAAAGGCGAATCGCCGCTGCTGGCGCCGATCGCCGAGCCTGGGTATCACACGCTCGTCTTGCGCGATCAGCGCGTGCAACTGGCGGTGGCGCCCACACGCTGCTACACGATCGACGATGCGTGCCGCGAGGCGAGAGCCTCACCCAGAAGCCCGTCGGCAAGGCGCACCGACGCCGATGCGCCGCGCGAGGCGTCGATTTGGGGCGTGGGCGCGCAACTGTACGGGCTGCGCCGCTCCGGCGACGGCGGCATCGGCGATTTCACCGCACTCGCTTCGTTTGCGCGGCATAGCGCCCGGCAAGGTGCGGACGCCGTGGCGATCAGCCCGACGCATGCAATGTTCAGCGCAGATGCCGGTAAGTTCAGCCCCTACTCGCCGTCGTCTCGGCTGTGGTTGAACATCGCGCATATCGATCCGGCGTCCGCGCTTGGCGAGCAAGCGTTCTCCGCGGTGCTCGATGCGGCCGGGACCGACGGCTCCGCGAAGCTTCGGGAACGCTGGACCGCGTTAGAGGGCTTGCCGCTGATCGATTGGCCCAATGCCGTTGCGCTGCGGCTGACGGTGTTGCGCGCGCTCTACGAACGGTTTTGCGCGCACGAGCGCGCTGCCGCCACGGCGCTTGCCGGCGAGTTCGACGCGTTTTGCGCGCGAGGGGCGCACGCGCTGGAGGACCACGCACGGTTCG
>Ga0310811_10014187_pt1 | contig 10380 bp, 16 predicted proteins | sample YCmetagenome_FD_207642 | JGI IMG/M metagenome (GOLD analysis project Ga0310811, IMG submission 207642) | Soil microbial communities from experimental microcosm in Duke University, North Carolina, United States - YC | ecosystem: Engineered > Artificial ecosystem > Soil microcosm > Unclassified ... | reverse complement strand
GACGGTCGCACTTCGCCCAAACGAACACGTTCGCCGATGATGCTGAGGGGACGCAAGCGTCGGATCGGGAGAAAGAGCATTCGAACTATCCCGATAGCCCTGTCTTGCAAGTGGCTCCTCCGAAACCGGATTACTACCCTGCTCGATCATGACAGACAAATAAAGTCGTGCCGAGCCTAGTTGTTCGGCGAAGGATCACCACATGCTTGAGATCACCGTACGCCCCGGCCGTTACCGGTGACTGAGAGCATCGCGCTCCCGCCGAGACCAGAAGGCGGTCAATATGTCGAGTATCAACAGATTCAGTATTCGCGAGTGGCTCGTACCCCCGATATTGCTGCCGATCCTCTTTGTGCTGTTGGCCGCCAGCGCGACGATTATTCAGTGGTAGTGCATCATCTCGGCGGATTCCCGCTGTCAGCTCAAGCGAGCAACTCGTTCGCCCCGGTCAAGCGCCCCATGTCATCGTTGTTTGACGAACTGAACATTCGGGCGACGACTGCCCTAGATGAAGCTCGAGTAATCCCGCCGGGAGTTCGGCGTGCGAAGGCGATGAACAAGGCGATGATCCTTCGCAACGCCGTAGAACCTCACGAACATTTCCTCGGCAAGGGCCGCGCGCCGGCGAGATGAAGGCCGATCAGCGCTCCTTTCAGGCCCCGAGATAGTGCGACGCATTGCGCTTGGCTATGACGGCGTTGATCCGGCCATTATAGGACCGTTCGGGCACCGTAAGAACGGATGCCGCTGCGCGTCCGCCCGGACGAAGCACCCGCAAGAACTCTGACAATCCGCGCGAGGGATGCGGGAAGAACATAAGCCCAAGGCTGCAAATCAGAGCATCGAAACTGCCATCAACGAAGGAGAGAGATTGACCGTTCTCCACGGCAAAACTGACGTTTTCCGCAGAGCCCAGGCGCCGCTTTGCCTGTTCGACCATAGCTTCCGACAGGTCGGCGGCGATGACATGTCCGGTTCTTCCAACTGCTCGCAGGCATTCTGCTGCAGCCAGCCTCGTACCCGTTGCAATGTCGAGGACCTTCATGCCAGGCGCGACACCTGCGGCACCCGAGAGAAACGGCAAGAAGTGGCTCGACACATGCGCAAACGCTCGGTCGTACTCAGCGGCGGCCTCGTCGTGGTAGGCGAGCTCTCCTGCCATTTGTCCCCCTCAAGAGCGTTTCACCAATAAGCTGAGCCAAAAGCGGATTTTCCTAGAATTCATTGTGCTTCGAGCAATCGAGCAATGTTCTCTGGATTGAAGACATTCTTGGCGGGTATATTTCCCGCAAGGACATCCATGAACCGCACGGTCTCCTCAGCGGATTGAGCGATCCTCGCATAGATCGGCATTGCCGATGCTGGCTCCTTCAAGCCAGCGGCTTTGACGGTGTAGTCGAAGATCGGCATGGTTCTGTCGCGAAACGCCGCCTGATAGGCAGACAAGGCGGCATCGAGAATTTCCGGCCTCCCGCCAAGCCCCTCAGCGAGCGCGTCGGCCATCAGTTGCGCACTCAAAAACGCATCGCCAATGCCCATCCCGGCAAGCGGATCGCGGTGGTAGGCGGCGTCGCCCACGAGAGCCCAGCCCGCGCCGAAACTGCGACGATAGAAATTCGGCAGCTTTGATGTTCCCTTGAAAGGCGTCACCCTATCTGCGCTGGCAAGGCGCTCGGCGAGAGCTGGCGCGGTGGCAATGACGTCGCAATAGGAGCCCTCCACGTTCGTCCGATAAATTTCCCAGTTCTTCCGGGATCGCCCCGCCCAGATACAGGTGAGCCCTCCGTGCGTCGGGAAAACGAGAATGTCTCGCCCTTCGCGCAGGTAAAACTCTACACCATCCGTAGCGACGCCAGACCAATAGGCATAATATCCGCAGGTGAGCGACGGATGTTCGATTTCTGTCGCGGCATTTGCGGCGCGAGCTACGGTCGACCAGATGCCATCGGCACCCACAACGAGGGTAGCGCTGCATTCGATCGCAGCGCCGTTGTTGTCTTGCAGCTGCGCTCCCACGACGCGACCGCGATCCCAAACCAGACTGCGAAACGTCACCGCGTCATGCATCTCGGCTCCGGCGTTGCGCGCGGCTGCCACCAGCAAATGGTCAAGGATGATGCGACGCGGAGAGAACATGATCGCGGTGCCCTCGACTGCGCTAGGCCTGCCGCTGATTGCGAGGGGACCATAATCGATGGTGACGCGGTGTATTGGCGGACAGCCCGTTGCCGCGAGTTCATCCAGAAGGCCCCACTTTGAGAGCAACGACGTGGTCCGCGGCCATAGAAAATGCGTTGAAACGGTGTCGCTAGGGAAGTGTGCGCGATCGACGCCGAGAACCTTGATGCCTCGCCGCGCCAGCAACATGCAAAGCGGCGCACCCGCGCACCGCGTTCCAACGACAAGTACGTCGTATCGCGCCATATTGGTCTCGACAAAAGCGTTGGCCCGTCTAGCCCGGCTCGGACGAGCCGATCTGCGAACCAACAAAAAAATTAATTCTACACCGAACTCTGGCCATCGTCTCCGGATTGCGATGTCGGCTCCGGTCTAAAAAGCGCCTGTTTGAGCCTCGTCCGGTGACTTCCGGTCTACCCACAACTCCGGACATACCGCGCGCAGCACCAATCCGACGCGATGGGGCCAAGAAGGAGACACGGCCCGCGGTCAGTCCGGAGTGTCACGGCTCGTTCCGGTGGCGTGGAAAATCTTTCCGCATCTCTCCGCCCTTCCTAATCTAGTAAGATCAAACTCGCGCCAAGTGCAACGCGGCCTCAATGCCGCCTTCCAGGATCTGCTCCGCCCGGACAGTGTCGGGGACGGCCCGCGCGAACTGGAGGGTGCCCACCATGAGGCCGAAGATGGCGGTCGCGCGGCGGCGGCTCGCTGCAGAATCGGCATCCGGAAGTAATGCGGCCAGAGACGAAACGTAGCTTCGCAGCGCTTTCTCGTAATCCTGCCGAGTGGACAGGGGCTGGCGGGCGATTTCCGGGAGCAACGCTGCCGAAGGGCAGCCTTCCGCCGGGTCTTCGAGGTGAGCGCGGTTGAGGTATCTCCGGATCGCCCCCTCGAGGGCCAGGCCCCTCTGCTGATCTTCGTCGAGGCGATGTTGCTGGTCTTCGAGCGCGCTCGCCAGCGCCTCGCGAACGAGCGCTTCCTTGGACTTGAAGTGCGGAGAGAAAGCCCCTTTGGTCAGGCCAGCCTCGCCCATGATTCCGGCGATCCCGGCGGCGGAGATGCCGTCTCGGCGTACGCACTTCGACGCCACATCGACGATGTGCCGCCGAGTCGCTGCTTTATGACCTTTCTCGAAACGCATCTTCTCTCCACTCCACAAATATCCCGAGCCCTTAGGTTGCAGCCGCTTCCAACAAGAATTGGAGCTCGCGATCAAGACGCTGGGCTACTGCATCGACATTATCGCTGCGAAACTGGCCGAAAACGGATGCTGGTCGGTCATATTCAAACGCGACACCGCCATCGCCAACCTCGCGCAATAGGATGCGGATGGGCGCATAGAGCCCAGCCGACAATTGGTGGCGGGTCATCTTGGATGCGGTGAGCGGATTTCCGATATCGAACTGGATGGATCGGCGCGTCAGCCCAGCAATAGCGAGGAGCGCTCCATGGTCATGCTGACCGAAAATGGTGAGCGGCGGACATGCCTCCAACTCTCGAAACGCCCGCGTGCTTTCACCATATCGCAGGAGAGTGAAGATCCCGTCATCGATGCGGGGTGCCAAGGTCGCGAGCTTGGCACGAACGTCCTCGAAAGATTTTGTTGACCGGATGATGACGTGCTCGACCGGAATGACACGCGTTGAGTACAGCGCATTGGCCATCTGTTGATCCTCTAATCGGTTGTGGTTGCTTGCAGGTGGTCCCTTCGCCACGCGAAGGGGCCACGGCGTTAGATCGCACGCGACTTTTCGTCCAAGATGCCTTCGATGCCGCTGGCAAGGTGCAGAAGCCTCCGGTCGCTCCCTAAGGGGGCGTCCAGCTCAAGACCAATCGGCAGCCCAGCGCGAGACAAGCCAACAGGAAGGCTGATACCCGGCAGCCCCACGCTGCTCGCCGACACGGTGTGGTTCGCCAAAGCGAGGTAGCTGACTTCCTGCCCCGCGATATGGACCGTCGCCTGCTCCGCGATCAACGGCGCGGTGCAGGGCGTGGTCGGTTGCAGAATGACCAGCGCTCCATGAGAGACGAACGCCGCGTTGAGGCGGCGCTGGATTTCCGGGCGGCTCACGTTGAGCGCCGTCTGGTAGGCCTCTGCCGAGGTAGCGCCTGCACCGCCTGGCAATACGATGTGCCCCCACGGCGACGGCCTCGTTTTGCTTTGACGATCGGCCGATCTGTTGGCCGGGCGCCGCCCTCCTTCCAGGCGGTTCTCAAGCTCGCCAGGAAAAGATCGATCGGCTGGAGAACGCCAGTCGGGCCTTCCTCGATGCCGTCCGCAAATTGATGCGCCAGATACGCACCGTCATCAGTGCAACCACCATCAATCCCAAGCTGCTAACAGCCGCTGAGCGCCTCCAGTATGAGGGCTATCTGCGCCGCGAGGAGACCAACGCGGCCATCCTGGCTCTGTCGAAGAACGGCATACCTATCAAGCAGATCGTGCGCCAGACCGGCCACAGCAGGAAGCTAGTGCGACAGGTGATCCGGGACGAGCGCACTGATGTCTTCCGGACTCGCCAAAGTTCGTTGGATCTACATTTACCACGGCTCGACGAGCAGTGGGCGTCCGGCTGCCGCAACGGGGCTGAACTTTGGCGTCGTTTGAAAGGACGTGGGTTCCGAGGCTCGCTCCGCGTCATCGGCGAGTGGGCGACCCGCAGACGACGAGCGGAAAGGGCCGACATACAAAACCTCCAGAGGATTCCGTCGGCCAGAACAATCGCACGGCTCATGACGATTGGTCGGGATCTACTCACGAAGGCGGAGAACGTCACGGTCGCGGCGATCGAAACTGGCGTACCGTCCCTGGTCGAGGCACGCGAGATCATCGCTGAATTCCACCTGATGATCCGACGCAAGACGAAGACGGGACTCGCGCCATGGATACGCGAGCGCGCTCGCGCCAGTCTCGTCGCCTCGTTCGCCAGTGGCGTCGCGAAAGATGAAGCGGCGGTTCGGGCACCCTTGGCAACGCCCTGCACGATGCTGGCGGCTTCCTTGTAAGCGGGCGAATTAGGGGAAATAGCCGCAAGCTCAGCGGGACGGTCTTGCCACGTAGTAAATTGCTTAGGCGCCAGGACAACGTTTGCAACACTGTTGCCCCAGCGGCCGCTATTCAGCCTGTTGAGGATTACCGAGGCAATCGCAGCCTTGCCCTCATAGGGCTCGTTGCCGCCTTCACCAATAATAGTGCGCGCGGCAAGCGAAATATCCTGAGGCGACAGTTCAGCCATTACTGCTGCGGCCCCGCGATCACGCCAGCGCTGGTTGCCATTTTAACCGAGTTCTTCAGCTTGCTCATCTCAGCGGCGCGCCGGTTGGGTCTTTGATCGCGTCGATTTTCGCGATCACGCGGTCACGCTCGGTATCGTCCAGACGATCCCACATAAATCCGGCAGGATTGACGCGAAGCGACCAGTTGTTCTGCATCCATTTGGTGAGCTGGGAATCCGGCACGCCTTCCTTTTGTGCCTGGATCATCATCACCTGTTGCATGTTGCACAGTCCGTAGGCCGCCCCGACCTGACCGATGCCCGTGCGCGATCGTAGGAACTGCACATGCCATCTCGTGTTTCATGAACATGCGGAACATGTTGCCCGAGCCCGAGCAAGTGCTGGTGAAATGCCCGCAATGCGGCGCGTGGCCGATGTCGCTCGCGCCGCAGGTTGAAATAGCACCCAGCGGCCAGATCACCTTCAGGTGCCCGAAGTGCCAGCGGCTGGAAACATTTAGGATTGGCGTGGCGGGAGGGCTGATTCCGACCATGCCGACCGGCCGCTGAAGCCGCTGCAATATCGGGAACAAGTGGCAACGAGTGGCATTATTGCCGCGCCGCTATACCGTTTGCCCTAGCCGCAAAAGCGACCCCAGCTTTGGAGGAGAGGGCTGGGGTCGTTTCCCTCTGACGACCCCAAAAGTGCGCGCAGGCAAACGCAAAGTTTCGCCCTCCGCCAGCATGCCGAACCATCGTTCAGTGCCACGGCAGTTAAGACGGGTGCGTCAGCGTCGCGGCCTCAACCTCTTGCGCCGTCGTTGATAGAGAAGCGCCTTCACCTGAAACCAGCATAAGACGAGAAGGGGGATTAGGACAAAAGTGGCCGCGCCCAGCAAAACCGACATGAGCCAGCCAAAGCCGAAATAGAAGCGCGCAGCCACAACGGCGGCCAGTGCGGCTGCAACTTCGAAATCCAAAGGATGATCCTTTAGGGATTGGTTGCGCATTTGCCCCTCACGCGCTTGCGCTTGCGTCGAAAGGGCGACCATCATCCTCACGTTTGCCAAGGCCGCCCGCGAACGGGCGAGCGCGGTTGGCGACGGATCGGCAAGCGTAAGGGAGTTGATCAGAAGCACGGAGATCGCCGGCCCTGGAACTGACGACGCACGCAGCCGTCATCTCGACATGGATCGTCTTGAACGTTTGTTTATGTGGATGGCGGGTATTGGCGCGATCGGACTTGCGCTCGTGCTCATCTGGATGCTGGCCGCAAGCGGCTGAGTATCTGCACCCCGCCTGATCGCGCCTGACTAGGTAGGCTTTGCGATTCGCCGCGGCTAACCGGTTCTACGACGCCCGCCGATGCTGGGGCGGTAGATTCAGAGTGGCGCAGACGCCACATGTCCCGCCAAACGGCACCCCTCTGTCGCTAATCGAACAGACGAGCCAAAGAGGTCCGAGCAAGCTTGTTAGCGTTTGTATCACCAATTTATCGGCGGATCACCCTCGCCCGGCGGCCTCTCCAAGAGCCGCCGGGTTTTTGTCGATCGTTCGGAGAACTAGCGACCAGTCTGCCGGCGCCATGCGCCAAACGGGTCTCAACTGCCAACCTAGTGCGCCCGGCGATCAGCGCCAGAAGCCCCTAATGGAGGAGCAGTAGGACTAACAAAACAATCGTCAGCCCGGCCAGAGCTATCGCGGTTCGAAGCCCGAAGTTATCCATGGACCTTGCGGTAGTGAGAAGGCGTGCCCGTCGCAATGTGACGAACTGTCGGGGCGCCGATGCGTCGCAGGGCAAATTGCCATTCATCTTCCCCGCGGCCGGCGCGCCGCAGGCGACAAAAAGGGGCCCGGCGGGGCACTGACCCCAAGTATCCCAATTGATTTTGGCAGTGGCCTGTTTTGGAGAGCGCCCCATCTCCATATAGGAGGTATCACCGCCCGGCCCCCGGCATCTATCGGTGACTGAGAGTAGTGTGTGCTCCCGCCTTTTTTCACTGCGGAGACATGCCATGCGAAAACAGACCCTTACGGTGTCGGATCGGCTTTTTCAATTTATACAACGCGGGCTCGAACAGGCTCAGGCAATGTCACCCGGCAAGGACCGGGAACATGCGTTGCAGAAAGTTCGGCAGGCTGAAGTAGCTCTTGAAGTCAATGATTGGCTGAAACTCTCGGCTGCTGCCCCCAAAGTAAAAATGCCTTCGCCGATCTTCTAGAACGGAGTGCATTTCATGCGAATCAAGACATATCGCGACGAAAGCCGCTCCCGACACTTCGATCTGGTCGGGGGAGGCGAGGATCCTTGGTCAGTCGACCTCGTGGTGGAGGCGATTTCCTGCATGCTGTTGAGCGGGTTTGCCTGCGCCCTTGTTGCCGTGTGTCTGCGCTGACCGGCGAGCGCATCCGGCGCGCCCGTAAAGACGGCGTTTTATGTGGTAGACGCGAGGCAAAACTCTTTAGACTAGCTGTCGGCACGGCCGCTGAGCGGGCAGAGGCCATCGATTGGCTTAATAACGCCGTGAGCAAGGGGCGTGCGGAGCTAGAGGCTCGGCGCGCCGTGGAGCATGAAGTTGAGGCTTGGGATGTGAATGCTCATCGAAAAATGACCCTCCATCGGCGTCTTAGTGACCCCTTCAAATCATTGATTTGCATTGAACCTGATTGACCGGACCCCCACGCCGATTAGCGTCGAGACCCCACGCCGAAACACACCGAGATTGATAACAAGCGCGACGCGCGAGATCCGCATTGAAACTTGATTAAAATGGCATTTGCCTATGGCGGGTGTATCTCCTTTTTTACCGCAGTAGGATGCGCGATGTTACATCCGGCCATCGACTTCCAGGTCAACCCCTCTGATCAGACCATCCGCCTGCGGCCGCTTGCGGTGCATTATTTAATCACCGGAGAGAACTCGAATGGCAGCGTTGCCGTCTTAGAAGTTGGTGTCCCCGGTGGACAGCGTCTGATGGCTCCAGCTCACAGCCACCACCATTACGCAGAGACGATCTAAAGGCCTCGACGGCGTTTTGACCGGGACCGTCAATGGAAGACAGGTCGACGTTGGTCCTGGGCAGGCACTGTGCATCCCGCGCGGCGCCGTTCACCGGTTTGACAACCATGGAGCCACTATGCGAGGGCGCTCTGCGTGATCACGCCAGCCGCCATTCGTTCGCAGTTTTTCAGCGAGACAGCCGAAGTAATTAACGCGGCGGGGAGCTGCCGGACAGAGTAAAGTTAAGTGAAATCATGCGCCGGCATGGCCTCACGCCGGCCCAGGCATAGCGATTTTTGGTGCGCCCGACGCGAACCGCGGCCATACACGAGACGCCGCGCTGTCTCGGTGATGTTTGTTATACCCCTCATTGCCGACGTGTAGGCCAAAAAGGGGACTCATGCCGTGCGCGAAACTTGATGTTCAGCTTCCAACTTCACTCGATTACCTCGTCAGCACGTGCGAGAACGGCTGGCGGAATTGAAATCCCCAGCGAGCGCGCCGTACGAAGGTTGATGACGAGCTTGATTTCCGTCGGCTCCTCAAACGGCAGGTCCGCGATCTTAGTACCCTTCAATATTCGGTCGACGTAGGCGGCGGCATGTTGGTTGTTTTCGATCACCGCCGGCCCATACGAAATGAGCGCACCGTTATGTACCTCGATCGGCCAGCTGTGCATGCAAGGCAGGTTATCTAGGAGACATTGATCGACAATACTGACGTTGAAACGCAGCGTCAGCGGGTCAGCTTCTACTAGCACGGCTGTCACCTGCTCCTTTTGCGCTCGTGCAAAAGCAGCCGCGATATCTGCCTCCGAGGCCAGCGGCAACAGCACTAGCGTAATGCCAAGCACTTCCGCCGCTTGTCGGACGCGCGCTTGAAACGACGCCGACAACGGATTCTCTGGCACCCAAAGATACGCAACCTTGCGTGACGACGGCACGATATCATGCAAAATTTCCAACCGCTTGGCCGCAAGCGACAAGCTTGAAACGGTGAAACCAGTGACATTGCGGTCCGGACGCGAAATGCTGCTGGTCAGACCTAACGCGATGGGATCGCCGACCACCGTCATTACGATTGGAATGTCGTGCGTCGCTTTGAATAATTCGACGGCAGCCGGCGATCCGGAACCGACGATCACATCCGGATTCGTGGCGACGAGTTCACGTGCGAGCGGCGCCAGGCGAGTTGCGTCGCCATCGGCTCCGCGAATCTCATAAACGATGTTGCGCCCCTCACTGTAGCCGATCCGCGCCAGCGCGCCGGCAAATGCCAGATCCTTCGACGATATGGCGGGGCCGGGCAGAAGCACGCCGACACGCGGCAATCGCCACTGGGCAAATGTGGCGAACGGCCACGAAGCAGAAGCGCCGAGAAGCAATATGAACTTACGCCGCTTCATGTACCCTCTGGTCGGGATCACAACCTACCTCGCCGCCGACTGAAGGCGCGTTGCGCAACGAATTCAGGCTGTCCACGCCGGCTGAGGGTCAACCTGAGAAGAACTCGGTACGAGCATATGTCTTCTGCTTCGCCTCTAACATCCGACATTGCTCGATGCAGTCGCCACTTGGCATTTGGGCCATAGCCGTACTCATGCGCCGCAACGAGGGCGGTGACTACTATTCGATCACCTCGTCGGCGCTTGCGATTGACTTCCGCCGTCGAGTATCTGCGCCACCTGATCAGCGACTTGGCGGAACGCATCAAACAAGTCGCGGTAATAGGCCATAAGTCCTCCTGCGACCACAAGATCGCGGAACGGACACATGGCCCGGTTTGCGCTTTCGCTGCGATCCTGACCAATACCTTGCTGTTGGGTAGGTGCTGAGGCTCGTCCGAGACCAGCAAAAGTTTGGCACTCCTTCGCGACAGAGTCATAGCCAACCTTATAAGCCTCCTCGTTTAAGTTGCTGCCGAGGTCTATGTGCAGGAGGGCAGCTTCAGGGTTTCCGCAGCTTGTTTTACCATCGCCGCTTGCGG
>Ga0310811_10014184_pt1 | contig 10380 bp, 8 predicted proteins | sample YCmetagenome_FD_207642 | JGI IMG/M metagenome (GOLD analysis project Ga0310811, IMG submission 207642) | Soil microbial communities from experimental microcosm in Duke University, North Carolina, United States - YC | ecosystem: Engineered > Artificial ecosystem > Soil microcosm > Unclassified ... | reverse complement strand
TGCCGAACGCTCCGCCGGAGGAGGCCGGGCTGATCATCGCCCTCGGCCACGCCGGGCTCGAGATCGCCAAGGCGCTGGCCAAGGAGGACTTCGCCGCGGCCATGCGCGAACTCGCGGCGCTCCGCGCACCCGTGGACGCGTTTTTCGACAAGGTGCTAGTGAACTCCGATAACCCGGCGGAACGCGAGAACCGCCTGCGGCTTTTGGCCAAGGTCCGCGACGCCATGGGGCGGGTCGCGGACTTCGGGCAGATAACAGGATAGAGGGACCGCGATGACGGCCGGTACGGTGGTGGATACGCGTTGGGTCTACACCTTCGGCGGCGGCAAGGCCGACGGCGACGCTTCGATGAAGAACCTGCTGGGCGGCAAGGGCGCCAACCTCGCCGAGATGTCGGCGTTGGGCCTGCCGGTGCCGCCAGGCTTCACCATCACCACCGAGTGCTGCACCCACTACTACGCCAACAACCGGACCTATCCCGGCGACCTGAAGGACCTGGTCGCCAAGGGCCTGGCCCATGTCGAGAAGATCACCGGCAAGACCTTCGGCGATCCGGCCAACCCGCTGCTCGTCTCGGTGCGCTCGGGCGCGCGGGCCTCGATGCCGGGCATGATGGACACCGTGCTGAACCTCGGCCTCAACGACGAGACCGCCGAAGGCCTGGCGAAGCTGGCTGGCGACCGCCGGTTCGCCTTCGACAGCTACCGCCGCTTCATCCAGATGTACTCGAATGTCGTGCTGGGCCTCGACCACCACATGTTCGAGGAGATCCTCGACGAGCATAAGGAGCGGCTCGACGTCACCGTCGACACGGCGCTTTCGGCCGAGGACTGGGAGGCCGTCGTCGCCGACTACAAGCGCGCCGTCGAGGCCGATCTCGGCCAGCCGTTCCCGCAGGATCCGCACGCCCAGCTGTGGGGCGCCATCGGCGCCGTCTTCGCCAGCTGGATGAACGACCGGGCGAAGTTCTATCGTCGTATGCACGACATCCCCGAGAGCTGGGGCACGGCGGTCAACGTCCAGGCCATGGTGTTCGGCAACATGGGCGAGACCTCGGCCACCGGCGTCGCTTTCACCCGCAATCCGTCGACCGGCGAGAACCGCCTCTACGGCGAGTTCCTGATCAACGCCCAGGGCGAGGACGTAGTCGCCGGTATCCGTACGCCGCAGGCCCTGACCAAGATCGCCCGCGAGGAGATGGGCGAGAAGCAGCCGTCCATGGAAGAGGCGCTGCCGGAGGTCTTCATCCAGTTCAAGTCCGTCGTCGAGAAGCTCGAGAAGCACTATCGTGACATGCAGGACATTGAATTCACGGTGGAAAAGGGCCGTCTGTACATGCTGCAGACGCGCAACGGCAAGCGCACCGCCAAGGCGGCGCTGAAGGTCGCCGTCGACCTCGCCAGCGAAGGCCTGATCACCAAGGAGGAGGCGGTGATGCGGGTCGAGCCCGCCAGCCTCGACCAGCTGCTGCACCCGACCATCGACCCGGGATCCCCGCGCGAAGTGATCGCCACCGGCCTGCCGGCCTCGCCCGGCGCGGCCACCGGCAAGGTGGTGTTCACCGCCGAGGACGCCGAGCGCGCCGGCGCGGCCGGCGAGTCGGTGATCCTGATGCGCGAGGAGACCAGCCCGGAGGACATCCGCGGCATGGACGCGGCCCGCGGCATCGTCACCGCCCGCGGCGGCATGACCAGCCACGCCGCCGTGGTCGCCCGCGGCATGGGCCGGCCCTGCGTCTCCGGCGCCGGCGAGATCCACATCGACATGAAGGCCGGCGAGTTCCGCGCCCGTGGCCGCACCTTCAAGGAAGGCGAGGTCATCACCATCGACGGCTCGACCGGCGAGGTGCTGTCCGGCGCGGTGAAGATGATCGAGCCGGAGCTCTCCGGCGACTTCGCCACCCTGATGGGCTGGGCCGACAGCGTGCGCCGCCTGAAGGTGCGCGCCAACGCCGAGACCTCGCTCGACGCCAAGACCGCCCGCCAGTTCGGCGCCGAGGGCATCGGCCTCTGCCGCACCGAGCACATGTTCTTCGACCCCGACCGCATCGCGGCGGTGCGCGAGATGATCCTCGCCGACGACAAGGCCGGCCGGACCGCGGCGCTCGCCAAGATCCTGCCGATGCAGCGCCAGGACTTCGTGGAGCTGTTCCAGATCATGGAAGGCCTGCCGGTCACCATCCGGCTGCTCGATCCGCCGCTGCACGAGTTCCTGCCGCACACCGAGGAGGACGTGGCCGCGGTGGCCGAGGCCACCGGCCTCGACGCCGCCAAGCTGCTTCGCCGGGCGCAGGAGCTGCACGAGGTGAACCCGATGCTCGGCCACCGCGGCTGCCGGCTGGGCGTGGCCTATCCCGAGATCTACGAGATGCAGGTGCGGGCCATCATCGAGGCCGCCTGCGAGATCGCCGCCTCCGGCAAGGCCGCGCCGATCGCCGAGATCATGCATCCCCTCGTCGCCAAGGGCGAGGAGATGAAGTTCCTGCGCGAGCTCACCGACCGCGTCGCCAAGGCGGTGATCGCCGAGAAGAACTGCCAGATCGAGTACATGGTGGGCACCATGGTCGAGCTGCCGCGCGCGGCGATCCGCGCGGCCGACCTGGCGGAATACGCCGAGTTCTTCTCCTTCGGCACCAACGACCTGACGCAGACCACCTTCGGCATCAGCCGCGACGACAGCGGCCGGTTCCTCAACGCCTACATCGAGAAGGGCATCTTCGAGAAAGACCCCTTCGTCACCATCGACATCGATGGCGTCGGCGACCTGATCCGCATCGCCGCCGAGCGCGGCCGCGCGGCGCGGCCGGGCGTCAAGCTCGGCATCTGCGGCGAGCACGGCGGCGATCCGGCCTCCATCGCCTTCTGCGAGGCCGTGGGCCTGGATTACGTCAGCTGCTCGGCCTACCGCGTGCCGATCGCCCGGCTGGCGGCCGCCCAGGCGGCCATCGGCGAGCGCGAGAAGGACCGCTAGGTCATGCCGCTGTTTTCGGCCGCGCCGGCGGAGCTGCCGGCGGTGGCGGCGCTGGTGAACTCCGCCTATCGCGGCGACGTCTCACGCCAGGGCTGGACGACGGAAGCCGACTACATCGACGGCCAGCGCACCGACGCCGAGGCGCTGGCCGCCGACCTCGCCGCCAACCCGCGGGCCAAGCTGCTGGTCCTCCGGGACACGCCCGACGCTGACCTCCTCGGCACGGTCTGGCTGGAGCCGGTGGGCGAGGGCGAGGCCTGGTACCTCGGCATGCTGACCGTGCGGCCGGATCTGCAGGCCCGCCAGCTCGGGCGCAGTCTGCTCAAGGCGGCCGAGGCGTCCGCCGCGGCGGCCGGCGCGCGGCGCATCCGCATGACCGTCATCTCGCTCCGCGACACCCTGATCGCCTGGTATCAGCGGCGCGGCTATGCGCTGACCGGCGAGACCCAGCCGTTCCCCTATGGCGAAGCGCGAATCGGCCGGCCGAGCCGCGACGACCTCAGCTTCGTGGTGCTGGAGAAGCCGCTGACCTGATCCCAGCCGAACTGTCCATGAGCGCCGCGACGCCCGCCGCCAGGATGAAGGCGCAGAGGATGCTGGACGGGAAGATGTAGCGGGCGTCGGCCGCCGGGGCGGCGAAGAACAGCAGGGCGGGGTAGGCGAAGGCGCCGCCGAGCAGCGCCAGGAACAAGCGCCGCGCCGGGCTGCGCCGCCACCACAGCGCCGCCACGACGATGGGCGCCAGCAGGTAGAGCGGGAACGGCCGACGCCAGAGCTGCGGCGCGCGCGTCGACACATAGTACGAGACCGCGGCCGCCGCTCGGGGATGGGCTAAAGTCAGGCCGTAGGGGTTCGGGTCGATCCGCGAATAGCCCGGGATGAACCGGTCGTGTTTCGCCAGGCCCATCTGCTGCACGAACACCGCCGTCCGGTGGGCGAGATAGCAGCCGAACTCGCGCTTCACGGCGTGCGGCCAGACGTGCTCCACCTGGCCTTGGGCGTCGGTTTCGAGGATCTGCGGCGCCCCCGGCTGCGGCCGGAAGGCGAGCTGCAGATGGCGCGGATCGTAGGCCATGCGGATCTGCCGCGGCGTGATCGGCCAGCCGGCGGTCATCAGCGGGGGCAGGTAGACCTTGTCGGCGCAGGCCGAGATGCCCAGCAGGTCGAACTCCTGGGTTCCGGCGAAACTGTGGGGATCGGGCATCGCCCGGAAGTCCGGCAGCCGCCAGTGCGTGGAGGCCCAGGCGAGGCCGAAACAGGCGACGAGCAGCGATGCGGCCAGGGCCCGGGTCCGGGCCGGCGCCTCGGTCCGCAGGAACGGCGCCCAGACCATCAGCGGGGCGATGAGGACGACCAGCAGCACGGCGTTGTAGCGCAGCGCCGCGGCGACGCCGAAGCTCGCGGCGGCGAGCGCGAGCGCCGGCCAGGCCCGGTATCGCGCGGCGAGGAGCCAGGCCGCCAGGCCGGCCATCGCAAAGCTCGTGGTGGTGACGTCGCGCCAGTGCGCGAGGGCCGTGCCGTACAGCTCCGGGGCGACGACGAAGGCCAGGGCGAAGGCCGCGAGGCCAGCGAGCGCCCAGAAGGTGCGCCGGACCAGCAGGTTGAGGCTGACCGCGGCGCCGAAGAACAACAGGAAGGTCTGGAACGCGAACAGGCCGCCCACGCCGGCGCCCACGCGCCGACTGAGCCAGAAGAGGTAGGCGTGCATCGGCGGCCACAGCGTCGTCTCGATGCCGGTGCGGCTCTGCTCATAGGCGTAGAGGCTGTCGAACGACATCATGCCCGGCCACGCCGGCCAGCAGACGGCGAGCGTCGCGGCGAGCGCGTAGGCGACGCACAGGCCCCAGCGGGGCGCGCCGGGCGTGGCCGGCGTCAGGTTCGAGGTATCAGAGCGCAATGTGACCCAGCCGGCAGACCGTCTTGCCGTCGGCGAGCACGCCCCAGGCGTCGAGCGACCCCACGACGCGCGGGGCCAGCGCCTCCCAGCCGACGTTGGGCGAGGTGATGTCCGGACGCGCTTTTGGCACGCCGGGGCGCAGGGCCCCGGTCACGCCAGCGCCGCGGATCAGGAAGCTATCATCCACGAGAAGCACGCGCGGCGGCGCGGCCTTGGTCTGCGGATCCCAGGCCCAGCCGACGACCGTCACACCCTCCGGCACGCCGAGGTAGCGCGTCCGGACGGCGTCGACGTTGCCGATGCAAGGCGCGCGCGATGGGAACAAGCCCTTCAGCGATTTGCCCAGCACGGCTTGGCCCCAGTCGGGCAGGGGCGGCATCGGCTTGACGACGGTGAACTTCGCCTGGTTCTGCGGCCGGAGCTTGACCAGACCGGCCACCGCCGCGTCGTTGACCTCGGGTGTCAGCTCCGCCGTTCCCTTCGAGGTCGCCGGATTCCGCCACGCGGGATCGTCGCAGGCGGCCAGGGCCGCCAGCGCCAAACCCGCCGCCATCGTCCGCAGCACTCGTCGTTTTGTTGGCAAGCCTCACCCTTCCGCGGCGGACGGTAGCGGCGCCCGCCGGAATGGCAAGGCCATGGCTGACCTCCGCTGTAGGGGGTGGTACCTGGGGGCGTGGAGAGTTCCTTGCGTACCGTGTCGGCGGTTGCCGCCGAGCCTGTGTCCATGGGCGAGGCGCGGAGCGGCCAGTCCGCTGCGCGCCGGCGACTCGTCTTCGGGGGCCTGGGCGTCCTCTACCTGGCGATCTTCGCGGTGGTGGTCTGGCGGGCCAGCGTGCTCGAGCCCTACTCCGACATGCTGAACTGGCTGGAGCGCTACTTCCGGCTTCAGGCCGATGGCGACTGGGCGGCCTATCTGCTGGCGCCCCACAACGAGCACCGGCTGGTCTGGACGCTGCTCGTGTTGGCCGGCGACATCCGGCTGTTCGGCGGCCAGGGCTGGCTGTTCGTGGCCGTGGGCCTCGGCGCGCTGGTCGTGACGGCCGGCCTCCTGGCGCGTGAGGCGGGGCGGGCGGGCGGACCCGAGTTGGCCCCCGCCATGGCGGTCCTGGCCGGCATGACCACGCTGATGAGCGCCAACGCGCTGGACGCGGCCGTCCACCTGAACACCACCTATGTCCACGCCCTAGTCTGCGCCGTGGCGGCGATCCTGCTCGCCGAGACGTCCGCGGGGCCGCGGCGTACGCGCGCCCGGCTGGCCGCGGCGATCGCCTGCGCCTGCGCCGCCGGGCTCGGCAACAGCGTCGGCCTGGCGGTGTGGCCGGCCCTGGCGTTGGGTGCGGTGCGGCGGCGGGACTGGATGGGCGCCACGGCCGTGCTCCTGGCAGGCGCCGTCTTCACCCTGGCGCTGGTCCGGCTGCCGCCGGCGCTGCATCCGGTGGACCCTGTGGCCTGGGACCTGCGCCAAGCGCCGGGCGCCGGCCTCGTGTTCCTGAACTACCTGGCGCTGCCCGAACTGAAGGCGGCGCCGGGCTTCGGCTGGCTGTTCGGGCTGATCGCGCTCGGCCTGTCCCTCGCCGGCCTCGTCTGGGCCGACGGGCGGGCGCGCCGCTCCGACCGCGTGGCCCAACAGCTGATCCTGTTCACCCTGGCGACCGCCCTGATGGCGGCCATCGGCCGGACGGGCCTGGCGGCGCCGCAGGAGGCCCCGGCGCGCTACGCCGTCCTGCTGGTCCCGGCCCACGTAGGCCTGCTGATGCTGGCCGCACCGCGGCTCGCCCAGCTTCGACCGGCGCAGCCGGCGCTCGTCGAGCGGATCCTGATCGCCGCGGCCGTCGCGCTGCTGGTCCAGGAGGTCGTCATGGGGGTGTTCGCCGCCCGCACCTCGGAGATCACCCGCGGCGCGGTGGCCGAGTTCAGGGCCGGCGGCTGGACGCCGCGCCTCGCGGCGCTGGTCTGCCCCGACCGCGCCTATGCCCAGGCGATCCTGGCGCGGGCGAAGGCCGCCGGGCTCTATCACTCCGAGGCGCCCGGACTGGCGCCCTCACGCTCCGCGCCTTAACGCGAGCCGCACGACCGCTTTTCCACGTGACAAGTCGGCGGGTTCACGGCGTCCTCGCCCAGGGCTTACCGGGGGGCGACATGGCTCAGGGATTCGATCCGGCCGCGGCGACGGCCGCATATCTGGCGCAGCTGCCGCCGGCGCTGCACGAAAAGGCGAAGGCCTACACCCAGGGCGGCCACTGGCTGATCCTGTGGGGCGCTGTGGTCGCCCTGGCGATCGCCTGGGTGGTGCTGCGCTCGGGCGTGCTGGTGCGCGTGCGTGAGCGCATCGAGCGCAAGAAGCCGCGGCCCTGGCTGGCGGCGGCGGCCGTGGTGGTCGTCTTCGGCGTCATCGAGTTTGTGCTCGGCCTGCCGTGGGACGCCTATGCCGGCTGGTGGCGCGAGACGCGCTACGGCCTGACCAGCCAGCCGTTCGGCGGCTGGCTCGGCGAGCATCTGCTGGCCGCGGCGATCTCCCTGCCGGTCACGGCGCTGCTGGCGGGCGGGCTCTATTTCCTGATCCGCCGCGCGCCCCGCACCTGGTGGCTGTGGGGCGGCGGCCTGGTGGCGCTCGTCTTCGTGTTCCTGATCGTCGTGCAGCCGATCTTCATCGAGCCGCTGTTCAACAAGTACACGCCCGCGCCGCCCGGGCCGGTGCGCGACGAGGTGGTCGCCATGGCCAAGCAGGTCGGCGTCCCCTACGACAAGATCTACATCTACAACGGCTCCAAGCAGTCGAACCGTTACACCGCCAACGTGGCGGGACTGTTCGGCTCGGCGCGCGTCGCCATGAGCGACGTGATGTTCAAGAAGGACGCCGATATCGCCGAGGTGCGCGGCGTCGTCGGCCACGAGATGGGCCACTACAAGCGCGGCCATATGCTGTGGTTCAGCCTGGCCTATGCGCTGATGGCGGTGCTCGCCCTCTTCCTCATCGACCGGCTCTACCCGCTGGCGCGGCGCTGGACCGGGGCGAAGGGCGTCGGGTCGTTGGCCGATCCCGCCGGATGGCCCGTGATCGGCGTCATCCTCACGGTGCTGGCCCTGCTCGCGACCCCGCTCACGAACTCGGTCGTCCGCATCGCCGAGTCCGACGCCGACCGCTTCTCGCTGGTCCACTTCAACGAGCCGGACGGCCTCGCCAAGGCGCTCGTGAAGACCATCGAGTACCGCTACGACTCACCCGGCAAGCTCGAGGAGCTGGTGTTCTACGACCACCCGGCCGTGCGCGAACGCGTGCGCCGGGCGATGGCGTGGAAGGCGGCGCATCCGAAGGCGGGTTCCTGAACGACCTCCCCCGTTCACGAGGGAGGGGGACTACTCGCCCCCCGGGTCCGGCCGCAGGCCGGCCCGAGGATAAACTCCGAGCGAGTGGTGAGGGTGTCGAGCGGAGCGCACTGCAGCGGCTCGCCCTTCGCACCGTCCATGAATGGGAAGGTTAGGGGGCCTACCGCTTGCGGACGAACACCGTGCCGGCCGAATAGCCGGCGCCGAACGAGCAGATCAGGCCGGTGTCGCCGGGCTGGAAGTCCTGGTTGGCGCTGTGGAAGGCGATGATCGAGCCGGCCGAGGAGGTGTTGGCGTACTCGTCGAGGATGATGACGTTCTCCTCCGGCGTCGGATCGCGGCCGAGCACGCGGCGGCCGATCAGGTCGTTCATGTTGATGTTGGCCTGGTGCAGCCACAGGCGCTTCAAACCCGCGGGGTCGAGGCCGAGGTCGGCCGCGTGCTCGACGATCATCTCTGCGACCATCGGCACCACCTCGCGGAACACCTTGCGGCCTTCCTGCACGAACAACTTGTCCTTCTGGCCGGCGCCCTCGGGGGCGGCGCGGTTCAGGAAGCCGAAGTTGTTGCGGATATTGTTGGAGAATTGCGTCTTCAGCCGGGTCCCCAGGATCTCCCAGCCGTTGGCGGCCTGATCGGTCCGCTCGACGATGGCGGCGGTGGCCACGTCGCCGAAGATGAAATGGCTGTCCCGGTCGCGGAAGTTCAGGTGGCCGGAGCAGATCTCCGGGTTGACCATCAGCACCGCCCGGGCCGAGCCGGTGGCCACGAAGTCATGCGCCGTCTTCAGGCCGAAGGTCGCCGAGGAGCAGGCGACATTCATGTCGAAGGCGAAGCCGCCGATGCCCAGCGCGTTCTGCACCTCGATGGCCATGGCCGGGTAGGCGCGCTGCATGTTCGAGGCCGCGCAGATCACCGCGTCGATCTCGGACGCCGGCTTGCCCCAGCGGGCGATGGCGTCCTTGGCCGCCTCGACGGCGATCTCCGCGAGCACCGAGAGCTCGTCGTTCGAGCGCTCGGCGATCGCCGGGCGCATCAGCTCGGGGTCGACCAGGCCGCTCTTGTCCACCACGAAGCGCGACTTGATGCCCGACGCCTTCTCGATGAACTCGACGGAGGAGGGGCTCAGCGCCTCAATCCGGCCGGCCGAAATGGCCTCGGCGTTGGCGGCGTTGAACCGCGCCACATAGGCGTTGAAGGTCTCCACCAGCTCGGCGTTGGAGAGGCGGTTGGGCGGGGTATAGAGCCCCGTGGCGGAGATCACAGCGTCGGACAAAGCAGCCCCCTTCAAACGAAGTGCGCGACTGATAGCACGCGCCGCAAAAGCGTCATCCCGTGATGTGGCCGCACGGCCACACGTCTGGGTGGTCACAGCTCCGCCCCAGAACCAACACCCCGGAGCCAGCGTTTGGGGCCCACTTGCGCAAGGCTCATGGGGGAGCTGTTCGCGTTTTGAGTAGGAGTTCGAGCGAATGAAGGCTCTTTTTGCTGCGGCCTCGGCTGCCGTTGTGGTTTCCGCCGCCCCGGCCATCGCGACCGCTCAGACGGCCAACACCGGCGTCTATGGCACGATCGGCTACGCCGACACCCGCGGCAGCGGCGTGGATCTCGGCACGATCCAGGGGCGGCTCGGCTATCGTTTCAACGACTGGCTCGGCGTCGAAGGCGAGCTGGCCGGCGGCGTGACCAGCGAGGGCGTCGGCACGACGGTCGGGACGTCCACCGTGACCGGCAAGGCGCAGATCGACCATCAGGAGGCCATCTACGGGGTAGGCTTTCTGCCCCTGAGCCCGAACTGGGACCTCCTCGGCCGCATCGGCTACGGCGACACCAAGGTCAAGCTCTCCGACGTGAACGTGACCGGCGCCGGCGGCACGGCGAGCAACCTGTCGGGCTCCGACCATGGCGACTCCTGGAACTTCGGGGTCGGCGCCCAGTATCGCTGGGACGCCAAGAACGGCATCCGCGCCGATTACACCCGAGAGGATTTCCGAACCGGCGACTCGACCCATGCGGACGTTTGGTCGATCGCCTACGCCCGCAAGTTCTAGTTGTCTTTCGCCGCTCGACGGCGCGACGGATCAGCCCTCCCCGGATCGTCCCCGGGGAGGGCTTTTCCTTGACCGGGCGGCCCTTGGATCGCGACAGTGCGGCCCAGGGAGGATCTGCCGTTGTTCAGCCATGCA
>Ga0310811_10014183_pt1 | contig 10380 bp, 10 predicted proteins | sample YCmetagenome_FD_207642 | JGI IMG/M metagenome (GOLD analysis project Ga0310811, IMG submission 207642) | Soil microbial communities from experimental microcosm in Duke University, North Carolina, United States - YC | ecosystem: Engineered > Artificial ecosystem > Soil microcosm > Unclassified ... | reverse complement strand
ACACGAGCGTCACGGCGACACCTTCTCGGGCCAGCGCGGCCGCGCAGGCGAAACCGAGGCCGCGGGACGCCCCGCAGACGAGCGCGCGTCGCCCGGTGATGCCGAGGTCCACGGCTCCTTCTTACGGTCCGTTGTTGAAGGCGACTTCGTAGTGGGTGGCGAAGTCGTCGAAGCTGGAGAGCGCGGCACGTCCCTCCGGTTCGACGATCGCTGTCGAGACATCCTCGCCGGCGAAGGCCTTGATCGAGTCGAGCGACTCCCAGAGGGTCATGGCGACGAATTCGCTGTGACCCTCAGCGTCGCGTCGCAGCAACCAGGCGCCGCGATGCCCGGCAAGCTGGCCAAGTGCGGGAAAGACGGTCTCGGTGGCATGTTTCTGGTAGGCGCTGGCGGTCGAGGCGGGGGCCTGCCCACGCCAAAGGCGAACAATCATGTCAGTCGACTCCCTGATAGTGCGGCTCGGCGGCGATCTGCCGGCCGATCACCAGACGCTGAATGTCGGATGTTCCTTCGTAGATCTTGCAGACCCGGGCATCGCGATAGATGCGCTCGACCGGGAAATCGTTCAGGTAGCCGTAACCGCCGTGGATCTGCAGCGCGTTCGAGCAGACCTCTTCAACCATCTCGGAGGCGAACAGCTTGGCCATCGATGCTTCCTTGAGGCAGGGCTGGCCGGCATCGCGCAAACGGGCGGCGTGCAGCACCATGAGTTCGGCTGCCTGCAATGAGGTCGCCATGTCGGCCAGCCGGAAGCCGACGGCTTGATGCTCGATGATGGGCTTGCCGAAAGTCTGCCGTTCCTTGGCGTAGGCGAGGGCGGCGTCATAGGCCGCCCGGGCCATGCCGACGGATTGTGCAGCGACACCGATGCGGCCTCCTTCCAGTCCACCGAGCGCGATGCGCAGGCCGTCGCCCTCGTTGCCCAGCATCTGGTCGGGCAGGACCTCGCAATCCTCGAAGGCGATCTGGCAATGGTCCGACGAGCGCTGTCCCATCGTGTGCTCGACGCGGACAACCTTGTAGCCGGGCGTCGTTGTCGGGACGACGAAGGCGGAGAGGCCGTGCTTGCCGGCTGCCGGATCGGTCACGGCGAAGACCAGCGCAGTATCCGCGCTTTGGCCCGAGGTGATGAACTGCTTGGTGCCGTTCAAGACGAACTTGTTGCCGACGCGTCGAGCCCGAGTCGCGATGGCCGCGGCATCTGAACCGGCACCTGGCTCGGTGAGGCAAAAGGCGCCCAGCTGCCGACCTTGCGCGAGAGGGCGCAGGAAGCGTTCCTTCTGTTCGGGCGTTCCATATTTGAGCAGACCCAGGCAAACGAGCGAGTTGTGGACCTGGAACGCCGTCGATGTCGCGCCACAGGCGGCAGCGATCTCGATGACCGCCAGGACATAGGAGACGTAGTCGGCGCCCGCGCCGCCATGCTCGGCCGGTACGGTCATGCCCAGCAGGCCAAGCTCGCCCATCTTTGCAAACGCCTCGCGCGGGAAACGCGGCACGCGGTCACGCTCGGCCGCGGTCGGCGCGAGCTCGCGCTGCGCGAACTGGTGGGCCGTGTCGCGGATCTGCTTCTGGTTTTCACTGAGCATGATCCAAGCTAGGAGGGCCCGCTGCCTTTGGTATTGGTCAAAATTGCATGAGTTGGCGCGTTGACAGGCTCCGGCGCCGACGGTTGAGTCGGCCTATGTCGCGCCGCGACCCCTGCAACTCGACGCGCTACTGGTGGGACCGACACCTCTCTGGCCTCAGCCTGCTCTGCGCCGACTTCACCACGCACGAATACCCGCCCCATGTACACGAGGCGCTGGTTGTTGCCGTGACGGAGGAGGGCGGATCGGTGATCCGCAGCCGCGGCCAGGTCGAAGAGGCGCATCCCTCGACGCTGTTCGTCTTCAATCCGGCCGAGCCGCACGCGGGATGGATGGGCTGGAGCGAGCGCTGGCAATATCGCTCGATGTACCTTACCCAGGCCGCGCTCGATCAGGTAGCGGCAGGTCTCGGCATAGAATCGGTGCCTTACTTCACGCGCAACATGTTCGGCGATCCCGATTTGATCGCGGGCTTCCTGGCGATGCACCGCGCCATCGAGGAAGGGCGCGACGTTTTCTACGAACGCGAACTTCTGATCGCGTCGTTCGGCAAGCTCTTCCAGCGGCACGGCAGCGGCCGAGACAGGATCAAGGCGGCGCCCCGTGATCGCGTGCTGCTCGCGCGCGCCATCGACCGCATGCAGGCGGAATACGCCACCGAGCTGCGGTTGGAGGACCTCGCCCAGCATGTCGGCCTCACGACCTTCCAGCTCATCGGCCTGTTCAAGCGGACAGTCGGCCTCGCGCCGCACGCCTATTTGACCCAGATCCGCCTCGGTGCGGCGTGCCGACATCTGCGTCATTCGCCGGCCCTGGCCGAGGTCGCCGCCACTGTGGGCTTCTATGACCAGAGCGCCCTCAACAAGCACTTCAAGCGCTGTTACGGCATCACGCCCTTGCAATTCGCCCGCGCCGCGGCGGCCTAGCAATTTTCGCCAATACGTTTGAGAGCGCCGGCCGTATCGGTCGGCAATGCATCTCTTTTGTCATGAAAATCCCGAAACACTGTCGCTCGAGACCGAGGTGGTCGAAACACGACCGGGCCGAGCGGTCCTGGGGCAATCGCCGTTCTACCCGGGCGGTGGTGGCCAGCTCGCCGATCGGGGCGTTCTGCGCTGGCAGGAGGGCGAGGCGAAGGTTACCGGCTTCGACTATTCAGCCGGGAAGCTCTGGCACCTGATCGATACGCAGGTCGAAATCTCAGGCGCGATCGAGGCCACCGTTGACCCGGACTTTCGCCGCAAGATGCGTCAGCTCCATACCGACACGCACATCCTGAATGCCCTCATCTTCCGGGCCTTCGATGGCGCCCTTGTCACGGGCGTGCAGATGGCGGAGGACGGAACAGCCCGCATGGATTTCGATGTGCCCAACGCCGACAACGATCGCCTGCGGGCACTCGAAGGGCCGATCAACGATCTGATCCGCCAGGACATCCCGGTCCACTTCACCTATGTGCCGATGCACGAGGCGCAGGCGGAGCGAGGGTTGATCCGCAGCCGTTCGGTCGCACCGCCGCCCACGCCGGACGGTTTGATCCGGATCGTGGAGATCGAAGGCCTCGATCGCCAGGCGTGCGGGGGCACCCATCTCGCTTCGACCGGCGGTTCGCCACCTGTCCGCATTCTCAAGGTCGACAACAAAGGCCGCCATAACAGACGGGTGCGCATCGCTCTGGCCGAATAACCTTGACTTCGGGACACCATATGTTGCTTTATCCCTTCAGGTGCGCGGCATATGTTGTTGAGACCACGACAGATTTTGGCTCCGGTGATCTTCGCCACGGTGTTCGGCTATTTCGGCTACCACCTTGTGAACGGCGATCGCGGTTTGCTGGCCATGGTCCATCTGCAGCGGGAAAACCAAATCGCCGACCAGAATTTCGCTGAAGCCGAGGCCACGCGGAAAATTTGGGAGCAGCGGGTGTCGGAGCTCCGCAATCAAAGCCTGGACCCGGACATGCTCGACGAGCGCGCTCGCGTCTTGCTGAATTATGCCGGCAAGGACGACCTCGTCATCTTCACGCCCACGCGATAATTCGGCTCGCCTCGCGGCTGGCTGAAACAAACTGTCCGAGGCGATCGGGCTTGCGCAAACAATCGCTCAAATGCTGCGGCGCACGCGAGGTTGCATTGATTTTCACTTGATAGATCAATGACATCGACAGCGGCAATGCTATAAGCCGCATCGAGGGTCATTGAAGGGGATTGCCATGGCGAAGCCGGTCGCGAAGGCGAAGGAGGAGACGCTTCCTGCCAAAACGAAAGCGGCGTCGAAATCGCCCGGGCCCGGAGACAACAGCGTCAGTCCTGATCAGCTCAAGACCTTCTATCGCGACATGTTGCTGATCCGCCGCTTCGAGGAGCGAGCGGGACAACTCTACGGCATGGGCCTGATCGGCGGCTTTTGCCATCTCTACATCGGCCAGGAAGCCGTTGTGGTCGGCATGCAGTCCACGATCCGCAAAGGCGATACGATTGTCACGTCCTATCGCGATCACGGCCACATGCTCGCGGCCGGTATGGATCCCAAGGGCGTGATGGCCGAGCTGACGGGGCGTAGTGGCGGTTACTCCAAAGGTAAAGGCGGCTCGATGCACATGTTCAGCCGCGAGAAGAACTTCTTCGGCGGCCACGGCATTGTCGGTGCCCAGGTGCCGATCGGCACCGGCCTTGCTTTTGCGCACAAGTACAATGGCAACAACGAGGTTTCCCTCACCTATCTCGGCGACGGTGCCGCCAACCAGGGCCAGGTCTACGAATCGATGAACATGGCGGCACTCTGGAAGCTGCCTGTGGTCTACATCATCGAGAACAATCGCTACGGCATGGGGACGTCGGTCGAGCGCGCGTCGGCGGTCACCGAACTCCATCGCCATGGCGAGGCGTTCGGCATTCCGGGCGAGGAGGTCGACGGCATGGACGTGCTGGCCGTGCGGACGGCGGGCGAGAAGGCGGTGGAACATGCGCGCAGCGGCGCCGGCCCGTATCTCCTCGAAATGCAGACCTATCGCTATCGCGGACACTCGATGAGCGATCCCGCCAAGTACCGGAGCAAGGAAGAAGTGGACAAGTATCGCAGCGAACGTGATCCGATCGACCACCTGCGCAAGCTCCTGATCGACGGCAAGGTCGCAGACGAGGCCGCCCTGAAGGCGGTGGATGGCGAAGTCCGCAAAACCATCGGCGATGCCGCCGAATATGCCCAGCACAGCCCCGAGCCCGACCCGTCGGAGCTATGGACCGACGTCCTGGTCGGAGCCTGATCATGCCGATTCCGGTTCTGATGCCCGCTCTCTCTCCCACCATGACCGAGGGCAAGCTGGCCAAGTGGCACGTGAAGGTCGGTGACGCGGTGAAGTCGGGGCAGGTGATCTGCGAGATCGAGACCGATAAGGCGACAATGGAAGTCGAAGCCGTCGACGAAGGGACCGTGGCGCAAATTCTCGTGCCGGAAGGCACCGAAGGCGTCGCGGTCAATGCGCCGATCTGCGTCCTCGCCGCCGAGGGCGAGAGTGTCGCCGATGCGGCCAAGGCAGCGCCAGCCGCGGCCTCTTCGACGAAGGCGGATGCGCCCGGCGGTGCGGGTGCTCCGAAGGTTGAACCGGCACCCAAGCTGGCCGCGCCACCAGTCGTGTCGGCTCCTGCCGCCGAACCGGAATGGAAAGGCAAGACCATTCGTCTGACCGTGCGCGAGGCGTTGCGCGACGCAATGGCCGAAGAAATGCGCAAGGACGACAAGGTCTTCTTGATGGGCGAGGAAGTCGCCCAGTATCAGGGTGCCTACAAGGTAAGCCAGGGCCTGCTCGACGAGTTTGGCGCCAAGCGTGTCATCGACACACCGATCACCGAGCATGGCTTTGCCGGTCTCGGCGTCGGTGCTGCGTTCGCAGGCCTTCGGCCGATCGTCGAGTTCATGACCTTCAACTTCGCCATGCAGGCAATCGACCAGATCATCAATTCGGCTTCTAAGACCCTCTACATGTCGGGCGGCCAGATGGGCTGTCCGATCGTTTTTCGGGGTCCCAATGGCGCCGCGTCTCGCGTCGCCGCCCAGCACTCTCAGTGCTATGCGAGCTGGTACGCCCATTGCCCCGGCTTGCGCGTGCTGGCGCCCTGGAGCGCCGCCGATGCCAAGGGCCTCCTCAAGGCCGCGATCCGCGATCCCAACCCGGTGATCTTCCTCGAGAACGAGATCCTCTACGGCCAGCAGTTCGATGTGCCCGACGACTCCGACTTCGTCCTGCCGATCGGCAAAGCGAAGATCGAGCGGCCGGGCAAGGACGTGACCATCGTTGCCTTCTCGATCATGGTCGGCAAAGCGCTGCAGGCGGCCGATGAACTGGCCAAGAACGGCATCGATGCCGAGGTCATCAACCTGCGCAGCCTGCGCCCGTTCGACACCGAGACCATCGTCAACTCGATCAAGAAGACCAACCGTCTGGTCTCCGTCGAGGAGGGCTGGCCGTTCGCCGGCATCGGCTCGGAGCTCGCGGCCCAGATGATGGAGCACGCCTTCGATTGGCTCGACGCGCCGGTGAAGCGAGTCGCAGGCCTCGATATCCCGCTGCCCTATGCCGCCAATCTGGAGCGCCTGGCATTGCCACAGCCGGAGAATATCGTCGAGGCCGCCCGTGCGGTCTGCAATCGCTGAGGGCAGGAGAGCGGCATGTCGATCAACATCCTGATGCCGGCGCTCTCGCCCACCATGACCGAGGGCAAGCTCGCCAAATGGCACGTCAAGGTAGGGGATACGGTCACCTCCGGCCAGGTCGTGTGCGAGATCGAGACCGACAAAGCCACGATGGAGGTCGAAGCCGTCGATGAAGGCAAGGTTGGCCAGATCGTGGTGCCAGAGGGCGCAGAAGGCGTGAAGGTAAATGCCGTGATCGCCATCTTGCTCGAGGAGGGCGAGACGTCGGTACCCGCCGGCGCTGCAACGGCGCCGCCGCCCGCGCCCGCAGCGACCGCGGCCCCGACGTCCCAGCCGGCGTCTCCATCCGCCGCGCCGAAGCCCGCCGCCGCTGCTCCTGTACCGTCGTCGGCTCCAGTCGCCGCAACCGTACCAAGCGGACAGCGCATCTTCGCGTCGCCCCTGGCCAAGCGGATCGCCGCGGAAAAGGGCATCGACCTCGCGTCGATCAAAGGGTCAGGTCCCAACGGACGTATCGTCAAGGTCGACGTCGAAGTGGCCAAGCCAGGCGCAGCACCCGCAGGGACGGCCGCACCGGCGCCTCGTCCCAGGCCTTCCGCTCCCGCCCAGCCGATCATCGCGGCACCCGGCGACCAACGCATCCCGCACACAGCGGTACGCAAGGTCATTGCGAGGCGCATGCTCGAATCCAAGCAGACCGTTCCGCATTTCTATCTCACGGTCGAACTGGAGATCGACGCATTGCTGGCAGCCAGGCAAGCGATCAACGAAGTGGCCCGCAAGCTCGACGCGAAGGTCTCGGTCAACGACATGATGATCAAGGCCTGCGCCAAGGCGCTGCGCGATCATCCCGATTGCAACGCCTCCTGGACCGAGGATGAGATGATCCAGTATGGCGCGGTCGATATCTCCGTGGCCGTCGCCACGGACCGTGGTCTGATCACACCGATCGTACGCAACGCCGACATGAAAGGCATGGCGCAGATCTCGATCGAGATGAAGGATCTCGCCGCGCGCGCCAAGACGGGCAAGCTCAAGCTCGATGAATTCCAGGGCGGAGGCTTCACGATCTCCAATCTCGGCATGTTCGGGGTCAAGGAATTTGCCGCCATCATCAATCCGCCACAGGCGATGATCCTGGCCGTCGGCGTGGGCGAGGAGCGGGTGGTGGCGCGCAAGGGCCAGATGGTGATCCGCAACATGATGAGCTGCACGCTCGCGGTCGATCATCGTGTCGTCGACGGCGCGCTGGGGGCTCAATTCCTGCAGACACTGCGGGCCTACGTCGAACAGCCGGCCGCGATGCTGGTCTAGGAGCCGAGCCATGGCCGATACGAACTTCGACATCATCGTGGTGGGTGGCGGACCGGGCGGCTACGTCGCGGCGATCCGCGCCGCACAGCTTGGCATGAAAACCGCCGTGGTCGAGCGCGAGCATATGGGAGGCATCTGCCTCAACTGGGGCTGTATCCCGACCAAGGCCTTACTGCGTACTTCGGAAGTCTACAGCCTGATCAAGCATGCCGAATCCTTCGGCCTCTCGGTGAAGGACGTTTCCTACGACGCCAAGAAGATCGTTGAGCGCTCGCGCAAGGTGGCGAACCAACTCAGCAACGGTGTCAAAGGCCTGATGCGCAAGAACAAGATCACGGTGTTCGACGGCACGGCCAAGCTTGCAGGCGTGGAGGCCGGGCAGCGCAAGCTCGCCGTGGCGATGAACGACAAGAGCAGCCTCGTGCTCGCCGCCAAGAATGTGATCCTGGCGACCGGCGCGCGTGCCCGCCAGCTCCCTGGCCTGGAGACGGACGGCAAGCTCGTATGGAGCTACAAGGAGGCGATGGTGCCTCCCGAATTCCCGAAATCGCTGCTGGTCGTGGGTTCGGGCGCAATCGGCATCGAGTTCGCGAGCTTCTTCCGCACCATGGGCGCGGAGGTGACGGTGTGCGAGGTGCTGGATCGCATCCTGCCGATCGAGGACGAGGAGGTGTCGGCCTTCGCCAAGCGCGCCTTCGAGAAGCAAGGCATGAAGATCCTGACCAGCGCCACGGTATCGGGCCTCAAAAAAGGGGCCAACAACGTGACGGCGACGATCACGGCGGGCGGCAAGGCCCAGGAGATCACGGTCGATCGTGTGATCAGCGCCGTCGGGATCGTGGGCAATGTCGAGAATATCGGCCTCGAAGGCACCAAGGTGAAGGTCGAGAAGACACATATCGTGATCGACCAGTGGGGCTTCACCGGCGAGCCCAATGTCTATGCGATCGGCGACGTCGCGGGACCGCCATGGCTCGCCCACAAGGCGATGCACGAAGGCGTCCTGGTCGTGGAGAAGATCGCGGGCGTGAAGGGCGTGCATCCGATGGCGACGACCAACATACCGGGCTGCACCTATTGCCAGCCGCAGGTCGCGAGCATCGGCCTCACCGAGACGGCCGCCAAGGCCAATGGGCGACAGGTGAAGGTCGGCAAATTTCCCTTCATCGGGAATGGCAAGGCGATTGCGCTTGGCGAGCCCGAGGGCTTCATCAAGACAATCTTCGACGCCAAAACCGGCGAGCTCCTGGGCGCCCATATGATCGGCGCCGAGGTGACCGAGTTGATCCAGGGCTACAGCGTTGCGAAAACCCTGGAAACGACCGAGGCCGAGCTGATCGCCACGGTGTTCCCGCATCCGACACTCTCGGAAATGATGCACGAGTCGGTACTGGCGGCTTACGGCCGGACGCTCCATATCTAGGAAGCCATGGACGGATTCGACAAAGCGCCGCTCAGCCGCGCCGAACGCCATCCCGAAAAGGCGCATCGGCCGGACAATCCCATTCCGCGCAAGCCGGAGTGGATTCGCGTGCGCGCGCCTAATTCACCGGAGTACGCCGAGACCAAGCGCCTGATGCGCCAATATGGCCTCGCCACGGTGTGCGAGGAGGCAGCTTGCCCCAATATCGGCGAGTGCTGGAAGCATAAGCACGCGACATTCATGATCATGGGCGAGACCTGCACGCGGGCCTGCGCCTTCTGCAATGTCGCGACCGGCAAGCCTGGCGCACTCAATCCGCACGAACCTGCAAATATCGCGGAAGCCGTGGGTAAGCTGGGCCTTGGCCATGTGGTCGTGACATCGGTCGATCGCGACGACCTCGACGATGGTGGGGCAGGGCACTTCGCCCAAGTGATCGAGGCGCTGCACAAGTCTGCGCCGGCGACCATGGTGGAGGTGCTGACCCCCGACTTCATGCGCAAGCCGGGCGCGATCGAGACCGTCGTTTCTGCGCGACCCGACGTGTTCAACCACAACCTCGAGACCGTGCCGCGGCTCTATCCAACAATTCGGCCCGGCGCTCGGTACTTCACCTCGCTTCGCCTGCTCGCGCGGGTGAAGGAGATCGATTCAGCGATGTTCACCAAGTCGGGCCTGATGGTCGGGCTGGGCGAGACTCGTGAGGAGATCCTGCAGGTCATGGACGATCTGCGTGCCGCCGACGTCGATTTCCTGACCGTAGGTCAGTACCTGCAGCCGACGCCCAAGCATGCGCCGCTCGACCGCTTCTGGACGCCGGCCGAATTCGAGGAGCTGGCAGCCCATGCCCGGGCCAAGGGCTTCCTGATGGTCTCTGCCTCGCCGCTCACGCGCTCCAGCTATCATGCCGGCGATGATTTCGCCCGCCTGCGTGCCGCGCGGACGGCCCAAACCAGATCCTGAACAATCGTGACAACGACACGACACGCCGAGCGAAAGATCATCGCCTTCGCTCCTCGACAACTCTTTGATCTCGTCGCGGACGTTCCTCGCTATCCTGAATTCCTGCCGTGGTGCACGGCGGCGCGTGTCCGCCGGCGCAAGGCGCCGAATGTCGAGATCGACGAGCTCGCCATCGGCTTCGGTCCGTTCCACGAAACCTTCGTCTCGCGCGTTGTCCTCGCGAGCGACGATCCGAACCAACTTCGCATCGATACCGTCGGCATCGAGGGACCCTTCCGGACCTTGTCCAGCCGATGGATGTTCCAGCCGCACGACGGCGGGACGCTGATCGATTTTTCCCTGGAGTTCGAATTCCGTTCGCGGCTTCTGCAGCATACGGTGCGCGTGCTCTTCGCCGAGGCCGTGAAGCGGATGGTGGCGGCCTTCGAAGCCCGCGCG
>Ga0310811_10014182_pt1 | contig 10381 bp, 9 predicted proteins | sample YCmetagenome_FD_207642 | JGI IMG/M metagenome (GOLD analysis project Ga0310811, IMG submission 207642) | Soil microbial communities from experimental microcosm in Duke University, North Carolina, United States - YC | ecosystem: Engineered > Artificial ecosystem > Soil microcosm > Unclassified ... | reverse complement strand
GTCCGCTTTGGGCCAGAAGCGGACGTTGTGCCCGTTTGTGCCGGCGCCCCATGTGAGTCCCTAGATAGCTACTACATTCGCCATCGCGATGCCTGTGGGTTTCACCAAACCAAGGCGATGGCCATCTGGATTTTCTGGCTTCGGGGAAATGTCCTGCTGACATACCACCCAAAATGCCAACAATTTTTGGCCTGCTCAGAGCCCACGCAATAAGGTAGCCAATGGCACTTCCAGGCGCAAACCAGATCTTACTACCGTTTTCCTTTATAACTTCTTCGACAGTGTAGCCATCGAGCGCGCTAATACTTTTTGATCAACTCGCGGAGTACGGTCGCACGTTCGGCATCCTCCTCAGGACTAAGCCGAGTGATCGGACCGTCATAGCTGTCGAATAGCTCGGGTTGTAAACGGATCCACTCCTGAACCGTGATATCCATTTCCAGTTGTGTGCCTTCAGGCAACAAAGCATTGGTACTGCCCGGGTAGCATCGCTCGGCCTCTCGTTGGCTCACGCGCTCCGCAGAGCTATTGGGATCTGGCGTATTTGGCAAAGGGCTCCATCGTTGCGCTTGCGGGTACCACTCAATTAGCGGAAATTCTCTCCCATAGCCGCGGTAGAGCTTTCCGCCCGCATCTATAAACAGCAGCTTTACACTAGGCATAACCAGTTTTCCTGAAGGTTATGACCGCGTCCGCTCGCGCGGCTCCATCAAGCCCACGCCCCGACGTAAACTCCGGTCTAATAAACAGCACACCTAAAACGAAATCCCACGCACCTTAGTAGGTTGGTGAACCACCGAATGCGTATTGGTGGCGTGCCGCGATAGCCATTGCGGCAGATACAACTACACCGTTTGTCGCCCCACCTACCGCCTTCGGACGAAATAGCGCGAAAAAGGCCGACTGCGACGCCCGCATCCAACTTTTCGGTTGACGGCCGCGCGGTCGTGACAACCCGAAAAAACAGGCACTTAGGCGCCGTCCGAAGCCCCCGACCGCGGTCTAGCCGGTCGTGACGGTAGCTTTCGGGGCATGAAGCCGTCACAGCCCCTCGTCCCCCACTTCTATCGCGGTTCTCGATCCGGCAAGTCCGCAAGAGTGCCGTATCGCCGGCACGACTTCTTGGCCTGCCTTGAGCCCAATTGGTGGGCTGCGGCAGCGAGAGGCCGTGATGCCTTCCGTTCCCATCGCAAGTACCGAGAACATCATAGGAGACTTCCCATGCGCAAGTGGACCGACCGACCAGACAAGCTTCTGAGCGTCCCACAAGTTGCCGATATTCTGAATGTCTCCACAAAAACCGTGCGCCGGATGCTGGGCCGCGAGCTTCACTTCCATCGTGTTGCAAGTGCCATCCGTGTCTCTCAGGAAGATCTTCACGCCTACATCAGAAGCACGCGGGAGTGAGGATGCGCGACCACTCAAGTCCGCGTCAGCACAGGGCAATTTGGAGTGTGGTGATTACACCGCCTGTGAACCGACCAAAGATGCCAAGTGTGCTTAAACACTATTTTCCACGTGCGTCCCATTGAGCCTACAGGAGTCCACATTGGTCCAGTCTGAACACCCCCCGGCCCGGCGATTTGCCAGAATTGCTGAGGATTCACCTCGCCGGAAAACACTGGAAGACATTATGGGAAGCGTCCGCCGCTCCCCGAATCTGCGGGAGCACCACCGCCGCACTATGCTGTCGGCCTTGCGGACGGTCGCCCGCTGTCTCCAAAAGGTCCCGTCGGAAATCCCTGCACAACCTGCGGCGCTCCAAAAGGAGCTTGCCGGGGCGAATTACCTCCAGTCCGGTCTGAGCAAACGTCGATGGACCAACGTAAGGTCCCTGACCCTTGCGGCCCTTCGGGTATCGGGCGCGAAGATCATGCCCAGCCGGTGGCAGCGATCCACATTTACGCCCGCCTGGCTCGCCCTTCGGCAAAGCTGCCCCTCTCACTACCACCTCGTCGGGCTTTCCCGGTTCATGAACTATTGCTCCAGCAGGAGCATCGAGCCGGTCGATGTTGACGCGACCACGTTTGAGAACTTTCGCGAGAGCATTGAAGAAAGTCTGGTGCGCAATGCGGCATCAGTTTTCCGGCACACCTGCCGCCTTTGGGATAACGCGCATCGCGTCAGCGAAAACTGGCCCTCTTTCAGAATTAATATCGCCCCCCTACCTCGCGGGTATTCCTTGGATTGGTCGACGTTCCCCAAGTCTCTCCAGGAAGACGTGGAAGCCTTTTTGTCATATGGGGGAAACAGGGACATTCTTTCCGACGACTTCGCACCTTCCGTGAGGGCAGCCACGACCGTCGGGCGTCGCAAGACGTTGCGTCAAATGGCGACGGCGCTGGCGGCTTCTGGCAAACCGGTCGCAGAAATTAGAACCCTGGCCGTCCTAGTCGAACCTGAGAATGCCAAGGGGATTTTGCGTTTCTTCTTGAACCGCGAAGGCGGAAAGGCCACGGCGGCCACCTATTCCCGTGCCTGTCTCCTCAGGACCGTCGCTCGCAGCTGGGTAAAAAATGTCCCCGATCATCCCAAGTTGGACAAGCTTTGCCGGAATATTTCTGCATCGCTCGAGAAAAACCGGGGAATGAAGCCGCGTAACCGCTCCCGGCTGCGGCAGTTCGACAACCCGAAAAATGTTTCGGCGTTGTTGAGTCTGCCGGGGGAACTACTTCGCCTCGCCCGTCAGCAGGACACAGGTACCAGCGCTTCGGTCAATTTTGCCATCTACGCCCTCGCTGTCGAGATTCTAACCCTGGCGCCGATGCGGATCAAAAATCTGGTCAGTCTCGATCTTGAGCAAAACGTAATCCTGCCAAAGGACGAACGGCACGGCCGCGTGGTTTTGTCGGTTGCGGCCGAAGACGTCAAGAACAGCATGGCTCTGGAGTTCGAGATGCCGAAGAGCACCAGCTCCATGATCCTGGCGTATCTACGGGACTTCCGCCCCAGGATCACATCGACACCTTCCAAATGGCTATTTCCAAATCCGTCGGGGCGCCAGCGAAATATTGTCGGCTTCGGCAAACAGTTGAGCACGGTAATTGGCCGCCATACCGGCATTGAAATGCACCCTCACTTGTTTCGGCATTTTGCGGTCAAGCTCATTGAGGCTCAGAGTCCCGGTTCTGCAGAACTCGAACGCCGCCTTCTCGGACATCACAACATCGCTACGACTATTAGGTCCTACTCTGAGAACAAGACTACAGCTGCCCACAAGCATTACGAGGATTTGATTGAAACCAAGCGAGAGCAGATCGGCGCGTTGTCCATCGGCCGGCGTGGAGCTGGTTCATGAGCAGGCGTGGTCACTACAAGAAATCTTCCAAGCAATCCTCCGTGGTCCTGGCACCGGAACGGTGGCCAGCAAACGATCGGATGCTCTGGAAGCAAGTGCAGCAGCGCGGCGATGTCCTTGAGACCAGCGGGCGGGCCGCCAACTGGTCTCCCCGAACTGTGAAAAATGTCGAGCAGGGCTATGGGCATTGGTTGAAGTGGCTGTACGAACACCACAGGGACGCCATGACACGCGGTCCGCTCGACCGCGTCACTAGGCAGAACGTGGGCCTCTATGTCGAGGACATGCAGAAGCGTCTCTCACCATTCACGGTTCAGATAAATCTGACACGGCTTGGTCAGATGATGGTGGCTTTCACGGAGACCAAGGAGTTTGGCTGGTTGTTCCGCGCGGCCAACCGGCTAAGGCCGAGGTCGGTTCGGAACAAGCGAGCGAAGATGCAATCCTCTTACGAACTCGCCGAGCTAGGACATCGCCTCATGCGAGATGCCGAGGCCCTTGGCCAAAAATGGCATTGCCATCGCTCAATTCACTTCAGGAACGGGTTGATCATAGCGCTCTTGGCATACCGACCGGTGCGTCTCGGCAATCTGGCAGGGATCGTGATTGGCCAGCACCTGGTTCATATAGGCGAGGGCTACACGCTGGTCTTTGCCGCAGAAGAAACCAAGCAGCGGGAACCGCTGGAGTTCGAATTGCCGCAAACGTTGAATGAGCCACTCGCGGCGTATCTGGCGGAGCATCGACCCGCGCTGCTGAAACTGGGCCCGCATGCGGGGACGGCAGGAAATCGACTGTGGGTCTCGCGGGACGGCGGGCCGCTGGAAGCAGACGGGCTTGCTCAGTTGATCAAGAAAGAGACCAAAGTTGCCTTCGGTCAAAGCGTTAACCCCCACCTCTTTCGAGATTGCGCGGCCACGACCATTGCCATTGACGATCCAGAGCACGCTCACGTCATCGCCCCGATCCTAGGCCATTCGTCGATGACGACATCTGAACGCCACTACAATCAGGCCCGTACCGTGGATGCGGGCCGGCACTATCACGCCGTAGTGGCCGAAACCCGCCGGAAGCGACCGACGAAAAAGGCGGCGGGCGACTATGGCTTGTAAAATGTTATGCGGGCCGGCGGGGCGCCGATTCTCAAGAAAATCGAAGGAAAAAATGGAAAAACGCGCATTCCACGCGGTCGTGACGGTCAAATCACAGGGTCGAACCAGGGTTGCCACGGCCCATGAGCGCCCCGCCTGCCTTCCCAGAGCCTCCCGCAAACGTGCGTCCCAGCGCCCGCGTAGCGGCCGTGGCGGAGCTGCTCGACTGTCACCCCACCGATATCCGCCGGCTAGTCGACAACGGCGAGCTAGAAGCGCACCGAAAGGGCGTGAGGGGCATCAGGGTGTTCCTGGATTCTGTGCGGCACTACCAGGAACGCCGGACCTGCCTCCCCAAGACGGCCCGAAGGGCTGCTTCCCCTGCCCCTCCCAAGAAGCGCCCACCCCACGCGGGCTACCGAGCGGCTCTCAACGACCTGAGGGCCAAGGGTTTGATCTAGAGACAATCGCATGACCGTTTTTTTCGACAAAATGAGGGGCCGTTGGCGCTACGACTTTGAGTTGGGCGGCGCGCGCTATGCTCGCGAATGCCTTGATACTGCCGGGGTGCCGGTCAGCAGCAGGCGGGCGGCCGTCACCGTCGAGGCCGAAGCCAAGCGCCAAGCCCGGCTGATCCCCAATGTACCCCGCTCCGCAGACCTGACCCTCGCTCAAGTCTTTAATGATCTCACCGAGATCTGGCAGAAGCAGCCCGGCTGGGCGGACCGCAAACGAATGGTCCGCGAACTTCTCCAATTCTTTGGACCCGCAACAGCCATACGCGACATCGATGGCGCGAAAATTCAAGATTACATCGCTTACGCTCTCCGGCAGCCGTTGCGTGTTTGGGTTGGTGGGCCTAGCAAAAAGAGCGACGAGACCCAGAAGTCCTGGGCAGCCCATCCAACCGGCAAAACACGCTCGTCGGCGACGGTGAACAGGTATTTGCCCCTTCTACGGGCCATTTTTCACCGCGCTTATCAAACCCGCGATCCGATTACACGACAACGTGCCATCGATGATATCCCGCCCATTCCCAAGCTGACAGAATTGAAGCGCAAAGCGCGTCCGGTACCAGACGATGTGCTGGTGGACTTAATGAACACCCTGCCCGTCCATGTCGTCGAGGCCCTGAAGGTCACACTTTTCTTCGGCTTCCGACGCAATGAAGCGTTTTCGCTCACGATCGACCAGGTGGATTTTCATACAGGCGGCATCCGGCTTGAGGCGAAGAACGTCAAAAACCGAACAGATGCGTTTCTGCCCGGCAGCCGGCATGCGATGCAGTTCATGGCGCAGCTAGTGGATCACGCGAATGACCGCGGTACCCGTCATCTGATCACTTGGCGCGGCATGGCCACCCAAGAAGGGAAACTGACCAGCGCCAAATGGAGACCGATTAAGTCCCCAAAATCTGCCTGGACTCGCGCGATGGATGAAATTGAGAAGAAATACGGGCGCCGGTGGCGGTGGCATGACATCCGTGCCGCTTACATTACACAAGTCGCCATCACCAGTGGGCCGATCGCAGCTCAAAAATTGGCACGGCACAGCGATTTCAAGACGACCGCTGGGTATGTAGAGGTGGCTGACGATGTAATGCGCGCGGCAGCAGAAAACGCCTCAGAACGGTCATCGTTGCGACATGTCTATCCGGGGGGCGGCAACGGCAGGCGAAAGGCGTCGTGACGTCTGATTTGCACCAAGAACAGACATCATCTGGACATGCTAGTATGTCCATTCACAGACTCATAGGAGCATATCTTCCCCTGTCTTTTCTGCCGCGGCGATGCAAGCCAATCGAAGGCCAAGGAGCACATCATCCCGGCCAGCCTGGGTAACGGGGATCATATCCTGCCGCGTGGGCTGGTTTGCGACCGGTGCAACAACTATTTCGGCCGAAAACTGGAACAGCCAGTCCTCGCCAGTCCCTACTTCCAGACCCTGCGTGCCCGCCAGGATTTAACCTCGCGTGCCGGCAATCCGCTGCTGTGGGACGGCTTTGCCATGACCGGCGGCAGCCAGTTCCGAGCGAGTTATTCGTCGCTTGAGAAAAGGATCTATTTCGAGCCCCTCACGTTCGACGGCGTGACACACATCGAAACCGCCATGGCACGGGCGAAAGCCAACAAACGTGGTGGTAGCCTCTGGCTCCCTAAGGGAATCGAGGAGCCCGAACCGAAACTGCTCTCCCGCTTCTTCGGCAAAATCGGACTTGAAATTCTGGCTCACAGATTCATGGGCGGTCCCGATTTCGACGCTGTCCTCTACGATGCTCAGCTGGATCCCCTGCGCAACTGGACCCGTTTTGGCACCGGCGCGCTCAAATGGCCTATCTATCGCCGCCGTCTCTATGACGAGAACGACATGTTCACCGATAATGCCCATCCCGAGCGCTATCAGGTGCTGCACGAATTCGATCTGCTCGTCACCGATACCCAGGAATGGTACGCCGTCGTCTGCCTGTTCGGCGAAGAATTCACCATCAATCTCGGTGGTCCGGAGACCGAGGGCTATGAGACTTGGCTCAGGCAGCACGAGCATGCGAGTCCCCTCTACACCGGCAAAAATGAACCGCTAAAATCCAATTGAATCCCCTACTCTCCGGAGTCGGTATGACTTGTAAGTCATATCGTCTCAGTTACCCTTGGGCCCGTGATTCGCATTATCTCGAAAGCTGACCTTGCCCAAATCCGCTAAGGCTCCCTCTGACCCCTTTTCCTTTCATATGGGCCAGCGCTTACGCCATTTCCGTCTCATGACCGGCATCACCCAAAACGAACTAGCCAGTCGTCTCAAGATGGACCAAGGAGCGCTTTCGCGCTTGGAACAGCGGGCGGATGTAATGTTTTCGACCATTTGGAAATATATGAGTGCCTTAGGAGCACATTTCCGGTTCGAGGCCTCACTGCCGGAGATGCCTAAGGCACCAGGCCTTGCAAGCCGGGCGGGTGAACAGTTGCCCCTACCGCTTCTTGGCGAGCTGCCGCCGCCGCGCGATGTCGTGCTCTCGATCCGGCCGGAGTTCTCTGGCAAGATTGTCAAAGGCGAAAAGACCATTGAGCTGCGCCGCAGATTTCCAGCTAGTGTCGGCACCGGCACGCTGGTGCTTATCTACGAGACGAGTCCTACCCGGGCGCTCACCGGCATCGCCGAGATCGCCGACGTACTGACTGGTCCTCCGCATCTTATTTGGAAACAGTTTGCCGATCAGGCCTGCATTGAGAAAAAGGATTTCGACGCCTATTTCGAAGGCACGAAAGAGGGCGTGGCAATAAAATTAAGGGGGGCGCGGCGCCTCACAAAGGCGCTGGACTTGAAGGAACTGCGGGAGCGTTTCGACTTCGCGCCGCCGCAATCCTTCCTCTATGCGCCGCTGCGGTTGCGCGAGGCGCTGTCCCATGAGTACGCCAAAGTACTTAATTGATACCAACGTCTTCATAGATCTGGAAGACGATGCCGAGGTGCCGCCGGAGTTCGCAGAACTACTGGCGCTGGCCGGCCGCCATGGCGTCGGTATTTACGTCCATGAAGCGGCAGTCGATGACATAAGGCGCGACAGGAACGAAGCCCGCAAGGCCATTTCCTTGAGCAAGCTCGCCAAGTTTCCCCGCGTCACGAAGGTGATGGGTTTGACCGAGGCGCAGCTCGCCACGGACTTCGGCCCGCTCGCCAAGGCCAACGACGTGGTCGATGCGACCCTTCTTCATACCCTTCGCATAGGGGTTGCCGACTTCGTCGTAACCCAAGATCGCGGACTGCACGAACGCACGCAGAAATTCGCCCCTGAGCTCACCAATCGCGTCCTTTTCGTTCCCGACGCCCTAGCCCTGCTCAAGACCACTTATGAGCCTACCACCGTTCCGATTCCTTTTGTCGAGGAAGTTGATGCTCACGCCATTCCTCTCACCGATCCCATCTTCGACAGTCTCAGGGAGGGGTACGTTGGCTTTGATGATTGGTGGCGGGACAAATGCGTCAAGGCGATGCGCAGGTGCTGGGTGGTGGTGGACGGTGGCGAGTTGGCCGGCCTGATCGTCCGCAAGGACGAGCGGGAAGGCGACACAGACGCGACCTTGCCGGGCAAGAAAATCCTTAAAATTTGCACTTTCAAGGTAAAAAGCGAGAAACGCGGCATAAAATTGGGCGAACTTCTGCTCAAACAGGCGCTCTGGTTCGCCCAGACCAACGGCCATGATCTAGTTTATCTCACCACTTTTTCCACACAGCCCGCGCTCATCGAACTGATTAGCTATTATGGCTTCGTTCACACTGTCACCAGTGAGGCAGGGGAACTTACCTATGAAAAGCAGCTCTCGCGCGAGCCCTTGGCCAAGCCCAATACTTCACTGACGTTCTTCGAAGCTGCCCGCAAAGCGTATCCGCGCTTTTATGCCGGACCAGAGATCGAAGCCTACGGTATTCCCATCCAAGAAGCGTTTCATGAGGATCTGTTTCCTGAACTGGCCAAGCATAAACAATTCGATCTGTTTAATGGGATCGGAGGTCCCCAGACGCCGGGTAACACGATCCGCAAAGTCTATCTTTGCCGCGCACAAGCCAACATCTCCCAGCCCGGGGCGCTTCTCTTCTTCTACAAGAGCACGTCGAAAAATCCGCCTAGCCAGGCGATCACCACCGTCGGCATCTTCGAGAGCATGACGCTGGCTCATTCCACAGAGGAACTGCGACGCTTGGCCGGCGGCCGCTCCGTCTACAGCGATGCCCAACTGCAGGCTTTCAACGCCATGCCAGATAAGCCGGTGAAAGTAATTAATTTCCTCCTCATCGCCCATATCAGTCCTGTGGTCGAACTCGCGACCCTCAAACGGCTTGAGATATTCAAAGGCCAGCCCCCGCAATCGATCTTTCGGCTGGCGCGCGAAAAGCTCTTCAAGCTGCTCGGCGCCATTCCCAATCTGGGCTTCAAGGTGCTGCCTTGAAGTACAGTTGCTGGCATTTCGATGGCGTGACCTTTGCGGATTTTTTGTCTGCTATGGGTCAAAAGCGGCCGAAGATTTCCACAAAGTCCCACCCGCGAGTCCCACCCTGTCGGGTCGGCATCGCGAAGGCTCGGGCTAACTCGTTGGAAAAATGGTACAGTTGGGTGGGCTCGAACCACCGACCTCCGGATCCACAATCCGGCGCTCTAACCAACTGAGCTACAACTGCACACATGACCGTCCCAGAGGGGCGGCAGGACCGGCCTTCTATGGGCGCATCATAGCAAAAGCAAGGCTTTAGGCGGGGAAATCCCGAGAAATTGCCGCCAGGCCCTGGGTTTCCGCAAGGCCACACAGTCCGCTAGTCTGCGACCATGAAGTTGCGGCGCCGTATTCTCATCCCACTAGGCCTGGGTCTGATCCTGCTGGTGGGCGCTCTGTTCTTTTTCACCCGTCCCCCGCCTATCCTGACCGTCATGACCTGGCCCGGCCTTTACGGACGGGCCCAGGCCAATGCCCAAATGCACCCCTACGCCGCCCGCAACAATGTGGATGTGCGCACCGCGCTCTGGGACGGCGACCTCGCCGATGTCCGCGCCATGGTGAACAGCCGCCAGTACAAGGCCGATGTGATCGACTTTGAACTGCCCAAGGCGGCGCAGGCCTGCAGGGAGGGCCTGATCGAGAAGATCGATGCGTCTTACCTGCCCGAAGGCGCCAATGGCGTGGCGGCGGCGCAGGACTTCGTGCCAGGCGCCATCGGCCCCTGCTGGGTGGGCAGCGTGGTCTATTCCCAGGTGATGATCGCCTCGCCGCGCCTGCGCAGCGATCCGCAAAACCTGGCCGATTTCTTCGACACGCGGAAATTTCCCGGCCGCCGCGCGCTCTCCCGCGCTTCGGCCAAATTCAATCTGGAGATGGCGCTGCTCGCCGATGGCGTGGCGCCAAAAGACATCTACAGCACCCTGGCGACGCCAGAGGGCCTGGATCGCGCCCTCGCCAAGCTGCAGGCGCTCAATCCGATCTGGGCCCATGACAGCATCGGCGCC
>Ga0310811_10014181_pt1 | contig 10381 bp, 10 predicted proteins | sample YCmetagenome_FD_207642 | JGI IMG/M metagenome (GOLD analysis project Ga0310811, IMG submission 207642) | Soil microbial communities from experimental microcosm in Duke University, North Carolina, United States - YC | ecosystem: Engineered > Artificial ecosystem > Soil microcosm > Unclassified ... | reverse complement strand
CCCTTCCCGCAGCTTCTGAAGCATCGCGGCGCCAAGACCACCAAGGGCGTCTATTTCGGCCCCTTCGCCAGCGCCGGCGCTGTCAATCGCACCCTCAACACCCTGCAGCGGGCCTTTCTGCTGCGCTCCTGCTCGGATTCGGTGTTCGACAGCCGCACCCGGCCGTGTCTGCTGTTCCAGATCAAGCGCTGCAGCGCGCCGTGCGTGAACCGCATCGATCTGGGCGGCTATCACGAGCTGGTCGAGGAGGCCGAAAGCTTCCTCGCGGGCAAAAGCCAGGGGGTGCAGGACGAGCTGAAGGCCGAGATGACCAGGGCGTCCGACGCCATGGATTTCGAGGCCGCGGCCAAGCTGCGCGACCGGCTGCGGGCGATGAGCCACATCCAATCCTCACAAGGGGTGAACCCCTCCACTTTCGAGGAAGCCGATCTCTTCGCCGCCTATAGCGAGGGCGGCCAGACCTGCGTCCAGGTCTTCTTCTTCCGCGCCGGCCAGAACTGGGGCAACCGGCCCTATTTTCCGCGCCACAGCAACGACCTGCCGCTGGCGGAGGTGCTGGAAAGCTTTGTCGGCCAGTTCTATGACGAGCGCACCGCGCCCAAGCTGATCCTTTCCTCCGAAGAGCTGCCCGGCTGCGAACTGCTGTCAGAGGCGCTCGCCTTGCGCGCCGGCCATCGCGTGGAAATCTCCACACCCCAGCGCGGCGAGAAGCGCGAGATCATGGAACGGGCTTTGACCAACGCCCGCGAACAGCTGGGCCGGCGGCTGGCCGAGAACAGCGCCCAGACCCAGTTGCTGGAAGGCGTCGCCGATACCTTCGGGCTGGAGCAGCCGCCCCGCCGCATCGAGGTCTATGACAATTCCCACATCCAGGGCGCGCATGCCCTGGGCGCCTTCATCGTGGCGGGACCGGAGGGCTTTGAGAAAAACCAGTACCGCAAATTCAACATCAAGGCTGAAGACCTCACGCCCGGTGACGACTACGCCATGATGCGCGAGGTGCTGACCCGCCGCTTCGCCCGCATGGTGAAGGAAGAGGCGGATTCAACTAACCTTGGGGCCGACAATGCGCGCTGGAAACGTCCCGATCTGGTGCTGATCGACGGCGGACCGGGCCAATTATCCGTCGCGGCCCAAGTCTTTGCCGATCTGGGGGTGGAGGACGTGACCCTGGTCGGCATCTCCAAGGGCCCCGACCGCGATGCCGGCCGCGAGCACTTCTATCTTCCGGAGAAAGAGCCCTTCCGCCTCGATCCCAAAAGTCCGGTTCTGTACTACCTGCAACGCTTGCGGGACGAGGCGCACCGATTCGTCATCGGCGGCCACCGCAAGAAGCGCAGCGCCGCCATCGGCGCCAATCCGCTGGACGAGATCGCCGGGGTGGGTGCGGGCAGAAAGCGTGCCTTGCTGCAGCATTTCGGTTCCGCCCGGGCGGTTTCGGCGGCCAGCCTGGCCGATTTGTCGGCGGTTGGTGGGGTCAGCGCGACACTCGCCAAGAAAATCTTCGATTTCTTTCATCCAGGCGGATGACCGGAAGGGCGGAGCGGTTCTAAACTGATCACAATGTTCGCCTTGCCTAACGCCCTGACCATCCTGCGCATCGTGCTGGTGCCGGTGTTCGCCGTGGCCTTTGTCATGCCCGGCGACTGGGCGCGGCTGATCGCCTTTGGCGTGTTCGTGGTCGCGGGTGTCAGCGACTGGCTGGACGGCTTTGCCGCCCGCAAGCTGAAAGCGGGCTCGGATTTCGGCCGCATGCTGGACCCCATCGCCGACAAGGTGCTGGTGGCGGTGGCGCTGATGATGCTGGTGGCCGAAGGCACCTTCCGCCGGGTCAATCCCGAAACCGGGACCAGCGTCTTCAGCCTGCTGCGGCTGGTGCCGGCGCTGATCATCCTGGCGCGCGAGATTCTGGTCTCGGGCCTGCGCGAATTCCTGGCAGGCACCCGGGTCAGCGTGCCGGTGACGGCGGTCGCCAAGTTCAAGACCGCGGTGCAGATGATCGCCATCGGCGCCATGATCCTGACGCCACTGGTCGATGAATTCGTGCCCGGCGTGCCGTCGGTCACCTATTCGGCCGTCGCCTATATCCTTCTGTGGGTGGCAGCAGCGCTGACCGTCTATACGGGCGTGGTCTATTTCCGCAGCGGCATGCGCTATCTGCGCCCCGGCGTGACGCCGGAGCGGCGCGATCCCTCGCTGAGTTCACGCGAAACGGCGTGACCGCTTGAGCCATCTCTGGGTCGTTTTCACCTTGCTGGGCGCGGTTGGCCAGACCGCGCGCAACGCCATGCAGCGCGAACTGACACCGCAACTGGGCGCGCTGGGCGCCACCCTGGTGCGGTTTCTGTTCGGCTTTCCCTTCGCGCTGCTGTTTCTGGCCGCGGTGCTGACCTGGCGGCACGCCACCCTGCCGGCGATCAATCGCGATTTCCTGCTCTGGACGGTGCTGGGCGCGGCGACCCAGATCGGCGGCACCGCCCTGATGCTGATGACCATGGAGCAGCGCTCCTTCGTCGTCACCATCGCCTATCTCAAGACCGAACCGGTGCTGGTGGCACTGATGGGGCTCTTGTTTCTGCACGACCCCCTGACCGCGCCCATGGCGCTGGCGATTGCGACAGCGATGGCGGGCGTGGCGCTGATCTCGGTCAGGCCGGAGGCGCTCACCGGCGGCCTTAAACCCGCGTTGCTGGGCCTGGGCTCCGCCGCCTTGTTCGCGGCGTCCGCCATCGGCTATCGCGGCGCCATTCTCTCGCTGCACCAGACCGGCTTTGTGTTGGGCGCTACATTTTCGCTGGCGACCGGACTGACCTTGCAGACCCTGTTGTTGCTGGCCTGGCTCCTGGTCTTCAATCGCAAGACTCTCGCAGCCCTGATGCGCCTGTGGCGGCCGTCGCTGCTGGCCGGCTTTGCCGGCGCGGCGGCCTCGCAATTCTGGTTTCTGGCCTTTGCGCTGGCCACCGCCGCCAGTGTGCGTACCCTGGCGCTGGTGGAAGTGCTGTTCGCGCAGGGGGTGACGCGGTTTTTCTTCCGCCAGAAGACGAGCTGGCGCGAAGCCGCCGGCATCGCCCTGCTGCTGGCCGGCGCTGTGCTGATTGTGTGGGTCAGTCCCAAAGGCTGATTTGGAGAGCGGCAGCCCTCACCCTTCGACAGTCGTTAGCGACAGCGTCGTGCGACCAGGGTGAGGAAGCAAGCCAAAATCCTCATGCTGAGCCTGTCGAAGCATGAGGGGTCAATCAGATTGGTTGAAAAGCTAGGCCGTAACCTTCGCCACGCCGCGAACTTCATCCGCGTAAGCATTCATGAGCGTCTCAGTCAGCGTGCCGGGCTTGAAGCGGTATGGCCCGATCTCCGACACCGGCGTGACTTCCGCGGCCGAACCGGTGAGGAAGCATTCGCTGAAACTCTTCATCTCTTCCGGCTCAATGTGGCGCTCCACCACCTTGACGCCCCGCGCCTTGGCGATGGCGATCACGGACTGGCGGGTCAGGCCGTTCAGGAAACAGTCGGGGATGGGCGTATGCAGCACGCCGTCCTGCACAAAGAAGACGTTGGCCCCGGTGGCTTCGGCGACATAGCCGCGATAGTCGAACATCAGGGCGTCGGCATAGCCTTTGGCTTCCGCCTCATGCTTGCAGATGGTGCAGATCATGTAGAGGCCGGCAGCCTTGGCATGCACCGGCGCGGTGTCGGCCGCCGGGCGGCGATAGCGCGCGATGTCAAGCCGGATGCCTTTGAGCTTTTCCGCCGGGCTGAAATAGGAAGGCCAGGGCCAGCAGGCGATGGCGACATGGATGGTGGTGTTCTGCGCCGAGACCGCCATCATCTCGCTGCCCCGGAACGCCACCGGGCGCAGATAACCGTCCTTGATGTTCTGCACCTCGGCCGCATCGACGCAGGCCTGGTTGATCTGATCCTGGGTGTAGGGAATCTTCATCCCCAGGGTTTCCGCCGAACGGAACAACCGCTGGGTATGTTCCTTCAGCTTGTAGATGGTGCCGCCATAGATGCGCTGGCCCTCGAAAACGCAGGAACCGTAATGCAGGCCATGGGTCAGCACATGGGTCTTGGCGTCCTTCCAGGGCACCAGACGGCCGTCATACCAAAGCGAACCGTCGCGCTGGTCGAAGGGAATCACGTCTGCCATGGCCTGTCCTGTGCTTTTCCTGCCGGGCTTGCCCGCCTCCCGGCGAGGGCCTAGTTTTTCTGTCATGTATTGCAGCATGGCCAGCGAGAAAACCGCAAGGGCGGCAAGGGCTTTTCCGCCCCCCGTCCGGGCATGGCAGCCATGAGTTTGGCCCCCAATGCGTCTCCCGACGAGCCACACCTGCTGGTGGTGGATGATGACGAGCGGCTGCGCGCCCTGTTGCAGCGCTACCTCTCCTCCAACGGCTATCGCGTCACCACTGCGCCCGGCGCCGCCGACGCCCGCGCCCTGATGCGCAGCATGGAGTTCGACCTTTTGATCCTGGACGTGATGATGCCGGGGGAATCGGGCCTGGACCTCACCACCAGCGTGCGCAAGGAATCCTCGGTTCCCATCCTGATGCTGACGGCGCGGGGAGATCCCGCCGATCGCATCGCCGGGCTGGAACTGGGGGCCGACGACTATCTGCCCAAGCCCTTCGAGCCGCGCGAGCTGCTGCTGCGGGTCAATGCGCTCTTGCGCCGCGCCGCGCCCGCCGAAGCGCCCAGGAGCGGACCGGTGCGGATGGGGCCGGCTTTGTTCGATCCCACCACCTCGCGCCTGACGCGCGATGGACGCCCGGTCAAGCTGACCGGCGCGGAAGCGGCCCTGCTACAGCTTTTCGCCACCCATGCCGGCAAGGCTTTTTCGCGCGGCGAATTGTGCAAGCGGCTGAATGTGGCGCTGGAGCGCTCCATCGACGTGCAGGTGACACGCCTGCGCCGCAAGATCGAGGAAGATCCCAAGCTGCCGCTGTACCTGCAGACCGTCCGCGGGGTTGGCTACATGTTGGTCCCGGATCGTGGCTGAGGTGGGGCGTGCCTGAAGGCCTGTCCCTCCGGCGGGTACTGCCACGCGGCCTGTTCTGGCGTTCGCTGATCATCATCGTCGCGCCGATCGTGCTGCTGCAGGCGATCATCGCCTATGTGTTTTTCGAGCGCGACCTGGACACCACCACCCGGCGGCTGGCGCGCGATGTCGCCGCCGACACGGCCCTGCTGGTATCGCTGGAGGACAACCACCAGGGCCCGGAGCGCGAACGCCTGCGGGCGCTAGCGGCGCGCCAGCTCAATTATCGCATCCGCTACCTGCCGGGCCAGGACCTGCCGCCTTTTCATGGCACCCTGACCAGCACCATTGACGTGGCGCTGGACGATATCCTGGAGCAGCGCATCGGCGCCAATCGCGACTTCCGAACCGAGCGCATCGGCGACGATTTCGAAATCAAGGTGGACGTGCATGACGGGGTGCTGGCGGTGCTGGTGCCGCGCGACCGCATCACCGTCTCCAAGCCGGACATCTTCATTGCCTGGATGGTAGGATCGGCGCTCATTCTGGTGGTCATCGCCATCATTTTCCTGAAAAACCAGGTGCGGCCCATCGAGCGGCTGGCCCGTGCCGCCGACAGTTTCGGCAAAGGCCGGGCGGTGCCCGATTTCAAGCCCTATGGCGCCACCGAAGTGCGCCGTGCCGCGCAGGCCTTCATCACCATGCGCGAACGCATCGAACGTCATGTCACCCAGCGCACCGAGATGCTGGCGGGGGTCAGCCATGACCTCAAGACGCCACTTACCCGGCTGAAGCTGGCCCTGGCCATGATGCGGGACGGCGATACCGAAATCACATCCATGCGCGGCGATGTGGCCGAGATGGAGCATATGCTGGATGAATATCTGGCCTTCGCGCGCGGCGAAGGTGGAGAAGAATCCGTGCCCACCGATCTGGGCGAACTGGTGCGCGACGCCGCCGTGGCTGCCGCCAAGGCGCGCCAGCGCGACGGCATCGCCGTCACCGCGCCCGAACATGTCACCGTCAGCGTCAAGCGCGCCGGCCTCAGGCGCGTGATCAGCAATCTCTTGGACAATGCCCTGAAGCATGGCAGCAAGGTGGCGGTCAGCCTGCAGCGCGACGAGCGCATGGTGGAGATCGCGGTGGAAGACAATGGCCCCGGCATTCCCGAAGCCCGGCGGGAAGAGGCTTTCCGGCCTTTTCATCGTCTGGATGAGGGCCGGAACCTGCAAAGCGGCGGCTCTGGTCTGGGGCTGGCCATCGCCCGCGACATCACCCGGGCGCATGGCGGTGATCTGGTGCTGGGCTATAGCAGTATGGGCGGACTGAAGGCGACGGTCAGGCTGCCAGTCTAAACCCTCACCCTTCGACAAGCTCAGGGTGAGGATACTCCTCATGCTGAGCCTGTCGAAGCATGAGGATCAGCGCAACTCTTCCGCGCGCTTGCGCGCGGCCTGCACGGCACGCTTCATTAACGCCACCAGCCCATCGTCCGCCATCAACACCGAAAGCGCCGCGGCTGTGGTGCCGCCGGGACTGGTCACAGCCTCGCGCAAAGCAGAAGCAGTCGATCTGTCCGCCGCCAGTAACGCGCCCGCGCCGGCAACCGTAGCGCGGGCGAATGTCTCGGCCTGCGCCCGCGGCAGACCTTCGGCGATGCCCGCTTCGGTCAGCGCTTCCGCCATCAGGAACAGATAGGCGGGTCCGGAACCGGAAACCGCGGTGACACTGTCAATCAGCTCTTCCTTGGCCACCCATTCGGTCTGGCCCAACGCCGAGAGCAATGCGATCGCGCGCTTCCTGTCTGCCGGCGTGACCCCGCGCGCCGCATAAAGCCCGGTTATTCCGGCGCCGATGGCGCCCGGCGTATTGGGCATAGCCCGGATGATGCGCGCTTTTCTTCCCCAGGCCTTGGTCAGCGCTGCGATGGAGGTTCCCGCCGCGATGGAGAGCATCAGAGCACCGCTCGCCGCGAAACCCGCCAGCGCCGCCGCTTCGCCCTTCAGCACCTGTGGCTTGATCGCGACCACACAGACTGAAGGCTTACGCTTCACCTGTGATGGCACCGCAAATAACGAAATCTTTTTCGCTTTCGCCAGCTTGCGCAGCTCCGGCGACGGCTGGGGCTCGACCACCTGGATGGATTTGGCGCCGCTCTTGAGCCAGCCCTTGAGCAGAGCCGAGCCCATCCGGCCCGCACCGATCAGAAGAATGCTCACGGCGTCACGACCTGACCATCAGGCTTGGCCGGCGCACTCCAGCACCGCCGCCGCCACCGCCTCTTCCGCGGTCTTGCCGCCCCAGAGCACGAACTGGAAGGCGGGGTAGTAATGCTCGCAGGCTTCCAACGCCAGGTTGAGCAGTGCCTCACACTGGGCGGCACTGGTTTCGGCGTCGGGGAAGATCATGGCATGGCGGAAGATGATGGTGCCGTCCTGGGGCCAGAGGTCGAAATGACCGATCCACAGCTTGGCGTTCACATGCATCAAGAGGTCGGCCACATTCTGCCGCCGCACCCCTTCGCTGATCCGCATGTCAAAGGCGCTGGACAGATGCAGCGACTGCAAATCGTCCCGCCAGGAGAAGTTGAAATGGTGGTCGCTCCACTTGCCCGCCACCGAAAGGTTCAGTTCGTCCCGTCCCGCACGCTCAAAAGCCCAGCCATTCGCCTCGACCGCCTTTTCCAGGAGGTCGAGGGGGTGGAGCATGTCCAGCGGCTCGTCGTCCAGGTGCGTGATGGTCATATGGATCAACTCCAGCCACAAAACGAAGCAGTCGAGATCCAAACTGGCACAAGATTTTGAGAAAACAAGAGTCTAGGGACTCTCATCCCCGGCGGGGAAAAAGATTCCACAACTTTGGGATGGGGCCGCCGATCTGCTGTTAAGGACTCTGTTGAGGACTCTGGGCGGCGCTTAAGTGTTTGATTTGGATTCCAAAGCCGCGATCCGGGCCGCCAGCGCTTCATTCTCTTCCCGGGCCTTGGCGGCCATCGCCTTCACGGCCTCGAATTCCTCGCGCGGCACGAAATCCATGTCGGCCACCAGCCGTTCCAGCCGTTGGCGGACAAATGTGTCGATCTCGGCCCGGACGCTCTGGGCCATGCCGGCGGCATCGGTAAAGGCCTTGGCTACCCCGTCCAGGAAGGGATTGTCGGTCTGCGCCATGGAAGTCCTTTATTTGGTCGCGCCGGACGGGCCCTCGCTATGCTCGGGTCGCCGGTCGCTCCCTATATGACCACCGCACCCGCTTGACACAAGCCGCGAAGCACTACCGTCTACGCGGCCATGATCCAGGCCCTGCTGCCCTTTCCCCAGATCGATCCCGTGCTGGTGCATTTGGGGCCCTTCGCCATCCGCTGGTATGCCCTGGCCTATATCGCCGGCATCGTGGTGGGCTGGTGGGGCGTGGTGCGCGTCCTGCGCCAGAAGAAACTCTGGGCGCCGCCGCCGTTCAACGGCAAGCCGCCCGCCACGGAAGATGACATCGGCGACCTGGTGGTATGGGCCATCCTGGGCGTGATCATCGGCGGACGGCTGGGATGGGTCCTGATCTATGGAACTTTCCTCTGCAGTGTCACCCCGCAATATGCGGCCTTCTGCGACGGACTGCCGATGGGATTCATCACCGATCCCATCCGCATCATCGCCGCCTGGGAAGGCGGCATGTCGTTTCATGGCGGACTGCTCGGCGTGGTGCTGGCGGTCTGGCTGTTCTGCCGGCGGCGCAAACTCCAGATGCTGGCGATAGGGGACCTGGTCTGCGCCTTCGCGCCGATCGGCCTGTTCTTCGGGCGGCTGGCCAACTTCGTGAATGGCGAGTTGTGGGGGCGGGCCGCGAACGTCCCCTGGGCGATGATCTTCCCGCGCGACCTCCAGCATCTGCCGCGTCATCCCAGTCAATTGTATGAAGCGGCGCTGGAAGGCGTGGCGCTGTTCCTGATCATGCAGATCGCGCTGCGCGTCTTCGGCGCCCATCGCCGTCCCGGCCTGCTCTGCGCCATCTTTTTCCTGGGCTACGGCACCTTCCGCTTCATCAGCGAATTCTTCCGCGAGCCCGATACCCAGTTCATCGGCCCCGTCTCCATGGGCATGGCCTTGTCCATTCCGGTCTGGTTGGGCGCCGGCGCGCTGTTCTGGCTGGCCTACCACAAACCTGTTTCCAAGGACGCATGAGCCTGAAGTCCCGCCTTGCGGAGCTGGTCGCGGCCCAGGGCCCGATCTCGGTGGCGCAGTTCATGACCGTGGCGCTGCTGGACCCCAAGGAAGGTTATTACGCGACGCGCGACCCCTTTGGCGTCTCCCTGAGTAGCAAGGGGGGCGACTTCACCACCGCACCGGAGATCAGCCAGATGTTCGGCGAGATGGTTGGCCTGTGGCTGATTCAGGCCTGGGCCGACCAGGGCTGCCCCAAGAATCCGCGGCTGGTGGAACTGGGGCCGGGCCGCGGCACCCTGATGGCCGACATCCTGCGCACCGCCAAGGTGGCGCCGGAGTTCCTGGTGGATCTGGACGTGGTGCTGATCGAGGCGAGCCCGGTCCTGCAGGAGATGCAGGCGGGCAAGCTGCGCGGGTCCGGCGCCGATTTGAGTTGGCAGCCGCAGTTCGATGACAGCCTGACCGACCGGCCGCTGTTTCTGGTGGCCAATGAATTCTTCGATGCCCTGCCGGTGCGCCAATATGTAAAGACCGCGCGCGGCTGGTGCGAACGCATGATCACCGTCAAGGATGGCGAGCTGACATTCGCGCTCGCGCCCGTGCCGCTGCCGCCGGCCGCCGTTCCCGCCGGACTGGAAACCGCGCCCGAAGGCGGGGTCTATGAAACATCGCCGGCCGCGACGGCGCTCGCCGAAGACATTGCCCGCGCCATTGCGGCGCGCGGCGGCGCGGGGCTGATCATCGACTATGGCTATAGCGAGCTTGACAAGGGTCAGAGGGCCGGTTTTGCCGAAACCCTGCAGGCCGTGGGTGGACACCGTTTTGTCGATGTGCTGGCCGAGCCCGGCGAAGACGATCTGTCCGCGCATGTGGACTTCGCCGCGCTGGCGGCCGCCGGCAAGCGCGGCGGCGCTTGCGTGTCCGGGCCGGTGACCCAGGGCGCATTCCTCGCCAATCTCGGCATTACCGAGCGGGCGGAGCAGTTGATGAAGGCCAATCCCGAGGAAGCCCGGACTCTTCTGGCCGCCACCGAGCGGTTGATCGGCCACGGCACGATGGGCCGCCTCTTCAAGGCGCTGGCGCTGATGCCGCCCGCCATCACCGATGTCGCGGGTTTTCCGCCATGAAGCGTCTTGAAGCGAAGGGTTTGAACGCGCCCGGCATCGCCCATGGCTTCTTCGGCCGCGAGGGCGGGGTGTCGCACGGCATCTATGCCTCGCTCAATTGCGGTCCCGGTTCGAAAGACGAT
>Ga0310811_10014180_pt1 | contig 10381 bp, 8 predicted proteins | sample YCmetagenome_FD_207642 | JGI IMG/M metagenome (GOLD analysis project Ga0310811, IMG submission 207642) | Soil microbial communities from experimental microcosm in Duke University, North Carolina, United States - YC | ecosystem: Engineered > Artificial ecosystem > Soil microcosm > Unclassified ... | reverse complement strand
CAGGAGAATTATCTAACCGATTACTTTGCTGATTTTTAGCTGTTTAGCAGCAGGTTTATTTACGCAAAACTTTAACAATTCTGCCTTGCAAATGACTTTTATTTTATAGATTTTTATTTACCTGTTGCTATTCCAAATCCTTAAGACCTATATCATGAAATTGCCGCTTCTCCTTTGTGTTCTTGTTTTAACTATCCATGGGTGGTGTGCCAGTGTAAATCCATCTCATAGCACTGCACGCGCAATTACACCGAGTCATGAGACCATTGAAAAGGAGAAGTTGAAGGAAAAGACCAACAGTCCGTTGCTGTCGGATAAAATGAACGCAGCAGTGATTGGATGGGGCCTGATCACCTATCTTATTATCATCTTCTGGTGGGCTATTTCAGCTAAGAATTCCCTCGATAAGATCTTAAAAGATGTTTTGCAAGATATAGATAGGTATCCGTCATAGGCTAAGGGTATATTTTCTTTTTTAGGAGCAAAGCTCAAGTCGAAGCTGGCGAACTCTAAACGGACAAGATCAAATGCGTTAAGTATATTTATTTCTTTTATCGGACAGCTTGGGTAAATTGCGAATAATTTCATACTTGATCCATGTCTAATTTTGAAGCGTTTTTCGATTACATCCAGCAAATATCAGGCAAACTGCTTTCAGAGGAGGATAAGCATTTGTTGACTGCACATTTCAAGCCCAGAAAACTTCGAAAACGGCAATACTTTTTACAGGAAGGAGACGTGTGCAAATATATCGGGTTTATTGTAAAAGGATCCGCCAGAACCTTCACAGTAGATGAAAAAGGACATGAACATATACTGAAATTGTCTGTGGAAAATTGGTGGTTGACAGATTTCGAAAGCTTTTATCTTTTAACGCCAAGCCGGTTTAATATTGAGGCGCTGGAGGAACTGGAGATTCTGCAATCAACCAATGCAGATATTGAGGAGTTTCTTAAGCATATTCCTGCCTTTTTAGCGATGTCGAATGTAATCAGTCAAAATAACACAATTGCAGCTCAGAAAAGAATACAGGCTATTAGCTATTCGGCTGAAGAGCGCTACGAGGAATTGATACAAAATTATCCCCATTTTTTACAGCGGTTCCCGCAAAATATGGTCGCATCATATCTCGGTCTATCGTCCGAAACTTTGAGCAGGATAAGGAAAAAATCTTTAAAATAGATCCTTTGGCAGTTTCAGGCTTGCTGTCATTACAAATGGTCCTGTTAAAATGATCACCGGATATATTCTTTCTCCCTAATAAAAAATTCTGACTGATCAATGTCTGGATAATCTGTCAATTACTTCTGCCGGACATTCCAATTGGGTCCCATCAACTTTTCACACTCCGGATGAGAAGTAGTGGTCAACAATGGAATATATGCCGTTGTGCTCTTTCAGACAATCAGGTTCCTTCCGTTTTTCATCTCTATGTTAAGTGTCTTATTTTCAATTGGTTATAATGCAAGCCTGATTTAAGTCGGCATTTTTAGTTGACATTTGTGGTGTGTATTTGATGATACATGTCAACATGTAGTTCGTTATGACGCAGTAGCTTTGAATGTAATTCAGAACGAAAAAAACCTGAAGGACTTGAATATAATTAATAATAGAAATCATGAGTAAATTAGAAAACAAGGTAGCGGTAGTTACCGGTGCTGCTAAAGGAATAGGTGCATCTATCGCCAAACACTTTGCTGCAGCAGGCGCAAAGGTTGTTGTAAATTATGCGTCAAGCAAAGCAGAAGCTGACAAAGTAGTTAAAGCGATTACCGATGATGGCGGTATAGCTATTTCAGTACAGGCCGATGTATCGAACGAAGCCGATGTGATCAGGTTGTTTAAAGAAGCTGAGAATGCTTTCGGCACGCTGGACATTTTAGTAAATAACGCGGTATCTCAAGGATATGCACCTATTGAACAAATTTCGGTGGAGGATTTCCATAAAAGTTTCAACGTTAATGTGTTAGGCCCTGTATTGACTATCCAGGCAGCTCTGAAACTTTTCGGCGGTAAGGGTGGAAACATCATCAATATCAGTTCGGGTGCAAGTAAATATCCTCTTCAAAATGCCTCATTGTACTCTTCAACTAAAGCGGCACTTGATGCCTTCACAATTGCTTTATCTAAAGAGTTGGGTGTTAAAAACGTTCGTATCAATTCTATTTTGCCGGGCGCTACGGCAACGGAAGGTGCAGCCAGCGCGGGCGTCACTACCGGCAGCGAGTATGAAAAGATGTTTGTCGAAAAAACACCGCTTGGACGCAGAGGCCTGCCCGAAGACATTGCGAAAGCTGCGGTATTTCTGGCTTCCGATGACGCAGCATGGATCACCGGTGAGCAAATTTCCGTTTCGGGCGGTATGTACGGTTTTTAAAATCATAAGCTCAAAAAAATGAAAGGTTAGGAGACGGTGATTTACCAGTCCATTTATTTAATTCAATTATGCATTAAAGTAGGAAAGTAATAGGCATCCTTGGAGCCGGCCATATTGGCAAAGCCGTAGCCTGGCTTGAAACCCATTCTTATATTAAGCCAGTATTTACCTAATTTTGCGTCCGTAAATACAAGACCCAATGACAACACAGGAATTCATTGCCGCAGCATTGCTGGAAGATGTGGGCAGCGGCGATTACTCTACGCTGGCCTCCATACCGGCGGGCGCAAAAGGTAAGGCAGTACTTAAAATAAAGGAAGACGGCAAACTGGCTGGTATGCAGCTGACGCAGGATATCTTTCATCATCTGGAAGAAGATGCCAAATTCACCCTTTACAAAAAAGACGGAGATACGGTAAGCAATGGCGAAACAGCGTTTACCGTTGAGGCCAGTGTGCATACCATATTGAAAGCCGAGCGACTGGTGCTCAACTGCATGCAGCGTATGAGCGGCATTGCAACCCTCACCAACAGGTATGTCGATAAAATAAAAGGTTATAAAACCAGAATACTCGATACCCGGAAGACCACCCCGCTGTTCCGCGAATTTGAGAAGCAGGCAGTACGCATAGGCGGCGGGTACAATCTCCGCATGGGGCTATACGATATGATCATGCTCAAGGACAACCACATAGATTTTTGCGGGGGTATTGAGCAGGCCATACAGAAGACCAATGAATACCTGGCGGCCAACAACCGCAACCTGAAAATAGAGATAGAGACCCGCAACCTGGATGATGTGCGCCGTGTGCTGGAAACAGGCAACGTGCACCGCATCATGCTCGATAACTACTCGCCGGAACTACTGGAAGAGGCAATTGAAATGATAGGCGGCAGGTACGAGACCGAAGCATCGGGCGGCATCAACCTCGATAACATCATATCTTATGCACGCACGGGAGTCGATTATGTATCGTGCGGCGCTATCATAAATCATGCGGTGAGCATGGATCTGAGTTTAAAAGCCCAACTGGCATGACGAAGAAGCACCTTGTATTCATCATCAACCCGAAGTGGGGTGTGACAGGCAGAAGGAAATAAAGAACGCTATTGATACGCGCCTGGATCAGGAGGTTTACTCTTACGAGATCCTGTTTGCCGAGTACGCAAACGTCCATAGCATTTGTTGTTTGGCGTTAGAAATGTGTGTGCCAAAGTGTGCACCATTTGTGTGCCAAAAGCGACGGAAATAAGGGGGAGAAAGGGGCGAAAAATGCATATGAAGGAAAGAAAAAACCCCGCAATTCTCCGTATTTCAGGTAATTGCGGGGAAGCTATGGTGCGCCGGAGTGGAGGATTTTCGAATCAGTTTTGGTATGATCTTAACATCTTATCATCAATAAGTATTTTGACCAATGCCGATGAAATAGTAATTTCCAAGCATGGAAAGTCATAAATATACGAGAACGCAGGCTCGTAAAATAGGCGCTTATAAAGCTTTGAAGTATACGCTGATTGTCTTTTTAGCAGTGGAGGCCAGGATGCTTTACCTGACGACAAGGGGCGATTTTGCCAATGGCATCCTATTTTTTATGCAAGAACAAATGAACAGCCTAGCTTTATCCATTATTTTTCTCCTATTTCTATGCGCTTTCGTTCTTGGCCGTTGGGCTGGTATCAAAATACTGATGGATGAAAAAAGTCATGTTTTAATGGCCTTGCTGTTCGCCTTCCTCTCTTGGGGCATTCTAATAGGGTATCTTTTTCTTTTAAGCTCTATAGGGGCGGGCCTTGCAGACTGGAAAGGGCCTGCATTAAGTATGTTCCTCGTTTCGTTGATAATATGGGTAGCTACAGGCTGGAGCATAAAACGCGCGCGAGCGTAAATATTCCCTTGACTATAAACAGCCGTAGCGAAATAACAGGGTTATCATGACTAAAAAAGAGATCGAGAAGCTTATCAAACAATATATTCTGCCGACACATTCCAACTATTATCTTCATAAAAATATTTTGTATAAGCCTTTTGGAGGTGATCTATTCATAAAAGGTTATGCGTTCGACGCAGGTGGGAGAAATCCGGATGCAATGCATGTCAGATATTTCATAATGCCTCTGTTCGTAGTGGAGGAGTCGATCAGCATTTCTTATTCGCAAGAGCTATACTATTCCTATCGGGAAGGACTGTTTAACCTTAAGCGGTCAAGAAATCATGTCTGGGACGTCCGGATAGCGAGCCGGGATGATGCATTTAAGCTGATCAATATCATCATGGGTGAACAAGGGGAGCCGGTCCTGGCAAAGTTCCACACCGCCAAAAATGTTTATAACGCTATGAAGAAGGGCAGGAAGGATAATATAAGGGTTTACGAAGATTGTGCCTATGCCAGCGTATTATTTGCCAGCCGACGCAAGCAAGATACAATGCTCAGATGGTTAATCAGGGAAGCCGAAAAGGAAACCCAATATGATTATATAGTTGCGATCAGGGAGCGTACAGAATTACTGTTATCCCGATCAGCCCAGGTAGAGCGAATTGGCATTTTAAAAGAGTTTGCCAATAAAACTATCTCGAATTTAAAGTTCTCACACCTTATGCCCTTTACTTAGCCTGTCCCAGTTTCGCGGATCCGCACGGTAACAAGCATTCAGGAACCGAACCTGAAAAATATTGATAACGAATAGATTACAATTAATGGTAATCAAGGAAGCGCGGGTCATGATAATTCACTGCTCAGGGGTGCATCTGCAAGGCTGTCATAAACATTGCATAGTATAAAATTCTGATAATTATTTTTCAGCCGATATAATCAGGGTAGAATAATTCATAATAAGCCTTCCGTGAGTTAGCCTGCCATTGCAATCTGCAAGCAAATCAGCATATATTTTTTTACGTGTTTCTTCACTTGTCTTACTTAATGAGTTTACCACTGCCTCAGACATTTCCGTTCTGTTCAGCCAATAATTTTCTGCTGTCCCAAAATCTATTTTGCCGGAAATAGTTTCTTCATTTACATTTTTAAAACCGGCATTCTCAAACAATTGTTTCATTAGACCGGGTGCTGCACACCCAAACATGCCTGGTGCATTTGCGGGCGGCCGTGGAATTTCGATATGTTTCGATAAAACTTTCGTCATTGTGGTATGCCAATCATTATTTTCCGCCCCAGCCCAAACACTGACCGCCATTTTGCCGCCATTTCTACAAACACGGAATATTTCTTTTGCAGCCAATTGCATATCAGGAAAAAACATAAAACCCATCCGGCAACTTATTTTATCAAAAAAATTGTCACCGAAAGGAAGGTTGGACACATCTGCGACTTTAAATTCTATATTGTTTATATCCCGTTCTTGTGCATAAGCCTGTGCAACGGCAAGCATTTCTTCAGACAGGTCGGTTGCATATACTTTGCCTCCTTCTGCTATCGCTGCAATTGAAAATGCAGGCTCGCCTGTGCCCGATGCAATATCCAACGTTACATCATTCGTTTTTATATCCAGCGCTTTTATAATCGCATCGCCTATTGGCCTTAAAAAGTTCATTGTAAATTCATCCCATTTCCTCCAGCCATAGGCCACTTTGTTCCATCTTTCTTTTTGTTCGTCACTAATGGTTTGCAATTGCTCGTTCATATAACAGGTTTGGAATTGAGAAAAGAAAATAAAGATAGTAAGAAGTTTATGTTAAGCCCAAACAGAAATCGAACCATAAGATATTGATAATGAGTTGTTTGGGAAATGAGGTGATTTTCCTCCTGAGTTATCGGACTAAAAAACCCGCTGCCAGAGCGGGTTTTAAAGAATAAACATTAAATCGTGCAGCAAACAGGAAATTTTTCGAACCAATTTCCGGTGTAATTACAAGGGGATTTTTTTTATTTAGTTACTCTATTCTCAAACTCTTTACAGGGTTGGCCAGCGCTGCTTTAATGCTTTGGTAGCTTACTGTAAGCAGCGTTATTACCAGCGCGCCAAGGCCTGCAACTGCAAATACCCACCATGACAAGCCTGCACGGTAATTATAATTTTGCAGCCAGCTGTGCATGATCCACCACGCAACGGGAATGGCTACAAACAGCGAGATAATAACCATCCCAACAAAGTCTTTACTTAATAAACCCCAAAGGTTAAACACGGATGCGCCTAACACTTTACGTACACCAATCTCTTTTACCCTTTGCTCTGCCATAAATGATGCCATGCCGAACAAACCAATACAGGAAATGAAGATAGCAAGCGCTGCAAAGAAGGTAGCAAGGTTACCCATGCGCTGCTCATCAGAAAATTTTTGAGCGTATTCTTCGTCGATAAATTTATATTCAAAGGGCGCGGATGGATTATATTTCTCAAACACCTTAGCTATTTTAACCAACGCATCCTGCAACGGGGCACCTGCAACCACGGTTAAATTCTTATCATTTTTTCTAATGGTTTTGCCTACAATATCTTTTATGCCGGTGAGCTTTACAGCGGCTTCATTAAGAATGATAGAATTGGCGTCAGAAAAATATTTTGAAAAATCACGCCCTTCTTTTACCTGCCAGTTGATGGTTTTTCCATAATCCTCCGTTACACCGATGGTACCGAATGATGGCTGCATGCCAGGTGCCATACCTTGCCAGCTATAGCCAATTTGAGTTGTCCATACACTTGTTACAGGGGCCGATGATTCAGCCATGTTGTCAACAACATTTGTTGCAAGTAAGTCGCTGCGCATGGCTTCGTAATGCCCGTACAGGTCGGGTGTTGTCATATACACAGCAATCAGGCCTTCGCGGTTGTAACCAACAGCGCGGTTTTTGGCAAATTGTATTTGTTTGTAAACGATGATGGTGCCGATAACCAATATAATGGAAACGCTAAACTGAACTACCACCAATACTTTGCGTGGCAGCGATGCAAACCTGCCAACGCGGTAAGTTCCTTTTAAAATTTTTACCGGGTCAAACCGCGACAGGTAAAATGCAGGGTAACTGCCTGCAAGTAACCCGGTAATGATAGTAAAGCCGATGCATAATATCCAGAAAAAAACATTCGTGAAGGGCAATGCTATTTGCTTATCTGAAATGGTATTGAACAGCGGCAATAATAACTGCGCAAACAGGAGGCAGCATAAAAATGCAATACCCGCAATTAACATCGCTTCACTTAAAAACTGGCTTACCAATTGGCTTTTTAATGAGCCCACCGTTTTGCGGATGCCCACTTCTTTACTACGCTTTTCACTGCGGGCTGTAGAAAGGTTCATAAAGTTGATGCAGGCAAGCAACAACACAAAAATGCCAATTATGGCAAACAGGTTTACAAACTGTATTCTACCGCCGGCTACTTTACCATTTTTAAATTCGCTGTACAAACGCCAGTTATTCATGGGCTGCAGCACCAGCTCTTCTTTGCCCTCGGTAGCTGCATTTAAATGCGCCATGGAAGCCAGCTTTATCTTAGCTGTTTCTTTATTAAAATCAACGTTATCGTTCAATTGTACAAAACAATTAAAAGAACGATTGTCCCAATGCATCGTAGCATCTTTCACCCAGGCAATCATATTCACGTACTTATCCCACGGCAAAAGTATTTTGGCTTCGTTCAGCGTGGTATTATGCGGCAGGTCTTCATATACGCCGGCTATTTTATAGTCGGCCTGGTTATCAACCCGCAGCACCTTATTTATAGGGTCAGCGTCCCCAAAAAAAGACCTTGCAACAGAAGCACTTAGTAAAATAGAAGCGGGGTCTTTTAACCCGTTAATATTTCCTTTCAGCATTTTTAGCGTGAGCATACCGGGAAAACCTGCCTCCACCCAGATGCCTTCCGCACTAATTTTCTTATCGCCCAGGGTAATCACACGGCTCTGGCTGGCTGATGCCATACAAACGTTCTTAAAGTCGCTACCATATTTGGCGCGCAACTCAATGCCCAGCGGTGCAGCAACCCAGGGGCCTGTGCCTAAATCACCTCCATTCCTGGCAGAAGTGGTCATAACCTGCGCGATCTCATTGTGATTTTTGTGATAATGGTCATACGTAAGCTCGTCCCATATCCACATGCCTATCAGCACTGCTACAGCCATGCCGGTCGCAAGGCCCAGCACATTTATAGCCGAGTACACTTTATTTCTAATAAGGTTTCGCCATGCGATCTTTACATAATTTCTAAACATATAGTTGCGGTTTAATTTCACTTCAGCCCACTTAGGTGTGGCTTGATAGTTTGAAATTACCGCTGCAGGACGGGATAAGCGCGTCAAATGATAAGATGAGCCCTCTTTTTCCAGGTCATTTTTAAATTCTGCGGCGCTTTTTCCCGTCACCTGCTTGAAACTACGGTTAAAAGTAGCTTTTGAATTGAATCCGGCTTCATACGCGATACCAAGCAGGGTCATATTGTTATATGCCGGATCTCTCATTTTCGATACCATATCGCGGACGCGGTATTCATTGATAAAGTCGTTAAAGCTTTTCTTGAACACCGTATTGACGATCTTTGATAATTCGTGGGGATGCAATCCGAGTTTTTCCGCAAGTGAACCAAGGCTTAACTCAGGATCCTCATAATACTTTTTGGCTTCTATGGCCTTCTTAAGCAAAGTTCCTTTTGCCCTTAGCTCAGTTGGAACTAAAGACGGCTTAACGAGGCCGGTATTTTGAACCATTGCTGCTGCCTGCGGCTTTAAAAAGGCTGCCATCGCCGTCCAAATGATGATTACAGCAAAAAGGATGTAAAAGGGGTAGTAAACTTGTATGCCCAACCGGTTGCCGTAACCAAAATAAACAATAACAGCGCAGGCCAGCCAGGCCAGCCATAACGAGGCAGTGGCAACTAATAACCGGCGCAACCAGCGAAATTCCATCCGGGAGCGGTCCATCATAACTGGTTGCAACCGGCTATAAAAATTCTCTATTAGCTTGTAAGAACGCTGCAGGTAGGTTATAATAGAAATAAATATCAGTAGTTGTAATACCGGGTTAAAATGCTGAAAGGTTTGTGTAGCATAGGTAGCGGCGTCTGTTTTATTGCTTTCGCTTATTTCTAGTGCCAGGACGCCCAACTCCAGCAGCAGGGGGCTGAAATGCAGCAGGTCCCTCCTGTTAAATTTATACTGAGGGCGGGTGATTTTAAGCACATAAAAATACATTAGCGGACCAAGCGCCAGCAAAAACTGCAGGGGCAAACGGTCCCAATGCGGCAGGTAAGTTTCAAGGTTGGCGTCAACGGCCAGCAAACGGGCCATTGAAAAGACCATTGTTACCAGTGCCAGCCCAAGAAACCGGTTTGCATTGCGGTTGATATTGCTGCCAAACCATAAAAGCAACGCAAAAGTAAGCCCGATAAATATGGCACCAAGAAAGGCCAGGCCGTACAGGCTGATATGGAATGAATAGGAGTTCAAATGACTAAGTTACGCAATCCCTATTCCAAATCTGCAAAGGCTTGCAAAGCAATACATTATAGGTTTGACGCTGAAAATGTTGTAATAAAAACGAACGTTGTTCCGTCCGTTTTCGCTTTGTTGGGAAATTTAAAAGGCCCGCCGAAGCGAGCCTTTATAGATTGATAATCAGGTGCCCGGAACAGGCGAATTATCTAACCACTTATTCGCTGATTTTGTGACTTTTAACAATATGCCGGGTTTATATACTTAGCGGGCAGGCTGGATTACCAGGAAAAGGGTAAAGCTGAGGTTTAATCCTAAGAGATAAAAAGACCGGACCCATTTCGAATATTGAATAATCATAAAGCCAAACCAGCCAAGGACAAGGCCCACGAATAATATGGCCGCCGGGATCAGATAAAATATTATACATATTATAATTATTGTGCACTAGTAGGTTTATTCTTTTGCCGACATCTTCAGCGCTCTTAACAATCAGCCAGTGCAACGATCGTTCGCCGGCCCTTGTCTAGTGGAGAAATAGTCCCAGATGTCAACATTAAAGGTTCCAGCCCTGCCGATAATCACGCTGCGGGTGTTAAAAAATTCTCTTTTATTATTGTTGTTTG
>Ga0310811_10014179_pt1 | contig 10382 bp, 11 predicted proteins | sample YCmetagenome_FD_207642 | JGI IMG/M metagenome (GOLD analysis project Ga0310811, IMG submission 207642) | Soil microbial communities from experimental microcosm in Duke University, North Carolina, United States - YC | ecosystem: Engineered > Artificial ecosystem > Soil microcosm > Unclassified ... | reverse complement strand
CGTCCCCGCCCCGGCCGACGAACGTCCCAAGCCCGCCGTCTCCATCACCAAGTCCGTCCAGCACGACTTCATCGTCTGCCTCGAAGACGGCAAGAAGCTGAAGATGCTGAAGCGCTACCTTCGCTCGCGTTTCAACATGAGCCCCGACGACTACCGCCGGCGGTGGGGCCTGCCGCCGGACTATCCGATGGTCGCCCCCGCCTACGCGGCCCGGCGCTCGGACTTCGCCAAGCAGATCGGCCTGGGACGTGGCGTTCGGAGGCGGAAGTAGTGACCGCGTTTCGCGATCCCGACCTGAAGCCGTTCAGCGAGAGCGGCTACGAGATTCTCGACCAGGACCTCGCCGCCCGCGGCGTGGTGATGATCTGGTCGGTGGACCCGCTGACGCCGCGCCTGGGCGACCTCTACACCATCGAGAGCCAGGGCCGCGTCCACGAGGTGGCGGTCCACACGCTGACGACCTTCCGGGGCGGCTGGAGCGCGCTCTGCCGGGTGGTCGACCTCTAGCTAGACGGGCCTTAGGCGGCGACGCCGCCCACGCGCTGGACGTTGCAGCGGATCCAGAGCGCCTCGAGCGCCTCGGCCAGGTGATCCATCATCGCGTCGGTGTGCGCCGGCGACGGCGTGAACCGCAGCCGCTCGGTGCCGCGCGGCACCGTCGGGAAGTTGATCGGCTGCACGTAGATCCCGTGATCCTCGAGCAGGATGTCGCTGATCAGCTTGCAGTGGACCGCGTCGCCCACCAGCACCGGCACGATATGGCTGACCGACGGCATCACCGGCAGGCCGGCGCGGATCAGCCGAGCCTTCAGGGTCGCCGCGCGCTCCTGGTGCGCCACGCGGACTTCGTTGTGTTCCTTCAGGTAGCGGATCGAGGCGACCGCGCCGGCGGCCAGGGCCGGCGGCAGGGAGGTCGTGAAGATGAAGCCGTCGGCATAGGACCGGATCGCGTCGACGATCACCGCGTCGGCGGCGATATAGCCGCCCATGACGCCGAGCGCCTTGCCCAGGGTGCCTTCGATGATGTCGATCTCGGCCATCACCCCGTCGCGCTCGGCGACGCCGGCGCCACGCGGGCCGTACATCCCGACCGCGTGCACCTCGTCGAGGTAGGTCATGGCGCCGTACTTCTTGGCCAGGGCCACCGTCGCCGGCAGGTCGGCGATGTCGCCGTCCATGGAATAGACGCTCTCGAAGGCCACCAGCTTCGGCGCATCCGCGGGCGCGCCGGCCAGCAGCTCTTCCAGGTGCGCCAGATCGTTGTGACGGAAGACCTTGCGCTGCTCGCGGCCGCCGGCGCGGATGCCGGAGATCATCGAGTTGTGGTTCAGCGCGTCGGAGAAGACGATCAGCCCGGGCAGGATCTTGTAGAGCGTCGACAGCGACGCCTCGTTCGAGACGTAGCCCGAGGTGAACAGCAGCGCCGCTTCCTTGCGGTGCAGGTCGGCGAGCTCGCGCTCCAGTTCCACGTGGTAGTGGGTCGTGCCGGAGATGTTGCGGGTGCCGCCGGAGCCGGCGCCGGCCTCCTCGATCGCCTTGTGCATGGCGTCGAGGACAAGCGGGTTCTGGCCCTGGCCGAGATAGTCGTTGGAGCACCAGACGGTGACGTCGGCGGTCGTGCCGTCCTCACGGGTCCAGGTGGCGCAGGGAAATTCGCCGCGATGGCGCTTGAGGTCGGCGAAGACGCGATAACGCCCCTCGGCGCGAACCTTTTCCAGGGCGCTGCGGAACGCGTCTTTGTAATCCATCGTCTTGCTTAAGCCGGTCACGCGTTCGCCTATCTCGCGCGGGGCCGGTTCCCTTGAATCTCGCCGACCTTTTTGCACCAGGCTTCGCCGATGTCCACATCCTCGGCCGTGGCAGGCGATCAGCTTTCGTGACCGAGGCCGCAGAATTCGTGAACAGCGGTAACCCTGGACGGCCGCTGTGACGGCTAAGGCGCCTTGCCGCGAAACAGCTCGAGGATGGCCGAGAAGTCCTTGCCGCCGCCGCCCAGTCGATCGAACAGGGCGTACAGCCCCTCGGCCTGGGCCCCCAGCGGGGTCGCCGCGCCGGACTTGGCGGCGGCTTCCTGCGCCAGCTTCAGGTCCTTCAGCATCATCGCCGTGGCGAAGCCGCCCTCGTAGTTGCGGTTCGACGGCGCGGTGGGCACCGGCCCCGGCCATGGGCAATAGCTCGTGAGGCTCCAGCACTGGCCGGAGGACTTCGAGGCGATCTCGAAGAACCGGTCCGGCTCCAGCCCGAGCTTCTCGGCCAGGGCGAAGGCCTCGCAGACGGCGATCATCGAGGCGCCCAGGACCATGTTGTTGCAGATCTTGGCCGCCTGCCCCGCCCCGTGGTCGCCCGCCCGGATCGTCGCGCGCGACATCGGCGCGATCACCGCCTCGATCGCCGGGAAGTCGGTCTCGTCGCAGCCGACCATGAACGCCAGGCTCCCCGCCTCGGCCGCCGCCGTGCCGCCGGACACCGGGGCGTCGGCGAATCGGAAGCCGGCGGCCTTGACCTGTGCGGCCACGGCGCGGGCGCTCTCCACGTCGATGGTCGAGCAGTCGATCAACAGCGCGCCGGGCCGGGCGTTCGGCAGGACCTCCTCGGCATAGACCTTGCGCACGTGCGGCCCGGCCGGGAGCATGGTGATCACCGCCTCGGCCTCCCGGACCGCCGCCGCCGCGGAGCCCGCCGCCACGCAGCCGGCGGCCACGGCCTTTTCGACCGCCGCCGCCGCCAGGTCGAAGGCCTGCACCTCGTGGCCCGCCTTGGCCTGATTGGCGGCCATGCCGCCGCCCATGTTGCCCAGGCCGATGAATGCGATGCGGGTCATGGCGGGACCTTCTCGAAGTTACAGACGCTTAGTTGGGTTTGCGGAACTTATAGACGAACTGATCCGTGTGGCCGCGGATCGCCGGGTCGAAGACCTTCTTGCTGTGGTCGTCAGCAGCGTTCGCCAGGACCTTGCTCTCGCCGTCGAACTTGAAGCCGGCCGCCTCGACCTCCTTGCGCACCACCGCCGGATCGATCCGGTGCAGGGTGTTGGTGACATCGGCCGGGGCGCCGCCCGCGGCGGCGTGATCGAGCACGATGTAGACCCCGCCGGGCTTCAGCGCCGCGTACACCGACCTGTTGAAGGCCGCGAGGTCGAGGCCGGCGACGTTGTGCAGGTCGTGGTAGTTCTGCGAGGTCCACACCACGTCGGCCTTGGCGGGCAGCGTCAGCGCGGTCATCGGCACGTGCAGGGATTTGACGTTCCCGTAGGCGGAATCGGCGGCGATGACGTCCTGCGCCGGGGTCGGCGTGGGCTTGGCGGGATCGCCGGACGGCCGCACCGGCCCTGACACCGCATAGACCGTGCCGCTCGGCCCCACGGCCTTGGCGAAGATCCGCGTGAAGTAGCCGCCGCCCGGAATGATGTCGACGACGGTCTGGCCCGGCTTCACGCCGGCGAAGGCCAGCATCTCGGCGGGCTTGCGCTCGGCGTCGCGCTGGACATCGGCGGCCGGACGGCCCTTGTCCGCCACGGCGGCGGTCACATAGGCGGGCGCGGCGGCATAGGCGCCGCCGGCGGCCAGCGTCACGGCCAGCGCAGCCGCCAGCATCAGCTTGGATCTCATGTCAGTCTCCTCCCACAGGCCGGCGAACGCGGCCCTTCTTGCTGCTCAAGGTAGAGGCGACCACTCCTCAGTGGAAGGCAGGGGCGTGAAGATCGCGTCCAGCATGGCCTCGGTGACCCCCTCGAGGGTCGACGGCTCCCACCTCGGCGCATTGTCCTTCTCGACGATGACCGCGCGGACGCCCTCGAGGAAATCGTGCCGCTGCACCACCCGCGCGCCGATCCGGTACTCCATGGCCATGTTCTCGGCGAACGACGCCGCCTGCCCGCCCAGCCGCAGCTGCCGGAAGGCGACCTTCATGGTCTGCGGCGACTTGGAGGCCAGCACCGCCAGCTGATCCCGCGCCCAGTCGCTGTCGGACGCCTTCAGCGCCGCGACAATGGCCTCGACACTCTCCCGGTCGAACAGGCGGGCGATCTCGTCCTGGTGCGCGGCCAGCGTCGGCCGGCCGGCGTCGCCTTCGAACTCGGTGAGCAGGGTCTCTACGGCGGCCGGATCGGCGACGATCGCCGCCTTCAGCGCTTCGATCTTGCCGCTTTCCACATAGTCGGTGGCGACGCCGACGAGCTCGCAATCGGCCGCCTTGATCCGCGCGCCGGTCAGCGCCAGCCACAGGCCGATGTGGTCGGGCATCCTGGGCAGGTACCAGCCGCCGCCGACGTCGGGGAACAGGCCGATCCCGGTCTCCGGCATGGCGAAGGTCGTCCGCTCCGTCGCCACCCGGAACCGGCAGGGCCGCGACAGGCCGACTCGGTGAAGAAGAACTCGCGGGCCGCGCGGCCGTCGCCCGCCCCGCTGTCGGCCAGCATGCGGATGTCGCCGCCGGCGCAGAACCCGCGCTCGCCGGAATGGTCGAGCAGCACCAGCTCCACCGCCGGATCGTCCCGCCAGGCCAGCAGCGCCTCGATCATCAGCCGGCACATGTTGGTGGTCAGCGCGTGCAGCGCCTTGGGCCGGTTCAGCGTCAACCGCCCGACCCTGCCCTCGACCCGGGCAAAAACCTCCGGAGCCTCCGCCTCGCTCATTGGCGGAACAGCTCCCGAGCGGTGATCACCCGCATGACCTCGTTGGTGCCTTCGAGGATCTGGTGGACCCGCAGGTCGCGGACGATCCGCTCCAGCGGGAAGTCCTTCAGATAGCCGTAGCCGCCATGCAGCTGCAGGGCCTGGTTGGCGACCTCGAAGCCGGCGTCGGTGGCGAAGCGCTTGGCCATGGCGCAGTAGCGGGTGGCCAGCGGATCGCGCTTGTCCAGGGCGTCGGCGGCCCGGCGCACCATCAGCCGCGCGGCGTCGAGTTCGGTGGCCATGTCGGCCAGCCGCCACTGCAGGCCCTGGAAGTCCTTCAGCGGATTGCCGAACTGCTTGCGGGTCTCCAGGTGCTGCTTGGCGGTGTCCAGCGCCAGGCCGGCCCCACCCAGCGAGCAGGAGGCGATGTTGATCCGCCCGCCGTCGAGGCCGGCCATGGCAAAGCGGAACCCTTCGCCCTCGGCGCCGATCCGATTGGCCTCCGGCACCCGGCAGTCGTCGAAGTTCACCTGGGCGGTGGGCTGGGCGTTCCAGCCCATCTTCTTCTCCTGCGCCCCGAAGGACAGGCCGGGGGCGTCCTTCTCCACCACCAGGGCGGAGATCCCCTTCGGGCCCGGGCCGCCGGTGCGGACCATCACCACATAGACGTCGGAGACGCCGGCGCCGGAGATGAAGGCCTTGGAGCCGTTCAGCACATAGTGATCGCCGTCCTTGCGCGCGGTGGTGGCCAGCGCCGCGGCGTCCGAGCCGGAGCCGGGCTCGGTCAGGGCGTAGGAAGCGATCAGCTCCATGGTCGTCAGCCGCGGGAGATAGCGCCGGCGCAGCTCGTCCGAGCCGAAGCGGTCGATCATCCACGCGGCCATATTGTGGATCGAGATGAAGGCCGCCGTCGCCACGTCGCCGTAGGCTGAGCCCGGAGCCGCCCACGTCCTCGGCCACATAGAGGCCGGCGAAGCCCAGCCCCGCGGCCTTCCGCAGCACGTCCACCGGGAAGTGCTTCTCCTCGTCCCAGCGCGCGGAGTGCGGCGCCAGCTCAGCGGCGGCGAAGGCGCGCGCGGCGTCCTCGATGGCCCTCTGATCGTCGGTCAGGTTGAAATCCATGGTCGGGAACTCGCTCCGCGCGCGCGGCCTGTCAATCAGGCTTGCGCAGGTCCAAGCTTGGGTCCACACGCCGGCCCGATGACCCAAGCTCCCCTCGCCGCCTACCCCGCGCTTCGCCTGCGCCGCCTGCGCCAGTCGGACTGGATCCGCCGCCTCGTGCGCGAGACGGTGCTGACGCCCGCCGACCTCATCTGGTCGATGGTGGTGCACGAGGGCGAGGGTCAGGTTCCGGTCGCCTCGATGCCCGGGATCTCGCGCCTGTCGGTGAAGGACGCCGCCGCCGCCGCCAAGGAGGCCCGAGCGCTCGGCATTCCGGCCATCGCCGTCTTCCCGCACATCGACGGGGCCAGGAAGGACGCCCAGGGCAGCCTCGCCCACGACCCGAACGGCCTGATCGCCACCGCCGTGAAGGCGATGAAGGACGCCGCGCCGGAGGTTGGCGTCATGTGCGACGTGGCGCTCGACCCCTTCACCGACCACGGCCACGACGGCCTGATCGAGAACGGCCGCATCCTCAACGACGCCACCGTCGAGCGGCTGGTCGCCCAGGGCCTGATGCAGGCCAAGGCCGGCTGCGACATCCTCGCCCCCTCCGACATGATGGACGGCCGCTGCGGGGCGCTGCGCCAGGCGCTGGAGGCCGAGGGGCTGCAGGACGTGATGATCATGTCCTATGCGGCGAAGTTCGCGTCCGCCTTCTACGGCCCCTATCGCGAGGCGATCGGCTCCGGGAAGCTCGGCACGGGCTCGGTGGAGAACCCCGGCGACAAGAAGACCTACCAGATGGACTTCGCCAATTCGGACGAGGCCCTGCGCGAGGTGGCCCTCGACATCAGCGAGGGCGCCGACATGGTCATGGTCAAGCCGGGCATGCCCTACCTCGACATCGTCCGCCGGGTGGTCGACGAATTTGCGCTGCCAACCTTCGCGTTCCAGGTTTCCGGCGAGTACGCCATGCTGATGGCGGCCGCGCAGAACGGCTGGTTGGAGGAGGAACGGGCGATCATGGAGAGCCTCGGCGCCTTCAAGCGCGCCGGCGCCGCCGGCGTCATCACCTACTTCGCACCACGCGCCGCGCGCATGCTGGGCGCATGATCATCGAGGTCGTGGCCGCCCTGATCCGCGACCCCGACGGCCGGCTGCTGACGGTCCGCAAGGCCGGCACGGGGGCCTACATGCTGCCCGGCGGCAAGCGCCACCCGAGCGAGGACGACTTCACCGCGCTGGCCCGCGAACTCGACGAAGAACTGGGCGTCCGGCTGGTCAGCGCGCTGACCTTCGGCCAGTTCGAAGCCGCCGCCATCAATGAGCCTGGGGCCCGCGTCCGCTCCGACGTCTACATCGTCGAGGTCCAAGGCGAAATGGCGCCCGGCGCCGAGATCGCCGACCTGCTCTGGCTGGATCCCGAAGCGCCGGGCGAGATTCCCCTCGCCCACCTGCTGCGCGAGCACGTCCTGCCGCGGCTCTAGGTGGTGAAGTAGCTGCTCTCGCCGGCATGGCCGGGCAGCTGGATCATCCGCTCGAACCTCAGGCCGATCTTCTCCAGCACGGCGATGGAGCCCGCATTGCCCGGCGTGGTGATGGCCACCACCTTGTCGAGCCCGATGATCTCGCGGGCGTGGTCGAGCACCGCCTGGGCGGCCTCCACGGCGTAGCCCTGGCCCCAGAAGCGTTCGAGGAAGGCGTAGCCGATGTCGGCGTCCTCCAGCCCCTCGCGCTTCACCAGCCCGCAGATGCCGATCGGCTCGCCGCCGTCCCGCAAGGCCGTCAGCCACAGGCCATAGCCGTTCTTTTGATAGCTCGCGCCCGGTCCTTCGCTGACGTAGCGCCGCGCGCCCTCCAGGTCGCGCACGCCGCGGTCGCCGATGTTCTCCAGGAAACCGCGCTCGTTCAGCAGCTCCAGGACGAACGGCGCGTCCTCCTCGGTCAGGTGCCGCAGGGCGAGCCGCGACGTCTTGAGGACCTCCACGCCCCTCATTCAGGCTTCTCCAGCCGCGCGACCAGGCTCGAGGTATCCCAGCGCTTGCCGCCCAGCGCCTGCACTTCGGCGTAGAAGCCGTCGACCATGGCCGTCATGTCGAGGGCTGCGCCATTGCGCGTCGCCTCGTCGAGCACCAGGCCCAGGTCCTTGCGCATCCAGTCCACCGCGAAGCCGAAGTCGAACTTGCCTTCGCCCATGGTCTTCCAGCGGTTGTCCATCTGCCAGGACTGCGCCGCGCCCTTGGAGATCGCCTCATAGACGCCCTGCGGATCGAGGCCGGCGCGCTTGGCGAAATGCAGCCCCTCGGCGAGTCCCTGGACCACGCCGGCGATGCAGATCTGATTGACCATCTTGGTCAGCTGGCCCGCGCCCGGGCCGCCCATCAGCCGGGTGGCCTTGGCGTAGGCGGCGATGACCGGTTCGGCGCGGGCGAAGGCGGCCTCCTCGCCGCCGCACATGATGGTCAGCTGACCGTTCTCCGCCCCCGCCTGACCGCCGGACACCGGCGCGTCGATGAACGCTCGGCCGCCCGCGGCCGCCAGCTTCGCCATCTCCCGCGCCACGACGGCGGAGGTGGTGGTGTGGTCGACCACGATCCCGCCCGGCGCCATGGCCGGCAGGGCCTCGCTCGCCACCTGCCGCACGTCGTCGTCGTTGCCGACGCACAGCACGAACAGTTCGACGCCGTCGGCCGCCTCGGCGACGGTCTTCCCGGCCCGCCCGCCGAACGCCTCGACCCAGCGCTGCGCCTTCTCCGGGCTGCGGTTGAAGACGGAAACTTCATGGCCGGCCTTGGCCAGGTGGCCGGCCATCGGGAACCCCATGACGCCCAGGCCGGCGAACGCGACTTTCATTGACTTGGCGACTCCTTGCTAACCGCAACGGCATCTTAACGAGCCCCGGCGCACCCTGCCTTTCCTAAAAGCTTCGCTGGGGGATTTTCATGTCGGTGGGCGAACAGCCGATCGTCATCAAGCGCATCAAGAAGGGCGGCGGAGGCGGCCACCACGGCGGCGCCTGGAAGGTGGCCTACGCCGACTTCGTGACCGCCATGATGGCCTTCTTCCTGCTGATGTGGCTGATCAACACCACCTCGCCGGAGCAGAAACGCGGCATCGCCGACTATTTCGCGCCGGCCAGCGTCTCCGAAACCACCTCCGGCTCCGGCGGCATCCTCTCCGGCACCTCGCTCGGCGACGAGGGCGCCAAGGGCAGCGGTTCGCGCTCGGTGATCGAGGAGCTCTCCCCGGATTCCAAGAACCCCGACAACGGCAAGAGCAAGGACGCCGCCAAGGCCGCCTCGCCGGAGGAGGCCTCCACCGAGGCCCTGCGCGAGGCGCTGGAGAAGCGCGACGAGGCCGCCTTCGCCTCCGCCGCCCAGTCGCTGCGCCAGGCGCTGCAGGACATGCCCGAGCTCGCGGAGCTGTCGAAGAACATCATCATCGACCAGACCCCCGAGGGGCTGCGCATCCAGCTGGTCGACCAGGAAGGCCGCTCGATGTTCAACCAGGGCTCGTCGCAGCCCAACGACCGGGCCAAGCTGCTGCTGCGGGCGATCGCCAAGGTGATCAACCAGCTGCCCAACCGGATCAGCATCTCCGGCCACACCAGCGCCACCGTCGGCGGCGCGAAGGCGGAGAACGACTGGCCGCTTTCCGCGGGGCGCGCTGATGCGTCGCGGCGTATCCTGCAGGCCGGCGGGGTCGACCCCGATCGCATCTTCCAGGTGTCGGGAAAAGCCACGTCCGAGCCGCTTTACCCGGACGATCCGACCCTTCCCGGCAACCGCCGGATCGCGATCGTGTTGTTGCGGGAGGCGCCGGTGCTTCCGCCGGACCACGGCCCATAGCGTTCCGCCTTGCGCAAGGGCCCGGCATGACGCCTAATCAGCGCAAGGCGCATTGGGATGAAGGCGACCGCAAGGCCGTGACGCAGCACTTTCCGACCCGACAGCTCAGGTTCTTCCTGACCGCTCCGTCGCCGTGCCCCTACTTGCCCGAACGGTTCGAACGCAAGGTCTTCGCGCACCTCCCGCTGTCCGACGGCCCGTCGGTGAACGACTCCCTGACCCAGGTCGGTTTCCGCCGGTCGCAGAACATCGCCTACCGCCCCGCGTGCGAGGCCTGCACGGCCTGCGTCTCCGCCCGGCTGCCGGCGGCGGACTACCTGTTCTCGCGCTCCGAACGGAAGATCCTGTCGCGCAACGACGACCTGGAGCGCCATCTGGTCGAGGCCGAAGCGACCATGGAGCAGTTCGACCTGCTGCGGCGCTACCTGACCACCCGGCACGCCGACGGCGGCATGGCGGAGATGACCTGGCCGGACTACGTGGCCATGGTCGAGGACACCGCCGTCCGCACCCACATCATCGAATACCGGACCAAGCCTTCCGGCAGCGGTCCTGGCGACCTCGTGGCCTGCGCGCTGGTCGACGTGATGAGCGACGGCCTGTCGCTGGTCTACAGCTTCTATGACCCTACCCAGAGCCGGCGCAGCCTGGGTTCCTTCGTGATCCTCGACCACGTCATCCAGGCCTGCCTGACCAGCCTGCCCTACGTCTATCTGGGCTACTGGGTCCGCGGTTCGGAGAAGATGGACTACAAGGTGCGCTTCTCGCCGATCGAGCTCCTGAAGCCGGAGGGTTGGACGCTGGTGGTCGGCGGCGCG
>Ga0310811_10014178_pt1 | contig 10382 bp, 11 predicted proteins | sample YCmetagenome_FD_207642 | JGI IMG/M metagenome (GOLD analysis project Ga0310811, IMG submission 207642) | Soil microbial communities from experimental microcosm in Duke University, North Carolina, United States - YC | ecosystem: Engineered > Artificial ecosystem > Soil microcosm > Unclassified ... | reverse complement strand
CGCTGCACGTGCACGCGAATGCAGGGAAGGACGCCTTCACTGCGTTGGATGCAGTGAAGGCGTCCTTCCCTGCATCAAGGGAGTTAGAGGCTGCTCTGGCGCTGGCCGAACAAGGTGACGCCGACCGGGGGCAGGCCCACGGTGCTGGACAGCAGTTCGCAGAAGGCGTCGCCGTGCGCGGTCAGCTCGGCGTCCAGCGCCGTCCACGAGGCCCGCAGCTCCAGGTCGTCGGTACGGGCCGGGCCGGAGATGTCGCCGAAGCGGGCCGAGGAGTTCTGGGTGACGGTGCCGCCGAGCGCGGTCCACTTGGCCGACGAGCCCTCCAGGGCGTCGGTCAGCCAGGACCAGGCCACCGCCGGCAGCAACGGATCCACCGCGAGCTCGGCGTCCAGCTCGGCCCGGACGAAGGCGACCACGCGGAGCACCCCGCCCCACGCCTCCTCGCCGTTCGGGTCGTGCAGCAGCACCAACCGTCCCGTGGCCAATACGTCGGCAGGCCCGTCGGCTTCCGCGCTGTAGGCGAACGACCACGGCGCCAACCGCTGCGGCGCACGGACCTCCGTCAGTTCGACCTCCGGTCGAGCACGCACCGACCTGAGCGCTTCCACTGCCTGCCGGAACAGCGCTGGCTCCTCCGACATCCCGGTCACGTGTGGTGACCTTACGGGCTCGACCGCGCCGAAGTCCCGCACGACACGACGGATTCCGCATCCCCGAGACGACTCCGTGACCAACGATTCCGGCCGCGTGGCACCATTGACGGGCCATGACGAACACTGCTCCGGTCTCGGCCCGCCGCGACCTCTCAGACGCTCCCCTGCTGGTCGCGGCCCGGGGCGGCGAGCCGACCCGGACCCCCGTCTGGTTCATGCGGCAGGCCGGCCGGTCGCTGCCCGAGTACAAGAAGGCGCGCGAGGGCATCCCGATGCTCGAGTCGTGCCTCACACCCGATCTCGCCGCCGAGATCACCCTGCAGCCGGTCCGCCGGCACGGGGTGGACGCGGCCATCCTGTTCAGCGACATCGTCGTCCCGCTGTACGCCGCGGGCGTCGGCGTGGAGATCGTCGGCGGCGTCGGCCCGGTGGTGGCCGACCCGGTGCGCACCAGGGCCGACGTGGACGCGCTGCCCGAACTGACCGAGGAGCAGGTCGCGCCGGTCGCCGAGACGATCCGGCTGCTGACCGCCGCGCTGGGCGACACGCCGCTGATCGGCTTCGCCGGGGCGCCGTTCACGCTGGCCTCGTACCTGATCGAGGGCGGCCCGTCCAAGAACCACGAGCGCACCAAGGCGCTCATGCACAGCTCGCCCGACGTGTGGCACGCGCTGCTGGGCAAGCTGGCCGGCATCACCACCGAGTTCCTGCGGGTGCAGGTCGAGGCCGGTATCGACGCGATGCAGCTGTTCGACTCCTGGGCCGGCGCGCTGTCCGAGCGTGACTACCGCGAATACGTGCTGCCGCACTCCACCCGGGTGTTCGACAGCCTGCGCGACGCGGGCATTCCTCGGATCCACTTCGGCGTCGGCACCGGCGAGCTGCTGGTGGCCATGCGCGACGCCGGGGCCGACGTGGTCGGCGTGGACTGGCGGATCCCGCTGGACGAGGCGGTGCGGCGGCTGACCGCGGCCCGTCCGGACGGTCCCGTTCCGGTCGTGCAGGGCAACCTCGACCCGGCGCTGCTGTTCGCCGAGTGGGACGTGCTGGAACGCGAGGTGCGCCGGATCGTCGCCGAGGGCAAGGCGGCCGCCGGGCACATCTTCAACCTCGGCCACGGCGTGCTGCCGGAGACCGATCCCGCGGTCGTCACCCGAGTCACAGAGCTGGTGCATTCACTGTCATGACCGAGCCCCATGTCGCCGTCGTCGGTGGCGGCGTGTCCGGCCTCGCCGCCGCCTACCGGCTGCGCAAGCTGCTCGGACCGCTGGCCACCATCACCGTCATCGAGCAGACGGACCGTGTCGGCGGCAAGCTCCGCACCGTGGAGCTGGGCGGCCGTTCCTACGACGTCGGCGCGGAGGCGTTCCTGGCCCGCCGCGGCGAGGCGACCGAGCTGATCACCGAGATCGGCATGGCCGACGAGCTGGTCCATCCCACCTCGGCGTCGGCGACGGTGCGGGCCGGTGGGCGGATCAACCCGCTGCCCGGGCACACCTTCCAGGGCGTGCCGGCCTCGGCCGACGCGGTCCGCGGCGTGCTGTCCGACGCGGCGGTGGCCCGGGTGGCCCACGAGCCGGCCCTGCCGCCCGTCCAGCTCGACGGCGAGGACATCTCCGTCGGCAAGCTGCTGCGCGAGCGGTTCGGGCCCGAGGTGACGAACCGGCTGGTCGACCCGCTGCTCGGCGGCGTCTACGCCGGTCATGCCGACGGCCTGAGCCTGCGCGCGACCATGGCCCCGCTGGCCGGGGCATTGGACCGCGGCGCCGGCTCGCTCGTCGCCGCGGCGGCCGCGCTGGTGCCGGCGCCGCCGCAGCAGGGTGCGAAGCGGCCGCCGGTGTTCGGCACGCTGCGGGGCGGCCTCGGCTCGCTGACCGACCGGCTGGCCAAGGTCGTCGACGCCACCATCGAATACGGCCGCCCGGTCCGCCGGCTGCGGCGGCGCGAAGCCGGCTGGACTGTGGAGTTCGGCGAGCACGCCCTTGACGTCGACGGTGTGGTGCTGGCCGTGCCCGCCCCGGCGGCCGCGAAGCTGCTGGCCGACGTCGCGCCGGTGGCCGCTGCCGCGTTCAGCGGCATCGAGCTGGCGTCCATGGCCGTCATCTCGCTGGTGCTGCCGGCCGACGTGGCCCTGCCGCAGAACTCCGGCGTGCTCATCGCCGGCGACGACCGCTGGCACGACGGCACGAAGTTCACCGCCAAGGCGTTCACCTTCTCCAGCCGCAAGTGGGCCCACCTGGACGGCGAGGACACGCTGGTCATCCGGGGTTCCGTCGGCAAGGCCGGCGAGACCGCCGCCCTCCAGGTCGACGACGACGAGCTGGTCCGCAACGTGCTGGCCGACCTGGCCGAGCTCACCGGCATCACCGCCGCGCCGATCGACACCGCCGTCACGCGCTGGGGCGGCGGCCTGCCGCAGTACGGCGTCGGGCACCTCAGCCGGGTGACCGCCATCGAGACCGCCGTGGCCGAGCTGCCCGGGCTGGCCGTGGCCGGCGCCAGCCTGCACGGCGTGGGCGTGCCGGCCTGCATCGCGACCTCGCAGGCAGCCGCGGCACGTGTGGCTGCACACCTCCTGGGCAGACACCGCGGGTCCGGTGGGACGATGGGTTCATGGCCCGCTTGAACTACAACGAGTTGAACGACACCATCCGCTACACCATGTGGTCGGTGTTCCGCAGCGAACCCGGACGGCTCGGCGAGGACCGCGGGCCGGCGGCGGCCGAGGCCCAGGAGTACTTCGACGGCCTGGAGAGCAAGGGCGTCGTGGTGCGCGGCGTGTACGACGTGTCCGGCCTGCGGGCCGACGCCGACTACATGATCTGGTGGCACGCCGAGGAGATCGAGCAGGTGCAGGCGGCGTACGCCAACTTCCGCCGCACCACCGCCGTCGGCCGGGCGTCCACCCCGGTGTGGAGCCAGGTCGCGCTGCACCGGCCGGCCGAGTTCAACAAGAGCCACATCCCGGCCTTCCTGGCCGGCGAGGAGCCGAAGAACTTCCTCTGCGTGTACCCCTTCGTGCGGTCCTACGAGTGGTACCTGCTGCCCGACGACGAGCGCCGCAAGATGCTCGCCGACCACGGCAAGGAGGCCCGCGACTACCCGGACGTGCGGGCCAACACGGTGGCCTCGTTCGCCCTGGGCGACTACGAGTGGATCCTCGCCTTCGAGGCCGATGAGCTGCACCGGATCGTCGACCTGATGCGCCACCTGCGCGAGACCGAGGCCCGCCGGCACGTCCGCGTGGAGATCCCGTTCTACACCGGGACCCGGGTGCCGCCGGCCGAGCTGGTGGCCAACCTGCCGTAACGAATTGGGCTGGATACCGACATCCACCGGTATCCAGCCCAACACGGGACCCCTCTTCTGTCCGACGCGCAAGATCACTAGCCTTGGTGCGAACGGCTTAGCGAGGTGTCGGTCATGACCAATCCCGGGGGGATCCCGGCTCGCCCCACCGAGTGCGACCTGGTGATGCAGGGCGGAATCACCAGCGGCGTCGCGTACCCGGCGGCGGTTCTGGAGCTGTACAAGACATTCCGGTTCCGCTCGATCGGCGGGGCGTCCGCCGGCGCGATGGCGGCCGCGGTGACCGCCGCCGCCGAGTACGCCCGTGACAGCGGCGGATTCGAGCGTCTGCAGGCCTTACGCAAGCAACTCCAGGAGCCCGGGCTCATCGTCCGGCAGTTCCGGCCGACCAGGCAGGCCGAGCCGCTGTTCCGGATTCTGCTTGCGGCACAGGCGAAACGGACCACCGGGGCCAAGGCCATCACGTATTCGTGGGGGCTGCTGCGCTGGCTTTTCCTGCCGCTGCTGCTGTCGGCCGCGGTCGCGTTCGGACTCGGCTGGCTGCTCGTGGCCAGCGCCGGCGGCACGCTCGGCGGCATCGGCTGGAGCGGCTGGGCCGTGTTCGTGGTCGGCATCCTGATCACCGGCGGGCTCGGGCTCACCCTGGCGCTGGTGTGGTCCGTGGTGCGCCTGGTGCGGGACCTGCCGAAGAACTACTACGGCATGTGCATCGGCCACAAGCAGCGGCCGCGTGATCCGGACGCGCTGGCCGACTGGCTGTACAAGCAGATCCAGATCGTCGCCGGCAAGGATCTCGCCGACCCGCTGACCTTCACCGATCTCAACACCAGGGGCATCAATCTGCGGCTGATGACCACCGACGTCACCGGCGGGCGGCCGGTGCGACTGCCCAACGAGTCGTACTCGGATGTCAACTACCTGTTCAGCCTGGACGAGTGGCGCAAGCTGTTCCCGGCCGAGGTGCTCGACCATCTGAGCCGCATCAGCGCCGTGGTCTATCCCGGTGCCGGCGAGCTCCGCGCGCTGCCGACCGACGACCTGCCCGTGCTGGTCGCGACCCGGATGAGCCTCACCTTCCCGGTGCTGCTGTCCGCCGTTCCACTGTGGACGGTCGACGGGTCGACCGTGGCCCGGCACTGGTTCGCCGACGGCGGCATCTCCAGCAACTTCCCCATCCAGTTCTTCGACGCGTGGCTGCCGACCCGGCCCACCTTCGGCCTCTACTTCGGACCCAAGGTGCCGTCCTCGCAGAGCGACCAGCCGCCGGTCGACCCCGAGCGGGTCGCGACGTCACCCGGGCTGCTCGGGTATCTCGGGGCCATCCTCGGCGCCGGCCTCAACTGGCACGACACCCTGCAGGCCCGGCTGCCCGGCTTCAGCGACCGGGTGCGGGCCATCGACCTCACCGACGGCGAGGGCGGCTTCAACCTCACCATGCCGCCCGCGACCATCTCCGCCATCGACGCCAAGGGCGCGGCCGCCGGCCGGTCGCTCGTCGACTTCGACTTCCGCAAGCACTGGGTCGAGCGCTACCTGATCGCCATGCGCATGCTCCAGCGCAACCTCGTCGCGCCCGACGACGGCCGCATCAGCATGCGTGAGGCCTTCACCGCTGAGTACCAGGAGTGGCTCGCCTCCGGCGCGGCCGCCGACGGCCACCACGAGGCCTGGTCCGCCGAGGCCGCCGCGGCCACCGCCCAGCTCCTCGACGGCGCCGACGCCTGGCTCCGCTGCGGCGAGACCTTCGTCGACGGTGCCGACCCCAAGCCCTCCGTCGCCATGCGCATCACGCCCGACGTCTAGCTACGTCAGCAGCTGGTCCCGCACGCGGTCCAGGTGGGTCGCCATCACCTGGGCCGCGCGCTCGCCGTCCTGGCCCTCGATGGCCTCGATGATCGAGTCGTGGTCGTCCATGGACGCCTGCTCGTGCGAGAAGGCCACTTCCTGCGCGGCGCGGAGCAGGATCACGCGCTGCTGGGCCAGCCGCACCTGCTCGGTGATGAGCGGGCTGCGGGCGGCGTCCAGCAGCGCGCCGTGGAAGGCCAGATCGAGCCGGTAGGGGAACTCGCCGGTGGTGAAGGCGGTCCGTGAGGCGGCGCTGACCTCGCGCATCCGGGTCAGGTCGGCGTCGGTGCGCCGCGCGGCGGCGAGGCGGGCGGTGGCGCACTCGAGGGCGGCGCGGAGTTCGAACAGGGCTCGCACCCCGTCGTTGTCGACCATGGGCACGTGCGCGCCGCGGTTGGGGGTCAGGACCAGCAGGCCCTCGCTGGCCAGATGCCGGATGGCCTCCCGCAGCGGCCCGCGGCTGATGCCGAGCCGCTGGGCGACGCCCACCTCGTTGACCCGCTCGCCGGCCGCGATCTCTCCGGTCAGCACGAGCTCTCGCAGCACGGCCACGGTCTGCCCGGCGAGGCCGGTGTGCACGAGGTCGACGCTCATGTGACGAACATCCGCCTTTACAACGTCCGCGAGCAAGTTGTTAACTGTCGACAGTTTGCAGGATCGCGGATTCGAGGGAGGCCGGTATGCACGAGCTCGTGGCTGAGGTGTGGCGAGGCGACTTCCTCGAATCGGTGCACCACGGATCGGTGGTCGCGGTGGACGGCGACGGCCACGCGGTCTTCGGCGTGGGCCAGCCGGCGGCGTTGTGCTTCCCGCGCTCGTCCAACAAGCCGTTCCAGGCGCTGGCCATGGTCCGCAGCGGCCTGACGCTGGACGGCGAGCTGCTGGCGTTGGCCTGCGCCAGCCACTCCGGCGAGCCGTTCCACATCGACGGTGTCCGTCGCATCCTGGCGGACGCCGGTCTGACCGAGGACGCCCTGCAGTGCACCGCTGACCTGCCGCTGGGCGAGCAGGCGAAGACCGACCACCTCGCCGCCGGCGGGCATGCCGCCCCGATCCACATGAACTGCTCCGGCAAGCACGCGGCCATGCTCGCGACCTGCGTGGCCAACGGCTGGCCCACCGAGAACTACCTGGATGCCGACCACCCCCTCCAGCTGGCCGCCCGCGCCGCCCTGGAGGACCTGGCCGGCGAGACCGTCGGCGCCATCGGCGTCGACGGCTGCGGGGCCCCGCTGTTCGCGATCACGCTGACCGGCCTGGCCCGCGCGTTCGGCCGGCTCGCCGCCGCCCCAGCCGGCACTCCCGAGCATCGCGTCGCCCGCGCGATGAGCCGGCACCCCGAGTGGGTCGGCGGCACCGGCCGCGACGTCACGGACCTGATGCGCGGTCTGCCCGGCGCGGTGGCCAAGGACGGGGCCGAGGGCGTCTACGGCATCGGCCTGCCGGACGGCTCGGCGGTGGCCATCAAGATCGCCGACGGCTCCAACCGGGCCCGACCCGTGGTGCTGGTCGAGGCGCTGCGCCGGCTCGGCGTGGACGTGACCACGGTGGAGGGTTTGGCCGACGTCCCGGTGCTCGGGCACGGCCTGCGCGTCGGTGCGGTACGTCCCGCTTTCGTAATGGCCGTGGCCTGAGCAGACGGGTTCCGAAATCCATAAACTTCAAGGCATGGAACCCGTCGTCGGCACCACCCCCAAGGTCGTCAAGTCGGAGCAGGAGTGGCGGGCCCAGCTGAGCCCGCAGGAGTTCGCCGTGCTGCGCAAGGCCGGCACCGAGCGCCCGTTCGTCGGCGAGTACACCGACACCAAGACCGAAGGCGTCTACGAGTGCCGGGCCTGCGGGGCCGAGCTGTTCCGCAGCGACACCAAGTTCGACTCGCACTGCGGCTGGCCGTCGTTCTTCTCGCCGCTGGCCGGCGACAGCGTGATCCTGCGTGAGGACCGCGCGCTGGGCATGGTCCGCGTTGAGGTCCTCTGCGCCACCTGCCACAGCCACCTCGGCCACGTCTTCGAGGGCGAGGGCTACCCCACTCCGACCGACCAGCGGTATTGCATCAACAGTATTTCCCTGCGCCTCGTCCCCCAGACGGACGAAGCCTGAGCGACCCACCCTAAGGCTTCCTCAAGAGGCCTTGCCCGCGCTTTTCGGCGCGCCCACGATATGCGCTACCCGGAGCCGGAAAACGGCGAAGGGACGACGACATTATCGCCGCCGGCACCTGGGGAGGAGCCGGCGGGACCGGGGGTGTCGCCGGGCGCCGCGACTGGCTGGGGGTCGGCCGCGGGGCCCGGTGACCTCGGTCTGCGTGGTGTTTCGCAAGGCGAGACGCGTTGCGTCAACGGGGTAGGTGACCCTACGGGGGTGGGGAAATGGGCCAGGAGCCGTGGGGACTGTCCGGAGAACAGTTCCTGCAAATCTATTGGATCGGCGTCGTCTGTGCGTTGGCGCTGGCCGTGCTGATCAGAATTCTGCCGACATTCTTCGGCCGCGCAAACGTCGGTGTGTGGCGGCCGGCCGCGGTGGAGACCGGCTTTCTCGCCGCCGGCCCGGACCGCGCGGTCCAGGCCGCCGCGGCCGAACTGCTGGCCGCCGGCGCGCTGCGGGCCGAGAGCACCGGCCTGGTCCGGGCCACCGGGCAGGCCGTGGTGCCGAGCCCGCTGGCCGCGCAGATCCTGGCGCGGGCCGCCGCCAGCCACACGCTGCGTGACATCACCAAGTACGTGCGCAGCCGGTCGACGCTGTGGGACATCGGCCACCAGCTGGCCGACCTCGGCCTGCTGGTGCCGGCACACATCGCGGCCCGCTTCCGCTATGCCTCGACCGTGCCGCTGCTGGCCGTGCTGATCGTGGGCTGTGTGCGGTTCGCCAACGGCTTCGGCCTGCACCGGCCAGTTGCCTTCCTCGTGCTGTCGCTGCTGGCCACGATCGTGCTGCTGATCTGCACGCTGAACTTCCAGCGGAGCCGGCCGTTGCGCACCCTCGCCGGCGGCCGTGCGCTGCGAGAGTTGCGCCGCGGCACCGTTCGTGACGCGGCTATGGCGGTCGCCCTGATCGGCGTCTCGGCGTACCCGGACACCCGGACCGCTGTGGCCCTCCAGAGGTCGATCGAGCCGGTGCGGCGGCGCTCGGGTGCAGGCGTCGGGACCGCCGCGGCCGGTGGCTTCTTCTGGGGCGGCGGCGGGGGCGGCTGTGGCAGCGGTGGCGGCGGTGGGAGCAGCTGCGGCGGGGGAGGCGGCTGTGGTGGTGGCGGGGGTTGTGGCGGATGAAGTCCTTGCCACGGCTCGGAGTCGGCATCGGGTGGCGGCCGGAGATCGATCTGACCGTCGAGCGTCTGACCGATGTCGACTTCGTCGAGGTGGTCGCCGAGAACCTCGGTCACGGCGACCTACCCGAGTCGCTGCGGCTGTTGCGGGAACGCGGCGTGCCGGTGCTGCCGCACGCCGTTTCCCTGTCGCTGGGCGGGGCCGAGCCGTTGGAGATGGCCCGGGTCGAGCACCTCGGGGCCGTGGCCTCGGCATTGGACGCCCCGCTGGTCAGCGACCATGTGTGTTTCGTGCGGGCCGGCGGTCTCGACGCCGCGCATCTGATGCCGTTGCCGCGCACGCGTGAGGCCCTGGATGTGTTGGTGGCCAACGTTCTCCAGGCGCAGCGGGCGCTGCCCGTGCCGCTGGCGCTGGAGAACGTGGCCGCCCTGATCGACTGGCCGGACGCCGAGATGACCGAGGGCCAGTTCCTGGCCTCGCTGGTCGAGCGCACCGACTGCCGGCTGCTGATCGACGTGGCCAATCTCCATGCCAACGCCCACAACATCGGCACCGATCCGGCCGAGTTCCTCGCCACGCTTCCGTTGGAGCGCTTGGCTTATGTGCACGTCGCCGGCGGCGTGGAGCGTGACGGGCTCTATCACGACACGCATGCCCACGCCATGCCCGCCGCCGTGCTCGACCTGCTCGGCGAGCTGTGCGCCCGGGTTGACCCGCCCGGCGTGCTGCTCGAACGGGACGACGACTATCCGTCCGACGAGGAGCTCGCCGCCGAGCTCGCGGCCATTCGCGCGGTGTTGACATGAGCCGCTCGCAGCTCGCCGCCCAGCAGGCTGCTCTGCTTCGCGCCCTGTTGGCCGATGGGCCGTTGCCTGCTGGTTTCGACTCCGGTCGGCTGCGTGCGCAGGCCGACGCCTTGTTGTCCAAGCGTCGCCGCGTCATCTGGTACCTGCGCCCCGACCTCGCCGCCGAGCTCGGCGACCGCTTCGCGCCCCTGTTCGCCGACTATGCCTTGGTGCACCCCAAAACCGTGCAGGTGCGAATGCGTGAGGACGCCGAGCGGTTCGGCCTTTGGTTGGTGGCACAGGGACATCTCGCGCCGCCGCGCCGCTCGTGGTGGCGTCCGGGGCGTCGTTAGCCGAGCTTGCCCAGGATCTCGTGCAGCTTGCTGGTGAGCAGCTGCGGGCCGGCCGGGGTCGCCGTCACCCAGCGATGGCCGGACGTCGTCGTGGTCTGTGTGAGCCAGCGACCTTCGGCCGTATCCCTTACCGTCAGCGGTGTTTCGGCTTGCCGCAGCCGTCCTTCGGTGCTG
>Ga0310811_10014177_pt1 | contig 10382 bp, 9 predicted proteins | sample YCmetagenome_FD_207642 | JGI IMG/M metagenome (GOLD analysis project Ga0310811, IMG submission 207642) | Soil microbial communities from experimental microcosm in Duke University, North Carolina, United States - YC | ecosystem: Engineered > Artificial ecosystem > Soil microcosm > Unclassified ... | reverse complement strand
CTGGATCGCGCAGCACCAGGTGCACCGGCTGATCTTCCTCATGATTGGTGCCGGAAAGGAACACACTGGAGGCGCGGTCGAAGGTTAACCGCCCGTCAGGCTTGGGATAGGCGATTTTAACGCATCCAGCCGCGGGTTTCAGGGTGGCGAAGTCGGGCTTGCCATGGCCCAAGGTTCCGAACAGGGAAAAGCCGAAAAGCTGGTTGGTCCACATATCCAGGCCGATGAACGGCAATGCCAAAAGGCTGCCCAGCCGGGACCAGAGCGGCTTGGCATTGCGCACCAGGTAAAGGTCCTTCGCCACCCAGCTTTGGCCATAGGCGGTGTCATAGTCCTGCAACGTGTCGCCCGCCCTGCTCGCCTTCAACGCGTCGGCCACCGCATCCGCCGCCAACATCCCTGTCTTCATGGCGTTGTGGCTGCCCTTGATACGCGGCAGGTTCACAAAGCCCGCGGCGCAGCCGATCAATGCGCCGCCGGGAAAGGCAAGCCTGGGCACCGACTGATAGCCGCCTTCGGTGATGGCGCGCGCGCCATAGCCGATGCGCTTGCCGCCTGCGAACATCTTGGCGAGTGCCGGATGGGTCTTGGCGCGCTGGAATTCGCCGAACGGATCCAGCCAGGGATTGCTGTAGTTGAGATGGACGACAAAACCGACGGAACAAAGATTGTCGCCCCAGTGATAGAGGAACAGTCCGCCACCAGTGTCATTGCTGAGCGGCCAGCCCATGCCATGCAGCACCAGGCCCTTGCGATGCTGGGCGGGGTCCAACTCCCAAAGCTCTTTCAGTCCGATGCCGAACTTCTGCGGCTCGCGGCCCTCTGCCAGACCGAATTTCGCCAAGAGCTGCTTTGACAGCGAGCCGCGCGCGCCTTCGGCGAACAAAGTGTATTTGCCCCGCAGCTCCATCCCCGGCGTGTAGCTGTCCTTGCGATGACCATCCTTGGCGACACCCAGATCGCCGGTGATCACGCCTTTGACCACGCCGTCTTCGATGATCAGGTCATGTGCGGGAAAGCCGGGATAGATTTCAACGCCCAGGCTTTCGGCCTGCTGGCCCAGCCATTTGCACAGATTGGAAAGGCTGATGATGTAGTTGCCGCGATTGCTCATCAACGGCGGGAAAATGATATGCGGCAGCGGGATGGCGCTGCTTTTGGTGAAGAACCAGAACCGGTCCTCTGTCACTTCCGTCTCGACCGGCGCGCCCTTCTGCTTCCAGTCGGGGATCAGTTCGTTCAGCGCCTTGGGATCAAGCACCGCGCCCGACAGGATATGCGCCCCGACCTCGGAGCCCTTTTCCAGCAGGCAGACGCTGGTATCGGGCGAACGCTGCTTCAGGCGGATGGCTGCCGCGAGCCCCGCCGGGCCGCCGCCGACGATCACCACGTCATAGGCCATGCTTTCGCGGGCCGGATTTTCAGGAGCCGATGGGTCTTCTGGCATGAATCGCCTTGTTATCCGACTTCTTTTCTAACTGGCCTGAAGACGCCCCGAAAGCCTAAGATGCGGACGTGAACGACACGATCGACAATCCTTTGGCAACCCTGAACTGGCTGGTGGACGCCGGCGCTGATGAGGCCGTTGCCGACGCGCCGATTGACCGGCTGGTGGCCAAACCCAACCCTCCCCTTGAGGGAGGGTCGAAATTGGCTTCGCGTAGCGGAGACAATTTCGGGGAGGGGTCTGCTGCTCGTCCTAAATCCCCCTCCCCGAAAATGCCTTCGGCATTTTCGACCCTCCCTCCAGGGGAGGGTCGAACAGCCTCGCCTGTTCCAGACGATGCCATAGGCGGCGCCATGGCGGCCGCGGCCTCCGCCACCAGCTTGGCGGAACTCAAGGCCGCGCTGGAGGGTTTTGACGGCTGCGCCCTGAAACGCACCGCCACCAATACGGTATTTGCCGACGGCGTCGCGGAAGGCGGCGTCATGCTGATCGGCGAAGCCCCAGGGCGGGACGAAGACCGCATCGGCAAGCCTTTCGTCGGCCGCGCTGGGCAGTTGCTGGACAAGATGCTGGCGTCCATCGCCTTGGACCGCAAAACCAACGCGTATATCACCAATGTCATCAACTGGCGGCCGCCGGACAATCGCGATCCTGCGCCGGAAGAAGCCGCCGCCTGCCTGCCCTTCCTGCGCCGCCATATCGAACTCGCCAATCCGGGGGTGATCATCCTGTTGGGCGCGGTGGCGGCGCGCCACGTGGTGGGGATTTCCGACGGCATCATGAAGTTGCGCGGCCGCTGGCTGGAGTATCGCGTCGGCGACCGCATGGTTCCATTGATGCCGACCTTGCATCCCGCCTATCTCCTGCGTCAGCCTGCGCACAAGAAACTGGCCTGGCGCGATTTGCAGGCGGTCAGGGAGAAAATGCGCGCGCTCGGATTGCCGCGGACATAATCAGGGGTTGCTATCGGACCGCGACGCGCAGTAACACAAAGCACACTGCTTCGAAGGGTTTGAAAACATTCGTGCATTTCTTGCCTTGGCAGGATTCCTGCTAGCCACGACCAGCGTGCTGGCCCAGCCCGCCGTGCCAGCCTCGCCAACGCTTGCGAGTTCCCCGACAGGAACCGGTCAACCGGCAACACCAAATGTTCTGAGCGCCCAGGATGTCGCGCTCTACAAGGACATCATGGCGGCGGAAAGAAAGGGCGATCACGCAAGCGCCACCCGCCTGTCCGCCAAGCTCAGCGATACCTCCCTGCTCGGCTATGCCGAAGCGCTGCGTTTCCTGTCCGCCTCTCCCAAGCGCGTCACGGTCAAGCCGCTGGTGGATTGGCTGCAGGAAAATCGTGAGCTGGCGGTCGCCGACCGCATCTACCGCATGGCGGTGGCACGCTCGACCAAAAAAATCCGCCGCCATCGCAAGACCATCACCGTCGCAGTGGTCACCAACATTCCCGCGCCGGCCGGTGTGGGCAAACGCACCGGCGGATATGAGGATACCGAACTGCCCGAGCCCTGGCCGTCAGCGGACGCCGCGCGTGGCGTGATGACCGGCATCCTCGCCGCCATCAAGGACGGCCAGCCCGACCAGGCGCTGGCGTTGATGCAATCGGTGCAGGCGAGCTGCACGCCCCTCGATACCGCGGTTCTGGCGCATCGCATCGCCGCGTCTTATCGCGCCGAAAGCCGCGATGCGGATGCCTTCAGGCTGGCGACCTCGATCACCGACCCCAATGCGCTTCAGAACGTGCCGCAACTGATGTGGGACGCGGGCTTTGCCGCTTACCGGCTGGGCGACTGGGCCAATGCCAAACTCTGGCTGGAAAAGCTGGCCGAAACCCCGAATGCGCAGAACAGCCTTCGCGCGCAGGGCGCTTTCTGGGCGGCGCGCGCGCATATGCAGTCCGGCGACCCGTTGAAAGTCGTCACCCTGCTCAATTTCGCCGCCGAGAAAGAGCCCAGCTTCTACGGGTTGATCTCCGAACGCATGCTGGGCATCGACACCCAGACCGGGTTTTCCGATGCCATCCTGATTGAAGACGATTTCCGCGACCTGATGGCGGTGCCGTCGGCGCGGCGCGCAGTGGGTTTGTGGCAGATCGGCGAGAAGGAATTTATCGGGCCTGAGCTCAACCGCGCCTTCGTCAATAACAATGAGCGGCTCGACCCCGCCATGGCGGCGCTGGCGCGCGCCATCGGCGTGCCCAATATCGAACTGCGCGCCAGCGAAGCCAGCGCCGCGCGCGGGCTGATGTTCACCGGCCTGTTCCCGGTTCCGCCCTACAGTCCCGATGGCGGCTACCAGATCGATTCATCCCTGGTGCTGGCCTTTGCCCGCATCGAAAGCCGTTTCCAGACCCAGGCCACTTCGCCGGTCGGTGCGCGCGGACTGATGCAGGTGATGCCCGATACCGCCAGGCGGCTTGGGGTCACCGATCCCGACACGCTTTATGAGCCGGGCGCGGCACTGGCTGTCGGCCAGCGCTATATCGTGCAGCTCTTGAACCGCCTGGATGGCAGCCTGATGGAATTGGGCGGCGCCTATAATGCGGGACCGGGAGCGGTGGGCCGCTGGCGCAGCACCAAGGCGGGCGGCGACGATGCCCTGCTGTTCGTGGAAAGCATTCCGGTGGCGGAGACGCGTTCCTATGTGAAGCGGCTGTTGCTCTATCACTGGCTCTATCGCCGCCGCTTCGGCCAGGATGCCAAGAGTCTTGACGATACCGCCCGCGGTCAATGGCCGACCTATCATCCGCCCGTGAGCGTGACGGCCGCGCCGTCAGGCGGCGGGTTTGGGCTGAAACTCAGCGCGCAGTAAAAACTTGTCATGGCCCGTCGCTCGCGCGGCCACTACGCTGCCGCTAGGCCACGCGGCGACAGTGTGGGCCATCCAGGTGGGCTAGCGATCGTTCTGCAAATGGAACGCCGGCGTCAGCTGGATGGCCCGCATTTGCGGGCCATGACACGGTTTTTTTGAATCAGAGATTCACCAATAACCGCGACGGTATGCGCAGCGCATGCAGCAGCGTGAGCGCCAGTCCGCGCAGCGCATTTCTGTGCGGGCGCGCCACATTGACGGCGCGGGCGCGCAGAGAAACCAGCCGGCGGCGGCCGATGCGGCGCACCAGGTCGGCATCTTCCATGTCGCTCAGGGCGCGATAGCCGCCCAACTTCTGGTAAAGGCGCTTGGGGATCAACAGACCCTGGTCGCCATAGGGCAGCGCGAACAGCGTGGTGCGCAGCGCCGCCTTGGCTTCGGCGCGGCGGGCTTCGCCGCCGAAATCCTCCAGCGCGAAGCGGAACACCGCGGCGCGCGGCCTTTCCATCATTTCCTGGCTGATGAAGGATTCCGCTTCCACCTCCCAGCCCGGCTCCAGCGAGGTTTCCGGATACAGGAACAGCAGCCAGTCGCTTTTGGCGACGGTCGCCCCGTCGGCAAGCTGGGCGCCGCGGCCCTTGCGGGCATGAACGATATGGGCCCCGGCGGCGTCGGCAATCTCCAGGGTGGCATCGTTGGAACCGGCGTCGCTGACGATCACTTCGCGCACCACGGCGCGCACAGCGGCCGGGATCAAGCCATCGAAACAACGCGGCAGCAGCCGCTCGGAATTGCTGGTGGGGATGACGACAGAAATCATGACAGCATCATGACGCAAGCCGTGGGCGGCGCCAAAGAATTTCCCGTCGCAGGGTGAACCTACGACGGGATCAATGAAGCACCTGTAATATTTCGCTTTATTCTGCCTATTTCAAAGGCACTGCGTAAGCCTTGAAGGGTGCGGGATCCTTGCCCTTCAACGCAGGGTCGCGCTGGTAGTTCAGCTTGGCCTCCAGCACATAGGCGGTCTTGCCCACCACCGTCACCGCGGTCGGCAGCATGTATTTGTCCTTGATCACCGTGATGGTGGCCTTGTCGCCCGACACCGTCACCTCGTCCAGGCGGCCATTGCCGTCCTTGCCGCGGCCTTCTACCAGCAGGATCTTGCCGTCGGAGGTCAGCCGCATGCCGTCGGGCTGGTAGATGTCGATGGAGGTGGCGAGGTTGACGCCCTTGCCCGCCGAGCCATTGGGATTGAGTGAAATCTTGATCAGGTGATTGCCGTTATAGGTGTTGGTGTAGAGCACGTCGCCCTGCCACACCAATCCATCCAGCGAGGTGTCGGACTTGTCGTTGGTGTACCACACCGACAGCGCGCTGGCGCCGGCCGCCAGCTTCAGGATGCGTCCGTTCTTGGTGTCGGTGATGTAAGCGTCTCTGCCCTTGAGCGCGATGTCGTTGCAGAAGCCGCCGCCGGGAAGTTCAAAGGTCTTGGTCAGCACGCCGCTCCTCAATCCGAAACTCTTGAGATAGGCGTGGTCGCCGGCATTGTCGCACACCCACAGCGTGTCCGAGCCGGTGTCCGCCAGCACGCCCAGCACCAGCGAGAACTTGCCCGCTTCCTTGGTGATCCAGGTCTTGGCCACCGCCTCGCCCGGCAGCGCGCGATAGACCTCGGCCCGGCTGAGGCTGCCGATATAGATGGTGCCGTCGGACGTGGAGGTGAGGCTTTCCGGGAAAGCCATGGAGGCGGTCACGGTGACGTCGGTCGCGGCAAAGGCCGGTGCAACGAGCGCGGCAAACAGCAAACTGGTGGCAAGCAACTTCATGATTTTCCCCTGTATATGGCGGTATATCGCGCGGTTGGGCGCCTTCTAGCATGGCGGCGGCTGCATCTAAAGGCGTCTGACATTTAGTCACTTGGCGGCTTCCACAAAGTCAGCGCTAAGTACCTGCCGCTCTACGTTGCCGAGGCGCAGTTCGAGTATAACAATCGGCACAACAAGACATTTTCGGACCGGCTGTAGCAGTCTCTGAAGCGCGACAATTTCTGGCGTGTGCTTCAGCTTCGTAAAAATGCCAGAGGCAAGCGGGGGCTGCCTTCATGAGGGATGACGATCGCAAACTAGCGTGGGCGGCTGTCATTGTTTTGGCCGTCCTGGCGGGGTGTTTTGCGTGGTACCTTTTTGTAGGGCCAGCCGATCACGGCCCCTACTATGCCTCCCACTGCGAAAAGGATTGCGAGATCCCATGGTTTAGGTCCGCAGTAGCCTGGACTTGCATTTTTACCGGCGTCCTCACCGTTTCCTCTGGCTTCATGTGGTACGAGACCAGACGTCTTGCCAGCAACGCCGACGCCCAAGCCAGCGATATTAAAGACCAACTTGCAATTGCTCGTGACGATTTCACTTCCACCCATAGGCCTTGGATAAGCGCAAAGGTGTCGATTAAGCCGCCCGGCATTGTCATCGATCAGCGTGGGGCCACATTCACGATAGTTTTTGACTGTCTCAACCACGGCAGCAGCCCCGCTATCGGTTCCAGCATCAACGCCAAGCTCCATATGTGGCACCCAATGCGGCCCGAGGTTGAGACCTTGCGGACCATTTGCAGGGAGATGCATGCGCCAGTCGATGACGATGACGCGTGGGGTACGGGCATGATGCCCAATGTCAACGAAGGTTTGGAGCTTACCTTCATTTACCCGCGACAATTGCTTGACATGAACTTCAATGCTGGCCGGCCAGTCCTTTTCTGGCTGGCCGGCTGCGTGGATTACGGCTTCTCCTTCGGAGAACCGCTGCCCCACCAAACGAGCTTCATCTACTACATCGGGAAGGCCGCCCAGGGTGGCCCCGGCATTACCCCAATAGCGCCGACAGACACGCATATCCCCCACAACGGGATTTACTTCAAAAAATGCATGAACAACGGCGCGTTCTTCGTGACCTGACGCCCGAGCCTCACCAACCCAAGTAGAAAACAGGAAAACAGCCCTAGATTGACTAACCCATTGATACCAAAGGGGGCATTTTTGGTGTCAAGTTCGGCATAATCGCCCCTGTCATTTTTGTACTTGATTTGTTCTCATTAGGGCGTACAGTCCTATTTATGACTGTTGTCCTTGACACCACCATCCGGCCGGAGGTTCTGCGCGGCCGCGGCGCCCTCTCCAATGCGGTGGGGCGCTATGAAAAGCAGACCCGCGTCCTGCTGGACGATGGCTGGGATGATGGCTGGCGCGGCGAGGATGACGCGCCGCCGCCAATCAAGACCGAAGTGATCGTCGATGCCACCCGCAGCATCATCGCCCGCAACCAGTCGCCCGACATCAGCTTCGACCAGTCGATCAATCCCTATCGCGGCTGTGAGCATGGCTGCATCTATTGCTTCGCCCGTCCTACCCACGCCTATCTGGGCATGTCGCCCGGGGTGGATTTCGAAAGCCGGCTGTTCGCCAAGCCCAATGCCGCGCAACTGCTGGCCAAGGAATTGAGCGCGCCCGGCTATGTGCCCAAGGTGATCGCCATGGGCACCAACACCGATCCCTATCAGCCGCTGGAAAAGAAGATGCGCATCACCCGCAGCATCCTTGAAGTGCTGCGCGATTTCCATCATCCCGTCGGCATCGTCACCAAATCGCCGCTGATCCTGCGCGACATCGATATCCTGTCCGACATGGCGAAGATGGGCCTGGCCAAGGTGGCGCTGTCGGTCACCACGCTCGACCGCAAGCTGGCGCGGACGATGGAGCCGCGCGCCGGCACGCCGACACGGCGGCTTCAGGCGATCCAGGGCTTGAGTGACGCAGGCATCCCGACCGGCGTGATGTTCGCGCCCGCCATTCCGGCGCTGAACGATTCCGAAATGGAAGCGGTGCTGACGGCCGCGGCCGATCACGGCGCACGTTCGGCCGGTTATGTGCTGCTGCGCCTGCCGCTGGAGATCAAGGACCTGTTCCGCGAATGGCTGGAAACCAATGTGCCCGACCGCGCCAAGCATGTGATGGCGCTGGTGCGCTCCATGCGCGGCGGCAAGGACTATGACAGCGCCTGGAATACCCGCATGAAGGGAACCGGGGCCTATGCCGAAGTGATGGCGCGCCGGTTCCATATGGCGGTGAAGCGGCTGGGGCTCAACCGGCCCTCCACACCGCTCGCTGTCCACAAGTTCAAGCGCCCTCCCCGGCTTGGAGACCAACTCGCGCTTTTCTAAAGGCGCTGGCCTTCCTAAAAGAAGGGATGCCGCATTTCATCTACGAGTCCCGCCTGCTCAAGACCCTGACCGGTCCCATATGCGGCGTGGACGAAGCCGGACGCGGCCCTCTGGCCGGGCCGGTGGTGGCGGCGGCGGTGATCCTGGACAGAAAGCGCGTGCCCAAGGGCCTCAACGACTCCAAGCAACTGGATGAAGAGACCCGCGAGGAACTTTTCCCCCAGATCATGGAAATGGCGATCGCGGTTGGCGTCGGCGAAGCCAGTGTCGGCGAAATCGACCTGGTCAATATCCGCCAGGCCACCCATCTGGCGATGGCGCGCGCGGTTCGCGCGCTTGCGGTTCCGGCAAGCTTCGCGCTGGTGGACGGCAATGATGCGCCGGCGCTTCCCTGCAAATGCGACACGCTGGTCGGCGGCGACGGCCGCAGCCTTTCCATCGCAGCCGCCTCGATCATCGCCAAGGTGACGCGGGACCGGCTGATGATCAGGCTGCATGACCAGCATCCCGGCTACAATTGGTGCAGCAACAAGGGTTACGGCACGCCGGAACATTATTCCGGGCTCAAGCTGCATGGCGTGACCATCCATCATCGCCGCAGCTTTGCGCCCATCCGCGAGATGCTTGGTGGCGGGGAACCGTCGCTTGCGGCGGACGTTCCCGAAGATCAGGCCTGAAAAAACCGCGGTTCCGGCGAAGCAGATAAAAAAGCCGCAACCAAAATCGCGGGCGTCGGCCACAAAATTGGCCAGATGGCTGGCGACGGTGGGTTGATGGCTTCCAGCAAGAGTCCGATCCGGTCCCGCACCAAATGTCCTTTATGCGGCAGTCCGCTGTATTACGTCAGCACCTTCACGACGTTTCTCACCGGCACCAGGAAGCGCGTCTGCCTGGCGGCGAACTGCACCTATCAGGATGCGCGACGCTTCAAGTTCGTCGGGAACTATGAGCCGTTCATGGCCGATCACACGACACAAGACGGCCCTCAGGATCGAACCTGACCAGCGCGCGAGGGGCGCAGCTCGCGACATTCCCCGATATATCCGTCAGCGGCGTGCTCAAGGCGCCGCCATTATCCAGGGTGCAGGATTCGATGCGGCCGTTGGGATAGAACATCGCTGTTTTTCCGCCGGCGCATTTCACCACCGAACTGGCGCGCTGGATCCGCGTCAGCGGAACGCCGGGGCCAAGCAGGCTGAAGCTCTGGCCGTAACCGTCGCCCGCCTGCGCCAGCACACAGCCATTGCGTACGCCGCGCGTCTCGCCATTTTCACAAGTGGCGGCCCCCGTCGCCGGATCGGCATTGGCCTGGTCGCTGCCTGGTCCTTGCAGAAGAGGGCTTTGCAGAAAGCCTTGCGTAATGGATGAAGAGGTTTGCGGGACTTCGGGGAGATAGGCGCTGCCTCCCAGACACTTGGTGCGCGCTTTCAGGCAGCGGTCGTAGATGGGCTTCCAGTTTTTTCCGCCGCCCGTTCCCAGACATCTTTCCCAGGACGCCTGACAGACGGCCTGCTTTGAATCGGCCTGATTGGAATTGGTTTGAGCGATGGCAGCCAAACTCAGCAAGCACAGCGAGAGGGCAAGGATGGCGACTGACCGTCTCATGCGCTTCCCCCTATGCCGGGCTAGTGGCTGCACCTGCTGGAGGAGATGAGAACGATGCCGGTCGCGCCGGAAGAACCCTGCAACGTGATCGCGGGCGCGGGTGGGCAGGCACGCACGGTCTGCACCTTGGCAGGAGGCGCGTTCCAGGACGAGCTGGGCGTGGTGCCCAACACGATGGCCAGTGTGACTGCCGCCAGGATCTTTGCAGCGCGCATGCGCCCGAAAGCCAAGAATAATTGCGGCGGGAACTTCGCCCAAATATGTGAACAGAAGGTTAGCGAGGCCGTGCCTGGGA
>Ga0310811_10014176_pt1 | contig 10383 bp, 11 predicted proteins | sample YCmetagenome_FD_207642 | JGI IMG/M metagenome (GOLD analysis project Ga0310811, IMG submission 207642) | Soil microbial communities from experimental microcosm in Duke University, North Carolina, United States - YC | ecosystem: Engineered > Artificial ecosystem > Soil microcosm > Unclassified ... | reverse complement strand
CTTGCTCATCAGCTCCAGGATCGCGTCATGGCCCAGCTTGGGCTCCTTGTTCTCGAGCGCCATCAGGGCCGAGCCGCGCACGATCGGGATGTCGTCGCCCGGGAACTGATAGGACGAAAGCAGCTCGCGCACTTCCATCTCCACCAGATCCAGAAGCTCCGGATCATCGACCATGTCGCACTTGTTCATGAACACCACCAGGGCCGGCACGCCGACCTGACGGGCCAGAAGGATGTGCTCGCGGGTCTGGGGCATGGGGCCGTCGGAGGCCGAAACCACCAGGATGGCGCCGTCCATCTGGGCAGCGCCCGTGATCATGTTCTTCACATAGTCGGCATGGCCGGGGCAGTCCACATGCGCATAGTGGCGCTTGGTGGTCTCATACTCGACATGGGCCGTCGAAATGGTGATGCCCCGCGCCTTCTCTTCCGGCGCCTTGTCGATCTGGTCATAGGCCGTAAACGTCGCCCCGCCCGTCTCCGCCAGAACCTTCGTAATCGCCGCCGTCAATGACGTCTTGCCATGGTCAACATGGCCAATCGTCCCGATGTTGCAGTGGGGCTTGTTACGCTCAAACTTCGCTTTCGCCATGACTTCTATTCCTGTCTGTCTCGTTCAGTTGGGCTCTCGCCCGTAAATTTCAAATCCTGGAGCGGGTGAAGGGAATCGAACCCTCGTCATCAGCTTGGAAGGCTGTTGCTCTACCATTGAGCTACACCCGCGAAGGTCCTCTCACTCGTTTGCGCCATCCTGTTCAGTCCTCGGCCGGAAGGTGGTGGGGGAGGTTGGACTCGAACCAACGAAGCTGAAAGCAGCGGATTTACAGTCCGCCCCCTTTGCCACTCGGGACACTCCCCCATTATTTTTGCACTGAAAACAGAGGGTTAAACCCTGACACCGGCTGGCGCTGCTGCTTTCCGCCCGTATGCGCGCGGACGAGCGAAAAAATACCTCCAGAAAAGGGTGTGGCTGCGGATCGCGGGTTATTGTCAATCGCTCCCCCCATGTCAAGTGACCTTAACCCGCGGAAAAGCTGGATTTTGGCCAGCCGGTTCGGAGCGGGCTGTATCGGCCGGCGCACTTCTTTATAAGCGCGCCATGCGCCCCCAGAGACCGGGCCGTTCCCAACGGCCACAAACCCCGAAAAATCGCGGAAAAGCTGAAAAAACTGCTCCTCCCCCTCCAGCGATGAAGGGGCGGCCACAGAGTTCCGCTGCCGGCGCCCTGTGGCTCTACGGACTCCACGCCGTCCAGGCCGCCTTGGCCAACCCTCGCCGCAAGCTGGGCCGCGCGGTCCTGACTCCTCGAGCAACCGAAACCCTGGGTTCCAAACTTCTGTCCCGGGTCCGGGTGGAAACCGCCGATCCGGGCGCCATCGACCGGCTGCTGCCGCCGGGGGCGGTGCATCAGGGGGCTGCCCTGGAAGCCTGGCCGCTCAAGTCGCGTAACCTGGATGAGATCCTGACCGAGGTCGGCACCGGCCGCCGGGTGGTTCTGGTGCTGGACCAGCTCTCCGATCCCCACAATGTCGGCGCCATCCTGCGCAGCGCCGCCGCCTTCAATGTCACCGCCGTGATCGTGCAGGACCGCCATGCCCCGCCCCAATCCGGGGCCCTGGCCAAGGCGGCGTCCGGCGCGCTGGACCTGGTACCCTATGTCGAGGTGGTCAATATCACCCGCGCCCTGGACGAACTGGCCGAACGCGGTTTCTGGCGCATCGCGCTGGTGGGCGACGGCGATCAGAGCCTGGCCGAGGCTGCGCCCCTGGGCGACGTGGCCCTGGTGCTGGGCTCGGAAGGCGCCGGCATCCGCCGCCTGGTGCGGGAGCATTGCGAGGCCACCGCCTTCATTCCCATCGGCAAGGCGATGGAAAGCCTCAACGTCTCCAACGCGGCGGCGATTGCACTGTACGAACTACGCCGGTCCTGAACGATCCGCGACGCGCAATCGCTTTTTTTGACGCCCCCATCTGTCCGCCTGCGCGGGCTGGAGGGCCGCGGCCAAGCGACCCGAAACCGCAGGCGTACGTTCGGGTGACTTGGTCGTCACCCTCACTCCCCCGCCGTCCGCTTCGCTGGCAGGGGAAGAAAGCCGGTGCTTTGCATTAGCCGCCTAAGGAACCACCCGGTTACAGCCCGGTTATCTCCTCCAGCATTTGTTTGGAGGTATTCATGCGCTCGCTGCTTTTGTGGGCTATCGGCATTCCGCTGCCCATCATCATCATTCTCTGGCTGGTCACCGGTCACGCGTGACCGATTGCCTTCCTGAATTTCAGTCCAGCCCGGCGAGACGATTGTCGCCGGAATAATCGTCAATCATCACCAGCACTTTGTAGCCTTTTGCCATTCTCAGCCGGCCCTTGCGGTCGTGCATGAAATTGCCGCTGTTGCTCATGGTCTCGGTATCTTCATTGTAGGCAAAGCGGGGCACGCGCCCCTCATGCCCCTTCACCATGCGGTAAAGCGATGCCGCATTTTCCGGCCCCAGATGCACGCAGCCGGCGCTGGCGCGGCTTCCCAGTTTCGCAATGTCTTCGTCCGTCGCGGCATGGATAGCCAGACCCGTTTCCACGCCGCGCCGCTCCCAGTTGAAGAACATGGCGTGCGGCATGTCGCGGTCCCAATTCCAGGAATGATAAGCGCGATACATGCGATCGGGATCGAATTCGTAGAATCCCTTGGGCGTTGCGGTGAAGGTGCTGCGGCCGCGCGGACTGACCTCATCCTGTTCGCGGCCGGTGGAGACTTTCCAATCGTGGATCGGCGTTAGCACGCCGTCGCTGTTCTCGAACACCACCATGCGCTGGGCGAGTACGCCGCTATTGGCCTTGCTGACATAGAGAATCAGATCGAAGTGATCGACCATTTCGGGCGTGAGCTTGTCCTTCAACCGGAAGGCCGCCGCCTTGAGCCGGTCTTGCGGCAACACCGGAGGTGGAACGACAGGCGCCGGGCTGTTCCCGAGATCGGACCGGACATCGGCCGGCGCGATCGGATTGGGTTTGACCAGCCTGGGCTCTGCCGGCACCGGCGCCGATTCCGGCGACATGTCCGGCAGTATCCGCGGCAGAGGGATATCCGGCTTGGTAGGCCGACTGCCCGCTTCCAGCTTGCGCCCTGCCCGCACCTTCGCCTTCGGGACTGCGGAAACGACGGGAGGCGGGGGCGGCGTCAAAATCAGGCGGACCACCGGCTCCTTCGGCGACGTACCTGGATGGGCGACAATCGCCGCGGCCGCGACAAAGACCGCGGCTGAGGCGAGATAGGACAGGGCCAGAAGCCGGAGGGCAGACATGGTTAACGCGCGTTTTCGAGAATTATAGCGAACGCACAATGAACCGTCCCGTTTCGGGACAGCCAGCGTTAATCCCGAAATTGGCTAATTCCCGCCGAACCTGCCGGACTTGGCCCAACCACGCGGGACGATCCGGCCGGCCTGGGCCCGTTCGCCTCGCCATTCCTTCAACTCGGACGGCGAGAAGAGACGGCCATTTTCGTCCTTGAGGCCCTCCTTCCAGGTGAAGGCCACGGCATCCACCAAGACGCCATCCTTGTAGCGCTGCAGATAGACCCCCTGCCCGCGTCCCAATTCCGGCACTTCGTCCCGGGCAAAGATCAGCAGCTTGCGGTTCTCACCGACCACCGCGACATGATCGCCATCGGCAGGCCGGCAAGCCGCCGCCTCCACGCCCGGCTTCACGTTCAGCACGCGCTTGCCGTTCTTGGTCATCGCCACCGCATCGTCTTCGTTGGTGATGAAGCCATGCCCCGACGTCGCGGCGACCAGCAATTTCCGGCCCGGCACATGCACGAACATGGTGACGATGTCGGCATCCGGCGGGAGGTCGACGAAGCTGCGAATGGCTTCGCCATTGCCGCGCCCGCCCGGCAGCTTGCTGCCATCCAGGGTGAAGAAGCGGCCGTCCGTCGCTAGCAGCATGATCTGGTCGGTGGTCTGGGCATGGAACCAGAAGCGGGCACGATCGCCTTCCCGATACTTGTCGTCCTTGGACTGTTCTTGGTGGCCCTTGAGGGCGCGCAGCCAGCCTTTGGCGGAGCAGACCACGGTGATGGGCTCGCGCTCGACCTGGTTGGCGCGCTCCTCGACATGTTCGGCCAGGGCCGTCATCTCGGCCACTTCCGCGGCCTTGGCGATCTGGGTGCGGCGCTTGCCAAGCTCGGTCTTCAGGCCGAAGCGGGCATCGATCGCCTTCATCTCCTCTATCAGCTTTTCGGACTTGAGCTTGTCGGACTTGAGCAGCCGGGTCAGTTCGGCCTGCTCCTTGGTCAGCGCGGTGTGCTCGCCGCGGATTTCCATCTCTTCCAGCTTGCGCAAACTGCGCAGCCGCATGTTGAGGATGGCTTCGGCCTGCACCTCGGTAAGGCCGAAGGCCTTCATCAGCTTGGGCTTGGGCTCATCCTCGGTGCGGATGATCTTGATCACCTTGTCGAGATTGAGGAAGACGGCGAGATAGCCCTCCAGCACCTCTAGCCGCGCCTTGATCTTTTCCAGCCGGTGGGTGGAGCGGCGCTCCAGCACTTCGCGGCGATGCTCGACAAAGGCGGTGAGAGCCTCCTTCAAGCTCATCACCTTCGGCACCAGGCCCTTGTCCAGCACATTCATGTTGAGCGGAATGCGCGCTTCCAGGTCCGAGGCGCGGAAAAGCTGCTCCATCAGGATTTCCGGCTCGACAGCCCGGCTCTTGGGCGTCAAGACGATGCGGATATCTTCCGCGCTCTCGTCATGGATGTCGTCCAGCAGGGGCAGCTTCTTCTGTTCCAGCAGTTCGGCGATGCGCTCGATCAGCTTAGACTTCTGCACCTGATAGGGGATTTCGGTGACGACGATCTGCCAGGCGCCTCGCGCGCCTTCTTCTTTCTCCCAGCGCGCCCGCACCCGGAAGGAACCGCGGCCGGTCTTGTAGGCTTCCGCCACCGAGGCCGGGTCTTCCACCAGGATGCCCCCGGTGGGGAAATCCGGACCTTTGACGAATTTGAGCAGGCTGCGGTCCTGCACATTGGGATTTTCGATCAAGGCGATGGTGGCGGCGCAAAGCTCGCCCAGGTTATGCGGCGGAATGGACGTCGCCATGCCGACCGCGATGCCATTGGAGCCATTGGCCAGCAGATTGGGGAAGGCGGCCGGGAGCACCGTCGGCTCCTGCGTCTCGCCATCATACGTCGTGCGGAAGTCCACCGCATTCTCGTCCAGCCCTTCCAGCAGAGCCTGGGCGGCTTCGGTCATGCGGCTTTCGGTGTAGCGCATGGCGGCGGCATTATCGCCATCGACATTGCCGAAATTGCCCTGCCCGTCGACCAGCGGATAGCGCACGGAAAATTCCTGGGCCAGGCGCACCAGCGCATCGTAGATGGCCTGGTCGCCATGGGGATGGAAGGAGCCCATCACATCGCCCACCACCTTGGCGGACTTCTTGAAGGAGGCATCGGGATCGAGCCGCAGCAGCCGCATGCCGTAAAGGATGCGCCGGTGCACGGGCTTGAGCCCGTCGCGGGCGTCGGGCAGCGCGCGCTGGGTGATGGTGGAAAGAGCATAGGCGAGATAGCGCTCGGCCAACGCCTTGCTCAGGGGTTCGGAGCGGATTTCGTCAGGAACAGCAACCATGGACCACTTTTATTCTGATTCGCCGGCAATCGCTTCCAGCCGCAGACGCGCCGGCGGCATCTGCTTGCCGTGAGGTTTCAGGACCCGTTCCAGCAAAAAATGACCGGTCAGCGCCAGGCCCGCAGCCGCTTCGCCATCGACAGGCTCGGCGGAAACATCCAGCAGGAAAGCCGGCAACGTGAACAGCCGGTTGGCATAGATACCGCCGGCATCGCGCGACACGGCACGGCCACTTTTGGGAGAGACATAGATCAGGTCCGACTTGGCGCCGGTGGCGGCGCATTCACTCAGGTCCAGACCGAACCCCAACGCTTCCAGCAAACCCGCTTCCCAGCGCACATAAAGCGGCAGCCAGTGCGCGTCATCGTCGGTCATCATCGCTTCCAGAAGGATCTCACCGCCCAGAAAGACCGGTGCATGGGCCTCGCGCTCCGGCATGGCAGCGGAGGTGACCGCAGTAAAGGCATTGAGCCCGGCCAGCGCCTCGCGGCTGTCCATCAATTCCCCGGCGCGCGCCCGCGCCAGCTCGCAGGTGAAACTGCCCAGATGCTCTTCCAGCCGGGCGCGCCAACCGACATGCACGCTGTTGCCCGGCTGCAGAGTGGGTTTGACCCGGCGGGTGGCGCCGCCGCGCACCAGGCCGGCATGGCGGCCATGATCACGTGTGAGCAGTTCCAGAATGGTTCCGCTCTCGCCGAGCGGCCGTGAAGACAGCACAATTGCGTCATCATTCCATTCCATGGTCGGTTCTTGCCACTACCCGCTTATCTCGGCAATCGGAGTGTGCCATGCGTCTGCTACTGGCCGCCGCGCTATTTCTGGCAAGCTTGCCCGCGCAGGCCGCCACACCTGGCGCCTGGGCCGCGCTGGATATCGCCGCCCGCAAGGCTTGCGAACGCGACATCCTGCGGATCGCATCCAGGGCGCGGGTCGGTGATATTTCCGGCCGGGTCAGCGGTATCGGCGAAGCGCGCGACAGCGATCGCTTCTATGCCCTGCTGCTGACGGGACGGACGGCGAATTTCCCCAGCCAATGGCTGTGCCTGTATGACAAACGCGCCAAGACGGCGACAGCCCGGGAAATTGAAAAGCACTGATCACTCGGTCGGGTAATCGAGCCCGATTTCGCGATAATGCTCGCTGTTCTCGGCCCAGTCCTCGCGCACCTTCACGAACAGGAACAGATGCACGCGCCGGCCGAACAAGTCTTCCAGCTCGGTGCGCGCCAGTTCACCGATCTTTTTGATGGTCGCCCCGCCCTTGCCCAGCACGATCGCCTTCTGGCCTTCACGTTGGACATAGACAATCTGGTCGATGCGGACCGAACCGTCCTTGCGCTCTTCCCACTTCTCGGTTTCCACCGCCGAGGCATAAGGCAGCTCGTCATGCAGGCGCAGATAGATCTTCTCGCGCGTCACTTCCGCCGCCAACAGCCTTGAAGGAATGTCGGCCGCCTGATCCTCCGGATAAAGCCATGGGCCTTCCGGCATCCGTGCCGCCACCCAGGCGGCGACATCAGCAACGGCCTCGCCTTTCAGGGCCGAGATGAGAAACACGTCCTCGAAAATCCCTGCTGCATGGAATTTCTCCACAAGCGGCAGCAGGTCGGTGCGCTTCATGCCATCGATCTTGTTCAGCACCAGCGCCATCTTGCGGCCCTGGCGTTCCTTCAGTCCCTCCAGGATCGCCATGGTGTCGCGCGCTGCCGGCGCCCGCTCGCTGAGATCGGTGGCATCCACGATCAGCAGCACCGCATCGGCTTCCTCGGCCCCGGTCCAGGCTGAGGTCACCATGGCGCGGTCCAGCCGCCGCCGCGGGCGGAAGATGCCGGGCGTGTCCACGAAGACGATTTGGGTTTCGCCCGCGATGGCGATGCCACGCACCGGCATGCGTGTGGTCTGCACCTTGGGGCTGACGATGGCGACCTTGGAGCCGACCAGCGCATTGATCAGCGTAGACTTGCCCGCATTGGGCGCGCCGATGATGGCACAGAAACCGCAGCGTTGAGTCATTGTCCTACCATGGCCAGCAATTTGGCGGCCGCATCCTGCTCGGCCTGGCGCTTGGAGCCGCCCTCGCCCAGCGCCGGATCGAATCCCGTCACCTTGGCTTCCACGACAAAACGCGGCGCATGGTCGGGACCTTCCTGTTCCTTCAGGCTATAGGTTGGCGCGCCTTTTCCCCGTGCCTGGCTCCATTCCTGCAGCCTGGTCTTGGCGTCGCGGCTGTCGGTGGCGGCATCGGCGAACAGATCGGCCCACCAGCGTTCGATGAAAGCCCGCGCCACCCCCATCCCACCATCGAGATAGATCGCCGCGATCACCGCTTCCAGCGCGCTCCCCAATATAGGTCCCTTGCTGCGCCCGCCGGCAGCTTCCGAGCGGGTCAGCACCAGATGATCCCACAGCCCGATCGTCTCACCCACCCTGGCGCAGGTCTCCCAGCGCACCAGGCTATGGACCCGGCGCGTCAGGGCACCTTCGTCTTCATCCGGATAAATGCGGTAAAGCGTCTCGGCCACCACCAGGGCCAGCACCCGATCCCCCAGGAACTCCAGCCGCTCATTGGACCGGGCCGCATTGGCGCCGGCATGGGTCAGCGCGCGGGCCAGCAGCGATGGATCCTTGAAATCGTAACCCAGCGTGTCGGAAAGCGCCCCGCGCACCGGGTCCGTCATTTCACCAGGGTCAGAATACGCGAATAACGGACAGCGAAGGGCCACTTCCACACTTCCCAGAAATGAGCCGAGCCGTCGGTGGAGAAGAAGCGGAACAGCGCCCGCCCTTCCAGATTCTCGGCCGGCACATAGCCGACATCCTCACGGCTGTCGCTGCTATTGTCGCGATTGTCGCCCATCATGAAATAATGGCCCGGCGGCACCACGAACTCCTCGGTATTGTCCATCGGCCCGTCGGTATACTTGTCCAGCACGACATAGCTTTTGCCGCCCGGCATGGTCTCGCGATACTGGGTCCAATGGCCCTGCTGGCCGTCCAGCTCGCCGACATAATCACCAATCCGCTCGCGCGGCACCGGCTTGCCGTTGAGATAAAGCACGTCGTTCTTCATCTGCACATGGTCGCCCGGCAGGCCGATCACGCGCTTGATGAAATCGGTCGAATTGTCGCGCGGAAATTTGAACACCACTACATCGCCACGCTGGGGATCGCGGCCCATGAAGCGGCCGTGCAGGTACTGGCCGAAAGGCCAGCCGCCGAACGGAAAGGTGTAACGGCTATAGCCATAGGCGAATTTCTCGACAAAGAGATAGTCGCCGATCAGAAGCGTGTTCTCCATCGAGCCGGAGGGAATGTTGAAGGGCTGGAACAGGAAGGTGCGGATCACGATGGCGATCAGACCGGCATAGATCACCGTCTTGGCAAGTTCCCCCCAGGATTCGCCCTGTTGCTGCTTGGCCGCCATCTTGGTGTCCGTCATGTGCCTGGATTCCTTGTGCGGGGAGGAAGAAACGGGCCGAGGGGGGGCCTGTCAAGGCGTTCGAGATTAATCTTTGATCGCCGAAATGATGACGATGGCCTGGGCCAGCGGGAAGTCGTCCGTAATAGTGAGATCGATCTGGGCGCGGTGGCCCGGCGGCGTGATTTTTTCCAGTCTTTTCAGGGCGCCGCCGGTCAATGCCATGGTGGGCTTGCCCCCCGGCAGATTGACCACACCCATGTCGCGCCAGAACACGCCATGGTTCAGACCGGTTCCCAATGCTTTGGCGCATGCCTCCTTTGCAGCAAAGCGCTTGGCGTAAGATGCCGCGCGCTGGGCCCGGCGGTCCGATTTGGCGCGCTCGATGTCGGTATAGACGCGGGCGAGAAACCGCTCGCCATGTTTGGCGATGGTCTTTTCGATGCGGCGGATGTCGATCAGGTCGTTGCCTAAGCCGAGGATCATAAGGCGGCCACGCCCTTCGACAAGCTCAGGGTGAGGCCGCGCAAAGAATCCTCATGCTGAGCCTGTCGAAGCATGAGGATCACCCTCTGGCCTCATCCATCAACCGCCGCATCTCGCGGATCGACGCCTCCAGGCCCACGAACATCGCCTCGCCCATCAGGAAATGGCCGATATTGAGTTCACGGATATGCGGGATGGCAGCGATCGGCCCGACATTGTCATAGGTCAGGCCATGCCCGGCGTGGATTTCCAACCCCAGATCGGCGCCAAACTCTGCCCCATTATGGAGGTGTCTGAGGATTTTCTCCCGCGCCTCGCCTGTGGCATTGGCATAGGCGCCAGTATGCAATTCCACCACCGGCGCACCCAGCGCGCGCGCCGCATCGATCTGCTTGCGGTCCGGCTCGATGAACATGGAAACGCGGATGCCAGCTTGCGTCAGCGCCCCGACTATGGGCTTGAGCCGGTTATGCTGGCCGATGCAGTCGATGCCACCCTCGGTGGTACGCTCTTCCCGCTTCTCCGGCACGATGCAGGCGGCATGCGGCTTGTGGCGCAGGGCGATCTCGGCCATCTCGTCGGTCGCCGCCATTTCCAAGTTCAGCGGAATGGAAAGCGCTTTGCTCAGACGCGCGATATCGTCATCGGAGATGTGCCGGCGGTCTTCGCGCAGATGCGCGGTGATGCCGTCGGCGCCGGCCGATTGCGCCAGGATGGCGGCACGCACCGGATCGGGATTGTCGCCACCCCGTGCCTGCCGCACCGTGGCGACATGGTCCACATTCACACCGAGGCGGAGCCTAGTCATAGCCCGCACACATAATGAAAGTGGCCGCCCCGACTATTCAGGATGGCGCA
>Ga0310811_10014175_pt1 | contig 10383 bp, 9 predicted proteins | sample YCmetagenome_FD_207642 | JGI IMG/M metagenome (GOLD analysis project Ga0310811, IMG submission 207642) | Soil microbial communities from experimental microcosm in Duke University, North Carolina, United States - YC | ecosystem: Engineered > Artificial ecosystem > Soil microcosm > Unclassified ... | reverse complement strand
TACGTCTTCAGCCTCGCCATGGCGACGCCGTCGCGGGCGAGCTGGTCGGCGCGCTCGTTTTCGTCGTGACCGGCATGGCCCTTGATCCAGTGCCAGCGCACCTGGTGCGGTTTGAGCGCATCATCGAGCCGCTGCCACAGCTCGACATTCTTCACCGGCTTCTTGTCGGCAGTGCGCCAGCCGTTCTTCTTCCAGCCATGTATCCATCCAGTGATGCCTTGCCGCACATACTGGCTGTCGGTGTAGAGATCGACCACGCACGGCTTCTTCAGAGCTTCAAGCGCGGAGATCGCCGCCATCAGCTCCATGCGGTTGTTGGTGGTGTGGCTCTCGCCGCCCTTCAGCTCTTTCTCGACGTCGCCGAATTTGAGGATCGCGCCCCAGCCGCCCGGCCCGGGATTACCCGAGCAGGCGCCGTCGGTGTGGATGATGACATTGGGCAGCGAGCTCAAGCGACTATTCCGTTCGCGGTCACGCCATAGTCGCGCACGCTCACCACGCCCTGATGAAAGCGCAGCTTGCGCGCATATTCGAGGGGATCCTTTGGCTTCACCAGCGCGCCCGGCGGCACGTTGAGCCAGTCGACCAGTCGCGTCAGCAAAAAGCGCAGCGCGGCGCCACGCGCCAGCAGCGGCAGTGCGTCCTGCTCGGCTTCCGACAATTTCCGCTCGCGGCCATAGGCCGAGAGAAACGCGCGCGCCTTGGTGACGTTGAAGGAATGATCGGCCTCGAAGCACCAGGCGTTGAGGCAGATCGCGACGTCATAGGCGAGCGTGTCGTTGCAGGCGAAGGTGAAGTCGATGATGCCGGAAACCACATCGCCCAGGAAAAAGACATTGTCGTTGAAGAGATCGGCGTGGATCACGCCTTGCGGCAGGTTCTTCGGCCACACCCCACCTTCGAGATAATCGAGCTCGCGCGCGATGAGATCGCGCAAGCCCGGCTGCACGCTGTCGGCACGATCAGCGGCGCGATCGAACAGCGGCCGCCAGCCCGGTACCGACAGCGCATTGGCGCGCGATATTGCGAAATCGCGCCCGGCGAGATGCATTTTCGCCAGCGCCCCGCCGACGCCGGCGCAATGCGCGGCGTTCGGCTTGCGCGGCCAGATGCCTTCGAGAAAGGTGATGATCGCGGCCGGCCTTCCGCACAGCGAGCCCAGCGTCTCGCCGCTCCTGGTCTTCACCGGCTGCGGGCAGTTGATGCCGTTGGCGGCGAGATGCGTCATCAGGCCGAGGAAGAACGGCAGGTCGTCTTTTTCGACCCGCTTCTCATACAGCGTCAGGATGAAGGAGCCGCGCGCGGTGTGCAGCAGGAAGTTCGAATTCTCGACACCCTCGGCGATGCCCTTGTAGGACAGGAGCTGACCGAGATCGTAAAGAGAGAGAAATTCCGCAAGCTCGTCGGCGGCAACGTCGGTATAGACCGCCATGCCGAGTTACTCGGCGGCGGCTTCGGGACGCAGCGAACGCGGCAGCGGGAAGAACTCGTTTTCCTCCGCGGCCGAGACCGTCTCCACATGCAGCGTGAAACGCTCGGCGAAGGCGCCCATGATCTCCTCGACGATCACTTCCGGCGCGGAGGCGCCGGCGGTGATGCCGAGGCTCTTGATGCCTTCGAAGCGCTTCCAGTCGATGTCGGCGGCTCGTTGAGCCAGAACAGCAATCGGGCAGCCCTCGCGCTCGGCGACCTCGCGCAGGCGCTGCGAGTTCGACGAATTGGGTGCACCGACCACGATCAGCGCATCGACCACCGGCGCCACTTTCTTCACCGCGAGCTGGCGGTTGGTGGTGGCGTAGCAGATGTCTTCCTTGTGCGGCCCGTTGATGTTCGGGAAGCGCTGTTTCAGGATCGCGACAATGTGGGCGGTGTCGTCGATCGACAGCGTGGTCTGCGTGACGAACGCAAGGTTATCCGGATCCTTCGGCGCGATGGTGCGGGCATCCTCATCGGTCTCGATCAACGTCACCGCGCCCGTCGGCAACTGGCCGAGGGTGCCGACCACTTCGGGATGATGGGAATGGCCGATCAGGAAGATTTCGCGGCCGCGCTTGAAATGGATCGCGGCCTCGCGGTGCACCTTGGTGACCAGCGGGCAGGTCGCGTCCAGCGAGAAAAGATTGCGGCTCTGGGCGTCGGCCGGTACCGATTTCGGCACGCCATGGGCCGAGAACACCACCGGCGCGGTGGTATTTTCCGGGATCTCGGCGAGTTCCTCGACGAAAATCGCACCTTTGGTCTTCAGGCTGTCCACGACATAGCGGTTATGGACGATCTCGTGCCGGACATAGACCGGGGCACCATAGATGGCGAGCGCCCGTTCCACGGTGTCGATGGCGCGGACCACGCCGGCGCAAAAGCCCCGTGGCGAACAAAGCACGATTCTCAAGTCCGGTTTTGGGTCTGGTTTGGCTGCCATTTAGGACGATCTCGGGACCGAATCACCCCTCGCCGACGGGCGGGGAACGGCCGTTTCTGCTCACGAATTGGGACCGCTTTCGGCCCCTGTCAAGGCACTATAGCATACCATTGCGCGAGAGGCCCAACAGGGCCTATATAGGGGTAAATTCCCGTCATCGTTGATGACTACTGGCTTCGCCTCAAAAAGGTGGGCGAAGCACAAAGGAGATTTGCCATGAGCAACGCCCCGCTGATGCCCAAGGCGACCGCCGTCTGGCTGCTCGACAATACTGCGTTAACTTTCGACCAGGTCGCCGATTTCACCAAAATGCACCCCCTGGAGATCCGCGCGATCGCCGATGGCGACGCCGCCCAGGGCATCAAGGGCTCGGACCCGATCTCCAGCGGCCAGTTGACCCGCGAGGAGATCGAAAAGGGCGAGAAGGACCCCAACCACCGCCTCAAGCTCGAGGAGAGCAAGGTGGTGCTGCCGCCGGCCGCCAAGCGCAAGGGCCCACGTTATACGCCGGTGTCGCGCCGCCATGAGCGGCCGAGCGCGATCCTCTGGCTTGTGCGCAACCATCCGGAGCTGAAGGACGCGCAGATCATGCGCCTCGTCGGCACCACCAAGACCACGATCGCCAGCGTCCGCGACCGCACCCACTGGAATGCCTCCACGCTGACCCCGATGGACCCGGTGACGCTCGGCCTGTGCTCGCAGATCGAGCTCGATTTCGAGGTGCAGCGCGCCGCCAAGGAAAAGCCGGTCGACACCCAATATGGCGGTGCCACGCTGCTGCCGGCCTCCGAGACCACCCGCAAGGAGCCGGAGTTCGAGACCACCGACAAGAAGAGCGACGACCTCAACGTCGACGCCGTGTTCGCCAAGCTGAAGACCATCGGCGGCAAGAAGCAGGAGGAGGAGTAAGCTCTCTCCTCGCCTTGTAGGGTGGGCAAAGCCAACGGGTCCGCGCGAACGCGCGGCCCGATGACAGGCTCCGCGTGCCCACCAACTTGCAACAATACACCCGGACAGAGGGTGGGCACGCTGCGCTTGGCCCACCCTACAAATCACGAATTAGCCGAGGTCGATCTCGTCGGTAATTTCATGCGCAAGGTTGAGGCTGCCGATGGTGAGGACCATCTGGGCCGTCAGCTTCTCGTGGCCCTTCAGACGACCGGCCGCGAGCGCATCGCGCACCGCTTTCTCGATCTCGCGTTGCGAGGTGACGCCGACCTGCTTGAGGAATTTGCGCAGGCTCGTGTTGAAGACGTCTTCATTCATCGAGGCCTCCTCTCATCACGACTATCTCGGATTGTTCAGCATATATTCGGCAAGATCGCGCTGCTTGCGGTCGGCGCGGGCGACGGCGGCGTTGCGCGCGGCGTCGCGCTCCTTGCGGCAATAGACGTAATCGGGCGAGCCGGCCGTGACCTTGCCGCCCTGCTGGCAGTAGGCGTCGTCATCCTCGCTGGACAGGTGCTCGTAGGCCGGCAGCGCGTTGCGCGAGGCGCAGGCACCAAGGGAGAAGGCGGCGAACGCCAGCAAGAGCAGCGGATGCACGGATTTAAGCCGCATACATTGATCCCGTTATCGAGCCAATTTCGTCATTGCCGGGCGCCTGTCCCCGACTTGATCGGGGATGACCCGAAATCATGGCATCTTTGCTCTCGATGGATGCCCGGGTCCCGGCTCCGCCAAAAGCTGCGCCCGGCTTAGCTCATTGCGGCCGGCGAAGCCATAGCGAAGCCGGCAAGCCCGGGCATGGGCGCGCCGCCTGGCGCGAGCCCGGAATCCATGCCCCCGCCGGTGGTTATGGGTTCCGGGCTCGCCGCTTCGCGGCGCCCCGGAACGACAGAGGAGAAGCGTCACACCTTCCCCTTCAGCGCCTCCGTGATCTCGTCCAGCACCTTCGGATCCTCGATCGTGGCCGGCATGGTCCAGGGCTCGTGATCCGCGATCTTCTTGATGGTGCCGCGCAGGATCTTGCCCGAGCGCGTCTTCGGCAGCCGCGCCACCGTGATCGCGAGCTTGAAGGCGGCGACGGGGCCGAGCTTCTCGCGCACCAAAGCCACGATCTCGTTTTCGATCTCGGACGGCGCACGCGTCACGCCGGCCTTGAGCACCAGGAAGCCGCAGGGCACCTCGCCCTTGATCGTATCGTTGATGCCGAGCACCGCGCATTCGGCGACATCCGGATGCGAAGCGAGAATCTCCTCCATGCCGCCGGTCGACAGGCGATGGCCCGCGACGTTGATGATGTCGTCGGTGCGGCCCATGACGAAGACGTAGCCGTCCTCGTCCTTGTAGCCGGCGTCGGAGGTTTTGTAGTAACCGGGAAATTCGGCGAGGTAGGCCTGCCTGAAGCGATCCTCCTGCTCCCACAGCGTCGGCAGGCAGCCCGGCGGCATCGGCAGCTTGATGACGATCGAGCCCATCTTGCCGGTGGGCACCGGCTTTGCCGCCTCATCGACCACGTCGACCTGATAGCCCGGCATCGGCACCGTCGGCGAGCCGTGCTTGACCGGCAGCATGCCGAGCCCCATCGGATTGCCGGCGATGCACCAGCCGGTTTCGGTCTGCCACCAGTGATCGATGACCGGCACCTTCAATTGCGTCTCCGCCCATTCCACCGTCGGCGGATCGGCGCGCTCGCCGGCAAGGAACAGCGTGCGGAATTTCGACAGATCGTATTTCCGGATCAGCTTGCCGTCAGGATCCTCTTTCTTGATAGCGCGGAAGGCAGTCGGCGCGGTGAAGAACGCGACCGCCTTGTGCTCGCTTATCACGCGCCAGAACGCGCCGGCATCGGGCGTGCCGATCGGCTTGCCCTCATACATGATCGAGGTCGCGCCGTGAAACAGCGGGCCGTAGATGATGTAGCTGTGGCCGACGACCCAGCCGATATCGGAGCCGCACCACCAGATCTCGCCGGGCTTGACGCCGTAGAGATTGAACATCGACCATTTCACCGCGACCAGATGTCCGCCATTGTCGCGCACCACGCCCTTGGGCACGCCGGTCGTGCCTGAGGTGTAGAGGATGTAGAGCGGATCGGTCGCGAGCACCGGCACGCAAGGCGCCTGCTTTCCCGCATCCAGCGCGGCGCGGCGCAGCGCTTGCCAATCATGATCGCGGCCGGCGGCGAGGTCGCAGGCGTGCTGCGGCCGTTGCAGGATGATGCAGGCCTGCGGCTTGAAGCTTGCCAGCTTGATCGCGTCATCGAGCAGCGGCTTGTATTGCACGATGCGGCCGGGCTCGAGCCCGCAACTCGCCGAGAAGATCAGCTTCGGCTTGGCATCGTCGATCCGGGTCGCCAGCTCCTTCGCCGCAAAGCCGCCGAACACTACGCTGTGCACCGCGCCGATCCGCGCGCAGGCGAGCATCGCCACCACAGCTTCCGGCACCATCGGCATATAGAGGATGACGCGGTCGCCCTTGACGACGCCGAAATCGGCCATGATGGCGGCGAGCGCCTGCACCTCTTTCAACAGCTCGGCGTAAGTGAATTTGGTGATCGAATTGGTGAGCGGCGAATCGTGGATCAGCGCGAGCTGACCCGCGCGACCGCCGGCGACATGGCGATCGAGCGCGTTGTAGCAGCTGTTGACCACGCCGCCGGCGAACCAGCGGCCGTAAGCGCCCATCGAAGGATCGAAGATCTTCTTCGCCGGCTCGATCCAGTCGATCTCGCGCGCCGCCTCCGCCCAGAACCCTTCGGGATCCCGGAGCGAGCGGGCGTGCATCTCATGATACCGGCTCTTTTCGTGAATGTTCATGGCGTCTCTCCCGCGGGGCCGCGGCCCGCTTATTGGACGCCATTGTCACGCTACGGCGTGGCGATTCAAGCTGAAACTCTCTGCATCCTTCGACTAGCTGTCGCATCGCAAAGATTCACCATCCCTCATCCTGAGGAGCCTGCGCAGCAAGCGTCTCGAAGGATGAGGCCACCGCGGGGACCTCATGGTTCTCCCGGCGATGCGACGCATCGTCCGGAGACGGCGCCAAGGCGCCTCCTCAGCATGAGGTTTTGGCGCAACAGGACTAACGCGCCATCGATTGCAGGGCGTCGAGGCGCTGTTGCAGGGCCGCGTGGAGGTCATAGCCCGGCTTGCCGAAGCGGGCATTGCGGGTTGCGACGAAATCGCGCTGCGCCCGGCGCAGGGCATCTGCGGAACGGCCGCTCGCATGGCCGATCAGGCGCGAATAGGCGTCCGCAATCTGGTGATCGAGCGCGCCGAGCTGCGGATCGGCGCAGATCGCGCGTTCCACCGCAAGCGAAGCCGCTCCGCAATCGAAGGACGGATGCGCCTCCGGCGCGTGCAACGGCTGCGGCGCCGCGCTCGGCCTTCATGGCGCGCCGGCCTTCGATGGCATTTTCATTGCCGGGATCGAGGCGCACGGCGGCCTCGTAATCGGCCAGCGCCTTGGCACGCTCGCCCATCTTGTTGTAGAGCACCGCGCGATTGTTATAGGCGAGCGCGAAATTCGGATTGAGCTTCAGCGCGGTGTTGTAGTCGTCAAGCGCGGTGCCAAGCTCGCCCTTGAACTGATAGGCATCACCGCGATTGGTGAAGAAGTTCGCGCGCTGTTGCAGCTTGATTGCCTGCTCGTAATCGGCGATCGCCTTGTCATATTCCTTCATCGCCACATAGGTAAGGCCGCGGTTGTCGAAATATTCGGGATCCTTGGGATCGCGCTGGATCGCCTCATTGCTGTCGGCGAGCGACTTGTCCAGCTGGCCGAGCTTCTTGTAGGCGGAACCGCGGTTGGAATAGGTGCGCGGCCGGTCCGGATCGAGGCGCAGCGCTTCGTCGCAGTCGCTGATGGCCTTCTGGTAGTCGCCGGCAAGATAGTAGGTCGCGCCGCGGTCCGAATAGGCCTGGGCATAGTCGGACTTGAGCCGGATCGCCTGGTCGTAATCGGCAATGGCACGGTCGAACCGGTGCGTGTTGGTATAGATGATGCCGCGCTGCTCGAAGGCTTCGGCATCCTTCGGATCGAGCGTGATGGCCCTGGAGAGATCGGCTTCGGCGCGCGCGAGATTGCCGCCGGCCTCGCGCGTCAAATCGCCGCGAAGCCGATAGGCCGGCGCATTCTTGTCGTCGAGCGCAATCGCCCGATCGAGATCGGCCAGGGCCTGGGTCAGCCCGTCAGTGGTTCTGGAGCGGCCTTCGGCACGGGCCACCAGCGCTGCGGCGCGCTCGGTGCGCAAAGTCGCGCTATTGTCGATGATCGCGCCGCAGGCGGCAATCAGCGCCGACGGCGCGGCCTTGCTGCCATAAACGCAATCGACGCCGTCGCCGGCCTTCGCGGGACCCGCAGCAAAGGCCAGGCCCATCGCAACGCCGAGGCCCAACAACGAGGCCCGCAGCGCGGACGAGGACAGAGCGGCGGATTTGAACAGGGCGGACATGAGGGAGGGCTCCGGGACAACGGCCTTTCCCGTTGTCGCGGATGCTCCCGCTCCGGTTCAAATCGGGCGGGATTTGATCGTTATTTCGAAGGGGTCTTGAGCCGGCTCAAGCGATCCTGCATGACCTTTTTCAGGTCGTAACCGGCCTTGCCGAAGCTGGCATTGCGGCTCGCGATGAACTCGTCCTGATCGCGCTGCAATGACAGCGCGTCCTGCGGATTCGCCGCGGCGCGGACCAGCCTGGCATTGGCCGTAAATATCTCCCGGTCGAGATCGGCAAGCTCCGCATTGGCGCAAATCGCCTTCTCGACCGGACGGCGCGCGCTCGCGCAATTGAAGCTCGGCTTGCCCGCCAGCGCCATCTGCGCCCCGATCCGCTCCAATTCCAATGACAGCGACTTATAATTGGCTTTCGCGGCCGGATGATCCGGATTGAGTTTCAACGCGGCACCGAAATCCAGAAGCGCCTTGCGGCGGTCCTCCTTCTTGCGCCAGAGCTCGCCGCGGCTGTTGAAGAGATCGGCCTGCGAAGGATCGATTTGCAGCGCGGCGTCGTCATCGGCAATCGCGCGATCGATCTGCTCCTTGCGGGTGAAGGCGCCGGCACGTGCGATCAGCGCCTTGAGGCGATCGGCCCTGGTGGTCTTTTCATTGTCGATCAGCGCTCCGCATAGAGCGATGATCTTGTCGTCGTCATGGGCGGTGACCGCTGCGAGACAGGGAGCGGGATCGGCCGGCGGGATAGCAACCGCGTCGACACCGGTGGCCCGCGCCAGATCAGGCGCAGCACACAGCAGAGACCCGATCACCCCGCACCGAATGAGAACTCTCAAATCCGCCTCTCAGACCCGTAAAACATTCGTCCGCCGCGACACTCGCGTGCAGCCACGTTGTGGTCAATATGCCGTCGCTTTTGATGCTAGATTGCCGCCTCATTGCGGCGGCGGCGTTTTCTCAGTGGATTTTCGGCTTGATTAACTTCGAATGGATCATCGGCTTGTTGCTCGCAGCGGTGGCGCTGTCGGCACTGGCGCGGCGGCTCTGCATCCCCTATCCGACCTTCCTTGCCGTCGGTGGGGCGCTGCTCGCCTTCGTGCCGGCCTCTCCGTCCTGGGTACTCGATCCCAAGCTCGCGCTGGCGCTTTTCGTGGCGCCGGTGTTACTGGACGCCGCCTTCGACACCTCGCTGCGGGACCTGCGGGCCAACTGGTTTCCGGTATCGACGCTGGTGATTGCCGCCATCGGCGTCACCACCGCCGCGGTCGCGGTGCTCGTGCACACGCTCGTGCCAGATATGTCCTGGCCGGCCGCGGTCGCGCTCGGCGCCATCGTGGCGCCGCCCGATGCCGCAGCCGCCATCACGATCCTGCGCCAGGTCAGCCTGCCCTACCGGCTGATGAAAATCCTCGAAGGCGAGAGCCTGCTCAACGACGCGAGCGCGCTCTTGATCTATCGCATCGCGCTCGGCACGGAAGCGGCCCGGCATTTGAGCTGGAGTCAGTTCGGCTCATCGATCGCGCTGGTGCTGATCGGCAGCGTGGTCGCCGGCTACCTGTTCAGCAAGCTATGGATGCGGTTTGCGCCGCTCTTTGATGACGCGCCGAGCGCGATCATCCTGCAATTCGTCGGCGCCTTCACGGTCTGGATCGTGGCCGAGCGCATTGGCGTATCGGGCATTCTCACCATGGTCGTCTACGCCATGCTGCTGGCCCGCGAGGCGCCGGCGCGAACGACCGCGCGCCTGCGGGTGCCGTCCTACGCGGTCTGGGAGACGGTGGTTTTCATCCTGAATGTGCTCGCCTTCATCCTGATCGGTATGCAGCTTCGCCCGATCTGGAGCCGGCTCGATGACGCGGTTCGGCTGCAATATTGCGAGATCGCCGCCTTGGTGCTGGTCGCGGTCATCCTCGCGCGCGCCGCCTGGGTCGTCGTCTTCCGCATCGGTGTGTGGCTGGTCTTCGCGCTCGGCCGATTGCGCGGCGCGAAGGTCCCGGCCATGCCGTCGTTCAAGAGCGGCATCGTCGTGTCCTGGTGCGGCATGCGCGGCATCGTCACGCTCGCGACGGCGTTTGCGCTGCCGGAAAGCTTTCCCTACCGCGACCTGATCCAGTTCACGGCCTTTGCCGTGGTGCTGGGCTCGCTGGTCATCCAGGGTCTCACGCTTCGGCCGCTGATCCTCGCGCTACGCCTGAAGGAAGATGATTTCGTCGCGAACGAAGTCGCCCGCGCCCGCGGCATCGCTTACCGCGCTGCGCTGGAGGAAATCGACGGCGATCCCTCGGAGGAGGCCGAGCTGCTCAGGCTGGAATATCGCGCGGTTCTGCTGCAGGCCAAGGACGATCCGGATGGCGGCATTGCCACGAACGAACTCCCCGCCGATCCACTCCGCCGCCGCGCCATCCTCGCCGCCCGCCGCGCCATCCTCGGCTTGCGCCAGAGCGAAGCGATCGGCGACGACGCCTTCCATCTGCTCGAGGAAGAGCTCGACCGCGCCGAGCTCGGCGCGAATGGATAAATGCTCGCCAAATAATCAGGGTCGTGCGGGCGGAAGCCCCGACCCAAAAAC
>Ga0310811_10014174_pt1 | contig 10383 bp, 9 predicted proteins | sample YCmetagenome_FD_207642 | JGI IMG/M metagenome (GOLD analysis project Ga0310811, IMG submission 207642) | Soil microbial communities from experimental microcosm in Duke University, North Carolina, United States - YC | ecosystem: Engineered > Artificial ecosystem > Soil microcosm > Unclassified ... | reverse complement strand
GAGTTTCGGACGGACGGGGCCGATACTTAAATGAGACGCGAGCCAGGCGGCAGTGCGCCTGGCTCGCGTCGGTACGGCAATGATGAGTGTTTACGAATTACCCGATGATGCCGAGCTTGGTGCCCACCGTTTTGAAGGCCCCGATCGCCTCGTCGAGGTCGTCGCGCGAATGCGCCGCTGAGATCTGGCAGCGGACGCGCGCCTGGCCGTGCGGTACGACCGGAAAGCCGAATCCTGTCACGAACACGCCCTCGTCGAGTAGCATGTCGCTCATCTGAATCGCCGCCGCCGTCTCGCCGACGATGATCGGAATGATCGGCGTCTCACCCGGCAGCGGTTTGAATCCCGCTTCCGTGATGTTCTCGCGGAAGTAGCGCGAGTTGTCCTGCAGTTTCTTCACGCGTTCTGGATGCTCCTCCACGAACCGGACCGCCGCGAGCGCGCTCATCGCGACGGTTGGGGGGAGCGCGTTGGAGAACAGCTGTGGACGTGAGCGCTGCGTCAGATAGTCGGCGAGTGCATTCGATCCGGCGACGAACCCTCCCGCGGCTCCGCCAAGCGCCTTGCCGAGCGTCGACGTGATGACGTCGACCTCCCCCAACACGCCGAAGTGCTCGGGTGTGCCGCGCCCTGTCTTGCCGAGCACTCCCGTCGAGTGCGAATCGTCGACCACGACGATCGCGTCATGATCGCGCGCGATCTGGAGGATGTCCGGTAGCTTGGCGATCGCCCCTTCCATGGAGAAGACGCCATCCGTCCAGATCATCCGCCGCTTTGCTCCCTTCGCCTCGGAGAGCTTGGCGCGCAGATCGTCCATGTCACTGTGCTTGTACACGGCGGTCGTGCACTTCGAGATCGCCTTCGCCAGGCGCATCGAGTCGATGATCGACGCGTGGTTGAGCGCGTCGGAAATGATGAAATCGCCTTCCTGCGCCACTGTTGCCGTGAAGCCCTCATTCGCGTTCCACGCCGACACGAAGCTGAGGGATGCCTCGGTGCCGACGAACTTGGCGAGCGCATCTTCGAGCTCGCGATGGATGGCAAAGGTGCCACAGATGAAGCGCACGCTCGCGGTGCCCGCGCCATACAGCTCGAGCCCCTTGATGCCCGCGTCGATCACGCTCGGTTCGTCGCACAGTCCGAGGTAGTTGTTCGACGACAGGATCAACACCTCGCCTCGCCCTTCCATCTGAACGCGCGCCGACTGCGGCGAATCCAGATAGTTGAGGCGCTTGTAGACCTTGTCGGCCTTCAACTGCTCGATCGTTTGCTCGAGCGATGCCGTGAATTGCCTGTTCAACGCCATATCAGTCTCCAGGGCCGCGACCTCGGTCGCGGCTCGTCTATGCGATCTCGAAAATGACCTTTCCGGCCTCGCCGGACTTGATCACGCGAATGGCCTCGTCCGATTCCTCGAGTGGGAACTTGTGCGTAATGACGGGCGCCGGGTCGAACTGTCCCGAGCCAAGGAAGCGGGTCATCGCGAGCCACGTATCGTACATCCGGCGTCCGACGACTCCGTAGATCGTGAGTCCCTTGAAGATGATCTCGGTCGCGAAATCGATGTCGATCGGCTTGGACGGAATGCCAAGCATCTGCACTCGACCGCCGACACGCACCAGCGCGAACGCCTGATGCACGGCGGCCGGGACGCCCGACATCTCGAGCACGACGTCCACGCCCAGCCCGTCGGTCTGTCGTTTCACGACGGCCTCGGCCTCGTTCGGATGCACGATGTCGTCGGCTCCCATTCGACGCGCCAGTGCGAGCCGCGTGTCGTTGACGTCCGATGCGATGACGCGCGACGCGCCCGCCGCCTTGCAGATGCCGACCGCGAAGATGCCGATCGGGCCGCATCCGGTGACGAGCACGGTCGCGCCGGGAATGTCCGCCGTCAGCACGGTATGGAATGCGTTGCCCATCGGATCGTGAATGCCGCCGATGTCGAACGAGATGTTGTCGGCCAGGTGCCAGACATTCGTGGCGGGCATCGCGATGAATTCGGCAAAGCAGCCGTCGCGATCGACACCGATGATCTGCGTGTGCGGGCAGACGTGTGAGTTGCCGGTACGGCAGAGAAGGCAGCGCCCGTCGACGATGTGCCCCTCGGCGGTCACGCGATCGCCGACCCGCACATCGGTGACGAGACTCCCGACGCGCACGACCTCGCCGGCGAATTCATGGCCGACGACGATCGGCGGCTTCACCCGCCCGCTCGCCCACGCGTCCCAGTCGTAGATATGTACGTCGGTGCCGCACACGCCAGCACGCCGCACTTTGATCAACACTTCGTCATCGCGAATCGTCGGCTCCGGAACCTCCTTCAGAACCAGGCCGGGTGCCGCCTTTTCCTTCACAAGCGCTTTCACTGCGCATGCTCCAAGTAGATGTGAGTTGCGGTGCGCAGCGTGCGTCGACGCGCGACATTCCGCGCTGGAAACCTCGCACGCCAGAATACACGATGGAAGTGGACCGACCGCGTGCGGTGTGCGCTCCAGGTGCGGCGTGCGGCGTACGGCGTTTGTCGTTCGCCGCACACCGTACGCCGCACGTGGCAGTTGCGTGTCAAATCGGCCATTCCTATATTCGCGTGAGAGCACTAATGACATGCGAGCGCAAGTGGATCGCTCTCGACGTGTCGCCCGGAACACACGAGGGTACTGCGTGGGTCAAACTCGACGAGAGTTCATCAAGTCGACAACCGCCGCTGCGGCGATGGCAGGATTCGCCGCGCAGTCGTCAACCGGTCGCCTCGCGACCGACGCTCTCGTAGCCCCGTCGTCCCCGTATTCGTCGCTCGTCACTGCCGAACCCAACGTCAAAGAGCTGGCGATGATCGCGCTCGACGCCGCGAAAGGCGCCGGGGCCGACTATGCCGACGTTCGTTTCGTCCGCAATCGAAGCCAGAACCTCTCGGCTCGCGAGCAGCGGGTGTCCGGTGTCTCAGACAACGAAACCTATGGATTCGGCGTTCGGACGCTCGTCAGCGGTTCATGGGGCTTTGCTGCAAGCCGCGATCTGACGAAGGAAGAAGTCTCGCGCGTCGCCAGGCAGGCCGTCGCGCAGGCGAAGGCGAACCGGTCGGCACTCGTGCGGCCGGTCGTGCTTGCGCCGACCCCTGTCGTCAGCGGCACCTGGAAGAGCCCAATCGAAATCGATCCGTTCTCGATCGCGATCGAAGACAAAGTCGGTCTGCTCCTCGCCGCCAATCAGGCTGCGCTCGGCGTGAAGGGTGCGCGGTTCGTCAATTCGAGCATGTTCTTTCTCCGTGAGGAGAAGACCTTCGCGTCCTCCGAGGGCAGCTTCACGGTCCAAACGATCTACCGCACGCAGCCCGCGATGACCGTCACGGCGGTCGGCAGCGGCGATTTCGCAACGCGCGAGTCGAACGAGATTGCGCCCCGTGGCCTCGGCTACGAGCACGTCCGCGACGCCAAGCTCGTCGACAATGCTGCGAAGTGGGCCGATGAGGCGGTACAGAAGCTATCCGCCAAGTCCGTGGACGTTGGGCGGTACGATCTCGTGCTGCACCCGTCGCACCTCTGGCTCACGATTCACGAATCGGTCGCGCATCCGACCGAGCTCGATCGGGCAATGGGCTATGAGGCGAATTACGCGGGCACGAGCTTCGTCGCGCCACCAGAGAAGGTCCTCGGCACGCTCAAGTACGGCTCGGAATTGATGAACATCCGAGGCGACCGGACGCAGGTCGGATCGTTGTCGGCGTGCGGGTGGGACGACGAAGGCGTGCAGCCCGAAGAGTTCGACATCATCAAGAAGGGCGTGTTCGTCGACTACCACACCACGCGCGAGCAGGCGCCGTGGCTCGACTGGTACTACAAGAAGATCGGCCGGCCCACGCGATCGCACGGGTGCTCGTATGCGCAGACGTGGGCGGCGGTCCAGTTTCAACGAATGCCCAACGTGTCGCTGCTGCCGGGCGACAAGGACCTTGGCTGGGACGATCTCATTTCGGCCACCGATCGCGGGATCGCGATCATTGGCGATGGTTCGTTCTCGATCGACCAGCAGCGGTACAACGCGCAGTTCGGAGGCCAGTCGTTTTACGAGATCAAGGGCGGCAAGATCGTCGGCATGCTGAAGGATGTCGCCTACCAGATCAAGACTCCGGAGTTCTGGGCCAGCCTCGACATGATCGGCGGCCAGAAGAGCTACTTCCTCGGTGGCGCCTTCGGCGACGCCAAGGGACAGCCCGTGCAGGTGAACGCCGTGAGTCACGGCTCACCGGTTACTCGCTTTCGGAACGTCAACGTCATCAACACGGGTCGGACCGCGTGACCCTTCGATCGCTTGCCGTCAGCGCGCGCTACCTGTCGCGCGAAGAGTGCGAGGCGATCGCCAAGCGCACGCTATCCTTCACCACGGCCGACGAAACTCGGGTCCTGATCAACAGCACCAGCATCGCGAACACTCGCTTCGCGGTCAATCAGATCTCGACCGGCGGTGACTCGTTCGATTCCGTCGTGACGGTGATCTCCAAGTTCGGAAAGCGCAGCGGTTCGTCGTCGACCAATCAACTCGACGACGATGGATTGCGCGCCGCCGTCCAGATGGCGGAGCGGGTCGCCAAGCTCAGTCCGGAGGATCCGGAGGCGATGCCGGAGCTGGGACCGCAGACGTATCGCCCGGGCATCAATTGGAGCGACGTCACAGCATCGCAGGACCCCGCGACGCGTGCCGATGCGGTGAAGCGCATCGCCGAACCGGCCAAGAGCGCCTCGCTCGTCTCGACGGGATTCATGGAAGCGATCACCGGCGCACAGGCGATCGCCAACAACAAAGGCCTGTTCGCCTACAACCGCTCGACATCGTCGGTGCTCACGACGACCGTGCGTACTCAGGACGGTACGGGCTCCGGTTGGGCCGGCGCGACACATCACGACTGGAGTCGCATCGATCCGTCGAAGCTGGGTGCCCGCGCGACGCAGAAGGCACGTACGTCGGTTAATCCCGTGGCGATCGAACCAGGTCGCTACACCGTGATCTTCGAACCGACCGCCGTTGGAAATCTCGTCCAGTTCATTACCGGTGCGCTCAACGCGCGCGCTGCCGACGAAGGTCGTTCCTTCTTCTCGCTCCCCGGCGGCAAGAACAAGATTGGACAGAAGGTCGTCGATGAGCGCGTGACCATTACCTCCGATCCGTTCGATGCGGATGTGGCCGGATCACCGTTTAGTGGTGACGGTTTGCCAACGCAACGCGTCGTATGGATTGAGAATGGCGTCGTACGAACGCTGAACTACGATCGGTACTGGGCGCAGAAGAACAATCGCGCGCCGACGGGTTCGGGCGGATCGATAAGAATGAGTGGCGCTACGACGCCAATCGATGATATGATTCGGAACACGCAGCGCGGATTGTTGGTGACGCGCTTCTGGTATTTGCGGCCGGTGGATCAACGCACGATTCTGTACACTGGCCTGACCCGCGACGGAACCTTTTTGATCGAGAACGGCAAGATCACGAAGCCGGTGAAGAATCTGCGATTCAACGATTCTCCCATCTTCATGCTCAATAATCTGGAAGCCATGGGTGTTCCTGAACGGGTCAGCGCCAGCGAAGGCGGCGACCCGGGTCAGGCTATCATGGTTCCGCCGATCAAGGTCCGCGACTTCAATTTCACCAGCTTGAGTGACGCCGTATGATGGAGCCGTATCACAGACTTCACGCGCCTCCGCGGAGGAGCGTGTAGCGGGGACCCGAGCGCTTCGAGCGCGAAGGTCGTCGTCTCGCTGGTCCACCGGGGGATCAGACGAGAGCAAGAACCTCCATGAATGGAGAGATCACCATGGCTGCAAAGAAAGGTGCCAAAAAGGGCAAGAAGGCGGCGAAGAAGGGCGGTCGTAAGAAGGCTGGTCGCAAGGCTGCCAAGAAGCGCCAGTAGATTGTTGGACGCTTGAAAAGGGAAAGCCGGCCTTCGCGCCGGCTTTTCTTTTCGTGCCAACGTCGACCGCGCTGTAACCGCGGTCAGCGCGCGTATCGTGCGTTCGCGAGCTCGAGGATCCGCGCGAGAAGCGCATCGTATTCCAACCCGCGCTGCTTGGCCGCCCGCGCGAATTCGCTCTCGCGCTCCAGGTAGCAGTTCGGGTTCACCTCGATTACGTAGATCTCGCCCGCGTCGGTCACACGCAGGTCGACACGCGCATAGTCGCGTAGACGCAATGCGTGGAACGCCTCCACGGCGATGTGCTTCATCCGTCCCTCGAGTGCTGCGTCCAACGATGGAAAGACCGACTGCGCTCCCTCGAACTCCGCCCCGACGCCGTCGCCTTCGTCGCCCCACTTCGCTGCCCAGCTGGCGATTCGGGGGCGATCCGCCGGAAATCCGGTGAAGTCCAGCTCGATCACCGGCAGCGCCTCGGCGTTTGCGTTACCGAGCACGCCGACGTAGAACTCGCGTCCGTCGATGAACTGCTCGACGAGAACGGGTTGCTGAAACTCGGTTTGGAGCTCGTCAATGCGGGCAAACAGATCCTTGAGCTGGTGCACGACCGACGCCGATGTGATGCCGAGCGACGCGTCCTCCTGCGGCGGCTTGACGATCACCGGGAACGTCAGATCGCCCGCCCAGTCGAGCGCCCCACGATAGAGTGTCGCGAATTCCGGCGTTTGAATACCGTGAAAGCGAAGCACCTTCTTGGTCAGCACCTTGTCTCCGGCGAGCAGTAGGCCGCCGGGACTCGAGCCCGTGTAGTGCAGGTTCAGCAAATTCAGCAGCGCCGCGACGTTCGACTCCAGCGCACTCTTTCCGCCAAATGATTCGGCGACATTGAACACGATGTCTGGTTGGGCGCGACGAAGGTCGGCGGCGGCCTGTTCGACCTGGCAGCAGTCGACGACGACGCGCTGGACATCATGTTTCAGCGCCGTCAACGTGTCGCAGAGCTGGTCGAGCAGCGGATCGGCCGGCGGCGGCTCGAGCGCATCGAGGGTGTGCAGCACGACGATCCTCATGCCGCCCCGGAGACTCCGCGCGCCCCACGAGACGTTCGACCGAGCATCCGGGTAGAGCGGTGATTCATGACCACCGCGGTGGCGAACGCCGTCAACTCGATGAGCGTAGAGGCGTCGAGTCCCCCGACGCGTAGGTCCAGCGCCTCCGCTCGGATCGCGAGATGGTCGATCAGCGTACGCGTCACGCCGGGCCCCTCACTGGTCCAGTACGAGATCCGTGATACGATTTCGCGATAGTGGCGATGGATGAACCACCGCGCCGGTTCAGCGCCAGGCGCGTCCGCCGCACTGACGAAGATGCCGCGCAGATCCCCGTCGAACTGCCGGTCGTCTTCGATGGGTGCTCGATCGTCGATCGATGCGTAGTGTTCCGCGAGCGTGTAATTCATCGCTTCGACCGGGAGGTCCCCACGAGTCGGCGTCGCCGTCGGCCCGGGCTCACTGCGGAGCTCGTCCATCACGCGGTCGACGTACTCCAGCTTCGCCAGCGCGGGCCAGTCGGCGTACACCGCTCGCCAATCCAGTCCGGGCGTCAGCCAGACCGCAAATGTCTCGGAAAAGTCCTCATCCGGATGCTTCTGGGCATACCAACCGAGGATGTGCCGCACGAAGGACCGAGAGAACGGATCGGCGCGATATCGTTCGCGATAGGGGCGCGTGAATGGTCCGAACGTGTTACGCCATTCGGGCCGCTCGTAGAGCTTGAAGGCATAATTGACGGCGTGACCGCATTCGTGGCGCATGTAGCGCATCGCTTCGGCCTCGCTCTCGACGCCCGACGTCATCTCGGCCTCGATGCGTTCGAGTCGATCATCCACGAGGTAGAAGGGCACGCCGATGAGCGGAACGCCGTCCGGGCACCCCCACTGGTCGCTGAGATAGACCGTCGGACGAAATACGACCGACTTTGCTTCGAGCTCGGCGTAGAGTTGTTGAGTGAGTCGCTCGACCCGCGACCCGCGAATGGTCAGGCCGAGCTCGGAGATTTTTTGGCTGAGGAGCGCGTCGCGCTCCCACTCCCACGTCGGATCGCTCACGCTGGGACAGGGGGCAAAGCGCGTACCGAGCCCAGGAAATAAAGCGGCGGCGCCGCGAAAACGCGGCGCCGCCGATTCAACGATGAGGAAGCGCTGACAGAGGAGTTTGCTACGCGACCTTGCTTTCGGGTTCGTCTTTCGGCTCTGGCGCGGGGCCCCACACGTAGGCGAACACCGTAGGCGGATGTTCGGCTTGGGCGCCGCGAGAGATCACGATGCCGATCGGTTCAGGATCGGGACTAACGGCTCTCTTTCCCTTCATATATATGAGTCTCTACGCACTTCGGTCCGACGTCCTCGGGCCCGGCGACGAGAACGGTTCGCCGCAGCGGGCCAAAGGCGTCCGGTGCCAATCACCGGCCGCAATGGTCCCCTTAAGCAGCCCGAGTGCCAGTCTGAATCTGGCTGTATAACTATAATACTGTCAGGGACTTATGGCTGTACAGCCCGTCTGCTCTGGACCCGAATTGTGTCTGATTGATACATCCAAAACGACACAATGCGTCAAAATGTGACACCGGTATGGCCGCAGCTTAGGCAGCGCCCTTTTTCGCCAGGAAGGTCTTGGTTCGGTCGTCAGAGCGTTCGACCGTCACCTCCCAGCCGTGGTACCGGGACCGAAGTTCCTCGAGCGACACGGACCCGGTCACCCGGCCGGACCCGATGATCGTCTGCACGAGGTGAACGCCACCGTCCATCGTCGCCCGCTGCAGCGCGTCGATGACTCGGGCGCGCTCTTCGGGCGTGAGACCGACCAGAGCGGCGGGATTCACGATCACCGCGTTGAGCGGTAGGGGCGGAGTGAACGACGCGAGGTCGCCCATCTGCGCATGTACGCGCCCGGCGAGACCGGCGCCGATCGCCGCTTGCATCACACGCTCTAGCGCGTCCGTCTCGGCGTTGAGCGTCGTGACCTCGAGACCGTTTGCCGCGAGGTAGAGCGCCGAGACCTCATCCGACGCGCCCGCCACGAGAACTCTGCCTTCGCTGGACGAGGGAAGCGCGCGTACGAGCATGTCGTCCGGTCGGAGGCCCCAGTGCTCCGGGCGTCGCAGCTCGTCGATGAGCTTTACCCGACGCCGGCGCCACGTGTCGTAGGCAGGCAGTCGCAGCCGCTTGAAGATGATCCGGTCGACCTCGTCGCAGAGGAGCAGCTCGGTCAGCGCAAACTGCGGTGCGGCAGTCAGCGATGCCACCGCATCGTCGCCGATGCAGAGCAGCACGCTACGAGGCACGGACTCTTTGTAGTTCTCGATTTCCTGCTCGACGAACAGCTCGTACTCGTGTTTGAGAGAGCGAGTCGGTCGATGAGGGGTCGCCATGCCACTCAGGGTCGTAGGAAGTTGCGCGTTAAACTAGGCGCTACTGGACTATGCGCAAGTGCTTATGCGGGTTCGACGTGCACCGTCACCTGCGATGTCCCGAATTCCCGTTCGATCGCTGCCTCCACGGCATCGGCCACGTGGTGGGCCGCGTCGACCGGCGTCGATCCGGGCACGGCGATCGTGACTTCGGCAAATAGCTGTCCCGAAGCGGTCGAGCGCGACCGAATATTACGCACCTCGTTGATGTCCGCGATGCGCAGCACGACGCGCCGGAGATCGTTGGCGTCGATCGCACGTTCGTCGACGAGGATGGGGATCGATCGCCGAAGGATCTGAACGCCGCTCCAGGCGATGATCAGCGCGACCGTGATGGCGAGTGGCGCGTCGAGCCACGGGTGTCCAAATCGAGCGAAGACCAGCGACGCGAGCGCGACCAGCGTGACGAGGATGTCACTTCCGGTGTGCGACGCGTCGGCGAGCAGGAACGCACTTCCGAGCTGGTGCCCTCGGCGTCGCTCGTACCACACGACGAATAGATTGATCAGCAGCGTCAAGCCGATGACGCCGATGTCGGTGCCCGTGACACGCCTTGGCACTCGCTGCTCCAGCAGCGCCGACGCGCCCTGGCGAAGCAACTCGAAACAGGAGATCGACAAAAACACGACGATGCCGAGGACGCCAAGCGTCTCGAACTTATCGTGACCGTAGGGGTGGTCGTCGTCCGGCGCGCGCCCCGCGACGGCAACCAGCGCGACGCCGACGAGATTGTTCAGCATGTCGAGCCCGGACTCCAACGACGATCCGAGTACGGTGAGCGACCGGGTTCGAAGTCCGACGACGACCTTGATCAGTGTGACGAGGACGTTGAACGCGAGAACGACGAGCAGCGTTCTGCGAACGGACGGCGAGCGTGCGTCGAGTGCCCGACGCGAGCGGTCCCGGATGAATTGAGTCGAGGAAGGCACGCGTGCAACTTGAATTGTGGTCGGAGTGCCAGTCAACTGCGATGGAGCGATCTGATGCCGGAATTACCTGAGGTAGAAAGC
>Ga0310811_10014172_pt1 | contig 10384 bp, 13 predicted proteins | sample YCmetagenome_FD_207642 | JGI IMG/M metagenome (GOLD analysis project Ga0310811, IMG submission 207642) | Soil microbial communities from experimental microcosm in Duke University, North Carolina, United States - YC | ecosystem: Engineered > Artificial ecosystem > Soil microcosm > Unclassified ... | reverse complement strand
ACGCTTCGCGTCAGCGCGGGGTGAGCCGGAAGGCGCGCGACCCCGCCATCCAGGCCAGGTGCAGGTCCTCCGGATTGGGGTTCCCGGCCGCGTCGAAGCCGATCTTGTTGAAGTTGGCGAAGACCTTGTTCTCCCGGCACATCGTGGCGTACGCGGCGGTGACCTCGGCCTCGCCGGAGTAGACCACGACGTCAGCCTGCCGCCGCCGTCCCTTGAACCTGATCTCGATCGGTTCCCCGGTCCGCAGGTTCCTGCCCCACTTGAACGGCGTCCCGATCAGCAGGTCGTCGCCGTGCGGCGTGTAGGCCACGGGGAGCGTAAAGTGCCGCCCGGACTTGCGCCCCACGATGTAAAGCGTGACGAGCCGCTTGCCGATAGCCCGCGAGACCAGTGGCGTGGCCAGCATCCCGCGCGTGATCCTGTTGGCGACTCCCTGAAGGGCCATGGTCTGCGCCCGTTGCTCCGGCAGCGGACGTGAACCGCCTGCCGTACCCGCTACAGACTGATCAGTCATCGGTCGTTTCCTTCCGTCAGCGTGTTACCTCGATCCTTTCCGGATCGTCATCGGGTATGACGGAAGGGCACGGAGAAAGGTAACAGTGAACAGCACCGACTGGCCGACTGGCCAATTCGAAGAGAACCGGGACCACCTGCGGTCGGTGGCCTACCGGATGCTGGGCTCGCTGACCGAGGCGGAAGACGCGGTGCAGGAAGCCTGGCTGCGCCTGTCCCGCGCCGACACCGGCGACGTCAGGGATATGCGCGCATGGCTGACCACGGTCGTCTCCCGCGTGTGCCTGGACATGCTGCGCTCCCGCGCGTCCCGCCGCGAGGACTCCCTCGACACGGACGTGCACGTCCCCGATCCGATCGTCACCAGGATCGACGACGCACCGGAAGAACAGGCGATCCTGGCCGACTCAGTCGGCATCGCCCTGCTCGTCGTCCTGGACACGCTGTCTCCGGCGGAACGGCTCGCGTTCGTGCTGCACGACGTCTTCGCCGTGCCGTTCGAGCAGATCGGCCCGATCCTCGATCGCTCCCCGGCTGCGGCCAAGCAGCTCGCGAGCCGCGCCAGGCGGCGGCTGCGCGGTACCACGGCCCCGGATGCGATGCCGTCAGGCGCGGCCGAGGCCGCCAGGCAGCGCCGCGTCGTCGCGGCCTTCCAGGCCGCCTCCGTGGCGGGCGACTTTGAGGCGTTGCTCGCTGTCCTCGACCCCGATGTGGTGCTGCGGGCCGATGTCGCGGCCGACAGCCCCCTTGGCCCTTCCCGGGTGCTGTACGGTGCTCAGGCCGTCGCCGCCCAGTCGCAGCAGTTCGTGCACCTTGCCCCGTATGCACACCCGGTCGTTGTCAACGGCGGCCCGGGCGCGCTCGTCGCACCGCATGGGCATCCGCTGGCCCTGCTGGCCATGACCGTCCAGGGGGACAGGATCACGGAGATCGACATCATCGCCGACCCGGAGCGCCTAGCCCGGCTGAACCTCACGGAGCTGCTCGCCGACTAGGGTGCGGCCGACGGCACCGGGGGAGGCGCTGCCCGCGGCGAGCGCCTCCCCAATGGTTCGACCGGTCTTTACTAGTTCTTCGTTGTCTGGTCGCCTCGCGCCGATAGGACGGAGGCCTGTGCCTTGTTTTGGCGGGCGACTACCGGTCGCGATCAGACAAGAAGGAGAACCCAATGAAGTCTCCGCGACGGCCCTTGCTCAGCGCTACCCTCGCCACCGGCGCGGCAACGGCCCTGTCGGCCACGCTCGCGTTCACCCCAGCCGCGAGCGCGGTGGCCAGCCCCGCCCGCGCCGCCGACCCCGCTGCCGCGTCCCGGGCCTGCCCGCCTTCGGCCGCAGCGGTGAGCTTCAGCGACAGCCTGGACAAGCTCGTCTACGACGGCGTGGAACTCGGCGGGCTGTCGGACCTCGCTTACGACCCGAGGTCGAGGGCCTACGTGGCGTCGGTCGACAACCACGCCACCGACCCGGCACGGATCTGGTTCTTCCGGAACCTGTCCAACCCGCAGGTCATCCGCGACCCGCTGGTGCTGCGCAAGCCGGACGGCACACCCTACGACGGGACAACCTCCGACAACGAGGGGCTCGCCGTGCTGCCGGACGGCGACTACCTGGTCAGCTCGGAGACCGAGCCGTCCATCAGGATCTACGACCGCAACACCGGCATTCAGCAGGCGTCCCTGCCGATCCCGGCCCGATTCGCGGTGACAGGCACCACCGCAGCCGGCCAGGCGACGAACAACGCCACGCTGGAAGGCCTCACGATCTCCCGTGACGGGCGCGAGATCGTCGCGTCCATGGAGGGCGCGTTGTCCGGCGACGTTGCTGCGACGGGCGACGCGACGCTGCACCGCTTCCTGGTCTACAACGTCGACAAGCACGGCACCTGGCAGCTGACCAGGCAGGTCGCCTACCGTACCGACGCGGGCAACCGGATTCCCGAGGTCCAGGCCTATGGCCAGCACTCCCTGCTCGTCGAGGAGGCCGCGTTCTCCACGACCGCGGGCAACTCGGTCGAGCTCTACGCGGTCAAGAACGTCGACAAGGCACCCGATGTAAGCAACGTGGCTAACCTGTCCACCGCCCCAGCCAAGGACGTGGTGAGCAAGACGCTGGTGGCCAACCTCGTCAACTGCCCCACCCTGGGTGCCCCGTCCAGGGAGACCCAGACTAACCCGCTGCTGGACAACTACGAGGGCATGGACGTCACGTCCGGCGGCCCCGGCTTCGCCACGATCAGCATGATCAGCGACGATAACTTCAGCGCGACCCAGTTCACCCGGGTGCTGAACCTGACCGCCAAGCTCCCGTAGCACGGACGGCCGTGCGTGCTCCCGGGGCCAGGCTGCCTGGGCCCGGGATCGTCACACCTGCTGCGGAGCGGGTACGGGCATGACCGCGGCGTTGCGGGAGGGCAAAGGGGACATCGTCTCGCGCGGGCTTTCCTAGCGAAGTCACGCCTCCGTTCTGTATGACGCTCTTGATTCTTCGGCAGAACGGAAGCGTGGTTCCCGCGTTACCCGCCGATGAGCTTGCGCAGTGCCGCGCAATGGGCCTGGTAGGCCATGCGGCCGGCTTTCGTCATGGCGTATGTGGTGCTGGCTCCACGCCCGTGCCCGTCCTTGGCGGCCGTGACGTACCCGGCCGCCTCCAGCGTAGACATCTGCTTCGACAGGTCGGACTCGCTGATCTCCAGCTGGTCGCGCAGGAACCGGAAGGACGCGTGCGGCGCGTTGGCCAGGATCGCCATCGCGGCCAGCCGCTTCGGCACGTGAATGACCGGGTCAAGGCCGTCGATCACCGCAGGCGGTCCCGCACACGCGCGGCCGCCTGCGCGTACCGCCGCTCGTAGAGCGCGAGCCCGGCAGTGACCGTCACGAACGTGACGGCGGCGCCGGCGGGCACCCCGCCAAGCCACCAGCTGACGGCGACGGCGGCGACGACGACCGCGAAGCCCACGGCGAACCCGCGCCACACGGCCGCGATCTCCGCCGGGGGCCGGCCGTAACCGGGCCAGGGCAGGGCGCCGTGGCGTCGCCGCAGCCAGCCGATGAACAGGCCCTCGAGCGCGATCAGCACGACCAGCGCCCCGATGAAGAGGGGGCCGTTGACCCGCCACCAGGCGAACGCACCGACAAACGCGGCCGCCCAGGCACCGACGGCGGGGGAGTACCACCAGGGGGTCGGCGGGTAGCGGATGTACGGCGCGGCCTCTCCTTGCGCGATGACACGGAGCTGCTCGTGGGGCGGAATACTTTCCATGCTGGAAAGCTTAGGGAGTACTTTCCAACATGGCAAGTATGACCTTACGCGGCTGCTTCCGAGATCTGCAGGCCTAGGGACGTGAACTGGTCGAACGGGTGGTGGTAGCCGCGCTCGATGTGGTGCACGCCGTGCAGCGTCGACGGCTGGTCGGCGACGGCGGCGGCGAGCACGGCGGAGAAGCCGGCCCGCACGTCGGGCAGTTCGACCTCGGCGCCGTGCAGTTTGGACACGCCGCGAATGACGGCCGAGTGCAGGGCGTTCCCGTCGTGGAAGCGGCAGGCGGGCCCGCCGAGGCAGTTCGGGAACACCTCGATCTCGCAGCCCATCTTCTGCAGCGCGGGCACGTACACGAGGCGGTTCTCAAATACCGTCTCGTGCAGCACCGACATGCCGTGGGCCTGGGTGAACAGCACCATCAGCGGCTGCTGCCAGTCGGTCATGAAGCCCGGGTGGGTGTCGGTGTGCACCGCCGCGTGCTGCAGCCCTTCGGGCGCGGACGCGGTGATCCACTCATCGGTGATGTCGAACTGGGTGCCCATCCGGGCCAGGGTCGTGATCGCGGTGACAAGCCGGTCTTGCGGGCAGCCGTGCACCCGCACCTCACCGCCGGTGATGAGGCCCGCGACCAGGTAGGAAAAGGCTTCAAGGCGGTCGCCGGCTAGCCGCGTGGAGGCGCCCTTGAGCTTGTGCACGCCCTCGATGACGATCCGGCGGTCGGGGCTCAGCTCGATGTGCGCGCCCATCCGCTGCAGGAACAGCGCGAGCTCGACGACTTCAGGCTCAGTGGCCGCGTTGCGTAGCACCGTCTTACCCTCCGCGAGCACAGCGGACAGCAGCACCGTCTCGGTCGCGCCGACGCTCGGGTACGGCAGCGTGATGCGCGCGCCGTGCAGCCTGGTCGCCTTGGCGGTGATGCCGGCCGGGCCGTAGGTCACCTCGGCGCCGAGGGCCGCCAGGGCGTCGACGTGGAAGTCGACCGGGCGTCGCCCGATGGGGTCGCCGCCGACAAGCGGGACGAACGCTTCGCCGGTCAGGTGCAGCAACGGCCCGAGCATGAGGATCGGGATCCGGTTGAGGCCGGTGAATGCCTCGGGCACCTTCGGTCTTACCTCACTGCCTGGGGCGATCGTGATCGCACCGTCCTCGCGCTCGACGTGAAAGCCCGCCGCCTCCAGCATCGCCGCCGTGATGTCCACGTCGCCAACCTGCGGGGCGTTGCGGATCACGCTCGGCCCGTCGCCGAGCATGGCGGCCACCATGTGCTTGGTTACGGCGTTCTTGGAGCCGCGCACGGAGATGTCACCGCGCAGCGGACCGGATGGCTCAACTACCCACGTTTGCGTCACGCGCTTCACGATATGTGCCATTTCGGGCACGGGTTCCGGCTTTCCGGGAACCCAGCGGCCCTGCTTATGCACGTGCAGCCGCTCTCGTCGCCGACGGCCGGATCGTCGAGGCCCTCGGCTACAGCAAGACCGGCGGCGAAGTCCCGCTCGCCACCGAATCCGCCGCGCGTGCCTGAACGGTGGCCGTGCGACATGGGATAACGCCCGGGTATGCGCCGCTCTCGCGCTCGCCAGTCAGCAGCCTTCTCAATGCCTGCTGCATTACCCGGCCTTACGGAATGATGAAGATTGCGCGGGCCTCTTATTCAAAATTTGCCTGCGGCGAAGTCGGCCGCCAGGCTTCCTCCGCATAGGCGGGCAGTCGCCGCTTGAGCGGCGCGCACGACGTCGGCGCGACCCCGGCCTCGTGCCGCACCCGCAGGTTGCCGAGCTTACTAGCCCGCTCGATGATCCTGATCGGCCGCATCGGAAATCCGCGAACATGCAGGTCAGCGCCGTAAACGCCGCACGCACGGCTACCTGGAGGACGCCTGACGGTCGGCACATAGGAATCTCAAAGCTTTATGACCGGCCAAGTGCCGGCTCCGCCCGTATACTCGCTGCCATACAGCTTAAATGACCGTCATCCCTTGCCTCCACCGTATATACTTTGCGCTCGTTCGCACCTTCCACTCCCATACACATAAAGTGGGGCCCAATTTGTCCATTAAGAAGCCTCCCCGCATTACCTCAGGTATTCGCGCCCTCGCGGCTCTGGCGATAGCGGGCGCTGTCACCCTCACGGCGGCGTGCAGTGGCGGCAGCACCATCAGCGCTGCGAAGTTGCATCCGCAGGGGCAGGGTTCGGGCACATCAACCGGTGGGACGTCGTCTGCCTTTGGCCCGGGGCTGGGTCTCTATGACGGCAAATCCAGCCCGTCCGGCATTGAGACAGCTGGCAAATGGCTCGGTTCTCCCATTAAATACGCCCAGGACTTTATCGACGCCACCGACTGGGCACATATCGAACAGCCGTATCAGCTTTCGAACTGGAAGGGCAGCCCGTTCACGATGATCTGGGGTGTCCCGATGCTGCCGTGCGGCGGGCCGTCGACGCAGTGCCAGACGAATGTGTCGGACTACGACCTGGTCGCGAGTGGCGGCGCTGACGACCACTTCAAGACCCTGGCCCAGAACCTGGTGTCCGCGGGCTTCGGCACTTCGTACATCCGGCTCGGCTGGGAAATGAATGCTAGCGATATGGCATGGGCTGTTTGCAACCAGGAAGGCTCGGGGACGAACAGCTGGGTTAAAGATTTCGTTCCCGCTTTCCGGAACATCGTGACCAGCATGCGAAGCGTCAGCGGTGCGAACTTCAAGTTCATCTGGAACCCCATCGACACCAGCAGCTCAAGTTGTCCTGGCGTCCACATGGAAGATCTCTATCCGGGCGACAAGTACGTCGATGTGGTGGCACTCGACGTGTATGACGGGATCGCCACGCCGATGAGTGACGCCACGCGCTTTTCCGACTTGTTCAACGGCACCGGCTCGGGCGGCTATGTCGCAGAGTCGCCTTTGTCAGTAAACGGACAGAGCTTCAAAGGCGATGGCTACGGATTGAAGTGGCTTGCCGCGTTCGGCAAGGCGCACAACAAAGAAATCAGCCTTCCTGAATGGGGGCTAATGAGCCCGAACCTGAACGCTGGCGGTGGCGACGACGTGTACTTCATGACGAAGATGGCCGACTGGATCAAGGCCAATGTCACCGGCCCGGCGGTCTTCTGGAACCAAGGTGCCTCCTCCGGCAACGGAACCCTGCCGTTGAACATCCCGAATTACACGAGCGCGGCTACCCCGACCGCGACCGCAGCCTTCAAGTCCGCTTTCAGTGCCGGCATTTAGGTGCGGCGAATCGTCGTCCTGTCCGACACGCACGCCCCCCGGCGCTGGAAGTCCTGCCCGCCTGCCGTCGCGTCCCAGTTGCGTGGCGCGGACCTGATCCTGCATGCCGGCGACGTGTGCACGGCCGAGGTCCTCGACGAACTGACCCAGTACGCGCCGGTGACCGCGGTAGTCGGCAACAACGACGGCCCGGACGTAGCCGCCTGGGGCGCGGCCGAGACGGCCGCACTGACGCCCGAGGGCTTGCGGGTCGCGATGATCCACGACAGCGGCCCCGCTGTCGGCCGGCTGTCCCGCATGCGGGCCAGGTTCCCCGAGGCGGACCTCGTCGTCTTCGGCCACTCCCACATCCCGCTCGACGCCGCCGACGCGACCCTGCGGATCTTCAATCCCGGCTCCCCCACCGACCGCCGCCGCCAACCCCACGGCACACTAGGCGTCCTCCGGGTCGCCGACGCCACCGTGGTGGAGGCCAAGATCATCGAGGTCACCTAGCGGACGGAAGGGCCTGCAGTCGATTACTTAAGGTTTGGGGCGCCGGGATGCACGCGGAGTAGCATTCAGCTCTTGTCAAAAGCCGGCTCGATAGGATCCTTGGATGGTCACACCTGCAGCCTGGCCTGCTTTGGATCTGTGGCAGCGTACGTTTCACGGAGGCGAGTCGTGATCTCGATCGGGAGGCTCGAAGCGGGGGACCGCGCGGCCTGGGAAGAGCTGTTCGCCGGGTACCACGCGTTCTACGGGCGCCCGCACTGGCCGCAGGAGAACTACGACGAGGCGTGGCGTCGCTTCGAGCAGGACGATCGGATCCACGCCCGAGGGGCCCGCGTCGACGGGCACCTCGTCGGGATCGTGCACTTCCTCGTCCACGCGAGCACGACGTCCGCCGACGTCTGCTACCTCCAGGACCTGTTCACCGCGCCGGAGGCGCGCGGCAAGGGCGTCGCCCGCGCGCTGATCGCTGAGGTCGAGCGCTGGGCCAGGGAGCAGGGCTGCGCGCGGGTCTACTGGCTCACGCAGTCAAGCAACGCGACCGCGCGCCGCCTCTACGACCAGGTGGCGGAAAACAGAGGGTTCATCCAGTACGCGATCCCGCTGTAGGTTTGCCGAGGCCACCCGTTTGTAGTGGCCCTGCGGCACGCAAGGTGTTTGAGTTCATCGCGTCGAATCTGCCATCGTGGCCAGGTCGGCTCCGCTAGCGAGCACATCGCGGAGACGTCCGGCGATGTCCTCAGGCTCAATGCTGATGGCGTCAACCGCCTCGGCGGTCAGCGCGATTTCCTCGAGCTGGTACTCGCCGCGATCCGGGTCATCGAACTCCGGGCCGGTACGGTCTTCTTCCGACCACCTCTCGATGCGACCCAGGTAGAAGTGCTGTCGTTGATGCTCGTCGGCTAGCACCCAGAGCAGACCTGTGATCTGTGGGTCGGCACCGACCTCTTCGCGTACCTCCCGAACCAGGGCCGCCCGCAGGTCGGGGTCGCTGGGTTCGACGTGCCCGCCGGGAAATACCCAATAGGGCGCTCCGCCTGGCCAAGTATGCCTGATCAGCAACAGCCCCTCGCCCGGAGTGATCAAGACCGCGCGAACACGCGTGATCATCCAGCCTCCAATCGGTGCCTTACCGGGTGATGGAGAATTGTCGGCATAGCCGGAAGCTATCCCGTCCGCTCCGTCACGAGTGCGCCCTGCGTGGCCGCGACCAGCGCGTGGAACAGGCGTAGATCGTCGCTCGCCTCCGGGTGCCACTGGACCGCGAGGACGAACGGATGGTGCTCCCCGCCTGTCAGTTCGGCCGCTTCGATGATCCCGTCCGCTGCCCAGGCGGTGGCGGTCAGGCCCGCCCCCAGTCGGTCGATCGCCTGATGGTGCGCGGTGGGCACGGCCAACGGCCGGTCTGGCGGCAGGATGTCGGCCAGCATGCTGCTTTCCGCGACCCGCACCAGATGGCGGCCGAAGGTCCCCGGCTGCGGGGTGTGGCCAGCGTCTCTGGCCGGCCCTAGGTCGGCCAGGTGCTGGTGCAGGGTGCCGCCCCGGGCGATGTTGAGCAACTGCAGGCCGCGGCAGATGCCGAGCACCGGCAGCCCGGCGGCCAGTGCCGCCGCCAGCAGGTCAAGTTCCGCTTGGTCGCGCTCGGCGCTGGGCGGACCGGTGCGCGGGTGGGGTGCCGCGCCGTAGCGCGCTGGGTCGATGTCACCGCCGCCGGTGAGCACCAGCCCGTCCAGCCGGTCAACTGCGGCGGCGATCCCGGGGACCGGCGGTAGCAGCACCGGGATCGCGCCCGCGGCCGCCACCTGCTCGGCGTAATTGAGCGGGAGCAGCGCCGCGGGGGCGTGCCAGGCGGCCCAGCGGGCCGGCTCGGCGTACGTGCTGAGCCCGATGACGGGCTTCACAGTGCTCACGAGCGCTACAGGGGCGTGACGTAGGCGCCGGAGATGCCGCCGTCCACGAGGAAGTTGGACGCGGTGATGAACGACGCGTCGTCGCTCGCGAGGAACGCCACGGCGGCGGCGATCTCGTCCGCCTCGGCGAAGCGCCCTATCGGGATGTGGACCAGGCGCCGGGCCGCCCGCTCCGGGTCCTTGGCGAAGAGTTCCTGGAGCAGCGGGGTGTTGACCGGCCCAGGGGAGAGCGCGTTCACCCGGATTCCCTCGCGCGCGAACTGCACGCCAAGCTCACGGCTCATGGCCAGCACCCCGCCCTTGGAGGCGGTGTAGGAGATCTGTGAGGTGGCGGCACCCATCGTGGCCACGAACGACGCCGTGTTGATGACCGAGCCTTTACCCTGGCGCTGCATGTACGGGATCACGTGCTTGCAGCACAGGTACACGGAGGTGAGGTTGACCTCCTGCACCCGGCGCCAGGCGTCCAGCCCGGTGCTGAGGATCGAGTCGTCGTCCGGCGGCGAGATGCCCGCGTTGTTGAACGCGATGTCGATGTGCCCGTACCGGTCGTGCGCTGCCTCATACAGGTGCCGCACGTCGTCGTCGCTCGTGACGTCCGCCTGGACGAACATGCCGCCGACCGCATCCGCGGCCTCTTTGCCGGCGTGCTCGTTGACATCGGCCACCACTACGTGGGCGCCTTCATCGGCGAGCCGACGCGCTGTGGCGAGCCCGATGCCGCTCGCGGCACCGGTGATCACCGCCACTCGGTCCTGCAGACGCTGCATAGATAGGTCTCCTCAATCCTCGGTTGCGATGAATACGTTCTTGGTCTCGGTGAACGCGTCGAGGGCATCAGGCCCGAGTTCCCGGCCCAGGCCAGACTGCTTGAATCCCCCGAACGGGGTCCAGTACCGCACCGACGAGTGCGAGTTCACCGACAAGTTGCCCGTCTCCACTGCCCGCGACACCCGGATCGCCCGGCCCACGTCCCTGG
>Ga0310811_10014170_pt1 | contig 10385 bp, 6 predicted proteins | sample YCmetagenome_FD_207642 | JGI IMG/M metagenome (GOLD analysis project Ga0310811, IMG submission 207642) | Soil microbial communities from experimental microcosm in Duke University, North Carolina, United States - YC | ecosystem: Engineered > Artificial ecosystem > Soil microcosm > Unclassified ... | reverse complement strand
CATTGCGAACAAAGAACTCATAGATCTCGTTCACCAGCGAGAACGCCTGATCCGCGGCCCCCATCTCCACCAGGAGCTCGGCTTGCTGGAGTCTGGCAGCCGAGGCGTGATGACCGAAACCGCCACGCGTGAAAAGAGTCTCAGCCTCATCCAGCACCTGAATAGCTTCCTGCAAGCGCCGCGAAGCAATCAGCGCATACGCATACTCGCTCAGCGCCTCACCAGTATCAAGAGAAGCGCCCAGGCGGCGATAGGTTGCCACGGCCTCCTCGGCAAGCAAGCACGCCTCACGCACGCGCCCCAGTTTTACCAGACAGGTAGCCATATGCGTATGAATATGTGCCAGCAAACGAGGATCGTCGATAGCGTTGTGCTGAAGCAAATCGCGGCCCTGATAATAGTGGCTCAGGGCCGAGCCATAATAGCCCTGTACATATTCCAGGTCTGCCAGATTGACCTCAACTTCCGCCATAGAGTGCGTCTCTTGCAGTTCAGTAAAACTCTGGAGGCTCTCCAACTGATAGCGAACAGCGAGCTGGAACTCGCCAATAAAAGCGAGATTGCGAGCGTAATTCACCTTCGTCATACTCATATAGCGTTTGATCAGCGTTGCGTCCTGATCTGGCAGCGTGGGCAGAAGAGTGAGCATATCCTCGTACAGATGGAGAGCCTCGCGATACCTGCCCAGCTGAGTATAGATCACAGCAGTATTGTACTCGACCACGCAGGCCCAGAAAGATTCCCCTAAGCGCAAGAGCGTCTGACGGGCCTGTTCAGCCTGTTGCAGAGCCTCATCGACACGACCCAGCCAGGAGGCAGAAATAATCCAGCTAATGCGACTGCGTGCCCAGCCTCTTTCGTCAGCCAGATCCAGAAACTCCTGGCCCGCTTCATCCAGAGCCTCTAAAGCGGCCTGATGAGAGCCGAGCGTGCGTAAAACATTGCCGCGAGCGATCAGGCCAAGAGCATGGGACGTTCTATGCTTCGTCTGTTCGCCAAAAAATATCAGCAACTCCGCCAGCTTGAGCGACAAGAAAGGGTCCACACGTTCAGCGACCTGAGATTCCTCCTTGAGCAAGCGTCCAAAACTGGCATAATCGTCCAGCTCAGCAAGGTGGCGATAAATAGAGACGCGACCTTCCTCAAGAGAAAGGTCGCGCAACTGCTGTAGCAAGAGCTTCTGGTCCATAGTATGTATCATTCCCTGATAAGCAAATGTTCTCCTCCCACACCGTTTTTGTGTGGATACGACCTATTGAAAGTATACATCAATTATTTTCTATTGACAGACCCTCAATCACCACTTCTGCCATCGGTACATATAAATGCATCGTAAAAGTACCGGGGGGTACATTTTTAAAAACGAGATTGCCCAGATCATCGACTTGAGTATGCATCAACAATTGCTTCACCTCATAGGCAGCGCCCTTTTCATCCTCATGAATAATATAGAGTTCTGCGAGAATGCCCTCGAGTTCTTCAAGGAACTCGCCGGGGTCAGCGGAGCTCAGGAGACCGATTAAGAGCACCTCGCCATTGCTGGCGCGAGACAGGTGAAGAGAGATATTGAGGTCATTCGCGCGATACTGGCGGGGCCAGGAGTGAGAAGAAGGGGGAGGGGAGTCGTCTCCGCGTAAGATCAGTTGAGGTTGCCAGGGAACGAATAGCGCAAAGATGCGCGCAACCCTTTCCCGAGGCATCACAGGAGCCTCGGGAAAGGGATCGAAATTTGCCAGCAGTTGCCGTATTTCCGAGAGCTCGTGGGCACAGAGAGGACATATGCGTACATGGGCATCAATCAAAAAAACATCATCGATGGGCAGATAGCCAGCACAATACAGATTTAATCTGGTTGGGTCCGGGCACTCGCTCCGGTAGAGTTTTTTGAGCAGAAAATTGTTAGCAGTTGTATATGTAGTAATTTGCGTTTGACAGAGGGAACATTGTCTCACATGAACTATTTTCTCCGACGGCAAAGGATCGTCATCGAGCACATGCCTCCAGAGCTCCTCTTCATTGGGGGCCATTGGGTGTGAACATTCATTCATAATACTTTCCCTCATGTCTCTTTTTTTGCACCATTGTTACCTCGCAGCTGTAGTATTAATTATACAGCTTGAAACTATTATCGCTGTATAAACGGCATGCGGGCTACTTTTAGGGTGTTGATTTCTTACATACGAGGGATGGATTGAGCATATATCGCTACTTCTGATTGCTTTCAATTGTCTGATTTCTTCAATTGCTGTAAAAGCTCAAGGAATTTTTCATATACTAATTCCCAAGCTTCCAGCGTATCTTATCGGCATTTCTCAATATCCGCTCCATGATATTGCGTTTCAAGCGATAGATCTCATCCTCGCTACTAAACTCCTGAGGGCAATAGCGGATAATCTCACGAGGTTTGAGATTACAATGAAAATGTAAATAGGCGACGCGGCGCTCTTTCGCCCCGGATAACAGTCCCTGAACCACATCCCAGAGTTCATTTTGCAGGTAGGTATCCTCGAAAGCGGGCTCATCAGGATGCCCATAGTCCGGGATTGGCTCTTCGCGCGACTTCGAATAGGCGCGCAATGTATCCATAATAGCACAATTCAGGCAGAGATGGAGATAGTTCAGTGCGGCAGCCAGAGTAGAAAAGATCAGCTGCTGATCACTGACAGCGCGCCAGAAGCGGGCAAAGGTATCATCGATATAGCTTTGCTCATCAGCATAGCGTAAAGCTGATTCTTTATGTGGATGGCGATTAACCCATAAACGTACATTTTCGTTAAACTGGCGCAACAAGACAGCCCAGGCCTCATGATTTCTTTCGCTCACGGCTCTGCGGAAAATTTCCAGGCAATATTTATCATCGCTTGGTTCTTTCCGGCGGTAACGAATAAGTTCAAGAGAACTCAACTCGCTCAACTCACGCAAACTCATCTCTTTAGGAGGCTTGTCCATTTTAATATCCATCGCTTTTTACCTACTTTTCCCTTCAGCAGGGCCGGAGTATGGTACGATCTGTTCCACAATTTCCCTCTAGCCTACTAAACGTAATAGTCTCGTTTCGCTCCAATACATTTTGTAACTTTTACAAAGCTGATTCGTATACCTCCACTAAATACCCTTCTCTAGTACAAGAAACACAAATTTGCCAGGTGAGGATACGCCTGGTAAAAATAGCCATATGTATCAATAGATTGAGTCGCAAAGCGCGATACGGCAAATGTGCTATTTCTTGCCACTTCAGACCAAAACAGGTATACTCTCTATAGAAGTAAGATTACCTTTAGCAGAGCTAGAACGCAATGTGTTACCTAACCAGCAGAACGTTAGCTAGTTCACCTTTCTCGTTCGCTTAGGGGATTGAGCATCCCTCACAAAAAGCGCTCTCCCATTCTGGGAAATTCTTTGCTGCCATCAGGCAGGGGTATCACTGATCCAAATCTGGTATACTGGCCCCTGTGAGGCTATTAGGCAATGTATAGAAAGATTTTGCTGGGTGTTGATGCGGAGCTCTCTCCTGCTACACAACGTGCGCTTCTTACGGCCTGCGAACTTTCGCTTCAGGCCTCGCCTCGTTATTCGCTTCTGCTGCTCACAGTAGTTCCTGCCACGCAGGCAAGTACCGTGCACCCTGGAATTTACATCGGTCAGCTTTTGCCTATTACCGCGCCCTCCTGGCAAAAGAGTCAGGCTGAAGAGGTTTTACTGAAAGCGCGCCGGTTGCTTGAGCAGCATGGTATTGCAAAAGAGTATATTGAGAACTGTGTGCGTGTGGGCATTGTGGCCGAAGAAATTGCCAGAGTGGCACAGGATCAGAATGTCAGTATGATCGTGCTGGGGAGTCGTGGCGAGTCATGGCGGCAAAAGCTGCGCCGTTTTTTCATTGGCAGTATTTCACGGCGCGTGCTACAACTTGCGCCCTGTCCCGTCGTCATTGTCGTTCCTCCTCGGGACAGGCCACAAAGTAGTGATCTGGTCAGCTGGTACGAAAACGCCATTACGCGCTACCTGAACGAACACCAGGGATCACTCGCGGTCTTCGTTCCCAGTGACGTCGCGGAACAATTCGCTCCGTTCGATAAGAGCGTGGGCGAACTCGAAATCCGGGCCGCCACACAGGCGCTAGAGAAGCTGGCCTATAGTGGCACCCTCTTCCGTCACCAGATTGCCAATGAAGTGCGTTACGTCAACGATTAGCGCTTATCCCAGGAGCGCCGCCAGCTCTGCGCCTGTATTTACGGGAGTTTGACAGGCAAAATTCTGGCAGACATATGCACTGGCACGATTGTCTTTCAGGGGGCGATCGGCCAGCAACGCCACCGTCTCCATCGCCACAGTATTCTCAGGGGCAGCACAGGCCAGGACGCTATTAGGCAGATAACGCGCATTGACGACCTTGAGAAGTTCCTGAGTTGCGGATTCAGCCGGGTCACCAATCAAGGCAATTTCTTTGCTCGCCGATAAGACGAAATCCAGGCCATTGATCACCTGCGCAAAGAACTGGGGATGTTGCAGGACCACAGTCGACAAGCCCTGCAAATACTCTTCAGCGCGCTGGCGATAGCTTTGTTCTCCACTCAGAGCAGTCAGGCGCAACAGAACCTCGGCGGCAATACTGTTGCCAGCGGGAATAGCATTATCCATAATATCTTTCGGGCGACTGACCAGCGTCTCATGATCCTTACCCGTATCAAAAAAGCCGCCGTGCTGCTCATCGGCAAAGAGCGCAATCGCCTGATCCATCAGCTCACGCGCCTCGCGGAACCAGCGAGGATCAAAGCTCACCTCATACAATGCCAGCAGGCCGTCAGCCAGAAAAGCGTAATCTTCCAGATAGCCATTCAGATGCGCCCTACCATCTTTATAGGTACGCAAAAGGCGACCATTCTGACGCATAGTAGCCAGCAAAAACGTCGCATTGCGCTGCGCAACCTGGAGATAATCAGGACGATCGAGATAGCGGGCGGCCTCGGCAAAGCTGCGCAACATCAGGCCATTCCAGGAAGTGAGAATCTTCTCATCGCGTCCCGGCTTGATACGCTGCTCGCGGGCCTGGAAAAGTAGCTCGCGGCCCTGCTTGAGGCGCGCGCGCAATACGTCCAGACTGATATCCTCCACATCGGCAAGTTCCTGCTCCGGTTGGCTGACATGCAGAATATTCTTGCCCTCAAAGTTGCCCACGGAACTGACATCATAATAGCGCATAAACGTGCGAGAGATCTCAGGCGGCAAAATCTGCTCGACCTCGCGCGGCGTCCAGACGAAGAATTTGCCCTCTTTGCCTTCGCTATCCGCATCCTGAGTTGAATAGAAACCGCCCTCGGGCGAGAGCATCTCACGGACCACATAATCCAGCGTCTCTTCAGCGATACGGCGATAAAACGCTTCCCCGGTGACCACATATGTATGAAGATACAGCCGACTGAGCAGAGCATTATCGTACAGCATCTTCTCAAAGTGAGGAGTCAGCCAGTGAGCATCCACCGAATAGCGATGAAAGCCCCCTCCGAGCTGATCGTAGATACCCCCCTCGGCCATATGACGCAGCGAGCTCTCGACGACTTCCAGTGCGGTATTGGTAGCATCATGGGTCTCAGAAGAGATCTCGCCGCGTTGTTGATGCAGATGCATGCGCAATAAGAACTCCAGAGACATCGTATTGGGGAATTTGGGAGCGAGGCCAAATCCGCCATGCCGCTCGTCGAACTCCGAGATAATACTCTGGCTGGCCTGCACAAGCGTCTCCACCGCAGGAGCGGCTGTTCCCTGACGTGCGGCACGAGCTTTTAGAGGAGCGCTGCTTCCCTGGCGCAAGAAATTTGCCAGGCTCTCCGCCTGCTCCTCAATCTCCGCATGTTGTTCACGGTACGCATTCGCCATCGTGAGCAAAACGCGGGGGAAGCCGGGCATCATCTGCGCGCCATACTGCCTGTCCCTTGGGGGGAAATAGGTGCCGCCGTAAAAGGGACGGCCATCAGGCAGAAGAAACATAGTCATAGGCCAGCCGCCCTGATGAGTAATAGCCTGAACCGCCTGCATATAGATGCCGTCTATATCGGGGCGTTCCTCACGATCTACCTTAATAGAGACGTACTCCTGATTCATCAGCGCCGCAATCTGCTCATTTTCGAACGATTCGTGCGCCATCACATGGCACCAGTGGCAGGCGGAATAGCCAATACTCAACAGAATCGGCTTATCTTCCTGCTTTGCCTTCGTCAGCGCCTCCTCGCCCCAGGGATACCAATCCACAGGGTTATGTGCGTGCTGCAACAAATACGGGCTCGTCTCGTGAATCAAACGATTTGTATATTGAGAATGGCCTTTATCATGACCATCATGGACCGTCTCGCTATTACTCATCAGCATTCTCCTCTCCGGTCATAACACAGTATCACCCTGGCTATTGTACGACATTCCGGAGAGAGAGAGCTACAGGCCCGAGACATATGCGGTAGTGGCTAAAAGCGCCTAAAAAGCGCTGTTACATAATTTTATTTCGAGAAAAGAGAGAAATAATAATCTAAGGCTGGTACTTATTTCCCTTATTACCGTGTGTGACACACGATTTGTTTTCAATCGTGGTACCATACAGGCGAGAGATTCCTCTCGATCAAATGGAAGGATAAAAATTGCTCCATTGCTGGTTCATTTTTATTGCAGCCATGCCAACAGCCAGTTTTTGCTGAATATCGCTGGATATCATAAAGTACGATTTTTTCTATGCCACACAAAGAATTCAAGAGAAATTTAGCCGGGCAGGGGATTTTTAGCCGAATCGAGACATGTAAGATTGATAGTGCTTTGGTCATATATGTATGTGTTAGCTATTTCATCATCGCAGTTGTATTTCGCTCAATCATGCAGACCAAACAGCGTACATTTGATTATTCAGCTTGATAGATACACATTGTAAATACACATTTATAAATAAGTTATTTTTCACGAAGCGAGACTTTGCGAGGACTACATGAAACAAGAAAAGCCAGGAGCATATTTTCCCACGCGTCAAGCCAATCGTCCGATACGACTAGTCAAACACCATCCACCATCATTTGACGAACCAACATTCAGAGAGAGAAGCTTCGGTAGTGCCGGGCAGGCAGAAGTAGACATCGCAAAGCTACCGACGAAACGATTGCCGTTATTCTCCGATCCAGAAGCGCTCAGAAAAAGCAGAGCGGCCCTCACGCTCTCACCGGAAGATTATAGAGAATTAGATGGCCAGTTAGATGATAACTTCGATCTGAGCAACATCAATACCATGCAATTGATGCAGTTAAGTGGAGTGATGCGCTCCATATCAGCATCATCCCAAATGCCAGCGATAGATATCAAAAAAGCCGTTACAGGATCAATCCCGGCCGTCAGTGCCAAACCGCAGCCGAAATGGAAAGCGATTCTGAACACGCCAGCCGCGCGAGGAGCGATCGGGCTGGCAGTAGGTGTCGCCATTATCTATCTGATGAGCCGTTTAATTGACTTCAAAGCGACAACGGCCGTCATTGAAAGTAGCCTGACAACCCCGGCGGACATCTTGCATATCTGTCTTGCGGGTCTGGCATTCGTAGCCGCCTTCACATTTCGCGGGATACGCTGGACAATTTTCTTGAACCGCGTGGAGAAAATCAGCGTCTTTAAAGTCGTGCGTATTTACTGGATTGGCGTATTTATCAACTTCTTGCTGCCAGTGCAAGGAGGAGAGCTTGCCAAGAGCGTGATATTGAAGCGCGTGGCAAATGTACCGATCAGCCAGTCCTTGCCAACCGTCGCCATAGACAAAGCGCTCGACCTGATGCCAGTCCTTTTTATTATCGCGATCATGCCATTTATTCCTGGCATGCCAATGGACAATATCTCGCTCTGGCTGATACTCGCCCTGGTTGGGGGCATACTCATCGGCCTCGTAGTGGTGGTGGGATTGGCCGCATGGAAGCGTAGTGCAGCAATCGCGCTAATCAACTTTTTCCTGAGATTACTCCCTAAAAAGCTTGGTGGAAAAATCGAAGGATTTGCAATGGGCTTTGTAGATTCGTTGCTGGCCGGAGCAAGCAATCCTGCCTCATTCATCCCGGCGATCTTCCTGACCGGATTAGCAGTGACCTGCGAAGGCATTTTCGCCTGGGAAGGCTTTCAGGCCGTACAATTGAGTATGAACTTTGGCCTTGCCACGTTCGGATATGCCGTCTATACCCTGTTTGCCATACTGCCAACGCCGCCTGCGGGTCTCGGCACCAACGAGGGAGCAAAAGCAATCGTTTTTACAACGCTCCTGGGCTTCAATAAAGTCAAAGTAAATGCGATGGCGATCCTGGTCCATCCAGTATGTGCCATCCTGATCGGAGCCATTGGCCTGATTTCGCTACAGACGCTCGGGATAACGCTCTCCAGCATTTTGCAAAAGCAGGAAGGCAAGAAATAAAGAACACAGAGACGCGACGAATAACAGAGTATGTTAGTAGTTCTGACCTATCACTTGCATGCGCCGTGCTTGCGTGTCGTACAATACCTATGCACACTTATCTTTTTACGAATGTGGTATGGCTCGACCTTATGGATACACCCGAAAACTACTACGCGACGCTTGGCGTAACGATGGACGCAGATACAGATACGCTGAAACGAGCGTACCGTCAACTGGCGCGACGCTTTCATCCTGATCTCGCGGGTCCCGATGGTGCGACCCAGATGAAACGCATCAATCGCGCCTACGCAGTTTTAAGTGATCCCGAGAAACGCCAGAGTTATGACACGGTTATCGGCGGCATCATCGACCTGCGTGGTGGAGCAGTCCGCGCCCGCATGCGTCCTCGCCCACACGACTTTGATCCCCACGAAGACATCGAATTCTCAGGCCTGAACATCTTTAGCTCAAAGGGTCCCTTGCGAGCCGGTCCTTCTCTACAGAGTTCGTTGGGAGTGATCACGACGCTGAACAGCGTGCAGACCGTGGGGGGGCTCATGATTGCGGCAGGCTCATTAGATAGCGTGGGGAAGATCTGGAGGCTGAACACAGAGAGTATCGCCGAGCCGATACAATTTGCCGCAGATCCGTCGTTTACCATTGAATCGTTGCGCGAATTGCGCTTCTCCGAGGCAGGCACGCTCCTGGCTGGTTGGGGACGTCTCCACCTGCATGTGTGGGACGCCTATCACGGTACCCGTCTCTGGAGCTATGGCCTGACCGAGCGCGCAGTCTCAGCCCATTATTCTCTTGACGCCACACTGCATGTGCAAGCAGACGGTCAGCGTACGATACGAATGGCGCTCCCGCTTTTACGGGAGGATACACGTGGTCCGCGAGCACTGGGAGTACGGGGGAGCGATATTGTAACGCACGCGCTCTCCTTGCCGCAGGAGACAGTGAACAACGTCAACGAGCCGCTGGTCTGTACAGAAGAAAGTATTGAAAAGCGTCAATTCTGGGCAATTCGTCTGCGTGCGCTATCGCAAGATCAGAGAACGCTGGTCACGCTCTCCTGCGCGCATGTGCGAGATGAAGCGCAGGAGATGGTCATCGTGCGTACCTGGAATTTAAGCAGCCGGGCCCGGCTGGGCGGGCGATTGCGGCCACAAATCACCACATCCATCTTATTGGGGCGCTGTGCCGATTGTACGCCGCCCTATGCAATTACGCCAGACACCCGCATCCTGGCGTTTGTTTCTAAAGGGAACAACATCCTGGTTTGCGACACACAGGCAGGGACCTACACAGAATTTGGCAGCGGCACAATGGGAAGTAGTTCGCGCCTGGCAATTTCGCCGGATGGGGAATGGCTGGCAATTGCCCGTGAAGATAGTGAGGTCAACGAAGGGGTGATCGATCTCTGGTCAATTGCAACGGGGCAGATCATGCAAAAGCTCTATCATCCCTGGCAGATCAGCGCATTGCATTTTGCGCGCAGGCAACTCATCGTCGCGCTGACGGATGGGACTATACAGGTATGGGAATAGATAATTGTTGCCATACCGCGTATTCGCTCGTTCGTGTAGTATGGTGTATTCAAGAAATCTTGTTCAAAATCTTTCTCTCAGAGAAGCGAGGTCTTATTTTATGCGTATTTCCGTCATTGTCCCTGTCTACAATGAAGAAAAAACAGTGGCAACGGTTCTTGCATTACTCGCCAGGGTTCCACTTGATCTAGAAGTTATTGTAGTGGATGATGCTTCAACCGACCGCACCTGGCAGATTTTGCAAGAGCTTCGCCAGAAAGAGCCATTCAGCACCTATCATTACATTCGCCACGAACGGAATCGAGGCAAGGGGGTAGGTCTGCGCACAGGCTTTGGTCTGGTCACAGGTGATATCGTCACGATCCAGGACGCCGATATGGAATACGATCCCCAGGATCTTCCTCGTCTGGTTCGTAAATATGAAGAAGCCCATGCAG
>Ga0310811_10014169_pt1 | contig 10385 bp, 7 predicted proteins | sample YCmetagenome_FD_207642 | JGI IMG/M metagenome (GOLD analysis project Ga0310811, IMG submission 207642) | Soil microbial communities from experimental microcosm in Duke University, North Carolina, United States - YC | ecosystem: Engineered > Artificial ecosystem > Soil microcosm > Unclassified ... | reverse complement strand
TTCGCTATGGTTGCAATTGCAGAGCAATGCGGCGACCAGGCAGGTGAGTAAAAACGGGAGATCGTAACGTAAACCATGAGACGAACGAGGATCAGGAAGAGAGGCAAAAGCTTGTGAGAGGCTTAAATGGGCACAATCTTTGCATAATTGCTCACGTTGCTCAGCAGTCAATGACGATAATGGTTGGGAAAATGCGGTACAATTCATGACAGAGACTCCTTTATGCTGGGATGAAATGTGATGTTTCCATCTTATCAGCTTTGGGAGTCTCTCGTCTCAGCAATAATTTTCAGACCCTGAGCATATTAAGGGTTCGATGTACGGGCGAGGGAGCTTTCAGTTATTACGCCAACGAGTGCTTCTCTCAACTGTATAGCTGAGCACGACAAGTGCGACTTGTCGTGCTCAGTATATACCAGTACGAGCTTCACATGGTCTGACAACACGTCAAAATACATTTGAACGTGTGGAAAAGCATGTTTGTCCTGCCAGCACGGTTCATTGCCTCTCAGCGTTTGTCTTCCGTCTGATGATCTGAATTGCTGAGCACGACAAGTGCGGGAGAACCCCGGAAATGGGTACTTGACATACTCTTTTTAGGCAGCGTCTGCACCTCTTCTTTTTCCTTCGTAAGAATTTTGAGAGAAGCGTACGCTGCCTTTCGTTTTTGTCTACCAATTGGATAAAGTCTACCTCAGAGAATCCTGGACACGAACGGAATCTTGCGGACCAGGAAAGCGAGCGCGAAGCAGAGCGGAACCCCAATCAGGGCAGCCAGAGCGAATTTGAGCAACGCCTCAAGATGGACTCCACGCAATGCGAGCGCTAGCAGGACAATCACAGGAATATGGATAATATAGACGGTAAAGGCCTGCTGAGAGAGGGAGTTGCCAAAGTGGGTCTGGCGATTGAAGAAGCGGCGGAAGAAGGTGAGAAGAGCCAGGCATATCCCCACAGAGAAGGTGCTATCCCAGAGCGCATACGCCGCGGACTGCACAGTTCCGTGACCCAAAAAGGCTTCCCCTGCGGAAAGCGCCAGGGGAACAAGGACAATCGTCGCCGCAAGTGCGACCACGAACCCCACTGTTCCCATCGAGCCGGGAATGGTCTGGAACCAGTTTCGCCGAAAGCAGATGATCCCAAGGATGAAGAAACTCAAGTACTGCGGCAAATACGCGAGCGTCGGAAACCCGAGGATCGGTATAGACATGCCTATAGGCACCATCGTGCGCATCAGGAAGCTCAACGCCGCCAGTACCAGGATGAACAGGCCCACGGCCAGGTAACTTGGCGGACTGAAGGCGCGCCCGGCAGAATTTCCCCTGGCACGTCTCGCCTGCCTCCAGATGACGTAACCCAGGCCAAAGAACAACAGCATCTCCGCAAACCAGAGCGGGCCCACGCCGAGCGCGAGGGGGAATTTTTGCCAGGTAAACGGAGGCATCACATGGAACACGTCTGCTGGCGTCGGACTCAAATAGGGGCTGATAGACGCAATGGGACTGAGCACCAATACATAGACGACTAGAGGGATGCCTAGACGCAGCAGGCGATCTTTGAAGAAGGCTCCGGGTCCCTTGCGATCAAAGGATCCGGGCGTGAAGTACCCGGAGATCAAGAAGAAAAGGCCCATAAAGTAGGACTGATTGATAAGCACGAACGCTGTAAGCACTCCCCCCGCCAGGGTGTCTCCGGCACCAGGAGATTCCACATAGTAGAACACGGTAACAGCCCCATAGATCACGGCAAGATGGTGCAATACCACCAGGATCGTCAACGCGGCCCGCAGGTGGTCGAGAAAAAAGAGGCGCACTCGGCTGGTTGCCTGAGATACTGGCTGAACTGAGATTGTGTCTCTCACCACACGCTCTGACGTGGTTTGTTCTGGGAAAGATGACATCAGAGATTTTTCCTTTCGGAGCGGAAGAACATTTCATTCTTTTGTTCTGGAAGAGGTCTCTCTTCCTCACGCCGAGTATAGCTGAGATGAGTCGCGTGCACATGTGTTGTCAGTCCTAAAGAAGGGCCTATTTCTGGAGCATGCAGCAGGGCATAGATCTATGACCTACGTCCTAGATCCTGGTCAGCACCACTATGACTGGAGACACTAGTATTCTGTCATTGTTCAATTGATGGGTAAAGGCGTTTGAGCTTGATGCGTGCATCAGCGGTGGTAAAACGCCAGTTGATCGTCACTTTTGCTTGGTTGCGCTCACGTTGCCAAGCATCCACCTGAGCGGCAAGGGCCTCTCTGGTTAGAAAGCGATCAGACAAGCATTGACGCGCTAAGATGGACAGTTCGATCTCGGCCATATTCAACCAGCTCCCATGCTTGGGCGTGTAGTGGATTTCCAGTTTCTCGGTCAATCGGTGGGCCTCAGCTGGTTCAAACGTCTCGTAAAACGAAGAGGGGGTATGGATTGAGATTGTCCATCACCAACACAATCTTCTTCGCATGGGGATACTGGACGTCAATGATCTCGCGCAAAAAGAGCACCCAATCCTTTTTCGTGCGCTGCTTGCTCACACGCACCTGACAGGCTCCGGTTTCGGGTTCCATCGCCACAAACACGCTACACACTCCTTTCCGTTCGTACTCATAATCGATGCGTTCGGGTTCACCCGTTTCCATCGGGATCGGCTCACGAGTATGGGCCAACACTTGTTTGCTTCCCTCATCCATGCAGATCTTCGGAAACTGTGGATCATAGGGACGCTGATACACCTCCAAAACGTCTTCCATCCGATACACAAATGCAGCATTGGCTTCTGGTGGAATGCAAAATTGCTGTTTTAGCCACGGTTTGAGTTCATTTTTTTTAGAGTCACCCAGACCGTTTGATGGCTGATCTGATCCACATACCCCAGTTGCACCAGCTTGTCGGCCAGCAGTCGCATCGTCCAGCGCTTTTGCCCTCCTTCTGCCTGGCTGCAAGCCAGCGTCACCAGGTGGGCTTCCAGTTCCCCATCCATTTTCCGCTGCTTTGGCCGTTCCGGTTGGGGACGCCGCACCAGGGCATCAAGCAGCCCCCCGTCCAGAAAGCGTTTGCGCACTCGTTCCACCGTTGTTCTTCCCACCATGAGCGCATCGGCGATCTGCTCATCGGTCCAACCTGGCCCGAAGCTTCCCTGATCGGTTTTCAGCAAAATTCTCGCGTGTGTCTGGCTACGAGCTGATTCCTTCCCTCCCATCAGCATGTTTTCGAGCATCTGACGTTGCTCTGCGTTTAAGTGGACGGTATACTTTTTCATGGAGCCTCCTTGAATAGATCTGTTTCGTTGGTCTTTCAAGGATACTCCTTCTTCTTCAACTCATCAAATCACGGATGACAAAGGACTATAATCCTTTGCATTCCCACTTCATAGGAATTTACGAACAGAAAAAAAAGATGCTCTATCTACCAGTAAATCAAGATGTACTATCATCCAAAAACAAATAGACACATCTGATATCATGTGATACAATGCTAGGCAGCATGGCTCAACAATATTTGTGGGTGCATTGATGGGAGAATATTTAACAGTTCACGATATCGCCACCAGGCTTGAAGTGACTACCGATACCGTACGTCGCTGGTTACGTATGGGAGATCTAAAAGGAACATTATTTGGACGGGCAGGGTATCGCGTCGAAGAACAAGAATTCCGTCTTTTTATGTATAGACGCGGCAGTAAATTCCCATCAACATCCCCGCTACTACAAACCGAACCACTTCCCCGGGCGGATACAGTTGAATTAAACGTAGCTTCGCTCTCTTCTCCATCCAATACTCAAATCACTGATCTTGTACATGATGCGGTTATTGTACGTGATCTGCTTCATATGATCAAATCATGGAATCGTGCTGCGGAACAGCTCTATGGCTGGCAAGCCCAGGATGCCATCGGACAAAATGCATCTATGCTCCTGCAAACTGCCTTTCCCACTTCACAAGAAGAGGTCGAGATACAACTCCTTCAGCATGGCTACTGGGAAGGAACACTCCAGAACACACATCGAGATGGTCACATGGTAACTGTGCAAAGTCGGCAGATGCTCCTCCGCGATGAACAGGGACACCTCTCAACTATTCTGGAAATACATCACGATATCACACTCCCAAAACGCTTAGCAGATGAAAAACACATCCTCGCTGAATGTACACGCATTCTCCTCTCCGCGACCGATACAACCACAATGCTCCAACACATCGCGAAACTGGTCGTTCCCACACTGGCTGATTTCTGTTACTTTGATCTGCTCCAGACACAGAATACACTGCAACATATTAGCTGGAAATGTGGAGAAACATCTACTGAAGACACCCACGCCATATCCTGGCTTGTCCCAACTTTTGAGACCCTCCCACATCCCATTAGCTATGTGCTCAAAAATGCGCAACCTTTGATCGTACCAGTCACTGATGAAACGTATCTAGAGCAGACCGCAACGACTCCTGAATACACCGAGTCGATCAGTTCATTGCAGGCGTGCTCACTCATCACTGTTCCACTGTTGCTCAACGCACATCCACATGGCACACTGACTTTTGGCTATACGACATGTTCCGGGCGCCATTACACACGAGAAGACCTGACATTACCCCTGACGCTGGCTGATCTTATCGTTCAGACTATCGACAGGATAAAGACATCTACAGAACAGCAAAAAGCACAGCGACAGGCCGAGACACAGCTACGTGAGATAAGCACACAGCAGGCACGCCTTGAGTTTGCCCAGGCAGTCAGTAAAATTGGCACCTTTGAATGGGATGTACAGACGGATACGCTCTTCTGCACACCAGAATTAGAGGCACTCTACGGTCTGAAACCCGGTAGCATTACAAACGCACAACAATGGTTCCAGTATATCGTTCCAGCAGATCGTGCAGCGGTTGAACACGTCATACACACAACACTTCAAACAGGCAATTCATATACGATGGAATTCCGCATCCTCCATCCCGACAACTCCCAACACTGGATTCAGTCCAAAGGCAAAGTACTTACCGATCAAGTAGAACATTCTCTGCGTATCATCGGCACCAATAGCGATATTACCGCGCAAAAACAGGCTGAAGAGTCCGTACAACCATTCGCTTCACTGATTGAAAACAGTGTTGACTTTATCAGCATCACGACGCTAAATGGCAAATTACACTATCTCAATCAGGCTGGCTGTTCGCTCGTAGGCTTAACGGATCTTGATGAGGCACGCACCAAAACTATTTTTGAGTTTCTTCCTGAACAGTATCGTGAACTTTTCACAGAGATTATTCTCCCCTCCGTCATCAGCGAGGGGCGCTGGGAAGGCGATCTACACTTACATCACCTGGTATCCAAACAAATGATCCAGGTCCACCAGACTATTTTCACCATTGCCCATCCCCAAACAGAGAAAACGATGCTTGCCCTGATTGCGCACGACATTCATGAACAGAAAGAGCTTGAGCAACGACGGGATGCGTTCATCAGTATGGCAAGCCATGAATTACGTAATCCGTTGACCACAATTCAAGCCAATCTACAACTGGCTGAACGCCGTGTGAAGGGACTTCTACAACAAAGTAATGATCAGTTTCCCCAGGTGCAAAAGACAGCCAACGATACCCTGGCCCTCGTTGAACGAGGACTCCGACAGGTCAAAGTCATGAACCGTCTGATTGGGGATCTGTTGGATGGCACGCGTATCCAGGCCAACAAACTCAATCTTTTTATTGACGAATACGACCTGATTCCGATTGTACGTGATATTGTTGAAGATCAGCGCCAGATCTCCCAGCGGCGCACCATTACCCTGCACATCGCTGAAACACAGGAACCACTTTATGTACTGGCCGATAAAGATCGTATCGGTCAGGTAATCAGTAATTATCTGACCAACGCGTTAAAATATTCTGCCGCAAGTGCCTCAGTCACTGTGGGTATCGAAGATGAAGGTCAGGCAGCTCGTGTCTGGGTACGAGATCAGGGTCCAGGGCTATCATCAGAACAACAGCAGCACGTCTGGGATCGCTATTATCAGGCCCGAGGGATTGCTGGTCAACAGAGTGAAGGGGTCGGTCTTGGTCTGGGGCTTCACATCAGCAAAATGCTCATTCAGAGACATGGTGGCACAGTAGGTGTCGAAAGCACCCCCGGACAGGGTTCAACCTTCTGGTTCTCCTTACCACTGGCAAACACGATGGAACATTAACCTCCCCATGCATATAAAACACAAATGCCCTGGCAAAAAGAGCCAGAGCACCCGTCAGTAAACACTGAATTTCAGCGCGACACAAACTTATACCCGATGTTGATGCGCCCAGAAATCTAAGAGATCGCTCTTGGTGATAATCCCCTCTAACATATCGCGATTCATAATCGCAACAGCAGAAGTATGATCACTAAAGAATGAATAAGCATCACGAGCCAGAGCATCAGCAGGAAGTGTCGGGAAAGGAGCACCTTGAATTTCACCAACAGCCAGCGCATCCAGAGGTTCACCACTGGCAAGACGGCGCAGCAACAGATCTTCCGTCAAACTCCCAATCATCTCACCATCAGCCATCACCGGCGTTTGACTGATACCATAACGGCGCAATAACTCGACAGCATCAGCCACAGAGTCAGTCGGATGCACACTCACCACCAGAGGCATACTCTGCGTATGAGTACGGCGGTACGTCAGCACATCACGCAGGGTAGGTTGCTCACTCTCAGCCAGAACCAGCATATCATTCTCGCGCATCCAGGTATCGTTATACTGTTTTGAGAGATAGCCACGTCCAGTATCTGGCAAGAGAATAACAACGATATCATTCGTGCTCAAATTCCGGGCGTACGTCAGACCAGCCGCCAGCGCGGTACCAGCGGAACCACCGGACAGAATACCTTCTTCACGAGCAAGACGGCGTGCCCAGTAGAAGGATGTGCGATCATCAACACGAATAACCTCATCAACTACTGTGGGATCATAGTTTTTCGGGAACTCGTCCATGCCAATGCCTTCAACTTTGTATGGCTTTGGCGTGTCACCAGAATAGACAGATCCCGGCGGATCAGCACCGATGATCTTAATATCAGCATTCTGCTCTTTCAAATAACGTGCCGTACCTGAAATAGTACCGCCAGTGCCAATACCAGCGACAAACGCGGTAATGCGCCCGGCTGTATCGCGCCAGATTTCAGGGCCAGTGGACATATAATGACTGGCAGGGTTTGCGGGATTAGCGTATTGATCCGGACAACAAGCGCCCGGAATCTCTCTTGCCAGACGATGTGCAACATTTTTGTAATGCTCAGGAGACTCATGCGTGACGCTTCCGGGGCAAATCACCACTTCAGCACCGTACGCCCGTAACAGGCTCCGCTTCTCTTCGCTGGCTTTATCGGTCATCACAAAAATACAGTGGTACCCTTTTATTGCTGCGGCAATAGCTAAACCATGACCGGTATTTCCGCTGGTCGGCTCCACAATTGTGCCACCCGGTCGCAATAAGCCCTGCTTTTCGCAATATTCAATAAGATTAGGCCCGACACGATCTTTTACACTCCCACCCGGATTCAGCATCTCCATTTTCACAAAAACTGTTGGTGGAACATCATTCGCGATGCGGTTCAAACGCACCAGAGGCGTGTTCCCAATGGCTTCGAGGGCTGAATTTAAATAACGAACCTCACCCATAGCTGGCTCTGTTTTCTCTTTTTTCACTCTGTTTACCTCATTGAGGTGACTTTACACCTGCCATCAACAAAAATCCCTTGACGCAACTTATTCTAGCCTGGACAGAAACGCATCATTCCTCAACAAACGCTTGTTACAATCAAATTGTTATTTTTACCACAGAACAGGCGCAAAGCGTTCTAAGACATACAATCTAGCTTTCAGTATAGCATATGACCCGGATATCATTCTATAGGTGGAATCAGCACAACCGCTTTGCAAAAAAATCAAGCAAGCAGCAATGAGATATCCCGACACATTCCTCTGTGTTATTTGCATTCTTCCTGATTTTCTATTATGATGCTGTTGAGTATACTATTCATCTACACATCACTTCTCTATGACGACCACTTCACATGCTGTGTGCTGTGCAACCACAAGGCAATCAAGCCGAGAAGAAGGTGTCCAATCAACAAAGAACATCACCATATGGATACGAAAGGTTCTACTTTTCCATGTTCTCTGTCAAACGCTATCTAGCTGATCTCATTCTGTTAAGCATAACTATCATATGGGGTATCACATTCGTATTAATCCAAAATGCTATCACGATATTTCCACCATTTGCTTTCATGGCAATACGCTTCGGTTGTGCCTCGTTGATCTTACTTCCCTTTATCTTTGGCAAATATGCTTTCCGACCAGCAACGTTCCATATCCGTAAGACTGATCTCTTTCATGGATGTGTCCTTGGCATTCTGCTCTTTCTGGGCTATGGATTGCAGACGTTTAGCCTGCTCTATACAACACCGGGAAAATCTGGCTTCTTAACAGGCCTTTCGGTTGCGCTGGTGCCTCTCTTCTCATTCTTTGTCTTGCGCCAACGCCCATCTCTTTCTGCTATAGGCGGCATTGTGCTGGCTTGTATCGGCCTGTATCTGCTCTCTTTTATCCATCTTAACGCGATTAATCACGGCGACATCTATGCGCTCCTGTGCGCCATTGCCTTTGGACTGCAACTGGTCTACACAGGAAAATACACCCGGAACAGCGCGACAGAAATATTGGTGATTGTACAATTTATTACGGTGACCATCCTGAGTATGATTGCGACGGTGCTATTTGAACCCTGGAAAGATATCGCCCATCTGCATGTCATTCTGCAACCGGAGATTCTTATCGCAATATTCATAACAGCGGTATTTGCGACCGCACTCGCCTATCTGGCGCAGACCCAGATTCAGGAATTTACGACTCCAACCCATGTCGCCTTAATCTTTGCGGCTGAACCAATCTTCGCGGCACTCGCAGATTACTTTGCCAACCACCATGTACTCGGAGTACCTGCCTTCTTTGGTTGCGTGCTGATCTTCTGTGGCATGCTCTTATCCGAGTTAAAGTTTTCCTTCCAGAAAAAGACAGCGCCAGACACTGCCCTATAAGTCTATTACTTCTGTGCTACAACAAAAGAGGGCACATGTGCTGCCCTCTTCCATCCACAAGTCTACTGATCTACAACATGACGTTGCCCATAGCAGTCGCCCACGGCTCTTGATCACCATGAATAAGATCCGGGTTCGTCTGCTTCAGGCGAGCCAGTTCAGCAACAAGGCGCTGCAAAGGAACCAGTGCAACAAACGGTCTGACAAGGTATGGCACTGCTGGAAACTGCAATACTTCATCCGCACTCCCGCAGGCGATTGCGTATACCCCCAATTCCTGACAAAGCGTGCGCAAGGAGACGGTACGCCCACCATCATCATGTGCAGGTGTGATGGTGATTGCTGCCATGCCCTGACGATATGCCGCCGGTGGCCCATGCAAGGCGTTCTCGGTATCCATGCCTTCAGCCCATGTATAGGTGCCTTCTTTGAACTTTAAGGCAATCTCCTCCGCAGTGATGGCATCAAGACCAGAACCAGTGATCAGTAATGGTTCATATGCCTGCAACTGCTCCGCCACCTCAACTGGCGCGGGTTGCGCCAGAACCTGATCGATTGCCCCCGGCACAACCGTTAATGCATCAAGAAGTTCTTTGCCACGCTCACCAACCAATCTCCCAACAAGATGCGCTACTACATATAACGCACTGCTATAAGAAACTGTATGCGTACCAGCTTTCTCACCCGGACACGTCCGAATGGTTATATCGGCAACTTGCTCTGGCGCTTCTTCACCAACAACCGCGATGGTTGTTGCGCCAACCTGTCGCGCACGCATGAATACCTCTGTGGGAAAACGCTTTGTACCACGATGACTGACCACAATGATCTGATCTTCCTGGTGTAAAGGCGCATACAGGGCAAGGTCATGCGCACTTAATGCCAATGGCCTGATAGCTCCTTGAGAAAGGATACGCGCCCAATCCGCCGCGATACGACAGGCATGTAGTGATGTACCAATCCCGGTAAAATAGATGGGACGACTGGCATCCAATTGTGGAACGACTATACGCTGTTGTAATAAACGTAACGCCTCCGATTGCGCGGCAATTTGCTCGTCCAGGGCAAAATAATGCATACGATCACTCCTCTCTTAACCAATTGATTCTGTTTACGTTACCGCCTGACAGCAGTATAAAGAAATGATGGTATTGTGATAAGCGCCACTTTCTACTACAATAACCATACCACTTTATCAAAGTGTAAAAACATTCTCTACTTTTGGCTATAAGAATATTGTTCTCTAAATAAAGGAGGCATGACTGAATATAATGTCGAAACACGTTTCAGGCACGCTATTGCTTTCGTTTCCGCTCGAT
>Ga0310811_10014168_pt1 | contig 10386 bp, 13 predicted proteins | sample YCmetagenome_FD_207642 | JGI IMG/M metagenome (GOLD analysis project Ga0310811, IMG submission 207642) | Soil microbial communities from experimental microcosm in Duke University, North Carolina, United States - YC | ecosystem: Engineered > Artificial ecosystem > Soil microcosm > Unclassified ... | reverse complement strand
TTGTGGAGCCGGTACGCTCACGTTCATCATCTCGAACCACTTAGCAAGTAGCCTGCCTCAGGCAAGAAATTAACGCTCGCTGACCTCGCGATACTCTGCGCTAACTGTCACGCGATGGTCCATGTTGGAGGAAAGTGTCGTGAAATCAACACTTTGATACCTTCTTTCAATGTATCCAAGCCGGGATAAGGGGCGACATGAGTGAGAGGACAACTGTAAGAAAGTTGTTCGAGCGGCTTGTTGCGACAGCTGATCTTGGCCAAATCACGCCCTAACGCGACGGCGGGCCCTCGGCGGGCGGGCGCGGCTCGGGCTGCGCTTCCACCATCGGCAGATTGGCGCGCTCCCAGCCGTCGGTGCCGTCGGGATACCAGGCGACGTTGGAATAGCCGTAGGAGAGAATCCGCTTGGCGGCATTCCACGACATCCAGCAATTGGCCTGACAATAGATCACGAGCAACATGGCACGATTGCCGAGCGAGGCACGCTCGACGCCTTGCCGCAGATAATCTTCCGTCACCGGCGAAAGCTTGCCGTAGCCCGTGTCGGGCAGCCAGATGCTGCCGGGAATGTTGTAGCGCGGCCGGTCGCGCCAGATCGTGCCGGCCGGGAGATTCGACGGTTTCGGCGGGCGCGGCAGCACATCGATGAACGCACCGTTCTTGGCGCGCCAGATCGTCTCCGCCTGCGCGGTCGTGATGACACGCGCTCCGGTCAGCGTTTCCGGCACCGGCGATCGGTATTCGTCGGTGCGATATCCCTCCGGCTCGAGCACGACCTCTTGCGCGCGCGCGGCAGTGACCAGCGCGCAGAGCGCAAACAAGAGGCTTATCGAGCGTAACATCATGGCGACTTCGTCGCCGTCTCCGCAACGATCGGCTTGTCGTTCTCGTCAAGCAGGGGAACGCCGTAGTCGAGCAGGATCTTGTTGATCGCCGGCTGGTTCTCCTGGATCAGGCGATTGAGCTGCCGCTTCCAGTTCTGGTCGGCCGTGCGCACGCCCATGCCGATGCGATAGACCATCTTGGGCCCGGAAGTCTCCTTGACCAACGCCGTGATATGCAGCGGTGGATTGGACTTCTTGGCGTAGTAGCCCGCCATCGGCCCCCAGAGCACGCCGGCATCGATCTCGCCCTTGGTGAGATCATTGATCATGGACTGCGCCGACGAATCGAAGCGGGTATCGATCATCAGCGGATAAGGCTTTGCATTCGTCATCAGGCCGGCGATCGCCATGTTGGTCGCGGGCGGCGTGCCGGCGACGACGCCGATATGCTTGCTCTTCAGCCGCGGGTCTTCCAGCGTCGTGACGTCGTCAAGACCCGAGCCAGGTTTGGAGATCAGGGCATAGGCCGTGCGGTAATAGGGATTGGTGCCCTGGACCAGGTCATCGCCTTGCGGATAGCCCATGATGACGTCGCAGCGGTGCGCGCCAAGCGTCACCCGCACAAAGCCCGTCGCCTGCGGGAAGTACATGTAGTCGAGCTTCTTCTGCAACTTCTGGGCAAAGAGCTCGGCGAGCTTGTTCTCGAATCCCTCGCCCTTCTCGTCGGAGAACGGCATGTTGCGCGGATCGGCACAGACCCGGAGCACCTTGGGATCGACGAGCTCGATCGAGAGATCGGGACCGCCGCTATCGTTATTGCCTTGACTGCTTCCTTGCGCCCGCGCGATGTCGCGACTGACGAAGGTGGCGGCAATCGCGAGCAGCGGAATCAGCAGGCAACGCTTCAACGGAGCATGTTTCATTGGCGATCATTCAATTTTTACTGTTCAAAATGCTATGCTGCGCAATTGGGGCGTGCAACAGGAGAATAGTTGCAGAGAATCCATGGAGCCTGCTGCGCCGCAATCGGAACCATGCGCGCATTGAAGCGGCTTCGTGGTGGGACGGAGACAAAGGCATGGCCTATCGCCTGTTGATGCTCGCGGCGCTTGTCATGCTCTGCGTGATGGCGCCGTCGCATGCACAGGCGCAGGCACTCCCCGTCGCTGAAATCGCACCGGGCGTGTTCGTTCACGTCGGCGACATCTCCCTGATGACGCGAGAGAACGAGGGGGCGATCGCCAATATCGGCTTTGTCGTCGGCGACGAGGCGGTTGCCGTGATCGACACCGGCGGCAGCGTCGTGGAAGGAAAGCGCCTCCTGGCTGCGATCCGCGCGCGGACCGACAAGCCGATCCGCTACGTCATCAATACCCACGCGCATCCCGATCACGTCTTTGGCAACGCTGCCTTTTCCGCGCCTGGAACCATCTTCGTCGGTCACAAGAACCTGCCGCAGGCTCTCGCCACGCGCGGCCAATTCTATCTCGACGCCTTCCGCAAGATCATGGGCGACCAATTGATCGACGACGTCCGCATCATCCCTCCCACGCAACTGGTCGACGGCACGCAAAAGCTCGAGCTCGGTTCGCGCACGCTGATCCTGAAGGCATGGCCGGTCGCGCATAGCGACTCCGATCTCACCGTGCTCGACGACAAGACGAAGACGCTGTTCGCAGGCGATCTCGTTTTTCTCACCCACATCCCGGTGGTGGATGGCAGCCTCCTCGGCTGGCTCCGCATGACGGGCGATCTCGGCGGGCAGCCGGCGGCGCGCGTGGTTCCCGGTCACGGAGCTGTGAGCGAATGGCCGGCTGCGTTGGCCGACGAGCGCCGATATCTCGAGACACTCGCCACCGATGTTCGCGCGCTGGTCAAGCGCGGCGCGCCGATCACGAAGGCAGCCGAAACGGCTGCGGCCTCCGAACGATCGCGCTGGCAATTGTTCGACGACTATAACGCCCGCAACGCAACCGCAGCATTTTCCGAGATTGAGTGGGAATAGCGGTCGCGTTAGCCTATAGTAGAACAAACTGCTTCGATCTTAAGGGAGGAGCGCAACCATGCCCGGACATCGTCTCCACGTGCTCGGCGTCCTCGGTCTATTCGCCGCAGCACTGGCGATGCACGCTGCGCCGTCCATCGCGGCCGAGCCCTATGATCCCTGGCCGGGCCTCGTGCAGGACATCTTCAACAATCGTCCGATGAACGACGGCAGCAACGTGATCGGCATCGAGATGCCCTATCGCGCCGAGGATGCGGCGATCGTGCCGGTGACGCTGACGTCAAAGCTTTCGCCCGACGACTCCAGGCGCCTGGTGGCGATCACGCTGGTGATCGATCAGAATCCGGCGCCGATGGCCGCGAAATTCGAGCTCGGCCCCGACGCCCGTGTATCGGAAATTTCAACGCGCGTTCGCGTCAACAACTACACCAATGTCCATGCCGTGGCGGAGCTCAGTGACGGCAAGCTGTACATGGTGAAGACCTATGTGAAGGCCTCCGGCGGCTGCTCCGCGCCCGCGGCCAAGAACCCGGAGGAAGCCAAGGCCCATATCGGCCAGATGAAGTACCGGCAATTTGCCGAAAGTGACCAGGGCCCGAACAACGGCAAGCGTGAAGCCCAGATCATGATCGGCCATCCCAACAATTCCGGCCTGCAGATGGATCAGATCACCCATCTCTACATTCCCGCGTTCTTCGTCGACGAGCTGCATCTGTGGCAGGACAACAGCCCGGTGCTGTCGATGGAAGGCGGTATCTCGATCTCGGAAGACCCCAATATCCGCTTCACCTATGTCTCGAACGGCGCCAAGACCTTCCGCGCCGAGGCCAAGGATACCTCCGGCCACGTGTTCCAGAAGGAATGGAACATCGACAATTCCGGCACGTGATTTTGCAGGGATGGTAGCCCGCATGAGCGCAGCGATATGCGGGGCTGCTGTTTCCCGGGTCTCGCTTCGCTCACCCGGGCTACCAGGGACACCGTCCTAGAAACACCGCACTTCGGCTTCGGCCTGCGCGCGCCTGAGATCGTCGAGCGCGCTCTTGGCCTGCGCGGAGGAGCGGAACTCGCCGCCGAGATTGCCGCGGACCTGCGACATACTGAGCACGGTCTCGGCGGTGACATAGCGGTCATACGGCAATAGCGAGGCCACAATGTCGATCGAGCAGGAGCATTGCTCGATCGTCTGCCGCGTCTCGCCATTGGCTTTCATGCAGCCAAAGACATACTCGGCACGCGCCGAGGTCGGATAATCGTTGGTGTCCTCGGCATGCGCGATCGCGACCGTCAGCACAAAGCCACCCAGCACGGCGACAATCGGTCGTATCCATCCGGCTAATTTCATATCATTTCTCCTGGGAGCAAAAGCTATGCTATCGCTCTCAAGCTGAAAAGAACACTTTTGAGGAAACGGCTCACGTAGTCATGAAGCGCCTTGCCGCTCTGATGATCACCGCACTCACGCTTTCCGCATCGATCGCCACGCGCTCCGACGCGGAGACGATCCGCCTTGCGGTGCAGAAAACCGGAACATTCGCCTGGGAGCTGGCGGTGATCCGCAGCCACAGCCTCGACAAGCAGGCGAACCTGTCGATCGAGCCCGTCGAGCTCGCCAGCCCCGAGGCCGGCAAGATCGCACTGCGTGCCGGCAGCGCCGACATCATCGTGTCCGACTGGCTCTGGGTGTCGCGCGAGCGCAGCCTTGGCGGCAAACTGACGTTCTATCCCTATTCGAGCGCGCTCGGCGCCGTCATGGTGCCGAACAACTCGCCGATGCACACGCTCGCCGATCTCAAGGGCCACACGCTTGCCGTCGCGGGCGGCCCGATCGACAAGAGCTGGCTTTTGCTGCAAGCCGCGCTGAAGCAGGACGGAACCGACCTGAAGACGGAATCCAGCATCATCTACGGCGCACCGCCGCTGCTCACTGCCAAGGCGCTGAGCGGCGAGAGCGACGCTACGCTCAACTACTGGAATTTCTGCGCGGCATTGCAAGCCAAGGGCTTTCGCCGCCTCGCCGGCATCGAGGATATTCTGCCAAAGCTCGGGGCCAAGGGCCGCACCGCGATGGTCGGCTACGTCTTCGATGAGAGCTGGGGCAACTCGCACGCGGACCTGCTGGCGCGCTTCATCGCGATGACCAGGAAGGCAAAGGAGATTCTGTCAACTTCGGACGCTGATTGGGACCAGATTCAATCCCTGACCGGCGCCACCGATGCCGCCACGCTGCGCGCCTATCGTGATGGCTACCGCGCTGGAATTCCGCGACGGCCGGTCGCCGATGAAGAGAAAGACGCGCGCGTGCTGTATCGCGTGCTGGCTAAGATCGGCGGCCGTGATCTGGTCGGTCCCGCGCCGGAGCTCGATCCCGGCACGTTCTATCACGGCATTCCGGGAGGCTGATGCGATGCGCCTCGTGTCCGTTGCGGTGTTTTTTGTCACCTGGTGGGTCGCGTCCCTCTTCGTCGGCCACGCCAAGCTGCCGCCGCCTCCGGAGGTGTTGCAGGTCATGATCGCGCAAGCCAAGACCGGCGCGCTGTTCATGAACCTCGGTGTGACGCTGGCGCGGGTCGCGGTTTCCTTCGTGCTGGCGATGACGCTCGGCACCGCCATCGGCTACTGGATGGGCCGCCACCGCATAGCCGATCGGTTCGGCGATCCCTGGCTGATCATCCTGCTCAATCTGCCGGCGCTCGTGATCATCGTGCTCGCCTATATCTGGGCCGGCTTGACCGAGGCCGCGGCGATCGCCGCGATCGCGATCAACAAGCTGCCGACCGCGGTCGTGACGTTGCGTGAGGGAGCGCGCGCCCTCGATCCAGCGCTCGACGAGATGGCACGGATTTTCAACTTTCCACGTGGCAAGGCATTCCGGCACGTCGTCCTGCCGCAGCTCGCGCCCTATATTGCCGCGGCGGCCAGATCAGGGCTCGCGCTGATCTGGAAGATCGTCCTGGTCGCCGAGTTTCTCGGGCGCCCCAACGGCGTCGGCTTCGAGATCGGCGTCGCGTTCCAGCTCTTCGACATCCCCCTGCTGCTCGCTTATTCGCTGAGCTTCGCCGCGATCGTATTTTTGATCGAGACGGCGTTGGTGCAACCGTTCGAAGCCCGGCTATCCCGGTGGCGGCCCCGTGCGGCTTGAAGTCGACATTTCCAGCAAGGAATATGCGAACGCGGCCGGACAGCGCCACGAGGTGCTCCGTCATATCGCCTTCGCGCTCGACCCCGGAGAGGTCGGCGTCATCGTCGGCCCCTCCGGCTGCGGCAAGACCACACTGCTGCGCATCCTCACCGGTCTCGATCACGACTATCACGGGCGTGTCTCGCGTCCCGGCAAGCAGCGGATTGGCATGGTGTTCCAGGAGCCGCGGCTTTTGCCGTGGCGGTCGGTCGAGGACAATATCCGCCTCGCCGTGCCCAACGTCGATGCCAAGCGGCTTTCCGCGTTGTTCGACGTGCTCGAGCTGAGCGGACATCGCAGCCATTTCCCCGGCGAATTATCGCTCGGGCTGGCACGGCGCGTGGCGCTTGCACGCGCACTCGCCGTCGAGCCGGATTTCCTGGTGCTCGACGAGCCCCTGGCATCGCTCGACGAGGCGCTGGCCGCCCGCCTCCGCAGCCAGATCGCGCTCCTGCTGGAGGGCCGCAGCACGACGACACTTCTGGTCACGCACAATCTCGACGATGCGGTTCGTCTTGGCGACCGCTTGTTCCTGCTCTCAGCGCGTCCGGCGACCATTCTGCATGCCCTGCCGATCCGCGCGCCGCGGTCGGCGCGAAGCGAAGCCGATATTGCCGACATCAAGAACGAGATCGCCCGATTGAACCATGTCAATGGTTAGGCGACACTGCCTCTTGCGACGGACACGACGCGCGCTTCAGACTGTCCGTGCAAAGATATTGGGGAGGTGACCATGCCGCGAATGCTGATCGCAATCTTCCTGCTGGGAATCGCTCTGCCCGGCGCGCTGATGGCGCAGGGCAAGGGCATCCGGCTATGGAATCTCACCTCGCAAACGATCTCCGGCTTCGAGCTTTCGCCCGCCGGCAAGAACGCGTGGGGGCCGAACCAGACCTTGAACGACAAGGACAAGGAGGTCGATCACGACGAGCGCCTGCGCCTCATCGGCGTCGTGCCCGGCCGCTACGACGCCAGAGTGAGCTATCGCGACGCGCGGCAATGCTTCGTGCGAGATATCGAGATCAAGGCCGACGCCGTGTTCTCGATCTCGGACAAGGACCTCAAGGATTGCAACAAGTAACTGGCGAATAGCGAATAGGGAGTTGCGAATTATCTTCTATTCGCTACTCGCCACTCGCATCTTCCAACGCTCAGATTTTCTCCCGCATGTGCGGATATTCGCAGCGCCATTTCACCGCGGTCCATTTCGGATGTTCGCCGATCCACTGCGCGATATAGGGCGGCGCCGCCATCGCGCATTGCTGTAGCGAGAAGTTTGCGGAGAACACCAAATGCCTCTCCTCGCACATGTTCGGCGAGAGCACGGCACACACCGTGATGACCAGGTCGATCATATCCATGCCTGAAATCCTCTGGCGTCGTTCATCGAAACGATAGCACAGCCAACTACGAGAGGCGGCAACGCGAAGTTTCACCAGGCCGGGAAAGCCGGGCCCGACAACGCGTCGAGGCCAGTCCCGTCATATTTTGCAAAAGTACCGCGCTTCGCCACCGAGCAAAAATCCAGACCGAAGCTTGCGCCATCGCGCCGAATGCAACGCCAGGCGTCGCTTCCTGTTCCCTTCGCAGGCGCTGCACGCCACCGGCGTCGTGATGTTTGTTATCGGAGAAGACTGCGGACAGAAACACTGCGGAAGAAATCGAAACCTGCAAAGCAACGCCTGCCACGGCTCGCAGCATTGACTGCCGGAGCCGGGCAGAACGCTTCGCTTACTTGCGCGTCGCGCAGACGTACATGTTGATTTCCATGCCAACCTGCACTTCGACGATCTTCGGAGTTTTCCAAGTCATTCGGCTCTCCCAAGTGTTTGGCGCAACCCTTGCGCCGACTTCAGGGTAGGCGTGACGCGCGCCGCGCGCAAGGGGCGACGCGAATCCTCCCTTCGAAGGGAGCTCTCATCGCAACAACCGCAACAGCGCGCGCCCCGCCGGCGTGCTCAGCTCCTTGGCGTCCAAAGTCCCATCGTTGTCGCGATTTGCAGCATTGAAGCGCTGCTGCACAATGGCGAGATATTCGTCGAGCGACAGCGTGCCGTCGTGGTCGGGATCTGCGGCCGCGAACTCACGCGCGGTCAACCGGCCCGCAAGCTCGCGCCGGTCGACTGTTCCGTCGTGGTCGCGGTCGAGCCGGGCGAACAGCGCGGCCGCCGCTTTTTTCACCTCGTCGAGGTCAAGCGTACCGTCGGCATCGGTGTCGAACATCTTGATCGGATTGCTGGGGGGAGCGGCGAGCGCCGAAGCACCGCCTGCCAGGAACGCCGTTGATATCAAAAGGATAGACCTGCGCGACAGCATCATAAATCTCCCTTCATCGGTGTTGGCGGAGCCTTCTCGGGATCCGGGTGGTTGAATCAATTTCCAGATTTCACATTACGCCACGATCATGAAAGCAAGAAACCGCAGGAGACTGCCATGCGATGGCTACGCCAGGGACTTCTCATCCCACTGTTGCTGCTCGGCTTTGTGTCATGCGCAAGGGCCGCGGATCGAAAGCCCGACGGCGGTCCGTCAGCCCCTTCGCACCCGGTGCTCACCGGCAAGGAAAGGCTCGGTCCGAAATGGACCGACGAGCAGCGAATCGACAACTGCAAGGTACCGATCGACAAGCGGGGCACCAAGCCGCGGCCCAGCGCCTGCCACGGCGCACCATCGAGCTGACAGAGCGGGCTTGAGAAAACGGCGGTCAGGTCTCGTCCGGGACCACAGCGATGTGCTGGCCCTTGTGGATGGAGGAGGGCACGACACCAAAGCACTTCCGGAATACCCGGCTGAAGTGCGAGGAGCTCGAGAAGCCCCAGGAGAACGCGACGTCCGTGATCGTCTTCCCGCCATGCGTCTCCAGCTCCTGGCGGCAGTGCTGCAACCGGGCCCGCCAGATGTAATCGCTCACGGTCATGCCGCGTTCGCTGAACAGCATGTGCAGATAGCGCTTGGTGCAGCCGAGCGCCGCCGAGATGCGGTCAATGGAAAGATCGGGATCGCGCAAATGCTCGCGGATATAGGCCTGTGCCCGCACATACATCGCCTCGGGGCCGACGCGGTCGAAGGTGGTGTCGGCCTCGCGCAGCGGCAGCAGCAGCAGATCGATCAGCGAATCGGCGACGCCGACCGCGCTGTTCGCCGACAGCTTTGCGGCCTCGTCGAACGCGGCATGGACCAGATCGTGCGCGATGCGCCCGGTGCCGTCCCGCGCCGACAGCTTGCAGGCCGACATCTTGCTGAAATTGAAGCCCCGCTCGCGCAGCAAATCCTTCGGCACGATGACGACCTCGTGCCGGGTCAGCGCCGGGCTCACGATCGTATGCGGGCAGGAAACGTCATAGGCGAGACAGTCGCCGGGCTTGATCTGGATCTGGACGCCATTCTGCTCGAAGTAGGAAATCCCGTAGGTCTGAAACAGGATCTTGACGTAGGGATGCTCGCTCGAATGGCTGCGCACGATCGTATGGGAGATTCGGTGCTGGCTCGCCTCGATCTGGCACAGCTTCAGCTTCGAAACGGTGGTGTAATTAATCTTTCCTTCAAGGGTCGAGGCCTCCAGCGGATCAACCTCGAACTGACCGCACAGATTGGTCAGTGCATCTGACCAACGTTGGAGCTGCTTCTTCGGTCCCAACCCGGCAGTGCTGAGTGAGTGGACTGTGTCGGACATTTCCTCACCGATTTGAGATCGCCCGTGAAAGCTCGCGGCAATTCACGGTGCGCAACATTCAAGCTGAGGCATCGATCGGGAACAGTATTCCCTCCTCACTCCCTACGGTTGATCCTCCGACTAAGTTTCGGCGCCGTCAAGATAAACCTCTGGTGGGCGACCACCCCCAAAGGGATTTGACGCCCCGCAACACCCCTGCCGGTGCGTCGGCATGACACGCCAACAGCGAAAAAAAATGCCGCGCTTCCCTGCTGAGCAAAGGCGTTTCGCTCTTGGGCAAGTTTGATTGTCCCGAAGTGGCTACGAATATCGGCAAGAATACCGAAAATGGGCCCGCGTCCTGCGGGAACCCTTGATCTCTGAAACTGGGAGGATCGACGATGCGAAAGTTGCTACTCGCGACCGGTCTTTGCGCCACGGCGGTGTTCACCGCCGGAAGCGCTTTGGCCAACGACGATTTAATCAAGATGTCGCAGAACCCGAATGAATGGGTGATGCCGACCGGCGATTATGCCAACACACGCTACTCCAAGCTCAAGCAGATCAACGCTCAGAACGTCGGTAAGCTCCAGGTCGCCTGGACCTTCTCGACCGGTGTGCTGCGCGGCCACGAAGGCGGACCGCTTATCATCGGCAACACGATGTATGTGCACACGCCGTTCCCCAACAAGGTCTACGCGCTTGACCTTGCAAACGAGAAC
>Ga0310811_10014167_pt1 | contig 10386 bp, 8 predicted proteins | sample YCmetagenome_FD_207642 | JGI IMG/M metagenome (GOLD analysis project Ga0310811, IMG submission 207642) | Soil microbial communities from experimental microcosm in Duke University, North Carolina, United States - YC | ecosystem: Engineered > Artificial ecosystem > Soil microcosm > Unclassified ... | reverse complement strand
GGCGGCAATTTCGCGTCAGGCTACGACTGGAAAGACGGGATCGGACCGAAAGACCATCGCCCCGTCCGCCCGGAACTCGCGTGGGACGACATCGAAACGAACCGGTTCGGCACGGACGAATTCATCCTCTACACACAGACGATCGGGGCCGAACCTTATATCTGCGTCAATCTCGGGCTGGGTACGATCGCGGACGCCCGCGACTGGGTGGAATATACGAATGGTTCGAAGCCCACCTACTGGGCCGATCAACGGCGGAAGAACGGACACGACCAGCCGTACGGCGTGAAGTACTGGGCGCTCGGCAACGAAATCGACGGTCCGTGGCAGCTCGGGCACAAGGACGCCGAGGAGTACGCCAGATTCGCGCTCGAAGCTGCCAAGGCGATGCGCGCAATCGATCCGTCGATCCAGCTCGTCGCGAGCGGCGCGAGCAACTACGGCGCCGACTGGATCGGCTGGAACCGGACGGTGCTGCAGACGCTGCGGAATACGGTCGATTACATCGCCCTTCACACCTACATCAACAACCGCGACAACGATTTCGAGCGGTATCTCGGGACAGCGGCGCTCAATCTGGAGCGCTACATCGATACGACCGCGTCGCTCATCCGCGAAGTCCAGACCGGCCCGGCGCCGCACCCGATTTACATCGCTTACGACGAGTGGAACGTCTGGTATCGCACCGGCAACCGGGAGAAGCTCGAGGAGGTCTACAACGTCGAGGATGCGCTGGCGATGGGCGTGTTCTTCAACGCGTTCCTGCGGCACGCCGATGTCGTACGGATGGCGAATCTCGCCCAGATGGTGAACGTCATCGCGCCCATCGTGACGAACGATCGCGGGGTGCTGCTGCAGCCGATCTATTTTCCGATTGCGGAGTACGGGCGCCAGCGAGGCCGGACGTCACTCGACGTGTGGGTGTCGTCGCCGAAATACCGTGTGCCCAATCATCCGCAGGAGGTTCCGTATCTCGACGTTTCGTCGACGTTCGATGCAGCCGGGCGCGAGATCGACGTGAACGTACTCAATCGCAGCCGCGCCCGGGACCTGCCGGCCTCGATCGAGCTGGCATCCGGGCGATGGGAGACGGCCGCGAAGATCTGGCAGCTGAGCGACCCCGACCTGAAGGCAACGAATACCTTCGCCGAGCCGCACCGCGTGCGCCCGTCCGCGTCGGCGGTGACGCTCGAAGCAGACGCCACCGGACTCCGCTACACGTTTCCCGCGCACTCGCTTACGATTCTCACGTTGAAGCTGCGGCCTTGAGGACGCAGGCAGAGCAGCAACCCGGAGGCACAGCATGGCTCGGTTCGATCGGGATCAACTCGCGTTCGCAGCATCCAAGCAGCGCTACATGGGACGGGACGAGTCGATCGAGTTCCTGAAAACGATGAATATCCGCATGAGCGTCGGCCATTGGTCGGCCGGCGATTTCTGCGATCGGTTCGCGCCTCCCGGCTACAACTCCAACGATCCGGCCTTTCAGAGCACGTTCGAGGCGCAGTGCCGGCGGACGAAGGCGGCCGGAGTGGACGGCATCGAGATCCACCAGAGCGTCTTCGAATCGACGCTGAATGGCGATCTGGACCCGAAGGCCATGGACCGCGCCCGGGACGGCTATCTGGCGGAACTCGGCATGACGATTCCCGCGTGCAACATCAACACGTGGACGCATCCGAAGTTCCGGCTCGGAGGCCCGTGCAACCCCGACCCCGCGCTCCGGAGGACGGCGCTGGATGAAATCCTGAAGGCCGTCGAGATCTGCCGCACGCTGGAGATCCCGGTTCTCAGCGTGTGGCCGGGCTCGGACGGAGCGGACTATCACTTCCAGATCGATTACCGTCAGTCGCTCGAGTGGTTCACCGAGGCGCTGGTGGCGGTCAATCGCCGGTGCCTGGCGCACGGGATCAAGCTCGCCATCGAATCGAAGCCTTACGAGCCGCGCGAGCTGTACATGATCGTGCCGACCGCAGCGTCGGCGATGATCGTGGCCCGGAAAGTGAACGAGGCCTGCGGCGGCAACAACTGCGGCCTGACGATCGATTACGGTCACCAGAAGATGGAAGCCACGACCGCCTCGACCGCGTGCGACCTGGCGGAGTTCGCCGGCGTGCCGGTGCACAAGTACGACGTGAACGATGCGCGCCAGGGGCGGAACGACCAGGACTGCATGTTCGGGACGCTGTCGATCCCTGAAGCAGTCGAGTACCTCTATACGACGTTCGCCCGTAACTACCAGGGCTGGTACAGCCAGGACCAGTTCACGTATCGTGAGGATCCCACGCGCGCGATCGAACGCAGCATGATCAACTTCGCCAATCTGTCGCTCAAGGCGGTCCGCGTCCTGGCCAATCAGGACGCGCTCGATCGCGCACGCGCCGCAGGGACGGGCCCGGACGTGCTCGACGTGGTCTCGCCGGTACTCGTCGGCTGATGGCGCGCGCCTGTACGATCGGCATCGACTATGGCACCAACTCCGTGCGTGCCGTCGTCGTCGATTGCGCCGACGGGCGGGTGCTCGGCACGCATGTGTCCAATTACCCGAGCGGCGATCAGGGAATTCTGCTGGATCCGAAGCAGCCGCACCTCGCGCGGCAGAATCCCGCGGACTATCTCGACGGTCTCCGCGACTCGGTCCGGGGCGCCCTGGCGGAGGCGGCTCGCGATACCGCGTTCTCCGCGGAATCAGTGATCGGAATCGGCGTCGACACCACCGGGTCCACACCGCTGCCGATCGACGCCGCCGCGCAGCCATTAGCGCTCGATCCGAGGTTCGCGCGCAATCTCGCCGCACACGCATGGCTCTGGAAGGATCACACGTCGGCTCTCGAGGCAGCGGCGATCACGGAAACGGCTCGCACGCACAACCCCGAACTGCTCGCGCCGATCGGTGGGACCTATTCGTCGGAGTGGTGGTGGTCCAAGATCTGGCATTGCCTGAACGTGGCGCCTGAGGTTTTCGACGCTGCGGCGAGCTGGGTCGAACTTGCCGATTTCATTCCGGCTGTGCTGGCCGGGGTGAAACATCCCAACGAGATCGTCCGCTGTGTGTGCGCAGCCGGGCACAAGGCGATGTACTCGGAGACATGGGGAGGCCTGCCGCCGAAGTCATTCCTGACGCGTCTCGATCCCCGGCTCGCGGCGCTGCGCGACCGGTTGTATGATTCGGCGCTCCCGCCAGGAAGTCCGGCTGGTTATCTCGCCGCCGGTTGGGCGACGGCACTGGGACTTCGACCCGGCATTCCCATCGCGATGGGCGGGTTCGACGCGCACTATGGCGCCGTCGGATCCGGCGTCACGGCGGGCACGCTGGTCAAGATCATCGGCACGTCCACCTGCGATTGTGCCGTCGCGCCTTCAACGGAGAGGATTGCCGATATCCCCGGGATCTGCGGGATCGTCGACGGTTCGATCATGCCCGGCTTCTTCGGGATCGAAGCGGGGCAGTCGGCAGTTGGCGACCTCCTCAAGTGGTGGGTTGAAGTCGTGTGCGGCGGCGACGAGGCGCGGCACGAGCGGTTGTCGACCGAGGCGGCCTCGCTGGCGCCAGGACAATCCGGGCTGATCGCGCTCGATTGGAATAACGGGAATCGCACGGTCCTCGTCGACACGCGTCTGACGGGCCTGCTGCTCGGACAGACCTTGCATACGACGCGTGCGGAGATTTATCGTGCGCTCATCGAAGCGACGGCGTACGGAGCCCGCGCCATCATCCAGCGCCTGCGGGAATATGGCGTGCCGATCGATCGCGTCGTATGCTGCGGAGGTATCGCCGAGAAGAACGACCTGTTCATGCAGGTCTACGCGGACGTGCTCGGCCAGCCCATGCTCATCGCGGGTTCGCCGCAGACGCCCGCGCTCGGCTCCGCGCTGGCTGCCGCCGTGACGGCGGGGGCTCGCGCCGGCGGGTACGACGACTGGACGGAGGCACAATCGCGGATGACGACGATCAAGCAGAAGCGGTTCGAACCGCGGCCGGCCGCCAGCGCCGTGTACGACGCGCTGTATGCGATTTACCGCGAGCTGCACGACGCGTTTGGCGGCGTGCCCGAAGCGAAAGGCGAGCTGGCATCAGTTATGAAACGGCTGCTCGCCATCAAAGAGCGGGCGCTCGGAGTGACCGCGTGATCGCCGCCGCGCTGCGGGAGACGGTGTTCCGCGCCAACCGGGAGTTGGCCGCCACCGGGCTCGTCCTGGGCACGTTCGGGAACGTCTCACAGGCGGATCGCAAGGGGGGACTCTTCGTCATCAAGCCGAGCGGCGTCCCATACGAGCAGCTCACGCCGGAACACATGGTGCCGGTCTCGCTCGAAACCGGCGAGCCGCTGGAAGGCCGATGGCGTCCTTCCTCCGATACGCCGACCCATCTCGAGCTGTATCGCGCCTTCGCATCCTGCGGCGGGATCGTCCACACGCATTCGGAATACGCGACGACGTTCGCGCAATCACGGGCGTGCGTACGCTGCATGGGGACGACGCATGCCGACTATTTTCGGGGCGACGTGCCGTGCACGCGGCCGCTCGCGCAGGAGGAGGTCGAGCGCGACTACGAACGGAACACCGGCCTCGTCATCGTCGAGACCTTCCGAACCCTGGGAATCGATCCCGAGCACATGCCCGCGGTGCTCGTCGCCAATCACGGGCCGTTCACGTGGGGACGAGACGCAGCCACCGCCATCGATCACGCGAAGGTCCTCGAGTTCCTCGCCCGCATCGAATGGCGGGTCCGCGCGCTTGCGCCCGACGCACCCGCGCCGGAACGGTATCTGGTCGACAAACACTATCGCCGGAAGCACGGCCCGACGTCGTACTACGGGCAGAAATGACGGCGCGCGCGGTCCTGTGGGACCTCGACGGAACGCTCGTCGACTCGGAGCAGTACCACTGGCAGTCCTGGCAGCATGCGCTCGCGCTCGAGAGTGTCGGCGTGACGTTCGAGGAATTCCAGCGAACGTTCGGTCAGCGCAACGAAGGCATCCTCCGCGGATGGCTGGGCGCAGATGCGCCGATGGAACGAATCAATCGGATCGCTGATGCGAAAGAGGTCGAATACCGGCGGCTTGCGGCAGAACACGGACTGACGCCCCTCCCTGGCGCCGCCGAGTGGCTCGTGCGTCTGCGTTCGGCGGGCTGGAAACAGGCGATCGCCTCGTCCGCGCCCCGACTGAATGTCGACGTCATGCTGCGCGCGCTCCATCTCGCGGAATACTTCGACGCGATCGTCTCGTCCGAAGACGTGACGCGCGGCAAACCGGAGCCGGACGTGTTCCTGACCGCGGCGGCCCGTCTCGACGTGCCGCCGGCGCGTTGTATTGTCGTCGAGGACGCCGCCGCCGGAGTCGAAGCCGCGCGGCGTGCGGGGATGCGCAGCCTCGGTGTGAGCCGTACGGCAACGCTCCGCGCGGATGTGTTCGTCCCGTCGCTGACCGACCTGCCTCTCGAATCGTTCGATCGGTTGCTCGACGCGGGCGCGCCTTAACGGATTGACTTCTGAATCCTCGCCGTAGACCCGCGAACGACGAGCGTCGTCCGAATCCGCAGTCTGGCGCCCTTGTGGTCTTCGTGATCGATCAAATCGAACAGGGCCTGGCAGGCCGTCGTGCCGATGTCGGCGGCTGACATCCGTACGGTCGTCAACGGCGGACGCGTGTAGCTTGCAATGGGCGTGTCGTCGAACCCAACGAGCGACAGGTCTTCGGGAACGCGCAGGCCCGCCGCATCGATCGCGTGCAGCGCGCCGATGGCAGTCCAGTCGTTCGAGCAGATCACGGCCGTCGGACGGCGACGGCCGCGCAGGAGGGCGTCCATCGCCTGTTGCCCACCTTCTGCAGTGTGCGTTCCCTCGCGGACGAACTGAGTGTCGACGGCAATCGAATGGTGGCGAAGCCGTTCGACGAACGCGTTCCGCCTGGAACGCGCGGAGTGAAGATCCAGCGGGCCGCTGATGAACCCCACCCGACGATGCCCGAGGTCAACGACGTGATCGACTGCCTGACGGATGCCGTCGGCATATTCCATCACGACATGGCTCATCCTGGCGCCGACCTGGCCGACGTCCATGAACACGAGCGGCACCCCGCGGCGCGACAGCTCGTCGATCAGTCCTTCGTCCATCTCGGACGTCATCAATGCCACGCCGTCGACTTTTCGCTCGAGCATGCGCCTCAGGCACGTCGACATCCGCTCGGTCTGATAGTCGGTGCTGGTGAGAATCAGATCGTACTGGCGCTGCAGCGTGAGCGACTCGAACTGCCGGACCAGCTCGGGAAAGAACGGGTTGGTGATGTCCGAAACGATCAGGCCGACGAGGCGGCTTCGCCCGGAAACGAGCGCCCGGGCGTGGCTGTTGGGAAAGTAATTGAGCGCCGCTGCCGCGCGCCATACGCGTCTGGCCGTCTCGGGCCGGACGACCCCGTTCTGATTCAGCGTGCGCGAGACCGTCGCCGTGGACACCCGAGCGCGGCGCGCAATGGCTCCGATATTCATCGCGCGTCTCAGCCGCCGCTTTCCATCTTCTTCCAGCGGGCGGCATAGTCGTCCACGTTGTCTTTGGTAACCACGTCGACGCCCGAGTCGATGATCGTCGCGGGGGGGCGCTTTCCGTGCTTGAGGTCGTACAGGATTTGGACCGGCTCGCTGCCCCAGCCGAAGTATTTCTGGCCGAGGAGCACGGTGACCTTGCCCTCGCGCAGCAGATCGAGCGCCGGCTGGATCGTGTCGAAGGAAATCACCTTCGTTTTCGAGGGGTCGATGGGCGCCGTGGCATTTCTCGTGAACACGGGCCAGCCCCCGACCGACAGCCATGCGGCGAGGTCCGGATACCGCCGGGTCCCGGTGGAAATGATCTCGGCGCACCGGACCGCGTCTTCCTTGATGTCGTACGTCTCCACAACCTGGATGCCGGGTGCCTTCGCGAGTGCCTCTTTCATGCCGTCGAGGCGGCGCTGCAGGTTGGTGGCGCCGACGCTGGTGATGATCGCGACCTTGCCCTTTCCATCGAGCAGCTTCACGGCCTGCTCGCCCATGATCCGGCCGGACGCGAGGTCATCGACACCGTAGAACGCGATCCGCTTCGAGTTGGGGGCGTCGGAATCCCACGTCACCACCGGAATGCCGGCGTCGATCGCCCGGTTGATCGTGTCGGTCAGGAAGTCGCCGTTCAGCGCCGAGATGGCGATGCCGTCCACGCGCTGCGTGATGTAGGACTCGAGAATCTCTTTCTGCTGGAGCTGGTCGGCGCTCGTCGGGGCGTTCCACAGAATGTCCACGTCGCCCAGTTCGCGGGCTTTACGCTCGGCTCCGATCTTCGCGTAGTTGAAGACGGGGATATCGAGCGATTTCGGAATGACGGCGAACCGCAGCCTGTGTCCCGCGGCGCCGCCCGCCGCCTGCCGGCTCCCTCCACTGCAGGCGGCGATGGCAATCGCGGCAATGAGAACGACGACCCTGCGCATCAGCACCTCCGACACGGTCTACACACGCTTTTTCAAGAGCGTCTGGTCCATGACGACAATCGCGATCACCACGACGCCGACGATGAGCCGATCGTAAAACGTCGCGCCGGGAATCTGCGGCAGCGCGTTCCGAAGCACGCCGAAAATGAGCGTGCCGAGGACGGCCCCGATGACCGATCCGCGGCCGCCGGAGAGACTGGCGCCTCCGACGACCGCTGACGCGATGATATCCAGTTCGTATCCGTTCGCGAGGTCGGCCTTGCCCTGGCCCTGGACGAGCACCAGCACGACGCCCGAGACGCCGGCGAGCAGCCCGGCAATCGCATACACCGAGAACTTCACGCGGTTGACCGCGATCCCGGAAAAGAGCGCGGCCGTTTCGTTTCCTCCGACCGAGAACACCGCCCGGCCCCATTGGAAGCCCGTCATGAGCACCTGGAAGATGATTGCGAGGACGATCATCACGATTGGCGCGACCCAGTCCGCGGGCACCCCGAACGGACGCCATCCGCCGAGCAGGCGGCTCGAGACGTCGAAGTACTGCCCCTCCGTGATGATGAAGGCCGCCCCCCGCGCGATCCCCATCATGCCGAGGGTGGCAATGAACGGCGGGAGCGGCGCCGCGACGATCAGCGTGGCGCTCAACAGGCCGGTCGCAAGGCCGGTCGCCACCCCCACGGTCATGCTGGCCGCCAGCGACCACCCGTGCACCACGAACAGATTCGAGCCGATCACGCCGGTGAGCGCCATCACCGCGCCCGGCGCGAGGTCGATGCCGCCGGAAATGATCACGATCGCCGCACCGATCGCGGCGATCGCATAGATCGACGAGTACTTCAGGATCAGCAGCGCGTTCTCGCCGTTGAAGAACGGATGCGTCCGCCCCGCCTCCGGCCAGAGCCACCACGTGAAGAAGGCAATCTCGAGAGCGAGGATGACGACCGTGCTGAGCTCGCGGATCTGCCAGAGCCGCTTCACGACGCGCGCTCCAGCGACGTCGCGAGATGCATCACCGACTCCTCGGTCGCTCCCGCCGCATCGATTTCTCCCTGAACGCGGCCGGCGCGCATGACGATGATCCGATCGGACAGCGCAAGCACTTCCGGCAGATCGCTGGAGGCGACGAGACACGCGATGCCGCGGGCGGCCTCGCGGCGGATGATTTCGTGGATCTCGAACTTTGCGCCGACGTCGACACCCTTGGTCGGCTCATCCAGCAGCAGGACGCGCGGCGACGTCGCGAGCCACTTGGCGAGCACCACTTTCTGCTGGTTGCCTCCCGAGAGGTGGTCGGGTAGGACTTCGACGCCGGCGGTCTTGATCCGCCAGCGTTCGACCAGCGCCCGGGCCTCGTCACGCTCGCGGTCCGCGCGAACCAGGGCATCGCCGCGAAGAGTCCTGTCGGGCAGCACGAGGTTGTCGCGCACGGTGAGGTTGAAGAAGAGCCCCTGGCGCTGGCGCTCCTCGGGCACGAGCGCGATGCCCGCTCGCGCGGCCGCAACAGGGGAGCGCGGCGTGATGACACGGCCGTCGAGCCGGATCTCCCCGGCGTCGGGCGCGTGCAGTCCGAAGATCGTTTCCAGCAGCTCGGATCGTCCTGCGCCGACGAGCCCGAAGAGGCCGACGATCTCGCCCGTGCGCACCGACAACGATACGTTCTGGAAACAGGGACGGCGGCTGAGCGAGCTGAGCTCGAGCCGGACCGGCGCCTCGGCGGATGTCTCTCGCGCTGAGCGGGGCGGCAGCTCGCGCCCGACCATGGCACGCACGATCCGTTCGGGCGCGACGCCGCGGCGATCGACGGTCTCCACGTGATGCCCGTCGCGCAACACGGAAATGCGGTCGCACAGCCTGAAGACTTCGGGCAGACGATGCGATACGTACAACAGCGTCACGCCGCGCGCCCTCAGTTTCTCCAGGACGGCGAATAGATGGTCCGCCTCGGCATCGGTGAGCGATGTGGTCGGCTCGTCGAGCACGAGGATGCGGCACTCGAACGCCAGCGCCCGCGCGACCTGCAGCAGCTGCCGGTGCGCGGCCGACAGCGACTCGGCAGGTGCCGCGGGATCGATCGCCAGGTGGAGTTCGTCGAGAATCGCCCGCGTTCTGGCGCGCATATCACCGACGCGGAGCCATCCACCGCGGGCGATCAGCTCGCGGCCCGCGAAGATGTTGCCCGCAACCGTCAGGTTGGGAAAGCAGAGCATCTCCTGGTAGACCATGCCGATGCCGCGCTCGAGCCCCTCGCGGGGACTGCCGAGGTGCAGCCGCTCGCCGTTCCAGCGTACTTCTCCGGCGTCGGGCTGCACGATGCCGGCAAGGATCTTCAGCAGCGTCGACTTGCCCGCGCCGTTCTCGCCCACGAGCGCATGGGCGTCGCCGGCATGGACCGTCAGCGACACGCCGGCGAGCGCCTTCACGGCGCCGAACGATTTCGTGACGTTCCGGAACTCGAGCCCTGCCGCCGTGATCATCGCTGCTGCGGCAGCATATTACGTGATCGGTCTGTGGCGCGGTAATCGTTTACAATTGCGCGATTTCACGACCCGGAGTGTGCGCATGCTCGTCCGCTGCTCGCTGTTCCTTGCCGCCATTGGTCTTCTCGCCGCGTTCTCCGCTTCCGATCAACCCGCGCCACCCGCACGGCCTACGGTGACGCACGCGCCGGCCGGCGCGTCGCTCGACGGCACGGCGATCGATGAGTACACGCTCTCGAACGGCCACGGAATGGAGGTCCGCGCGATCACAGCCGGCGGCATCATCAGATCGTTGAAGGTCCCGGACCGATCCGGCCGGCAGGCTGACGTGGTCCTCGGGTTTGACACGGCAGCCGGTTATCTCAGCGATCCGCCCCCGCCGTACTTCGGCGCGATCATCGGCCGGTACGGCAATCGCATCGCCAAAGGGCAGTTCACACTCGACGGTCATA
>Ga0310811_10014166_pt1 | contig 10387 bp, 9 predicted proteins | sample YCmetagenome_FD_207642 | JGI IMG/M metagenome (GOLD analysis project Ga0310811, IMG submission 207642) | Soil microbial communities from experimental microcosm in Duke University, North Carolina, United States - YC | ecosystem: Engineered > Artificial ecosystem > Soil microcosm > Unclassified ... | reverse complement strand
CCCGAAACGCGCCGGCGAGCAAATGGCGTCGTACCTCACCGCGAGCAAAGCCGAGTCCGTGCTAGGTTGGCAACCGCGCGTCCGGCTCGAGGCGGGACTCGCCGACACTTTCGCCTGGTTCGCGGCGCGCGAACCGCAGCCCACTCTCACCGCTTCGCAACAGCCATCGTGACCACCCCTCTCCTACCGATGCTGCTCCAAGTATCGCGCGGCGCCGTTCCAACCAGTCCGCTCGACTTGGTGCTCAACGCCACGACGGTCACGCAAGTAGTGCTCGTCCTGCTGGCGCTGCTGTCGCTGCTCAGCTGGGCGATCATTTTCGGGGTCTGGCGATCGCTCTCGCGCGCGCGAAAATTCGCCGACCGTTTCTGGGAGGAGTTCGAGCGCGACGCGACGCTCGAACACGCCGGCATTCTCGCGAAGCGATCCAAGCCAAGCGCTCTCCCGCGGCTGTTCATGCGTGCGACGCATTTCGTCGCCGACGCCCGCGTCGGCAGCCAACAGTTGCGCGAGCGCGCGACGCCTACAGCCGGTGACGCGCCGACGGCGGCGACGCTCAGCGGATCGCAGATCGAGACGCTCCATCTCCTGCTCGATGCCGAAGCGTCGGACGAGCGCGATCGACTGGGCCGGTTTCTTCCGTGGCTCGCCACGATCGGCTCCGTCAGTCCGCTGATCGGCCTTCTCGGGACCGTGCTCGGCGTGATCGAGGCATTTCTGGGAATCGCGACGAAAGGCTCGGGTAATCTGGCCGCCGTGGCGCCGGGCGTCGGCGAAGCACTCACGGCGACGGCCGCGGCTCTCGCCGTCGCCATCCCGGCGACGTTCGGTTACAACATCTTCGCCAGCCGGTTGAACCGCTTCGACGCGCGCCTCGAGCGATTCGGCACGGCGATCGTCGCCCTCCTCGTGCGCGAAGGGCGGATCTGACATGCCGGGCCGCCGCCGCCGTCATCGCTTCGATCTCAACGCCGACGTCAACGTCGTCAGTCTGATCGACGTGATGCTGCTGCTGCTCGTCATCTTCATGATCACGGCGCCGATGATGCAAGGCGGTTTGGACATCACGCTGCCTACCGCGCAGGCGAGGCCGCTCGAGTCCAAAACTGGGCTCAGCATCTCCGTCAATCGGAGTGGGCAGATTTTCATCGGCGACGCGACGGCGGGATACAGCGTCAATCAATTCCGCATGCTGTTCTCGTCGATGTCGAAGAACGAAACGGCCAACGGCGTGTATCTCCGGGCGGACAAGGACGTCCCGTACGGCGTCATCGTGCAGGTCTTCCAGATCATTCAGGCGGCCGGCGTGAGCGACATTGGTCTCGTCACGGAGACGGAGGTCATTCGGTAGGTGGAAGCGGCCGTGCAGCCGCGCCTCGGCGCCGGGATTGTTGCATCCGTGCTGCTGCACGGCGGCCTCGTTGCGGCGTTTTTCGTGCTCCGGGCAGGCGCGCCGCCACCCGGACCCCCGATCTATCGGGTTCGACTCATCGCGGCGCCGGCCGGCGAGCGGGCCATCGGTGTCGTTCAGCCGAAGCCCGAGCCGGTGGTGGAGAAGCCGGCGCCGGTGACGCCACCCAAGCCGACGCCGAAAAAAGCGCCGGCGCCGGTGAAGACCCCGGCGAAGCCCACGAAGCAGGCCCCGACCGCGGCAACGCCGACACCGTCTCCGCCGAAAACGGCTGAGCCCGCACCGACCGCGGGCGGTGGTCCGACCGGCGGCCGCGGCGCCGACATTGCAAACGTCCTGACGCCGGGCATCGAGTTTCCATATCCGGCGTATACGGACAACATCGTCCGCCAACTCATCAAGTTTTTCGGGCAGACCACCGCGCGCTTCGAGGCCGAAGTCTCGTTCGTCATTCGTCGCGACGGCACCGTGGATCCAGAAACGATCCGCTTTGTGACTCGCTCCAAGAACTACTCGTTTGACCAGAGAGCGTACGGCGCCGTTGAAGCCGCGGCGAACGCAAACGCGTTCGGTCCGCTCCCGGCCGGCTTTCGCGAAGACATCCTGCCTGTGAGGTTCCGATTCACTCCCTCGATCATGAGGTAACGAGTGCAATGAACCCTTTTGTACGCGCCACGGCTTTGCCTTTCTTCGCGGCGCTCGCGATGACTGCCGGTGCGAGCCGAACGGCGCTCGCACAGGACACGACCTTCCGCGGCATCACGCTGATCGGGAACTACGATCCGCTGCGCGACAAAATCTCGGTGGCCGTGCTTCCTGTTTCCGGGGCGTTCGGCGATTCCCTGCGCGCGATCGTTCAGCGCGATCTCGACTTCAGCGACCGCTTCGCGATTCTGCCGATCGAGGGCGGCGATGCCGATGCGGCGCGGACGGGCGGTGCGGCGTCGGGACTCAACTACTCGATCTTCAAGCGGCTCAACGCCGCCGCCGTGATTCAAATGACGTCGACGCCGACGGGCGTCCACGTCGCGTTGCACGATGTCGTCAAGGGACAGGTCGTGAACGTCGGCGACTTCGCGCTGCCGTCGGCGGGGTTCAGTCGCGAATGGCGAATGGCCGTCCATCGCACGTCGGACGAGATCGCGCGCTGGATGACGGGCCAGCGCGGCATCGCGGCGACGCGAATCGCGTACATCCGGGGGACGGGGAAGGCCGCCGCGATTCGGATCATCGACAGCGACGGAGCCGGCGAGATCACCGTTCCGACGGACGAGAATGGAATCAGCCCGGCATGGCATCCGTCGGGGACGATGTTGGCGTATAGCACTTACGGCGACGTCGCGTCGCGAATCGTCCTCTTCGATCTGACGACCTCGAATTCGCGCACGCTGACGACCGCGCCCCGCAACACGCAGTACATCACGCCGAACTTCATGCCCGACGGGACGTCGATCCTCTACGCGCGTTCCGGCGAGAGCGGCTCGGACATCTACGCCGTCGGGCTGTCGGGAAGCGACGCGCCTCGGCGGCTCACGGCCGGTCGCGGCGCGGAGAACGCCAGTCCGACGCCGAGTCCCGACGGTCGCCGAGTCGTGTACGTCGGCAACGGCTACGGCCAGCCGGAACTGTATATTATGGACGCCGATGGCACGGACGCTCGGCTGCTCACCGAATACGATCTGAGTGACAAGAACTACCGTTCGGATCCGGATTGGTCTCCCGACGGCCGCCTGATCGCGTATCAGGAGAAAATCGGCCCGGCTTTCCAGATCCGAACGATTCGCGCTACCGGCGGCACGCCCAAGCAGTTGACCAGCGAAGGCGTGAACGAGCAGCCGTCGTGGGCGCCCGATTCGCGGCACATCGTCTTTACCTCTACACGCTCCGGCGTGCGTCAGCTCTGGATCCTCGACACCGAAACCTTTCGGATGCGTCAGCTCACGACGTCCGCCGGCTCGCGCCTCGCGGCGTGGTCGTCGCGACTGACGCAATGAAACGGTCGATTAGCACTTTCTAATACTCTCTCCTCCTCGTTCTGCCCCCCCCCACAAACTCCATCCTCCCCGGAGAGCTCGACATGAATGCCACGCGACGGTTTGCGGGACTGACGGCCGCCCTGCTGTCCGCGACCCTCATTGACGCCTGCCACAAAAAGGCGCCCGACCAACCGGCCCCCGCGGTAGCGCCCGCCGCCGGCCCGAACGCCGACAGCGCCCGTCGGGCGCAGGAAGACGCCGCGCGCCGTGCCGCGGAGGACGCCGCTCGCCGCCGGGCCGCCGACAGTGCCGCGGCGGCGGCCGCCGCCGCGCGTGATGCAGCGGCCGCTGCCGCAGCCCTCCGCACCACACTGACGGCCATGGTGCACTTCGATTACGATCAATCAGACTTGCGACCGGAAGACCGCGCGATCCTCGACGCGAAGGTTCCGATTCTTTCGGCGAATCCGACGGTCATGATCCGCGTCGCCGGTCACACCGACGAGCGGGGTTCGGACGAGTACAACCTGGCGCTCGGCCAACGCCGCGCTTCCTCGGTGAAGGCGTACCTCGTGCAGCACGGGATCGCCGACTCACGCATTCAGACGATCAGTTACGGTGAGGAGCGACCGATGGCCCAGGGCACGGACGAAAGCGCGTACTTGCAGAATCGCCGCGCGGAATTCGACATCACCGGCGGCCCACAGACGCTTCGCAAGCCATGATTCCCGCACGCAGGGCGGTTCCGCTCACACTAATTCTTCTTGGTGGCTGTCTCGCCTCGAAGGGAGACATCCGCCTGCTGCAGGATGAAATTCGCGCCACCCGGGCGCAGATCGCTGTCGCGGATACCGCGCGCGGGCGCTCGGACGAGTCGCGCCGCGCACAGATCTCGGCGCTCGCGACGAGCGTCGAGCGGATCAGCGATTCGCTCCGGTCGCTCAACAGTCGCTTCTCGGCGTTTCAGGCCAACGCCGCCGGGCAATTCGATGCCGTCGGCCAGCAGATCGTACAGATCCAGGCGTTGCTCGGTCAGACGACGCGAGGCATGGCAGAGGCTCGCGCGCAGCTCGAAGCGCTTCGTGAGCAGGGGATTTCCAGTTCGTCGTCGGCTCCCGCCGGGGCGGATACGAGCAAAGGCGCGCCCGCTGGTCCGGGGCCGGCGACGTTGTACACGACCGCCGACCAAGCCTTGAAGCAAGGGAGCTATCAGACGGCTCGCAACGGATTCGATGAGCTCATTCGCACGTATCCGGACTACCCGCAGGTCCCGCAGGCGCAGATCTATGTCGGCGATTCGTTCAAGGCTCAAGGGAACACCGCCGCGGCGGACTCGGTATACCAGCTCGTTACGACGCGGTATCCGAAGAGCTCGCAGGCGGCGACGGGACTCTACAAACACGGCTTGATCCTGTGGGACGCGAACAAGCGCCCGGAAGCGCGGATTGTGTTCAATCGTGTCATCAAGGACTACCCGAACTCGCCCGAGGCGGACCTGGCCACCGACCGTCTGAGGCCGAGGGAGTGAGGCTGTAGTAGCCGATGCCGATTCCGAAGTCTCAGAATGGAGAGATGCCGTTCCTCGATCACCTCGAGGAGTTGCGCTGGCGAATCATTTATTCGTTGGCGGCGATCATCATTTGCGTCGGCGTCGGCTTTTGGGTGACGTTGCGGTTCGACCTGGTAAAGATCCTCGCCGGGCCGATTCTGCCGCTCCTGCCGGGTGAGCACAAACTCGTCTTCACCCACCCGGGCGACAAGTTCAGCATCACGCTCAACACCGCGATGACGTTCGGCCTCGTGCTCGCGGCGCCGATCATTCTGTATCAGATCTGGTTGTTCCTCGCGCCCGCGCTGCACAAGCACGAGAAGCGCATCGCGATCGGGGTGCTGTTCAGCGGCACCGCATTGTTCATCGCCGGCGCGGCGTTGGCATTTCTCGTCGTCGTCCCGTTGGCGCTGCCGTGGCTCATGGGCTTCGGCACCGAGTCGATGGTGCCGCTCATCACGGCAGAGGAGTACTTCGGGTTCGTCTTCGCGATGGTGCTCACGTTCGGTTTGAGTTTCGAGCTACCGATCGTGGTGTTCGCGCTCGCGGCGCTGGGTCTGGTCACGCCGCAGTTCCTCGCGAAGTACCGACGGCACGCGATCGTTCTCATCGTCATCGCCGGCGCGTTCCTGACACCGGGTGACCTGGTCTGGACGACGATCGCGCTGGCCGTGCCGCTCTACGGACTGTATGAGCTGAGCGTCCTGGGCGCCTTCTTCATCGATCGGCGCAGGAAGCGGCGTCGCGCGGCCCTCGCGGCGGAGCATTCCGGGGTCGCGGCGTGAAGCGATTTGTCGCCGCCGTGACCTTGGTCACGGCGCTCGCGCTTCCTTTGGGGGCGCAGATCATCCCAGGCTTCCCGGGTGGACGGGGGGTAGGGCAGCTGCAGCCCGTCAAGCGCGACACCAGCAAGGACACCACGAACAGGGTGCGTTGGCCGGCCCCAGACTCGATCGCGGCGCGGCTGTTGTCGAGGCCCGGCTACACGGTCACGAGATACAAGGGCGATACCGCGTTTTTCAACGCGCAGCAGCACACGCTCGATCTGCTCGCGGCGGGGAAGCGGCTGGCCGTCGTCGATCGTGACTCGCAAGTCGTCGTCAGTGATAGCGGCATCTTCTACACGGAAACGCAACGGAGAGTCGTCACCGGCGGCCAGTATCGACTGACGCCCCCGCCGAGCAGCGGGCAAGCCGACATCAAGGGCGTCGGTCGGGTGGACTACGACCTGGCCGACCGGTCCGCGCGAATCACTCGCGCGCGCCTCCCGGTCAACAACGGCCAGATGTGGTACATGGACGTCGCGCTCGCGCGCGTCCTCATGGATACGGGAAAGACAGCCTCGCCGACGGTCTTCGCGCGCGGCGGCTCCGCGACGAGCTGCGACGACTCGATTCCCGATTATCGCTTCGAGTTCAAGGAAGCGAAGCGCACCAGCAACAACACGCTCGTTGCCCGACCGGCGATCCTCTACATCAAGGATATTCCGGTTCTCTGGCTTCCGTTCATCTTCTCCGACACGCGGAGTGGCCGGCACAGCGGACTGCTTCCACCGATGTTCGGTCTCGGCGACATCGTCCGCAACAGTCCGACGTATCGCCGGCACGTGGAGCACTTCGGGTATTACTGGGCGCTGAGCGACTACTACGACTTCGCTACGTGGCTCGATTGGCGGAGCGCGGCAGGCGCGACGCTGAACGATCCAGGCTGGCTCCGATTCAACGGCGACTTCAATTACAAGTGGCTGAACCGCTTCATGGCCGGTCGCGTCGGCATGGCGTATACGACGCAGCGTGACGGGAGCACGAACACCGCGGTGAGCTGGGGCCATCAGCAGGAGTTCTCGAAGGACAGCCGGCTCAACACGAACATCAACTTCGTCACCAACACCACGCTTCAGCGGCAGAACACCTTCAATCCGTACACGGCGCTGGCCACGATCGCGTCACAAGCTTCCTATCAAACCAAGCTTGGTCCGGCGTCGCTCAATCTCGGCGCGACGCGCACGCAGTATCCCGGCCGAAAGCAAATCGACCAAAGCCTGCCGACGATCAGCTTGACGTCGACGGCGATCGCGCTCGGGTCGCACTTCAGCTGGACGCCGACGTTCTCGTACTCGCGGCACGATGTGCTGCACATGGATCAGCCCGGACCGGGCGCGTTCATCTTCGACGTCGACCCCGCGACGGGCCAGCGTGACAGCACGGTCAACACCGGTCGCAACTCGTCGAACGTGTCGATGGACGTCGGTTTGCCGCTCCAGATCTTCGGCCGCGATTTCCGGAACACTTTCCACGTCACCCAGCAGCGCCAAAACTTCCCGCAGCAGTTCAACATCGTCGACGTCGAGACGGGCGAAGTCACGGACACACGCATCTTCGCCGCGACCTACCAGACGGCGATCGACTGGACGCCAGACTTCACCGTGCCGTCGCTCGGCCACAACAAGTTCAACCTGTCGCCGAGCATCAGCCTGCAGAATGTCGAGCCGGGACCGTTCTGGGTTGCTTCCGAGCGGACCAACGGCCGGTACGTCCATCAGTCCAAGCGCGTCTCGCTCGGCATCGGCGCGACGCCGACGTTGTACGCGCGCTTCCGTGGCTTCGGTCCGTGGAGCGCGATCCGTCATTCGATCACGCCGTCCCTGAGCTACAACTGGGCGCCGAAAGCCGACGTGAGCAACGAGTACCTGCTCGCGCTTGGCCGAACGCGAAAGGGGTCGTTCACCAATCTGGCGCAGAGCAACATCTCGTTCGGACTCAACCAGCTCTTCCAAGCCAAGCTGCGCCAAAAGAGCGACTCCGGCAGTCCGGACAACGCGAAGAAGATCGACCTGCTCAGCCTGAACTTCACGCCGATCACCTACGACTTCGAGCGGGCGAAGGGACACAAGGCAACGGCCGGACTCACCTCGGAGAGTTGGGGATACTCGCTGCGCTCCGATCTGCTGCCGGGATTCGACTTCTCGAGCAACTATTCGCTCTTCCTCGGCAGCACGCTCAGCGACACCGCCCAGTTCGCGCCCTATCTGACCAACATCTCGGCGTCGTTCCGGATCAGCCGCGAGCAGAACCCGTTCGCCATCCTGACCCGCCTCTTCGGCCGCGCGGTCCCGGAGGCACAAGCACAGCCGGCGCCGGGCACGGATCAGGTTCGGCAGCGGCCGGACTCGACGCAGGAGAGTCTCATTGCGGCGCAGCCGGTTGCCGGCAGCATGCGCACCGGCGACCGCTTCATCGTGCCGCCGACCCAAGGATGGCGCGCGTCGTTCAGCTTTACGCGATCGAGTCCCCGGCCGCCGAAGCCCGGCAGCAACGTCATCGACTTCGATCCGGTGCAGCGCTGCCAACAGGTCGCCGGGCAGAACGCATTGCTGCTCCAAGCCTGTATCGACCAGCAACGCGCAGTCCCGACGAACGACCTGCCGGTCACCTCGGCCACGGCGGGCGGGCCGGTCTACAACATTCCTCCGACGACATCGATCAACGCCGACATCGCCTTCAACTTGACGGCGCGTTGGTCAGCGCACTGGACGACCAATTACGATTTGGAGACCCACGAATTCGCCAGCCAAATCGTCCAGCTCCAGCGCGACCTGCACGACTGGCGCGCGCTGTTCGGCTACACGCAGTCGCCCAATGGTAACTTCGCCTTCACCTTCACGATCTCGCTCAAGGCGGAGCCGGACATCAAGTTCGACTACAATCGGTCGACGGTGCGATCCGGGTTCCCCTGATCGCAGTGTGCTGTTTTTATCGCAGATCGCTGTCCAGTTCGGGGGACACACGCTGGGGCGCGCCGCGACCAAATCCCAAACAGGCAATCACTTAGCTTTGCGCTCCTCGCGGTGCGGGGTCTGCAATTCGGGCGGAGTGCATCCCACCCGGAGCACTAATGCGGTTGTCTCGTTGGCTGCTGGCCGCGCTGGTTCCAATTGCCGCATGTGAGAACCTCACCGGACTCCTCACCGATCCGGACGCGCCGGCCAATCTCACCTATCAGCTGACGCCGAGCGGCGATCCGAACGTGCCGCTCGCCGTCCTTCTGAGTTGGGACGTACCGCGCAGCAACAACTCGAACGCGTTCAACGTCTACGGGCGAATCGGCGGCGGCGAGTGGCAACTGCGTGGAACGACGACCTCGAACACCTTCCACGACGCCGGCGTGCCCGACGTGCAGTACTACGTCGCTTCCATCGACGTCGACGGGAACGAACTGGCTCGCTCGAACACGGTGACGATCGACCTGCACGCCAACGTTCCGGCGCCGACGGGATTCACGTCGGTTTCGCTCAACGGCGCGATTCATCTCGCCTGGTCGAGCAGCGCTGTTGATGCGCTCCAGGGAGCGTTCGACCACTATCGCGTGTATTCGACGCCGTACGACGGCAGCCGCGGCGTTTGCACCGCGACATGGGTGCTCGAGGGAACGACGTCGTCCGACGGCTTCTTCGTCGGCAATTTGAGCAACGGCGTTTCCCGCTGTTTCGCCGTCAGCACGGTCACGCACGACGGCCACGAGAGCGTGTGGACCGAGGCGCGTCTCGACACGCCGCGCTTCGATGCGCGCAACGCGTTCGTCTATTCGACTGCAGCGCGTTCCGACAGCTCCGGCTTCCTCTTCGTCGACGACGTGACCCACCGACTCGGCGTGGTCGCGGCTTCGTCGCGGACTGATCTCGACTTCACGATCGTTCGTCACTCCGACGGAACGCTCTGGTTCCAGCCGGCGCGCAGTGGCGCGACGATGGCCCTGTTCGGAAGCACGCCGGTCATCGACCTGACGTCGATCGATCGCGCGCCGTCGACGGGCTATTCGTCGGCGACGATTCAAGCGGTGCCGGGGTTCGCCTACATCTTCCGCATTCAGAAGGCGGACGGCGTGCACTTCGCGGCGGCCCGCGTCGCCTACGTCGCGGCGGACTACGTGGTGTTCGACTGGTCGTATCAGAGCGCTCCGGGCAACGCCGAGCTGTCGAAAATCCCGCTGCCATAGCGAGGTAAGCGCGGCCGCGCTCCCTTGAATTGTCGGAGTGGCCCTTTGACATTCGATCATGGCGATGGAAGTCGTGATCGACGGGAATTCGTTGACGCTGGAACAGGTGACCGCGGTCGCCGCCGATCGGGCGCGCGTTTCGGTGGCGCCGTGGGCGAGACAGAGGGCCGGCGCGGCAAGAACGATCGTGGACCGCTTGGTCGAATCGCGCGCCGTCGCGTATGGTGTGACGACCGGCTTCGGAAAGCTCTCCGAGGTCGCCATTCCTCCCGAACGGCTCGCCGAGCTGCAGGTGAATCTCGTGCGGAGCCACGCCGCGGGGGTCGGTGACTTGCTTCCCGAGCGCGAGGTACGCGCCATGATGCTGCTGCGCGCGAATGTCATCGCCAAGGGTTTTTCGGGGGCCCGCATCGACCTCTCGGTCCTGCTCTGCGAGATGCTCAACGCCGGCCTCTA
>Ga0310811_10014164_pt1 | contig 10387 bp, 7 predicted proteins | sample YCmetagenome_FD_207642 | JGI IMG/M metagenome (GOLD analysis project Ga0310811, IMG submission 207642) | Soil microbial communities from experimental microcosm in Duke University, North Carolina, United States - YC | ecosystem: Engineered > Artificial ecosystem > Soil microcosm > Unclassified ... | reverse complement strand
CTTTTTCAATGTGGACGGTTATCCGGGCATCCGGATGACAGGCCTGAGCGAGGCGGAACAACAACGCAACCTGATGGCCATCAATCGGCTGATAGCGATGGCGCATCAACGGGGTATCCGTTTTACAGCCGGCATCTGGGACCATATCTACCGGGGTGGCGTACAGGGAGGGGGAATACCTGGTAATGAGAAAGCACCGGATCATCCTGTACCGGGCTTGGTATGGGGTGTTACCGCAGATAATCTCACGGCATATACAAAAGCGGCTTTGACAGCATTCATACGGCAGATTCCCGTGGACGCTATTCAGTTCAGGATGCATGGAGAGTCCGGCCTGAAAAAGGAAGAGGAGGAGTCGTTCTGGGCAGATGTGTTCAGGATGATCCGGCAGGTAAAGCCAGATCTGCAGATCGATATGCGGGCCAAAGAACTTCCTCCGACTGTCATACGAAGCGCCATCAGCTCGGGTGTCCGATTCAGGATCGCCACCAAGTTCTGGATGGAACAATTTGGGCTGCCATACCATCCAACACGCATCAACCCTGATAAAAGCTATATCCGGCACAGTTACGGCGACCTGCTTCGCTATCCGAAAGAATACAATATGAACTGGCGATTGTGGAATGGTGGCACTAATCGCGTGCTGTTGTGGGGTGACCCTGACTATGTCCGCCGGTTCATGAAAAGTGTGCACCTGTATGACGGAGATGGATTCGAGATCAACGAGCCGCTTGCCACCAAAATGGAGGCCCAGCCCCACGACGCAGCGCCTTTTGAGCTGTTGCAGCCGCAACATCGCTATTATGAGTACGAGTTCGAGCGGTATTGGCATCTTTTCCAGGTCTTTGGGCGCATCGGCTATAATCCCAATACGCCTTCCGAAACCTGGGACAAGGATTTCGAAGCCCGTTTTGGAAAAACGACGGGACCACTCGTAGAGCGAGCCTTACATCGGGCCAGTGGTATATTACCCCGTATCATCGCCTCCTGTTACCCTTATAGCTATTTCCCTATGACGCGAGGCTGGGCTGAAAAACAACGCCTGGGCGATCTCCCAACCTATGCGAAGGCTGAAGGCAGCGATCTGTGCCAGTTTGCCAATTTTGATGACGAAGCCGGTATTTTGCTGACGGGAGAGGAGACTGCGAGGATCAGGCCCTCTGAAAACAGTCAATGGTTTGAGCAGGCTGCCAGGGATATACAAACATTGATCAACCAGGCAAAGGCTACAGGGGATGTGCAAAACAAGGAACTGGGCTCTACACTTGCTGATCTGGGTATTTTATCCAATCTGGCGCTGTATCATGCCCGCCGGGCCCCAGCAGCGGTCTACTATTGTCTGTACCAACGTACCCACGATGTAGCTGCGTTGGATTCAGCCATCACACATGAACGCAGCGCCATCGATGCCTGGCGCCAGATCGTGGCGTCAGCTGCGGATTACTATAATGACAACCTGCAGATGGGTGTGTCCGTTGCTGATCTTTGCGGACACTGGAAGGATGAGCTGGGCAAGTTAGAGGATGGCTTGCAAAAACTGGAGCAGCAACGTCAGCATGCCGATCCCGGGGCAATGACGGTTAAAGCACCTGTGTATAAAGTCTCTCCTGCCCAGCCTTTTGATGCATTGTTCAGGGTGGAACCGCTGACAGCCGACGAAGCAAAGGTCAATCAGCCTGTCAACATTCGGATCAGGGTCTCCGCGCCGCAAGGCATTAAGTGGATACGCTTGTATTACCGTGCCGTCAACCAGCAACTGGAATTTAAAAACCTGCCGATGGAGCCGGATGCCACACCGGGACAATATAGGGCTGTGATACCTGTTGCCGACATCGATACGACCTATGATCTGATGTATTATATTGAATTGATGGATAAAGGCGGTCATGGGAGGATCTTTCCTGACCTGGATAAAGAGACGCCTTATAAAATAATAAAGTTTATGCGCCGTTAGGGGCGAGCGCTTACTGCCTGAAAAGATCAATCCCCGGCAAGTTTAACGATACGTGATCCCCAGACTATCCAACTCTTGCAAACTTACGGTCGGCAAAAAAGAATTTTCCTCCAGCTTCCGCTTCACCAATCCGGCCACTCGCCTGGCATCCATTTCCGTCGCAAAGGCTTGCAGGCATTGAACCACCGGGATATGCGGCTGATCGATCATCTTCCGTCCATGGCGGTACACCGCATACCCATATCCTGAGCCCTGCGTTGCATACACCCGGACTTCGTAAACGGAATCGGCCGCAAGCGTCCGGACTTCCCGGGCTGGTCTGTCAGTACCCCGGCAGCTGCAAAGCAGGACAAGGATTGCTGCAACGGGGATTGGGGAAACATATTTAAGCACTATTGCATGATTTAAGGTGATAAGATCAGAATAAGTAGAGGCCCAGATACCAGAAGTCGTTCAGGTTGCCGTTGTAGTTCCAACCTGTGCCAATATAAGGAGTGTTGTTGATCGCAAAGCCTGCAGCCCCTGCCCTGGCCGCTCCTGCAAGGCTCGGTCGCTGCTGCCATTGATTGGTGGATAACTGGTAGTACCAGTAGTCGTTCAATAAGACGTTCGGGCCCGGATAGGCGTAGTGCAGCCCACATGCTATGCCGCCCCCTGTCGATCCGTAGCTGAATCCCACCGCCTGTTCTCTGGTGCTGCCCGGCAGGCTGGCCGCCTGACCCCAGGTGTCAGAGGCCGGAAAATAGACCCAAACATCGTTGAAATCTGTTGGGCCAGTGCCGTATCCACAACATACGAAGCCGCCGTATCCGTCGATCGTAAAGCTGCTGGAAAACATCCGGCCGCTTCCGGGAAGATCCGCTTTCCGCGTCCAGTGGTCCGTGGGTGGATCGTATTGGTACCAATCCTTCACAAACTCACCCGAATTATTGCCTGTTCCCACATAGCCTTCAGTTCCAATATTGAGTCCAACCGCTCCGTCTCTGGCGCCACCCGGGAACGCCGATCGCTGAGACCAGGTATTGGAAGCCTGATCGTACTCGAATAAATAATTGACATTCGTATCGTAATAGGACGGCGAGTCTGGCGGCACCACATGATACCCTGTACACACATATCCTTTTATGCCGACCACAAAACTCGCAGCGCGTTCAAGGCCGAGAGGCAGGTTTGCCTTTTGAGTCCATGCGTTGGTGGTCGGGTCATATTCCCAGAAGTCCGCCAGCGAACGGGGGGATTGTACAGGAGGTCCGCCACTGCCTCCTCCCACATAGCCTTTCGAGCCGATGGAAAATCCAAACGCCGCATTCCTGCCGATGCGGGTTAGGCTGGAGGTCGAAAACCATTTCTGCCCGATAGATATCGGAGTTGTTGATCGGGTATTTGCTATTTGCTCATCAAGCTGACCAGGACGGGGAGCAGGAGTATTTATCATTTTTTCGCATCCGGCAATAGCAATGCCGGCCACCAGAATAAACGGTATCCAGTTCATTTAATTGATTTATGGGTGATGGGGATTTCGGTCGCAAGATACAACCGCTTCCGCCGCCACCAATACCACAATCGTGTGATTCTTGCGAATCCAGCTCATTGAAGCAGTTCGCCGTTATTTCATCTGTTAATTAATCGTTGCCTGCACAATCTTTTCAATGTCAAACTTTCGCATTTGCATAAACGCCTGTGCTGCTTTGCCGGCCTTATCAGGATCGGTCATTAATTTGCCGAGAATAGTAGGTATCACCTGCCAGGAAACCCCAAATTTATCTTTTAACCAGCCGCATCTGCTTTCTTCACCACTTTCCGTTAGCTTTTCCCAGTAGTAATCTATTTCGTCCTGGGTGTTGCAATGGATCGTTAGAGAAACGCCTTCGTTAAAAGCAAATTTGTGAGCATGTGCACTTTCCATCAGCATAAGCTTCTGTCCATTCAGGGATATTACGGCATGCTTTACATTTCCCTCTTTATCGGGTTGTTCGTTTTGTGAATAGCGGAGTATCGCATCTGTTCCTGAATTTTTAAATATGGAGGTATAGTGCTGGATGGCCTCTTCCGCACGGCCATATTGTTCGCCTACGAACATCAAAAAAGGTGTGATCTTTTGACCCACTGCATCCACAGTTCCCAGGGTAACCTGCCATGAAATGCCAAACCGGTCGCTGACCCAGCCGTATTTTTCACTCCAGGGATACTTATCCAAAGGCATCAGTATAAAGCCCCCATCGGATAATCCTTTCCAGATATTTGTCACTTCTTCTTCTGTTTCGCCGATGTAATACAATGATATGGATGGATTGGGTCTGTACATCGGACCGCCATCGAGCAACGTAATATGCTGGCCGGCTATCTCTATTTCGGTTACGATAGGTGACTGCATCACTATTTTTGCGCCGGGAATTAATTTGCAGTATAAAGCAGCGGCTTCTTTTGCCTGGTTATCGAACCATAAGCAAGGCGTGATCAATTCTTTCATACATTATAAATTTCGTGTAAAGATGGACCAGCCACAAAACATGGCCTTGTACAAAACCGACATTATTTTTTCTTCAGCCCAAATTGCAGGTAATCATGGGGTGTGGTTTCTGTAAATTCCTTAAAAGATCGGATATAATGGCTCTGATCAAAATAGCCGTTGGCATAGGCCACGTCGGTCAATTTATCAAACTGCCCGGACTTTAACTGGTAAAAAGCCAACTGAAACTGGCAGATCCGCCGGTATTCGCTGGCTGTTATACCTACATATTTTTTAAAGATCCGCTGGAATGTTCTTTCTGTGAGGTTGAGTTCCTGCAGCATTTGAGCCAGCACATCAGCTTCAGGGTTCTCCAGTATTTTGTCGGTAGCATATCCGATGATAGCACATTCCCGTTGGTTGGCCGTCACCTGGGAAAGAACAAACTGGTGCAGCACCTCCATTTTTTCGGCTGTTGATCGAGCATAGGTCAATTGAATGGTCAATGCCATTGCCTTTTGTGGATTCCAACGATTCAGCTCAACGGCTTCATTTTTGAGCTGTTGAGCAGGCAGCTTAAAAACAGGGCCTATGGCAAATGGTTTGAAGAAAAAAGCGATCAGGGTGGCATTCCCCCATTCTGCCCATCTTTCTGTCGGAACGGCCTTTCCGAACAGCGTCAGGTGATTTTCCTTGTTTTGGCAGGTACAAAGTAAAGCCGGCATTCCGTTGGTAAATATAGGCAGATCTTCAGGCTCAGGGGGATCGGTACTATCCAGAATCAGGATAGTTTGAATAGAGGCTTTCAATGCCGGGTCTATTTTGTTATACCATCGTTGCATATAGAAATATACAAATACTCTTGATAATATTAAGAAACTACTTTCCCGAAAGTGAAAACGCCCGGTTTTAGGGCGTTCAGCGATTAAACCTCTCGGTCTTCAGAAGCTGTCATGGCATAGAAGCGGATGGCAGTGCAGGGTGTGAAGCAGGTGCCTGAGCAGATGGTGAACCAGGTGGCTGCACAGGCATGTATTTCATCCAATCGACCTCCAGCTCGTACGGATGCAGCGGCTTCTCGAGCGCAAGCGGATTTGTCTCCACCGCCCAGTTGCTGGTGTGCCAAAAATTCATCCGGTATTTTGATCTATTTGTTGGGATGCCCAGTTTCGATCCAGTGTAGTCCCACAGGATGATCTTTTCACCGGTTTTGGGGCGAATGATCCACCAGCAAAGACGGTCGGGGTACCAGTCGAATCCATAAGTATAAAATCCGGCCGAGGCATCAAAGCCGGGGATTGAGGTCACGGTCTCCGGCCTGTTCTGTGCTCCGGTGAGGGGGGTCGGGATCCCGTCATAACCCGTTTTAGAGATCGTGTAATAGATCTTACCGTTTGCCAGATCTATGGTCCTTCCGATACGTTGAAGTTTGCCTTTGAAACCTGTCCAGGTTCCGATATAGATAATGTGGGGATCAGCGACGAGCCACTCCATATCGATCTCGCTGAGTCCTTCGATACTATCCATATTATAGGTGAAATAACCCACCACTGCGCCGGTATTCGGCTGCACCCTGGTGACGTCGGGTACTTTGATCCGGGCGGAGTAAGTGCCAAAACCGGTGTATTCGTTGGAGATGATCTCCGGGCCGCGGCCGGCTCCTGCGCTATCCTCCGGATCGATCCGGAAGCTCAGGACTTTTGCGCGTCGATCGAGGTTGGAGGGAATCCCAACTTTCCATTTAAATTCCTTCTTGTTCCCGGTAGAACCATATTTGAAATTTCGTAACACGGAATCGTTGAAATCCTCGGTGAAGGAAGGCGCCATTTTTATTTGCGCACCTGCTGTGATGCAGGCAAACAGGAAGATAATGGTGAAGGTGCCAGGCTTGATTTTCATACGAAGTCTAAGTTAAATGACTTTTGACAGATTTGTTCAGTAATGTACTGTCCAATCTGCTGTGTCGGGTGAAGGCGTTCGAACCGTACTTCCATGATCCTGGCCATCAGCGATGCAAAAACCTGGCCTAAGCCTGCCGCGATGTCCGTGCCGGATTAGGAAAGATTACCGTATATTGATCCACGAACAAGTTCGAAATATGAAAAAGATCCTTCTATTTTGGTTTACGGGTATATCCCTGACGTTATTCTCTTCCTTTGCCTTTGGTCAAAACACGGATAAGCTTCCCCGGCTACTGATCCGGTTGGACGACATCGGCATGAATCACTCCGTGAACATGGCCCTTCAAAAGATGGCGGAAACGGGTTATCCCATTTCCGCATCGGTACAATTCGCCTGCCCGTGGTATCAGGAAGCTGTCGCCATCCTGCGAAGGAACCCCCAAATAACAGTGGGTGTTCATCTGACCCTGACCTCCGAGTGGAGATATTACCGCTGGGGGCCGGTCCTTGGTCAGACGGCAGTGCCGAGCCTGGTCGATACGACAGGGTACTTCTACCAGACTGACGAGGCGTTTGACAAAAGCGGTTACAAACTGTATGAAGTAGAAAAGGAATTGTCTGCTCAAATTGAACGGGCCCTACACACAGGTCTGAAGATCACTTACATCGACCCGCATATGGGTATCGCGCTCTCAACCCCGCAGTTGCGGGCGCTAACGGAAAAGCTGGCCCGCAAATATAAGCTGGCCATTTCCCCACTGAGCAGTGTATCCTATTTTGGTGAGACCTATAAAGAAATGTGGGGCGAGCCGATCGCTACCAAGAAGTCGGCCTTCCTGGCTTATGTGTCTGACAAGCTAAGTGTCGACCGTCCCAACCTGATGGTCATCCATACCGCGACGCCAGGTCCCGAAATGGATTCGCTTTTTGACATGAACAGCAGTATGATGCATGACGCAGCCGGTCATCCGCTGGTCGGCCAACACCGGCAGACCGAGTTGAACATGCTGCTTTCGCCCGAATTCAAGGAAATGATCGATAAGAAATTTCACCTGGAGAACTATCAACAGATGCTTTCCACAAAAGATATCAGCGTGCTAAAAGCGGTTGATGGCAAGTAGGTTTATTTTTACCAATGGCATTTGTTCCGGTAAGAAATTATCTTTGACCGCCGCAGATGGCGGACGATTGGTCAAAAGCTACAAGAAACAGCCTACCGTAGTCAGCTTGCAGGCGCAATAGTTTTCCCGGCAGTACCCATCATAAACCCTTCGAACCACACCGACGAATATGTACATGCGCCGGCAGATAGTATCAGCTTTAATATAACATCGTACGCAAAAGGGCATATAAGCGGCGATTTTTCAGGAAGACTTACACCGATGGTCACTGCTGGATATCCAACAAACACTTATGGTGTTCCGGGATCGGTCTTAATTACCAAAGGGGTTTTTATAGACATCCCCGTATTTTACTGAGTGGCAATATCAATCACACCATGGTATTTTGCGTTATTATATTTCCTATTGGGCTGATGATGGCTGGCCTGGTAGCTTAAGTTGCCTCCAATCATTAAAAGGTAGAATGGAAAAAATAAATACACCATTGAATTACAATACTTTATGTTAAAATATTTATGACTTTTCCGCATGTAATGTGCGAGAAAGTCATAATCTAATGCTCCATATTGATAGAAAAATTCTAACTTAGTCGCATTTAACATACGCGAAAGTCATAAAATGGCTATCTATCTGGTAGGTGAAAATATCGACAAGGCACGAAGCTATTATCAGGCGGAAACCGGAAAGTTGATCCAATTGATGAGGGGCATCTATATTGATGCCGCTGATGATGCAGAGACGACCGTTCTGCAATTTGCTGTCAGAATCGCCAAATATCTATATCCCCGCGCCTACCTATCTTCGGCAAGCGCTGTATTGTTAGCTCCGACACCTGACGGCAAATTATTTATCAGTGGCGCCCGGAATCAGCGCACCCGTATCCGCACCCTGGAGATCATTCAGAACGTTGCGCCACCCTTTCCCTCCGTATCAGACGCCATTATCGCTGACAGCCTGGGAGAATTTACCGTTCGGGTTTCCTCCATCCCCCAACGATTCCTCGAGACCTTCCGGCGCCGGAGCGAACACAGCACTGCCATGGATCACTCCCTACGCGTTGCGCTTGCCAAACGCGTCGTAGAAGAATACAATGCCACCGCTACCGCAGCCGACGCGCTTTGGTCTCTTGCCCGCAGGAATAACTGGATCTGGGAGGCAGAACAGGCTGAACGTTTCCTGCAAGAGAGCCCCGGCATGAAACCAATGGAAAACAGTGCACGAATCCGCCTGTTCGTTGCCTGGCACGGTAAGGAGATGGGACAATTGCTGCATGACGGTTTTGAATGGCGGTGGGATACATTAAAAGGTAACCATCTACCCTTGGTACGGCAGACCATTCCCGGTCGGCTGCCCCCCTTTATCAGTTCCTTGTTACCGGAAGGCTGGCTTGAACGCGTCTTACACGACAAAGACGAACGTGCACTGCTCCAATCCGGAAAGCGGTACATGTCTAACATCACGATCGCTGACAACAAAGCCGACATCCGGCAACTTCCCGCTGATATACTCCTAACGAGCCTATCCAGTTATATGAAAGAGGGTCTCTTTACCGGTATTTACCAAGGACCAGGGAAAGGACAGATCACTGAATCGTTCGAAAAAAATCTGGCAAAGATCTATGATCAGTCCACCACACCCCGCTTATCCGGCGTCCAAATCAAGGCGCCGATGTACCTCGACAAAACCGGGAGATTGACGCCCAGTACTGATTTGCCGTTCACGCATATATTAAAACCAGCCGGTACCAGCGGTTTTGAACATCTTCCCCTCATCGAGTGGCAATCGCTTGAGTTAGGGCGTCGTATTGGGCTGACCGCTCCCATTTTCGTGTTGGTACCCATGCCAGATGACATGCTTCCTGCACTACTGGTCGAACGATTTGACATCCGGCGCTCGCCCGATGAGACAACCCTCCTTGCGCTGGAAGATTTCTGCTCGCTCCTGGATCTGCAGGCGGCCGACAAATACAAGGGAACGATGGAGCAGGCAGCGCGCGCGCTACGAGCCATATCGACAGATCCCATCCAGGACCTATTATTGCTTTTACAGCGGGCCTTATTTGCCTGGCTCATCGCCGATGGCGATATGCACCTGAAAAACATGGCGGTGTTGAAAACGGCGCTACCCGATAAACCCATCTTTCTTCATGTTCGCATGTCTCCACTATATGATGCCGTTACCACCATTGTATTTCCCGGCCTGAAAAATGATCGGCTCGCGCTAAAGCTTACCGGAAAGGATAATCGCATGCAACGAAAGGACTATATGACCTTCGCTTCCATCGTCGGCCTGAAAGCATCGGAGGCAGAACATTTGATCGATCAAACACTATCCAACCTTCAGCAAGCGGTGGAAGCTATACAATTGCCCAAAGGGATCGCCTACACATCCGACCAACAAGGCATCTCGCAACAGATGCTGGAAATCTGCCGAAAGAGGATTGTCGAGTTTCAGTAGTGCCGGCTTTGCGACGGGTCACCTGGGACAGGAGTGCAAGGTGAATGGTTTTTTGCGTTCAGCGGTCTCCAGCCGGGGCCCGCCCTATGTTATCTTTTGTGCCCTTTTTCTTTTCGGCGTTCGCTGGGAACCAGGTCGAGCGCAGCGTGATACTAGGCGCGAACGGCGGGAAAAATAAAGAAAAGGGCTGATGCAGGCTGGCGCGCCAGACCGGATGCTACCATACCTGTTACCTCTTTTTTGACTGTGGGAAAAGGCACTCCCAATTTAACTGCAATGTCACCTGTTCGGGATCCTGGATGATGCTAAGTCCTTTCACATTCTTTGTTTTTTGTACTCTTACTCAAAAAGAACCAATGACCAATCAACAAAATGTTCCGGCCCCTTCCTTTAGGGCAGGGCATTACCAGTTGGATAATAAGCCCTTAGATATCTCCCCCGCCAGGAGGGACTTCTATAAGGTCTGGTTCATTCTGCATCAAAATGTTATGCATATTGAATTATT
>Ga0310811_10014163_pt1 | contig 10388 bp, 9 predicted proteins | sample YCmetagenome_FD_207642 | JGI IMG/M metagenome (GOLD analysis project Ga0310811, IMG submission 207642) | Soil microbial communities from experimental microcosm in Duke University, North Carolina, United States - YC | ecosystem: Engineered > Artificial ecosystem > Soil microcosm > Unclassified ... | reverse complement strand
TAGCTGCAAGCTGCAGCTTTGAAGCAGTTGTGTAAGTGGCTAACCATTTAGACCATGGCCAGCGCTGCCCCACAGGATGTTGTTGATGTCATTACTCATATTGCTGATGAACCTGTGCAATCCTATGGACCATCAGCACCCCCTGAGTCGGGTCTGGCACTTGTCTGCCTTCAGTCACTCCTCCACCTGGAGACCCTCAGCTGATCACTAATACTGATATTGAAGACAGTGGTTATAACACTCCAATCAAATGCAGCTCATCTACCATGGTTCCATTCTCTACCAATGTGTGTTATTGTATCAATACAATCAATGGCCTTGGGAAAGAGGTGTTACCCTTTGCAGTGAGTCCAATGCCCATTCAGCAACTTTTGGATGAATTCTTTCCAAGCAGCCAATTACTGGATCACAGATATACTCCTCTCACTAACCAGCCATTAGAACATTTTGAGCAAACCATTCAGTGGATTAATACAGTCACATGAGTCTGGAAACAAACAGACTATCTGCGCTATGTAAGTAAAGGTAACAAAAGGGAACTGTAAAGTATCTCACCTCAGTCGTGTGCAAAGGCAAACGTCTGAGGTGGCTATCTGACTCTGTAGCTAGCTAAATAGATTAGGTGATCTTGTATGAACGAATAAGTAAGACTGTAACAAGAGATACTTGTAGCACTGGTCCATGCAGACAATAGATTCAGCAATAACAATGGAAAAAGGAACTAACACGAGCGAATAAAGGATACATACATGTCACTGGACGTAGTGAATGAAAACAAGGGTAACCAATAATGAGTCTTGATTTACGAGGCGCGTGCTTCCTATTCCAATACAGTGCACTAGTGAGGTTCCAGCATCTGGAGTTATGAGTTGAGCAGGTGGGTTAGAACGGGAGCTGTAGAAATAAAATCTCAGTCTATTAGACTCATAAATGTAAGTAATATGTACCTGTAGAAATAAACTAGTATCGAGTTAGTAAAGTAAAGGTTCTAATAAAATAAGTACTTACATCTCAGTCTATTGGACTGAGATGTCTCGTTATCATCATCTGTCTTAAATACTACACTACACTAACTAACTTTACTGGGTCCATTGAATATCTGTGTACGATTACAAAATGACCATGTGCCATATTACTAATGGTCCATTCATAGCCAATAGCGGTTGACTACACTTTACCTGCCATGCGCAGTCAGATCCCAACACTCCCCCTTGAATGCTATCAGCTAATATTCATCTTTTCTTGCAGAATTTCCAGGCATGGTCTTGGCAACGGTTTTGTGAAGGCATCTGCTAGGTTTTTGTTCATTGGTACATACTGAAGGATGAAAGCTTTGTTTTGGATTAGCGCTCAGATGAAGTGATAGCGGATATCGATATGTTTGGTGCGCATGTGATATTTGTTGTTTGATGCTAACGCTATTGCACCTTGGTTATCACAGTGAATGATGGTGGGGGTCTTTATTGGCTCATATAGTTCCTCTAAGAGAGCTTGCATGTACAGGACCTCTCGTGCTAGTGATGTCAACGCGATATATTCAGCTTCCACAGTCAATAATGTGATCAATGACTGTTTTTGTGCACTCCATGCTACTGGGGATCCGTGCAATAGGACGACGTATCCAGATATTGAGTGCCAATGTGGTTGGGATGCCCAGTCTGCATGTACAAAGGCTTGGAGGCCTTCTTCGCCTGCTCCTAATGTAAGTTTTAAGTCCTTTGTCCCTTTCAAGTAACACATGACTCATTTTGCAGCTTCCCAGTGTGCGTGCACAGGATTTTGCATAAACTGCAATAATATTGATACTGCAAATGTGATATTGGGGTGTACTTGTAGCGGCATACATAAGTGAGCTGATAGCTTGCTGATAAGGTGTGTATTCGGATATTTCAGGTTCGGTGCCTGTCAGATGATCCTAATCCTTTGTTAGAACTATTCCTGTTTCCATCGGTGTGGTTACAGCATGTAAACTGCGCATCTTCTGCTGAACAGGGCGATAAGTTTGAGAGATCCTTGATCGGGAATGTGCAATCCTCATCAAATTCTTCGAATGAGTCATCTGGCATCATTTTGCCTCTGTACCATTTCTGGCCACATTCAATAATAGGTCCTCCATTGGAGGCAATCTGCAGCACCCATTTCTTATGTCTATTATTATATTCCAATAGAAATCCTCACCTAATGCGGAAAAATAAATAATCATCCACCAATTTTGAAAGGAGGCCAAGTCCCGATGCACAGAAGATATCTGCCCCAGTATCTGCAATGTTGCCGCAGATGCCCACTGAAGGGCCAAATCCAAAGCATAGAGCTGTGTCCACTGCAAAGGCATCCTTGCCTGGTAAACGTACAACAAGTCCAGCCCATTGAGAATGGTACAATGATACCGTTTGATATGCTTCGGCAACATCGCATACGGCTGCTTGAGACCCTGGTGGCAAACTTCGGATGTATCTACAGATGGTGGCAAAAGTGCTGTATGTGCATGGGAATAGATTCCAGTCAACCCTCGAGTTGATTGATTTGATGGGGGGAAGGATTATTGGGGAAGGATAAGTTTTGTATGAGTCCAAATTTACCTGGTTGCCAGGTTTAGGGATAATTGACAGTGGTGACATCTGAAATGGTCCAATGACCGATTCAAGTTCTTTAATTGAGAATGGGTCAACAAAGCGGCCTTTGCTGAATTCAGTATTAACAATATTTTGAAAGGCTTCTGTATGTACAACAACAGATGCATTATTTGGAGGGGCATACATGTGCTCAATTGTGGGAATACCTCCAGAAAATCCTGTTTCAAGGCAGTCTGGGATGTGCAGGTACCTGCTACTAAGATTGAAGTCTTCCAACGTTTGATGCCACGCTTTTGTGTTATATGGGGTAAGGGTTTTATGCTTTCTCTCCTTGAGGACAAGCCTGGGCTCCATAATCCTTGTTTCTGCATCCTGAGCACACATGGGCCAAGTCATGGTTTTTGGCTGAACAACCTCTGGGTCTCTGCCATCTGTAGCAGAGAGGGAGACCATTCGTGCTGATGATTCATCCATCTTGCATTTGGCATGAGTGTGCTGGGGTGTTTTTGTCCCACAAGTTGCTCGAATTGCATTGTTAAATGTTGTGTGCGAAGCAGCCCAGACATATGGCACAGGCAGAACAGCCACAAGAACCTGCACCACAGGAAAAACCCTTGTTGTGCTGCTCTCGTTGCTTGCCTTTGTCTTGCAATGGGGATCTATCTGCTTTCTTCTGGTTGTTGGCTCAGCCAGGAGATTGTGAGCATGATGGCCGTCATCAAGCTTCGGGTGAGTCTCTATAGGACGTCCTGCAGTGCTGTTGCTGGGACAACAATGACTCCATGCTGCTTGTCTGCACTGGTTGGTCCTATAAGTGCAAATTAATCGTCCATGTGAGAGAGAGGTGCGGGCATCCATGTGTGTGGTTACACAGGCATCCACGTGAGAAAAAATATGGGCATCCACATGAGATGTGATGCAGGCATCTGCGTGAGATGTGATGTGGGCATCTGCGTGAGATGTGATGCGGGCATCTGCGTGAGATGTGATGCGGGCATCTGCGTGAGATGTGATGCGGGCATCTGCATGAGATGTGATGCGGGCATCTGCGTGAGATGTGATGCGGGCATCTGCATGAGATGTGATGCGGGCATCTGCGTGAGATGTGATGCGGGCATCTGTGTGAGATGTGATGTGGGTGTCCACGTATAAGTAGTGGGCATCCGCACGTTGAGGTGCGGGGAATGAAAAGTCCAAAGGTGTGATAACAATTTGACAGGAGGGAGTGGTTACATACACGTGTTTGTCAGTTACTGGTTTGATCCTGAGTGGGGAATGTATGCACCATGACCAGAGTCCTCAATCGTACTCTATCCCATATCTCTTCATTTATGGAACATAGCAGTTGATGATTCCAATATTGAAACCTTCATCGCGCTTTAGGCGATCATGCCAGTCTAAATGCACTCAGGATGCATAATGGAGGATCACTAAGTCACTGAGTTTGCTATTGTTGCGAATAGAGTGGTTTTCAAGGTGCCAGAAAAACAAGGCTAAGGCATCTAGGTGCATTTGGGGCCACTTGGCCGTGTTGGCCTGTGTGAGGAAAAGGTTCTTCGCTCGCAGGAACACGGAGAACGAGAGTTCATGGTCTGGGATTGCTGATCTGGAAGCTTTGAATGCTGATGATGGTTGGATGGTTAACTGGTTATCGAGTTTTGCTAGACTGAAAGTGTCATCAGCAATGGAGTGCGAGGTCTTCATAGCTTCCTTGCAGCCTTCCAGGGGAAAGTACCATAGTTCTATGTATTCAAAACTGTTCAGTTTCTGAATCGTGTATTGGGATGGGCGAGGTGCGATGGCATCACCAATGGTGACCATTGCACTGAAACCATTCATCTTGGGCTTCTTCTTCTCTGTCTTGAGGTGATCTTTCTCTGCTTCTGCTTCTTTTGCTAAACGTTCCTCTTCTTCTTGAGCTGCTCAAGCTCGTTCTATCTCAGCCTCTTCTTGGGCCTCTTCATCCCATTGGTGGTTCCACTCCAGTACTCTCGCTTCATGACTCACTATCCAAGTGTCTCTTAACCTGTCCACTACTGCCTGGTGTGTGGCACCAGTTGCATTGACTAGGTCTTCCTGGATGGCCACGAATAAGTTGCCAGCGAAATCTGGGCATACTTCGAGGGAGGGATCAGCCATAACAAGTAAAGGTTCTGAAGTTTCTTATTAACGATTTTGTAAGCAATTGTTTTTTTTCGACGATGCTTAGACAGAACAAGTGCTTAAATGAGGATAAGAGGGTAGAAAAGAAAATTAAACGCTATTCTGACAAAGTACACGGGGTGAACTGTTCGTCGTGGATAAGAAGCGAGATGCACAAAAGCTCCGCTTGCCGTTTGCTCAAAGACTTAGCTCTATTGCCTCCGGTCATGCCTCACTGCATACATAGAGTGACAACAGTGACAACATGCTGCAGGACTACCTACTACAAGCCAGGACTCCTGTCACTGCACCAGGACCTATGGCACTCCCAACCTGATCTATCCTGCCAGAGCACCCAGCTCCAAAACCTCATCCCCTTGCTATGCTCATGCATGATACTTTATTTTTTTATTTTTCTTCTTCATGTCTCAGATGGATGAAAGCGCATCTGAGACTAATGAGCTATCGGCCATCTGGGCTTCACACTTCACGGTCACTTCTTCATCAGTTGTGTGCTCAGACAGCGGAACTCTCCCAACCCATTGAATTAGCTGTCCAGGCATCAAGGACTGGGTTGGTTACTAGACGTCTACGCACTTTCGACAGTTTGGTCTCTGCCATATACAAATTGTGGCTTATCAATGCTAAGGTATATGATTTGTAGGTATGGATCCTGTCATTCTTGTTTCTATATATGAACTGGTTATCTGTGATCTAGATTTTGTTGAGTTACTGGGCGAATGCCCAGAGGGCTGTTCCGGCTCGAAACATGGTTTCGTACCTATGGCGCAAAAGGTGAGCTGTGTTCCCGAAAATTAGGAGTGCAGCGACACATGCAGCGAAGGTTGAAGCCCAAGAATTAGGAGGTGTACTCAACTCGTCTTCACCGGATCGGTGGGATGGTGTAGCGTGTGAATGGTTCTAGAACTGGGGAAGCTTGGATGTAAGGTGCGAGGATCGTTGCATGGTCTCACAGATATATTGTGAATGCCTCGCTTGACCACCTTCCCATAGCTTTGACGACGTCGAACGGAACTCCGCGCAGGAGATATTCCAAAGTTCCGCCGATTCTGAGTCCGTGCCCTTTTAGCTCTGGTAAGTTTGCAGCTCTTGCTGCTATTGACAGTCTCTTGATCAGCTGTTTTTTAGACAACGGATGTAATCTTTTGGCGTGTTTCCATGTGAAAAGGTGAGCGTTTCAATCTGCTACATTGATGCACAGGTGGTTTTCTAAAGCCATGCTAGGGTCTGATGAACCCTCTTGTGCTGCCCAGTAAGCTTCTTCACCTTTGACAGGCACGCACTTGGTTCTAGGGAGTTGGAATTTAGTTACAGGGAGTCCGTTGTGGTCTGTAGTCTTTGAAATCCCCGCTCTCGTAATGTGCTTGTTTTTGTCGAAGTCTTTGATCGAGCTCACAGTGAACTCTCCTAATCTGGCTACAGCATAGAACGTCGTTGTTAGGCATGCAAAAACGGCCGCATCTAGTGGAGAGTCAAGGTTCAATTGTTCTTTGATGGCAGTTAGGTACACCAGTGTGAATGGCTGCCTTTTTGGCTGTTTGGATGATTCTGGTGCTGATGCCATTGCTCCATCTAGAACTGCTTTGAGCTTGTTTGGTGGGATCAGCCAGGATCTCCCGTGCAGCAGATGCCATGCTCCGAGCCCTGCTGTGTAATTTGCTAATGAAGACCCTGAGTAGGATCCAGCACAACTGCAGAGGAAATTGAGGAGGAGGCTGCGCGTTACTGAACAGCACTCGTCTTCTGTGACATTGTTTGTGTCACAGAACACATGGAACACTAGTAAGCCAGCTCCATATGTTTCTTTCGTCGATTGGGCCCATGATGAACCTATTACATCAAGGATGCGCTCTAGTTGAGAGTCTGAAATTTCATGGCTAGAGGTTTGATCTGCTAACACTACTGTTTGTCTAGTGCTACCTCCCGCTGGTACCCACAGTCTCAAGCAATCTCTCGCGAGGCAGTGGGGCCTTAGAATTGACAGTCGGGGGGTTAAATCTAGCCTATAGCTTTGTGGGGTTGATTGGGGTGGCTTGTGGTTGATTGGTAGAGGTGCGTTCAAGCGATTGCTCTTCTCCTCAGCCCTCGAGAAGTGCTCTACTGATGAGCCCTTCCTCTTCCTCCCTACTAGCTCTTGCCCGCTCGCTTGCCTGCTGCCTGATGAATTGGCTGTTGATGAGCTTGGCTGCTGGAGCGGAGTAACTCCCATTATGCAGGAGACGGATTTCGGTGGTGGATAGTGGTTCTGTGGCATCGATGATGAAGGGTTTGAGATCTTTGGGAATGCTGATTGGGGGGAGAAGAAGGCTCTTTGGTCCGTATATTCCTCTAGATGGTTTGTCTGCTGGATTGGAGGCGCTTGGAACGTATGCCGTGACAACGTTGAAAGTGTAGGTAAGATTGTGAATGAATTCGTTAATCCTCCTGAACACCCTGTTGACTTCATTGTTCCTGTGCTTACGCTTCCACCAGCCTTTGACCACTCCTGTGTTGTCTCTGTGGATGATGACATGTCCATTATCATTAAGGAGCATCGTGAGCGTGTAGGTGAGTAGCTCGAATCCAACTGCTTCAGCCCATCCAATGTCTCATTTGCCATTTAGCGTTTTCCAGCCAGGGAACAGCCTCCACGCTCTCCAGTGCTCGCTGACTACTATTCCAATTGCAATCCCCGAGCTGGCATCTGAAAAGGCGAATGGGTTTTTTAGTTCGAGTGCAGGGTAAATGCCTTGTGCGACTCCACCTGTTTGTAGGATATCTGACCACCAGTTTAGGTCATCTGCTACCTTTTCGCCTGCCCGGTGGGGAAGGAATGGCTTCTCTCCACAAAGGGATAGCATGGCCTCAAGGCTTGTTAGGTATGTTCTTCCTCTTGGTAAAGCTTCGCATGCATGTAATAGTTTACCATACAGTTCTTGTACGTCTTGCAACACGTGTGCATGTCTCTTATGCCATTTGTGAATGGCTGCCAGGTATTTGTTCACTTTTGATTCGCTCAACTGTACCGTTTTGACTTGGATGTTCCAGTCAAAACCGGTATACGTCGTTGATGGGGCGAACGGCTGGTCTTTGAGAGGTTCCCATATGACACCCAGCTTTTCTGATAGAATGTCGATGTCTCGTGCATTGTACATAAAGGATTTGTCGTGTTCCGATCTCAGTGAGTCATTTGATAAATCCTTGATTGGTTTTGAACAGTTTTCATTTGCTTCCTCTAACTTTCCTGTTTCTAGGCACTGTTCCCCGAACCATATGCGTCCTCCTGTCTGTCGCATGACGGTTCTAGCAAAGGTTAAGTTCCAGTTCTTTCTCCATTCGTTGTACTGAGCTAAGAAGATGCATTTGATTCTAATGAACAGGTGGTCGTCCACCCATTTGTCTAATGGTCCGATGCCGTTGTTTCAAAAAACTTCGGCCCCTGCATCTGCCATGTGTCCATACACTCCAGCTGACGGCATTGCTCCAAACACCATGCAGGTGTCTATGCAGAAATGTGTGCTCGATACCCGTACCACTCCTGCTGGCCATTGAGATGGGTGCAATGGGATCGTTCAGTATGCTTCTGCTACATCTCTTGTTGCGGCTTCTGACCCTGGAGGTAGGTTTGCGATCAAGTTGTACACAATCAAGAATTTTCCCCACGTCGTGGGAAAGCTTTGAGCGTCAATGTTCGAATTAATGGATGGGTTCGGGTGAATGACGCTAGGGGAATGAGGGTAGGAAAAATTTTGTATGAGTCTAAATTTGCCCCATTTGGCTGGCTTCAGAATAATTGACATGGGGGACAATTGAAATGGTCCTATCAATTCTTCTAAAACTTTAGCTAGGAAAGGTCCTAGGTATCTGCCTTTGTCTAGTTCTTTTGGATGATGACATTGAACTTGACAGAAAATTCAGTAACCAAATCTTTATTTGGGGGGGTCTGTACATTCGAAATTGATGGAAAATCTATTTTGAAACCTAGCCTGAGCCCTTGTGGTATCTTAACAAAACGATCTAAAATTCCAGCACTATGAAGTTCGTAATCCCAAGCATCAGCTTTGTATGGTGTCAGCGGAATCAGCTTTCTCAGCTCTAGGGCACTTTTGAGCTCCATGCATGGTTGCTCCACAGCCTGAGCAAAAGTGCCTAGCATCGTGTTTAGGGACACTGCAGCCTTCTTCTCATTGCCATGCAGTGCAAAGCTGCTTCCCATCCTTTGTCCACAGCCCTTTGCGAATGCGTTCTGAGAATGTTGGATGTTGCTTGTCCCACGTTTGGGAAGCGACACACTCAATTGTGCAATGTGGGTTCCTGCCCAGGCAAACTGCGCAACAAGGTAATGTACCCATGTGAGTAACTGGGCGTACAGTTCACACCTTCTTGTTGTTAACCACTGCATCATCCGTCAGTTGGAAGGGACGTTTCTGTGGAGGTGCCACATTTTGGGGGTGCATTGATATGAACGCTGCAGCCACTTGCTGCGGTGCATGGATCCGGTTTGATACCGAGGTGTGAGCCGTGTGCGTATGGGGGGTTTGATTGAGTAGTTATTCGCAGTGATTGCGAAGGCGTGTGATGGCCAAGTATTGTTATGAAAAGGATTGTTTGTCGGTGCATGATTGGCCGACAAATGAAATAATTGTTGCGTGATGAAATGAATAAGCGATGTTTGCGAATGAAACAGATATTCATAGGTTAGTTGCATTAATTTGTTAGTTGCAGACTAGTGACTGACCTGAATCACTATCCTTGTTTCTTTGTCTTGCTTTTCGTTGAATAGTTCTTCTCTGGCCTCAAGGATAAGATCATTGTTGAGCTCCTCTAAGGTCCAGCTCTGCGCTGAGCCCAGCGATTGGTGCCAGCGCCGACGCTGCTGCGACTGATAGAGTAGGAGCGCTCTTTGTTTGAGCTGGTCTGGTGAGTGGCGCCACCTGTGTGCTTGAAGCGCATACCAGAATTGGATGTGCATGTCGACTCTATCCTCAGGCCAATCATGCAGCCTCATTGCTGCTATCATGCAAGGCGCAGCTTCATTGAAATCTTCCCAAGTGAGACTCTCGTCCTTGATGACTGGCGCTGCTTTTGGATCCTTCACAGCTACTGCTGTAACCCAGGAATGCAGGCTGTCTGCAGCTGGTAACATGACCATGGCATCTGGCTCGGCTACTAAGCTGGCTGATTTCGCGTCTTCTAAACCTCTGTTGGTGAAGTAGTGTAGTTTGCAGTAATCCCCTGCTTTGAGCTTTCTAGTAGCGTATTGGGCAGGTAAGATGGTGGGGTCCGAAGGAACTTTCCCATGCACTAGCGGGGCATACTTCATTTTGTTCTTTTTCCTATCATCTAGACAAGCTGCTTCTTCTTCTTCGTTGCGTAAACGCTGGTGCTCCTCAGCCTCTTTGGCTTCTCTCGCTCTCTCTCGTTGTAGGTGTTGTTGCCTAAGGTTCCAATGTTCCTTGTCTGCGTTGTTGGTTACCGTCCACAGTGCTGCTAAAGAATTAGCTGCTTGGTCATCCGTGAGTCCAGCGTCGATCAATTGTTGGCGCTCGAGTTGAAAATACATGAAACGAGTAGCTAAATACTCAAGAGGAGGAGAGACTGCGAGGTGGGCAGGAGCAAAAAGCGCTGCGCCACCTCGCTTAACTTGCGCTTAGACTATACTCTGTGTCAGCC